>Ga0181529_10005303_pt1 | contig 13562 bp, 13 predicted proteins | sample PEATcosm2014_Bin_36_FD_119763 | JGI IMG/M metagenome (GOLD analysis project Ga0181529, IMG submission 119763) | Peatland microbial communities from MTU Mesocosm Facility, Houghton, MI, USA - PEATcosm2014_Bin10_30_metaG | ecosystem: Environmental > Terrestrial > Soil > Wetlands > Peat | place... | reverse complement strand
CTGGTGGGGGAGCAATCCGCCTTACCACGTCCCCGTTTTCGTGCTGACCCACCACCCGCGCCCGTCAATCGAGATGGAAGGCGGAACGACTTTCCATTTCATCTCGGACGGCATCGACTCAGCGTTGTCGCGGGCAAAGGAGGCCGCCGGGGACAAGGACGTGAGGCTTGGAGGCGGGGTCTCGACGATCCGTCAATATCTCATGGCGGGGCTGGTCGACGAGCTTCATCTGGCCATATCCCCGACCCTCTTGGGCAGAGGCGAGCAGCTCCTCGGCGGCATCGACCTGCCTGCACTGGGCTATGAATGCGAGGAGCATTCAACCTCGCCGAGCACGCTCCATGCGGTTGTCCGCAAGCGGCAGACCGCCGAAACGGCGAAGTAGGGGCATCGCGTCCCCCGCCGTGAGCCTGCGCTTTCCACTCGCCGAAATGTTCGCCGACAATAGTTCAAAGGAGGAAAAGCCATGAAGCTCGTTCATTTCTATCTGAATTTCCCCGGTACCGCGGAAGAGGCGTTCAAGCATTACGAGGCCGTTTTCAAGACGAAGATCATCTCCCTCCGGACCTATGGCGAAACTCCTTTTGCCGGCGAGGTGTCCGATGCTGACAAGGACAAGATAATGAACGCGCAACTGCCGATCACCGAAAACGTGCATTTGATGGCAAGCGATTCGATTCCAGGCTACGGGCCGGATCTGTCGACAGGGAACAACTTCAATATCGTGGTCGTGGCCGACGACAAGGCGGAGGCGGACAGGGTGTTCGACGCGCTCGCCTCGGGCGGCGAGATTACGATGCCGATAGCCAATGCGCCATGGGGACCTTATTTCGGAATGTGCCGGGATAAGTTCGGCATCCAATGGATGGTGAGTCTCGACCATCCCATCAGCTGAGATCTCCCTTGTTTCCCCCGCGAAAAAGTCTCTGAGCGAGGGCAGGGCGTAGGACGCGCCGAAGACCAGGGCCGCCCCGCGGCCCGAGATGAGGGGCACGGCCTGTCCCCGAACCGCTTTAGCCGTCCTGTCCGAGATCGCCCCTCCTTTACAAATGCAGATGTTTTGGGGATGCTTGAGCCGTGGCTGGCTCGGACGGCGCGCTCATTCGGGCGAGGGCCCTGACCAAAGTCTTCGGCGACCTCAGGGCCGTGGACTCGATCGATTTCGACGTGCGCAGGGGCGAGGCCTTCGGCCTCCTCGGCCCCAACGGCGCCGGCAAGTCCACGACCATGCGCATGATCGCGAGCGTCTCCAAGCGATCGGGCGGGGAGCTCTCCATCCTCGGGATGGACCCCAACGCGCGCGGTCCGGATATCCGGGGCCATCTCGGCGTCGTGCCGCAGCAGGACAACCTCGACGTCGAGATCAGGGTCCGCGACAACCTCATCGTCTACGGACGCTATTTCGGCCTGCCCATGAGGTTCCTCGGGCCCAAGGCCGACGAGCTGCTCGAGTTCGCCCAGCTCACCGAGAAGGCCAGAGTCAAGGTGGACCTGCTCTCCGGCGGGATGAAGCGCAGGCTCACCATAGCGCGCGCCCTCGTCAACGAGCCGGACATCCTCCTCCTCGACGAGCCGACGACGGGCCTCGATCCGCAGGCCCGCCACATACTCTGGGACAGGCTCTTCCGCCTCAAGGAAGCGGGCGTGACCCTCGTCATCACCACCCACTACATGGACGAGGCCGAGCAGCTCTGCGATCGGCTCATCGTAATGGACAAGGGCAGGATCATGGCCGAGGGAACCCCTGCCTCGCTCATCCAGGAGTACACGAGCCGCGAAGTCGTCGAGCTGCGCTTCGGCTCGGACAGGAACGCCCTGGCCGCCCAGCGGCTCGCCGGCATGGGCCGGAGGATCGAGATCCTGCCCGACAGGCTCCTCATCTACACGGACTCGGGCGAGGCCGACCTGGCGCGGGTCGTCGAGCTCGGGCTCGAGCCCCTGACCTCCCTCGTGCGGCGCTCGAGCCTCGAGGACGTCTTCCTCCGCCTCACCGGCCGGAGCCTCATCGAATGAGCTCGGAGGAGAAGGCCCTCCAGGGAGCGGCGGCCATCCTCGGCGAAAGGCGGAGCGCGCGGAGCATCGCCTTCGGGGCCTGGTTCGTCGCGGAGGCCAGGCTGCGCAACATGCTGGCCTACCTCAGGACCATCGCCCTGACGAGCTTCTTCAATCCGCTCATGTACATCCTCGCCCTCGGCGTCGGCGTAGGCTCCTACATCGACAAGAGCTCGGGCGGCCGGGGCGTGGCGGGAGTGAGCTACATCACCTTCGTGGGGCCTGCCCTGCTCGCGAGCGCAGCGCTCACGGCGGCCTTCGAGGAGACCTCCTTCCCGGTCATGGGCGGCTTCAAGTGGACCCGCGAGTTCTGGGCGATGAACGCCACGCCGATCAGCGCCCGGCAGATTGCGAACGGCGTGCTCCTGGCCGCCCTCTTCCGCGTGGTCTTCACCGTCCTTCTCTTCTGGCTTTTCCTCGCGGCCTTCGGGGCCATGCCCGGGCGACTCTGCGCGCTCTCGATACCCGCCTCCGTCCTCGCCGGCCTCGCATTCGGCTCGGTGATCATGGCAGTCGCCTCGCGGCTCGAGGAGGACGACGGCTGGTTCGCGGCGATCAACCGCCTGATCATCGCGCCCATGTTCCTCTTCTCCGGAACGTTCTTCCCGCTGGAGAACCTGCCGCCGGCCCTGCGCTGGATCGGCTGGATCTCGCCCCTCTGGCACGGCACCCAGCTGGGGCGGATAGCCGCCTTCGGCCTGCGCGAGCCGGCCTGGCTCGTCGCCGCGCACGTCCTCTTCCTCGCGGGCCTCCTCGCCGCGGGGCTCGGCCTCTCCTGGTCCGCCTTCGCGAGGAGGCTCGCGAAATGACGAGCCAGATCTATGCGGGCCGCTCCCGTATGGTCGTCTTGCGCGCTCTCTACTCTCTCAAGTCCTCGACCTGGTTTGTCGTCCTCTCGGGCTTCTTCGAGCCGCTGTTCTACCTTCTATCCTTCGGCCTGGGCCTGGGCTCCTACATCGGCCGCGTCTCCGGGCCCGGAGGCGCGCCGGTGAGCTACGCGGCATTCATCGCGCCAGCTCTCCTCGCCACCTCGGCGATGAACGGGGCGATCTACGACTCCACCTGGAACATCTTCTTCAAGATGAAGTTCGCCCATCTCTACGACGCCATGATCGCGACCTCGCTCGGGCCCCTCGACATAGCCCTCGGGGAGATCGCCTACGCCCTCCTCAGGGGCCTCGCCTACGCCCTGGCCTTCATCGGGGTTATGGGGGCCCTCGGCCTGGTCCTGAGCCCCTGGGGCCTCCTCGCGGTGCCGGCGGCCCTCCTCATCGCGTTCGGCTTCGCCGCCTGCGGGATGGCCGTGACCTCTTTCATGTCCTCCTTCCAGCAGATGGACCTGATCAATTTCTTCATGCTCCCGATGTTCCTCTTCTCCGCCACCTTCTACCCGATCACGGTCTATCCGCCGGCGATCCAGTGGGTTATAAAAATCTTCCCCCTCTGGCACGGGATCGAGCTGATGCGAGGCCTCACCCTGGGCCAGCTTGCCCCCTCGATGCTCTGGCACGTCCTCTACTTCGCCGTTATGATCGTACTTGGGCTCGTCGCGACCACGCGGAGGCTGACGGCCCTCTTCATGAAGTGAGGCGAGCATGGCGTTCAAGATCCTGGTCGATCTGGCCAAGTGCGACGGCAACGGCTCCTGCACCGAGGTCTGTCCCCAAGGCTGCTTCCTCGAGCCTGCGGGCGGCAAGGCCGCCCTGGCCCCTCTCTACGATTGCATCGGCTGCGAGGGCTGCGTGAGCGCCTGCCCCAAGTCGGCAATCGTGATCGCGGAGGCCTGAGGGGACGGCGAATCTTCGTCCCCAGGCCGAAGGAGGGTCCGTGCCCCGAATCCTGAGCTCGCCGACTCGGCCGGCCGCGATCTTCAGCTTCTCGGCCTTCGCGCTCCTGCTGGGGGCCTTCGCCGCCGCGGCGGGCGGACCTCGCGCGACGCGCTCGGGCGAGGCCTTGCGCCTCTCGATCGGCGGCGACACGCTCCTGCTCTCGGTCCTCGCGCCCGCGATCCTCGAGATCGACTTCGAGCCCCAGGGCCGCTCAAGCCCGGAGACGGAAGTCCTCGCCGGGAGGGAGCGGCCCGCGCTCGGCGTCGCCATGGACCTCGATTCGGATCCCATGACGATCTTCACCTCGTCGATGAGGGTCGAGGTGAGGAAGGCGGACGCGAGCGTCTCGATCTACGACGCGCGGGGGAGGCTCCTCCTCGCGGGCGGCGCGTCCGGGGGGCCGGGGGCGGGCTGCCTCAGCTTTTCCCACGCGGCCGGGGAGCGTTTCTACGGCGTCTCGGGCTTCGAGGCGAACGCGCTGTCCACCCAGGGAATCCTCCGCCAAGGCGCGATCGCGGTCAAGGCGGGCAAACAGGGCTATTGCGGCGGACCGCTGGCCTGGACGACGGACGGCTACGGCCTCCTCGTCGATTCGGATGGCGGCCGCTTCGAGCTGGACGACTCATCCATCTCCTTTTCGGGCTGTTCGAAGGCTAACCTCGAGTGCTTCGCGATCGTGGGGACTCCCGAGGAGATCCTCTCCGGCGTCGCCACCTTGAGCGGCCACGCGCCGATGCTGCCCAAGTGGGCCATGGGCTTCATGAACAGCCAGTGGGGCTGCGACCAGCGCGAGCTGGAGGACATAGTCGCCACCTACCGGGCCAAGGCCATCCCCCTCGATTGCTTTATCCTCGACTTCGACTGGAAGGACTGGGGCGGAGACCGCTACGGGGAGTGGAACTGGAATTTGGCCAAGTTTCCCGACGGCCCGAGCGGGAAGCTCGCCTCAGACTTGGGCGAGCAGGGGGTGAAGCTCGTCGGCATAATGAAGCCGCGGATACGCGTCGATGGTGAGCAGGGCGACTACGCCTCCGCCCACGGCTTCTGGCTTCCGGCGCGCGCGCCCTACAGGGACTACTTCTCCGGCAAGACAGTCGACGACCTGGACTTCTCGATCCCCGAGTGCCGCTCCTGGTTCTGGCAGCGCTTCGAGGGCGCCTTCGACTCAGGGCTCGTCGGCTGGTGGAACGACGAGGCCGACGGCTTCAACGACGTCGAGTTCATGGATATGGCGCGAAGCCTTTACGAGGGCCAGCGCTCCTATTCCGGACGGCGCGTCTTCTCGCTCGATCGCAACTTCTACCTGGGCTCCCAGCGCTACGCCTACGCCCTCTGGTCGGGGGACATCAAGACAGGCTTCGACTCCATGGCCGCCCAGCGGGAGCGCATGCTTTCCGCGGTCGACTTGGGCGAGGCTCAGTGGGGCATGGACTCGGGCGGGTTCAACGGAACCCCCAGCCCGGAGAACTACGCTCGCTGGATCGAGTTCAGCGCCTTCACGCCGATCTTCCGCGTCCACGGGACCAACGGCGAGAAGCGCCAGCCCTGGCGCTACGGGGCGGTCGCCGAGGCCGCGGCCGCCGCGGCTATACGGTTGCGCTACTCGCTCCTGCCATACATCTATTCCTACGAGAGGAGGGCGACGGAGGAGGGCATCGGCCTCGTCGAGCCCCTGTGCCTCAAGTGGCCCTCCGACCGCGAGCTCGACAACTACCGCGAGGCCTGGCTTTTCGGCGACTATCTCCTCGTCTCCCCGGTCGTGGAGGCTGGCCAAACCTCGAAGAGCGTCTACCTCCCCGAGGGCAGGTGGCTGGATTACTGGACGGGAGAGGCGCATGACGGGGGTGGCCGGATCAATCTCGCCCTGGACTCAGCCGGCTATGCCGACATCCCGCTCTTCATCAGGGAAGGGGCCATCATCCCCAGCCAGGAGCCGCAAGATTTCGTCGGGCAGAGGGCCGCGGCGATGGTAGACCTGGACGTGTTCCCCTCCGCCTCGGAGACTTCTTTCTCGTATTACGACGACGACGGCGCCAGCTATGGCTACGAGAGGGGAGACTACTACGCGCAGGACATCCGGGCGATCAGGGACGGAGCCTCCGAGCGGCTCCTGCTGGGGCGCCCTGCGGGGGAGTTTGTCCCGGCGCTGAAGAACTTTCTCTGCCGCATCCACGGCCTTGCGGCTTCTTCCGCCCTCCTCGACGGCCGAGGGCTGCCGAGGGCCGCGAGCGTCGAGGCGCTCTCGGGCGGGACGGAGAGCGCGTGGTATCCCGGCCGCGACAAATACGGCGACGTCGCCTGCGTCCTGGTCCCGGCAGGCCGAGAGGCTATCCTGGTGCTGCGGTAGGAGCCCGACAGGCTCCTAGGCCGGAGCGTGGCTACTTGAAGTCCTTGTAGTTCTCGACCGTCACCTTCTGGTAGGGTACGAGGACGTATTTCCCCTCGATGAGGGTCCAGCTCGTGGACTGCGGGCTCACGTCCGTGGCCAGGGCGAAGGCCAGGTCGAAGGCGGCCTTGCCCAGGCTCGCGGCGTCGCCCCTGACGGTGCCCAGGAGGCTGCCGTCGCCTATCGCGTCGAGGGCGAAGCGCGTCCCGTCGATGCCGATGACGGGCACGTAGTTGTCGCTTGAGTTAAAGTTGGCTCCAACCTCGAGGGACTCGAGCACGCCGAGGGCCATCTCGTCGTTGGAGCAGAGCACCGCCTCGACGCGGCTCGCGCCGAGCAGATGCACGAGCGAGTCCATCTTCGCGCGGGCATCGGTCCGGGTTCCGTCGGCTATTATGTCGGCCAGCTTCATCGCCCGGAACGAGGCGTCGTCGAAGGCCTTCTGGCGGATGGCCGAGGCGGCGTTCGCGTCGGCCTGCTTCGAGTCCGTCCTCATCACGACATACTCGATCGCGCCATCCTTGTCCTTGTCGGCCTCCTGGTGGGACTTGCAATAGTCGGCCAAGATCTCGGCTTGGAGCCTCACCGCCTCCTCCGTCTTGACCCCCACGAAAAAGGCCTTGTCCCAGAGCTCGAGCGCGGCCATCGAGGGGTCGCGGCTGAAGAGGACGATCGGCACCTGGCTGGCCTTCGCCGACACGACGAGCGACTCGACGGACTTCACGTCTACGGGATCGACTATGAGGGCTTTGGCCTTGTCCGCGATCATCGCCGAGATCTGATCGTCCTGGGCCTTCTGCTGGTTTTGGGCGTCCATCACCGAGACGACGGCCTTGCCTGCGGCCTCGTCCTCGAGCGCGCGCCGCGCGGCCGAGACGAAACTGTCGTCGACGCTGTGGAGAGCTACGCCGATCCTCGGCTTGCCCGCCGCAGCGTCGCAGCCGGAGATGAGGAGGGAGGCTGCCGCGAGGGAGAGGGCGATAAAAGTCCCCGCGAATGCGCGCGAGGCCGAGGTGGAGCGGACGTGCTTCATGTTGATTCCATTCTACCATGGGTTCGAGCGCTTGTCCCCCGCGAACGTCCCTTGCCCCGGCGCGCTCGGGCATGGCAGTATGGCCGTATGGGCAAGTCGTATGCGGTCCTCTCCGCCATCGGCGCCGACAGGGTCGGCATCGTCGACGACATCTCGGGGCTCGTCTCCCAGTCCGGCGGCAATATCGAAGAGAGCAAGATGGCCGTCCTTGGGAGCGAGTTCGCCGTCATGATGCTCGTCTCTATGGACGAGGGGGCCCTCGGGGCCCTCGCCTCGAGGACGGCCGAGATCGAGCTCAGGCTCGGCCTCAAGATCGGAATCGTACTCACGCGCGAGGAGGCCGCCCAGGAAAGGGGCAGACCCTATTCGCTCGAGACGGTCTCGCTCGACGGTCAGGGCATCGTCCACTCGGTGAGCGCCGTGCTCAGGCGGCACGGAATAAATATCGAGGATCTCGAGACCCGCACCGACCGGGCTCCCCTCACCGGCGCCCCCCTCTTCAGGATGAAGGCGAACGTCGTCCTGGGCCAGGGCGTATCCGCGGCGGCGCTCAGGAAGGACCTCGAGGAGCTCGAGGCCGAGCAGGATCTCGACATAGTCCTCATGCCTATCGTGCCCACGAGGCGGGACTAAAAGCCGCCATGAACGAGCCCCCGCGCAAGCGGAGCTTCCGCGCGCCGGCGCTCGCCGTCCTCGCGCTCGCCGCGGCGCTTTCCGCTCTGTCCTTTCCCGGCTGCGCCTCGGCCCCGCCGAGCCAAGTGGCCCAGCAGTGGTACGACCTCGGCAACGCCTGGCTCGACAAGGGCGATTGGAAGAAGGCCGGGGAGGCCTATTCCCGCGCCATAGCCCTCAACCCATCCTTCGCCGGCGCCTCCTTCAACCTGGCCAGGGCCCTGGTCGAGGCAGGGGACTACGACGGGGCCATCGATATCCTCTCGGTGCTGGCCAGACGCGACCCGGAAAATATCCGTATCGTCTCGGCCAAGGCCTATGCGCTCTACAAGAAAGGCGATCCCGTCAAGGCCCTCGCCGCCTATAAGGAGGCCCTCAAGCTCGACCCCTACTCGCCCGATGCCATTTACAACGCCGCCCTCCTCGAGCTGGCCTCGGGCGACGCGGTCAGCGCGACCGCCGACCTCGACAAGCTGGTCGCGGCCAAGAGCGATGACGGCCAGGCCTACCTCCTCCTGGGCCGCGCGCGGGATAAACTGTCCCAGGCTGACGAGGCGAGCTCGCCTCGGGCCCGTGCCGAGGCCCTCGCGTCCTTCGACCGCGACCAGGCAGTCCAGGCCTTCGAGAAGGCCGAGACTCTCGGCAAGGCCGACGCCGACGGCCTCGAGCGCCTCGCGGCCCTCTACGGCGCGCGACGGCAATTCGACGAGCAGATGAGCGCCCTCGAGGCTACCGTGAAGCTCGACCCGAAGCGAGGCGCCGACTGGTTCACCCTGGCTCGCCTGAGGCTCATCGTCGCGAGCGACTCCGACAAGGGCATGGACGCGCTCAAGAGCGCCCTCGACGCGGGCTTCGCCGACAAGGACGAGGCCGCGGCGCTCTTGGCCGAGCCCGACCTCCCGGATCGCGCCAAGGTCCTGGAGCTGCTCAAGACTAAGAGCCTCGCGCAATGAGCTCCTTCCTTTTCTTCGTGGGCCACGACGTCCTCGTGGCCCAGGGGCCCGATGGCGCGAGCCCCCTCCTGTCGCGCGAAGGTCCGGCGGGCCGCGCCCTGGACGGCCTGGCGGCCGCCGTCGAGCTCCGGCGCGACTTCACCGAGGGTAGGGCGCCCTGCAGCGCGCTGATGCTCGGGGAGGCCCAGGCGGAGGCGGCCCTTCGCCTCGAGCCGGGCCTTAGCCGAATCGCCCTGCGCGACGCCCTCGGCTGCGCGCCCGCCGGGGACCTGGGTTCCCTGCTCAAGGGGGCCGCCCTCCTGCGCTGGCTCGAGACCGCCCGCTTCTGCGGCTCCTGCGGCTCTCCGCTCGCCGACGAGGGGCCGCTCTCGCCCCATCCTGGCGGCCGAGGCTGCTCCGCCTGCGGCCGGGTCTTCTTTCCCCGCATCTCCCCGGCGGTCATCCTCCTCATCCGGAAGGGACCGCGGGCGCTGCTGGCGCACAACGCGCGCTTCAAGGCCGGCTCCTTCGGCCTCATCGCCGGCTTCGTCGAGGCGGGCGAGACCCTGGAGCAGGCGGCCGAGCGCGAGGCGAGGGAGGAGGCCGGCATAGGGATCCGGGACCTGCGCTACGTGAAATCCCAGCCCTGGCCCTTTCCCGATTCCCTGATGGTGGCTTTCAAGGCGGAGTGGGCCTCGGGCGAGGCGAGGCCGGACGGGGTCGAGATCTCCGAGCTGCGCTGGTGCCTGCCCTCCGAGCTGCCGTCGATCCCTCCCAAGGGCAGCGTCGCTCGCAGTCTCATCGACGAATTCCGGGAGGGAGGCTAGTGTCCTGTAATATTCGCTTCGCTCAACGGCCGGTAACGCAAAAGCCCGACCGCATGGCAGAAGGCGGGTCGGGCTTTAGGCATGCCGTATATTACAGGACACTAGCTTGGCTGCCTGAGCCGGTGCTGTATCCCGAGAAGGAGGAGGGCGACAGGGACCGCCGCGGCCGCGACGATAGGCGACCAGGCGAAGGCGAGCCGCCCCATCTCGTGGAACGAGAGGACGGCCTCGACGGCGAGGCAGGCCAGGGTGCCCGAGACGAGGATGTAGGCCGCGACGTTCGGGCCCCTGCGCCGCGCCCTGAGGCACAGCAAGGTCGCAAGCGAGCCCGAGGCCATGCCCGCCAGGGCTATGGGCAGGGCGAGGGACAGGAACCAGCCAGAGGCCCCGGTGAGGCCGTCCATGAGCCATAGGTAGGCGATGATCGCCGAGCCCATGACCGGCAGGAATACGGCGGGATGCTTGTACTCGAGCATGGGGAAGCCGACGAGGATCCAGCACAGCGCGGCCGAAGAAAGGCTTATCAGGGACCACTGCAGCCTTCCGTGCCCAAGCAGTTCGTAGGCGAGGCCGGAAGCGGCGACGAGAGCGAGGATGGAGCCGATGACGAGCGAAGCCTTGGCTAGAGACTTGGCCGAGCGGTCGGCGGGGAGCTCCGCTCCGCAGCGTGGACAGGTGGCTCCGCCCTCCAGCATCGCCCCGCAGATCTCACAGTTGCTCATCTACTCGCTCTCCTTATGGAATTCCCGCCGGCCGCTGAAAAGGCCCAGCCCGCGCTCATGCTATCCAGTTAGACAGCGACGGGCCCAAAACGGGTGCGCGCGAGCGCCTCGACGGCCTCCTGCCACTTGCGGGCCGAGGCGGATCGCAGGGGAAATCGGATCTGGAAAAGCTCCCGCCCGACGTAGTATTCCAGCGTGTTGCGCTTGAGCACTCCGACGCCTTCGATCGACTCGAGGGGGAAGCTGAGGCGCTCGCCGAGTATGGTAGCCAGCTCGATCCTGGTGGGGTAGAGGATGAGGGTTCCGGTGCGCACGCGGCGCAGCGGGTTCATCCGGTGGCCGCGGAGGAGCATCGCGCCGGCATCCGAGAAGAGCGGGCGCTCGGGCCTGGCTGCGCCTTCACGGCGGAGTCTCTCGGGAAAGGCCGAGGCCTGCCAGCGCTCCCAGTCCCTCGGCGTCGCGAAGGGCGAGAGGTCGCCCTTCCTTCCCTTGAAGCGGCCGAAGGCGTCCAGCTTGAGGGACATGCCGCAGGCCTGGCATTGCAGGCCCGAGCGGAAGCTGCGGAGCGAGCCTACCGACTCGCAGCGGGGACACATGAAGAGAGCGAGCTCGATGTGCTCGGCTCGTCGGATGGCCTCGAAGGGCTCGCGCGTCCTCTCCTCCCACGCGGCCTCGTCATGGGCGAGGACCTCCCCGAGCCGCGCCAGGATCTCCTCGTGCCGCATCGCCTTGAGATCCTCGCTCGAGAAGGCGAGGCTCCACTCGACCTCGATGCGTCCTCGGCGGCGGGCCCAGCTCCACCGCGGCAGGGAGGAGAAGCCTCCCTTGATCACCGCCGCCAGGACGGGGACCTTGAGGAGCTTGAGCAGCTTGGCCGTCGATGCGATCAGGGGGAGGGTGGTCCCGCACCAGGTCTGCTGTCCCTCGGGGAAGATGCCGACTATGCCGCCACGCTTGCGGATGACGTCGACTGTCCAGCCCACGGTCTCGAGGTCGGGTATCGCCTTGGACTTGGGGATGGACCCTACGAGCCTGAGCAGGCCCCGCATGAGCCGCGAACGCATGTTGCCGTCGCTCGTGATCCAGTAGACGGGGTCTCGGATGAAGACGCTGAGTATGAATGGATCGAGCACCGTCACGTGGTTGGAGACGAGGACGAATGGGGGCTTCAGCGAGCGGGCCGCCTGGACGTTCTTTCCCCGGACGCGGAAGAAAGCCTTGAGCCAAAGACCATAGGTGAATTTGACCAGCTTGTTGAACCAGCGCAGGTTCCGAGGGACGAAACGGCCGCTCCGCGTCATGGCACTCCCGGAGGCCATTGTAGCGCGCGCATCGGGGCCGCGCCAGCGAGACGGCCCGCCTTCGCGGATTCCTAACATGATCGACCTCCCGCTCCGCCCATCTGAGGTAAGGATCTCCTCGTCCGTGCTTGTGTTAGCCCGCGCACTGGAGCTAAAGTATCCGAAATAGGGGGACAACATCATGGGTTTCACGCTCGCTCTCTATCCCATCGCCTACCGCGCGCGATTCGACGGCGCGGCCTGGCGCGAGGAGTATATCGAGCAGCCGCACTTGACGGCTTCCGAGGAGGCGGCCCTGCCCGCCACCGAGCTCGCCGCCCTCAACGAGAAGCGCAACCAATTCGCCGGCGTACCCCTGGTCAACTACACCACGCAATACGGCATGGGCTGCTTCGAGGGCCTCAAGGCCTTCCCGCAGAAGGGCGGCGGCCTCAAGATCTTCCGGCCCGACCGAAACGCCGCGCGCTTCGCCAAGTCGATGGCGGGCCTCGGCATGCCGGCCTTCCCCGAGGAGCTCTTCCTGCGCGCTTGCCGAGAGGTGACCGCCCGCAACGCGGCGCTGGGCTTCAAGCCCTCGTACAAGGCCGAATGGGAGGCCGATGGCTATGTCACGGCCGAGGCCGTCTACCTCAGGCCCTTCTCCTTCTCGGAAGGCGGCATCGGCGTCGGCATCCCCGAGAGGCCCGACGTCTTCGTCGTCGCCAACCCGGTCGGGTCCTACTTCAAGGGCGGATCCTCCTCGGCCGTCACCTCCGACCGCGTGAGGGCCACTCCCAACGGCACGGGCTGGATTAAGTGCGACTCCAACTATGTCATCTCGGCCCTCGCCAAGAGGGACGCGGAGAGGGCGGGCTACATGGAGGTCATCTTCCTCGACGACCGCGAGCGGCGCTATGTCGAGGAGGGCTCCTCCTGCAACGCTTTTTTCTACCTCAAATCGGGCGAGCTGGCGACACCCGAGCTCGGCGACACGATCCTGCCGGGCATCACGCGCGCGAGCGTCATCGAGCTCGCGCGCGCCGCAGGCGTCAAGACGAGCGAGAGGCGCATCGCGATCGACGAGGTCATGGCCGAGGCCAAGGAAGTCTTCTTCACGGGGACCGCCGCAGGCGTCACCTTCGTCGAGTCGATCACCCACGAGGGCAAGACCGCAAAGTTCGGGACCAAGGCCGGCGACTTGACCGCGCGCCTCGGCCGCGAGCTTAAGGCTCTGCAGTACGGGGCCGCGCCGGACGCTCGCGGCTGGATGAGCGCAATCTGAGCGCTCGCGTGACAAGCGGTTCCAGGGCGCTGCCGTGAAAAAGACCGAGCTCGTTCGGGGCATGTCCCTCGTGGAGATCCCGGAGGCGGGGCTCTCCGTGCTCTGCGGCTGCCCGGAGAACGCGGTCAAGCGGCTGATCAAGGCCGGCCTGATCCATGGCGTCGAGTCGGACGGCCTGAGCTACGAGACCGGGCCCAACGCCATTCTCCTCTCCGAGCTCCCAGTGCAGGGGGGCAGGTTCCGCAACCTCGGCGAATTTCCCGTGCTCCAGATGCTGTACCGCCAGGGCATGATCCTGCCCGGCCACCCGGGCAACACGGGCGACCGCCCCATGATCATCGGCATGAGGGATCAGGTCGAGGCCCAGAGCCGCTACATCTTCTCGGGCAACTACGGCCTGGCCTCGACCGAGGAGCTGGAGACGGCCGGCCTGGCCCCCGACGCCGCCGCCGAGCAGTTCCGCATGAAGCTCAAGTTCGCGTTCGGCGCGATCCGCAAGACAGAGGAGCTCCTCGACCTCAGGATCCTCGACGGCCACGCCTTGGAG
>Ga0181529_10005301_pt1 | contig 13565 bp, 7 predicted proteins | sample PEATcosm2014_Bin_36_FD_119763 | JGI IMG/M metagenome (GOLD analysis project Ga0181529, IMG submission 119763) | Peatland microbial communities from MTU Mesocosm Facility, Houghton, MI, USA - PEATcosm2014_Bin10_30_metaG | ecosystem: Environmental > Terrestrial > Soil > Wetlands > Peat | place... | reverse complement strand
GGCGCCGACTCCGGCCTGGGCAACGCACCCATCTGGGCCAACGGCCAGCGCGATACGTCCAATGCGTTTCTTGTGAACGGCGTCGACGCCAGCAATCTTTTCAACGGCAAGAGCACCAGCGAAGTGGATTCGTTCCGCGTCTCCAACAACACAGGCCAGGCCAACAACGCCGCCGGCGGCGTGGTGCCCAGTGCCGCGTCCGTCTATCTGTCCATCGGCAACGCCATTCCCACTCCGGCGCCCGAGACCATCGCCGAGGTGCGCGTCAACGCTTCAATGTACGACGCCCAGCAAGGCTCCGATAGCGGCGCGCACATCGACATGAGCACCAAGTCGGGCACCAACCAGTTTCACGGCGGGGTTTACGCCCATCGCGGCACCAACTGGATTAATGCCGCGCCGTTCTTCTTCAAGAAAGACAACAACATTCCGGCCAGCGACAAAAATCCGCAGTTGCACCGTTACAACCTGGGCGGCGACATCGGCGGCCCCATCATCAAGGACAAGCTCTTTGGCTTCGTCGGCTACCAGCACCTGCACATCTCCGACCAGGAGACCGGTGACGAGCTTCTCGACGTCCCGCCCGGATTAAGCCCAACAAGCCGCGGCGTAGCGAACCTGATCCAATCCGCCAATTGTAACTGGACCACAAATATCGGCTTTGAACAGAGCCAGGGATTCGATCCCACCTACGGCGCTACATACAATCCGTCATCCGGTTGTTACACCGGCGGCACCTACAACGGTTTTGGCCCTGGGTCAAATCCTGTCGCCTATGACCTGCTCACCGCGCCGTCCTTGCCCGGCGAACCTGGAAATTATCTGGTGCCGAGCGCGCTGCCCACCGCCAGCCCAAACGTCTACTCGCCCTACAACGCATTTCTTCCCGGCACGTCCCGTTTCATTTCCGACCAGGGTGTCGCCGATCTTGACTGGAATGTGAGCGCCAAGGACATTCTTGCAGTCAAGTACTACTACCAGCACGATCCCTCGAGCTCGCCCTATGCTTACTCCAACGTGCCCGGATTCGACGCGCACATGGATACCGGTTCGCAACTGGGATCGATCAACAACGTACAAACCATTGGATCCACATTGAGCGTCTCCGAGACGGTTGGCGTTCTCCGTGAGAAGGTGTACGCCACCAACGACCAGCCATGGGCGCCGGGCCAGACAGGAACGCCGGCCGCTGGCATGACTTCCGCCTTCGGCAAGTACTTTCCCGGGTTCACCATCAACGACGCGCTCGGCGATCAGTTCGACTCGTCGACCGGCCCTCTTTACGGCCTCACGGCTCCATCCCTTTCCATTGGCCCGGATGCTGAATACCAGGGCGCCAACACCGGTGTATTTCAAAACCGCATTATGCCATCGGGCACAGCCATCTGGACCAAAGGACGCCATTCGCTCGCCTTCGGCGGCAGTTGGTCGTATACGCAGATGAATTTGCGTGACCGTCGCACCGGCACGGGCAATGTGGCCTCGCCCGATTATGTCGCCTTTCTCGATAACTGGGTCACGCCCTATTCAACGCAGAACTTTACTGCTTCAACCTACCTGCAAGGCAACGCCAATCGTTATTACCGCGCCAATGAGACCGGCTTGTTTGCGCAGGACAAGTTCCAGGTGACCCCGACCCTGAGCATCACGGCAGGCCTTCGCTACGACTGGAATGGTGGTCTGACAGAGAAAAACGGCGATCTCTTTAATTTCGACCCCAAACAATACAGCTATAATGTCGCCTCCGACACCATCACAAGCTCTGGCTTCCTCATCGCCGGAAATAACAAGAACGGAACCTCCGGTGTGAGCAAAACCACGTTGACAGGCCGCCAGTGGGGCATTGCGCCACGTGTGGGCTTTGCCTGGCAGCCGACCAGCTTCCACTCCAAGTTCGTAGTTCGCGGCGGCGGCGGCCTCTACTACGACCGTGGCGAGCTGTTCACCTATCTCTCGCCGGGATTTGCCGCAGGCGAAGTGCAAGGCGGCCCATTTGGCATCATGCAATCGCCTCCATTCGTGACCCAGCAGCACTGCCCGTATTCCTCATCCTTCCAGACCAACACGTTTGCTGAGGCAACTTTCCTCTACCTGAATTACATCCCGATCTGCGGTGGAAACTATTTCACGCCTCCAACCGGAGGAGACTATACCCTCTCTACCCCCTGGGGACCCACGCTGGGCGCAGGCCCTTCCAATCCCAAAGCTTCCGACGTCACGAACTATCTCCCCAACGCTGCAGCCATTATTGATGGAACCGTGACAGGCGGCACTGTTACCGCTGGCAATGCGCAGCAGCCCTTCATTCTCGGCGTTTACAATCGCGCCAACAAACTGCCCTACAGCATTAATTACACTTTGAATATCCAATACCAGCCGCGCAACGATCTCATGATTGAACTCGGCTACGTCGGTAATCTTGGACGTCACCAAGTCATCCCCGTGCCTTTCAATCAGGCGCAGATCGCAACCCCTGGTAACCCCACCCACCCCGGCGGACTGGCCACGCAGTACTACAGCTACGGATATACGGTGTATGACCCCAGCGCGTTTTACCCGATATGTGTGAATAACGATCCGTCCTGCGCGTATGGCCCGATGCAGAATAACTTCGAGGGCGGCAACGTGGATCTGCGCGTACCGTACATCGGTTACTCCTCGGAGTCGGAGTCCTACACCGCGGCCGGAATCTCAGCCTACAACGCGCTCACATCGCATCTCGAAAAGCGGCTCAGCCACGGCTTCCAGGCCGGTGTTTCATATACTTACTCCCACGCCACCGACGAACAAAGCGGCCTGGGTCTGTTCTACAACGGCAACAATCCAACTAATCTGCGCAGCGGTTACGGTTCTGCCGACTTCGACCGCACCCACGTGCTCAACTTCACTTATAGCTACACTCTTCCCAAGTTCTTGTCCGAAAGCACGTTGGCGGGCAAAGCGCTGGATAGCTGGGCTATTCACGGTCTCGCGATCATCCAAAGCGGCCAGCCCTACAGCATCATCGACTACTCGGGAGCCGTCGGCAGCATCTTCTACAGCACCTTCAACGGCATCACGAATCCGATTGTGCCCCTGAACTATGCCGCGGGCTGCACGCGCAAAAATGCGCTCACCGGCGCCAACGGCGCCTTCTACAATCCGACGACTCAGACCGGAGCGGCGCTCAAGGCTAGTTGCTTCACCCTCCCGCTGATTCCGGTGGGCACCATGGGCGTCCCCGCGGGCGACCCCTTTGAAACCAACTTCACCAGCGGCCAACGCAACATCTTCCGCCAATCCTGGCAGCGCCGCGCCGATGCTTCGTTGACCAAAGAGCTGCCGATCCACAACCAATATAAGTTGACCTACGAATTCGACGTGTACAACCTCACCAACACCACGAGCTTCGACATTCCGCAGAACAACGTGAATCAAAACCAGGCGTTCAACAATGTGCCCGATGCCATCGGTTCCGGACTGGGCGGATATCCGTCGCAGGCGGCGCCGACCAACAACTGCCAAACCAATCCGTATGGCGCCAACAATGGCTTCTTTAACTGCCCCGCGGGTCTTGGCATCACCAAGCACACCATCGGCAGCGCGCGCCAGATTCAAATGGCGCTGCATCTGGACTTCTGAGGCGCACAGCGCGGCAAAGCTAAAAGGCGGCTCTCTATAGAGCCGCCTTTTTCGTTGCGCTTGTGCGTGCACAGTCTTCCTCGCGTATCTTTGAAACCTGCAACCCCTACAATCTCTGTATGACCGCCGTCCCGTGGACCCTCCGCGCTCTTCGCCGCGCCCTCGCTAATGGAACCACAAGCCCTTCGGAACTGGCTGAGGCGGCGCTCGCTCGTTCGAACGGAAGTGCCAATCACAACACGTACCTCTGGCAAGATGCTGCATGGACCCGCGCGGAAGCCGCACGCGCCGAGGCCATGCCGCGTTCCAGTGGCGGCCCGTTTGGCGATGGCCGTCCGGCTTTGTGGGGCGTGCCCATCTCGGTCAAGGACTGCTTCGACCTCGCCGGCTCGCCAACCACATGCGGCGTGCGTTTCTTTCGCGATCTGAACGGCACGGCCACGCGCGATTCATGGCTGGTGGAGCAACTCCGCGCCGCCGGCGCCGTAATCGTGGGCAAAACTCACCTTCATGCGCTCGCCTACGGAATCACCGGAGAAAATCCGGAGTTTGGCGATTGCGTGCAGCCACGCGACGCGGGCGCACTCACCGGCGGATCTTCGAGCGGCGCAGTCGCGAGCGTGCAGGAGGGTTCAGCCGTGGCCGGCATCGGCACTGACACCGGCGGCTCCGTGCGTGCACCCGCGGCGCTCGGCGGCCTGGCCGGATACCGCTCCACCATCGGTCGCGGCAACTGGCGCGGTGGCGCACATCTAGCTGTCTCCTTCGACACCATGGGTTGGCTCTTCCGCGACCTTGAAGATGCACCACTGCTCGCTGCACCGTTTGCCGCGGGTCACAATCCGGAAAACATTTCATTCGGACGCTTTGCTTTTCTCGGCGACCAATTCCTCCACGATTGCGAGCCGAAGGTGATGGAAGGCTTTCGCCGCGTAATCGGCGAACTGCAGGCGCTCGGGCTCGGGGCCCAATCCATCGAACCCGAGTGGTGGAAGGATTCTGTTGAGATCTTCGCGCCGCTTCAGGCATCAGAGGCTGCGCTGTTGCACGCGGGCAACTTCGAACGCTGCGAGCCGTCGATTCGCGACCGCCTCAAATGGGGCGCGAGCCTCACGCCCGGCGAAGTGGCCTCGTTGCGACAGCGTCACGCCGATTACCGCGCGCGCATGGATGAGCTCTTCGCCGCACATCAACTGATCCTGATGCCCTGCACTCCGGTGGCGCGTCTTGCGGCCGGTGCCGATCACAGCCAGACCCGCAGCCGTCTGCTGCGCTACACTGCGCCATTCAGCTTGGCCGGCGTACCCGCGGTTGCCATCCCCTGCGCCCACGGCGGCATGCAATTGGCTGCTGCGCGTGGTTGCGACGAACCGCTGCTGACGCTGGCCGCGCAAATCGGCGCGCAAAGAAATGCGCCTTCAGGAGCCTGAATCATCTCAGTTCGGAGTTTGGATTTAGAACGGCTTTTCCGTCAGGAACGGCTCAGGCTTCATGGTTCCATCGCGTTGCTTCACGAGCATCTGCACCTTGCCCTCGGCAGCTTCCAACTCCTGCTTGCAGGCAGCCGAAAGGTTCACGCCCTCTTCGAAGAGCTTGAGCGAATCCTCGAGCGCCAAATCGCCCTTCTCCAGTTGTTCCACGATGCTTTCGAGCTTCTTGAGCGACTCTTCAAAGGAAGGCATGGCGTTCACCTCTTGCTTTTATTTTCCCTGCGGTAGCGCCCCGGCAATCACCTCGGCCGCCACGTCGTAGTTGCCGTACGGCGCGCTCACCTGCACACCCTGCACGTACGGACGCACCGCTTCCACCATCTCCTGGGCGATCTTTATGCCCTCGGCACGCGCAGCCCCCGGCGTATCGGCCTGCGCCATGCGCAGCATGATCTCCTCCGGCATGGCAATGCGCAAATCGTTCTTCATGTATTCGGCGTTGCGCAAACTAGTGAGCGGCCAGATGCCCGCAATGATCGGAATGCGGTGGTCCTTCACCCGTTTCAGAAACTCTTCCAACAATCGCAGATCGAAGACCGCCTGCGTGATGGCGTACTCTGCCCCGGCTTCTACCTTGTAGGCGAACCGCCGCAGCTCATTCTCAATCTCGGGCACTCCGGGATTGGCGGCCACGCCGATGGTAAAGTTTGTGCTCGCGTTAATAGAGTTCGAACCAATGTCGAGCCCGTGATTCAACCGGTTGGCGATGTTTACCAAACCAATGGAATCCACGTCAAAGACTTGAGATGCATCAGGATAATCCCCCTGCTTGGGCGGTTCGCCGGTAACGCAGAGAATGTTGCGCAGACCGATGGACGACGCTCCCAGCAGATCCGACTGGATCGAAAGCAGATTCCGGTCGCGGCAGGTGTAATGCAGAACCGTCTCCATCCCGGTGTGCTGCTGAATCTGGATGCAGAGACTTTGCCCGCTCATGCGCGCCGAGGCCTGCGCTGCGTCGTATACGTCGACCGCGTCCACGCCCAGCCGTGCCATCAGTTGCGCGCCCTCAATTTCTTTGGAGCAGTCAATGCCCCGCGGCGGCACGAACTCCACCAGCTTAATGAACTTTCCCTCGGCGAGCAGTGCGCCCAGCCGCGAGCGCTGCCCCAGCGTTGCGGGGGGCGTCTCCTTGCTCACTTCCGGCGCTGCACCCGTTACCGTCACATGGGTCTGCTCGTCCATGGCCCGGATGGCCGAGCGCATGGCGCGAATATGATTCGGGGTGGTCCCGCAGCACCCGCCCACGATCTGCACGCCTGCAGCAACGGCCTTGCGCGCAAAGCTGGCCATGTACTCGGGCGAGCAGAGATAGACATTGCGGCCTTCAACAGCCCGCGGCACGCCTGCATTGGGCATGGCGGCCAGCGGCAACGCAGTCGCTGCGCGCATAGCCTCCGCGGCCGTCAGAACCGTAGCCGGTCCTGTGGAGCAGTTCACGCCCACGGCGTCTGCGCCCCACTCGGTGAGCAAAGCCGCTGCCTGCGCGGGCGAAGCGCCATCCAGGCACTCGCTCTCATCGTCCACCGTGACCATCACCAGCACGGGCAGATGCGGAGCCACCGCCTTAGCAGCTTCCAGCGCCTCATGCGCCTCGTTCAAAGCCGGCATGGTCTCAATGATCAAGAAGTCCACGCCGTTTTGGGCCAGGATGCCAATCTGCTCCGCAAACGCCGCGCGCGCTTCGTCCAAACCGGTTTTCCCCAGTGGCTCCAGACGCACGCCCAAGGGCCCGACCGAACCGGCAACCCACGCGTCAATTTCCGACTTGGGCGCCTGCTTTTCTTTCAATCGCTCGACAGCTTGCCTCGCCAGGCGCACACCCGCAGCGTTGATCTCGGCCATCTTTCCCGCCAACCCATGCCGTGCCAGACGGAAGCGGTTGGCCCCGAAGGTATTGGTTTCAAGAATCTCCGCACCAGCCTGCAAATACTCTTCATGCACGCCAAGGATCAGGTTGGGGTCCGAAAGGTTCAGCTCGTCGTAGCAGCGATTGACGAAGATGCCGCGCGCATAGAGCACCGTACCCATGGCGCCGTCGGCGAGCACGGGGCGGTCGGCAAGAAATTCGGAAAAGCGGCTCATTCTGTTGTCATGCTACCGCATTGCCGGCGGAATTGTATGCAATCTAGTCGCGGTTCCCACCGGACTTCGGCGCGGCCTCCCGGGCCTCTTCTGGCGGCGCCTGGCCCCGCTTCCACAGCGGGAACGGAGCGCGGAGGCAGCTCTCTCGCCCGGGCCGCTCCTGGGCCGCGAGGTACCGGGTGGCTTTGTTATACTTCGGGAGTCATAACCTGCGTGGAAATCTGTTTCGGCCATTGCAATTTGAACGATTTCCGTGTGCACGCATCGCTATTTCTATGTCGCGGCGGCGAATTGTGCCGCTCCATCAATCGAGGGTTGGGATTTTGAAGAAGAAGAGCCTTTGGATCAGTGCCAGTGCAGCTTTGGCAGCAGCCGTCGCGCTGGCGGGTTGTGGCAGCACCTACTATTTTGACGGCCGCGTACTACCGCCTAGCGGGCTGGTCAACCGCGTCGTCATTGCCATCCAGAACCCCGGCGTCCTGTCCAGAGGGGCGCTTCAGATTGTCGACGCCTACTACGACGAGCGCAGCGGTTACAACGGTACGCCGGGCACATTTTCCATTGCTGGATACGGCGGTTCGCTGCCCATCACCATTCAAAACATGCCCGAAGAGCAGTTCGGCGCGGTGTACGGCGCAGGCGACGGAAGTCTTACTCTCGCCGGTTACGCGGGCGAGAAAACCGTGGGTAATGTGAGCGGCCTCGCGGGCCTTTCTTCCAGCATCTTTATTACACGGAACGAGGCCTTCGTTTTCGCCGTCAGCCAGTCGTCGCATCAGTTCACCATCGTGAATCAATCCCAGGGCAGTTCCATCGGCCTCGCGCTTTCCAACGTTTATCGCGTAAGCGTCAATCCCGGCGGATCTGTCGCGCTGGCCTTTGTGCAGAACTCGCCTTACGTCTACTACCCGCGCGAGCTCTCCGCCGCGCAAACGGTCAGCTTTTCCGGTGGCCCGTCCACGTGGCCCAAGGCCGCGGTCGACTGCGAGCCGCAAAATGCCCCCTATTGGTGTCTGTTTCAAATGCAGGCTCCCACCTCCGTGGACGCAACGGGCAACTATTATGGCGCGCCGCTCACCTTCGATCACCCGATCAAGGCTGTCTTTTCGTCCGACGGCAGCACGGCATACATCCTGAGCTGCGGACCGGAGTGCGGTGGCACCACCGCGGCTTACACACGGGTTCCGATTGCGCCCATGATCTTTTTGCAGGGCCAGTCGTCTGGGCTTCTGCCCACCACCGCCGCTATCGCGAGCGCTACCGTTCCCATTCCCGGCGGGGCCAGCAATGCGCTGGTCAACTCCTCCATCATGTACGTGGTGGGCCAATCGCCGCAGCTGATCAGCGGGAACACGCTCTTCGGCGGCAACCTGACCGTGGTCAATCTGGCCAACAACACCATCTCGAGCAGCACTGCGATCAGCGACGGGCAGCCCGGCGCCATGAGCCGCATCCTGCAGGCCGACGACAATACTTTGTGGATCGCGATGACCGGATGTACGACTGGTGTGCGCTACGCGACCAATCCGATCACCGGCTACGGTTGCCTGACGATGTACAACACCTCGACCAACAAGGTGATGCTGATTGAGCCGTACATCGGTAACGCCACCGGCATTGCCGCGGTTACGGGCCTGCACAAGCTTTACGCAGCCGAGGGCGGGCAGGTATACATTTATTCCACCGTCGATGGCTCATCGATCAACAACGAGTTCGTAACCGTGACAGGCACTGCGTACGACGTGGCCTACATCGACGCCATCACCGACGCCAACAACACTGTCTACTAATTCCGATGCCCACTGAGGCCATCGAATTCCGCGCCGACGTCCTGGCTATCGCCGCACATCGCGACGACGTGGAGCAGACCTGTGGCGGCACGTTGCTGCGCATGGCGGCGCGCGGCCTGCGCACCGCGATCCTCGATTTAACCCAGGGAGAAGCCGGAACTCGCGGCACCGCGCAGGAGCGCGCCCGCGAAGCCGAAGAAGCCGCGCGCATTCTGGGCGTTGGCTGGCGGCAGGCGCTCACCCTGCCCGATGGTGCCATCGAGAACACGCTCGATAATCGCATTGCCGTGGCTAGCGTGCTCCGCCGCCTCCGCCCCCGCGTAGTGATTCTTCCCTACTGGCAAGCCCGCCATCCCGATCATGCCGTCACCGGAACGCTTGCCTACGACGCCTGCTTTCTCGCGGGCCTCAAAAGCGTCGACACTGGAGACGAGCCGCATCGGCCCTTCAAAATCGTCTACGCCAGCCTCTATGCCGATGTGCGCCCCAGTTTCGTCGTCGACATCACGCCCTTTGTCGAGCAGCGCCATCAGGCGTTGATGGCATATCAATCGCAGTACGCGAATCAATCCGCCGGTAGCGGCCTCTTCGTCCCCGAGGAGGAGATTCGCGAGCGCACTTTCGCCGAGGCGCGCCACTACGGCCTGCTGGCCGGTGTGCGTTTCGGCGAGCCCTTTGTCCAAAAGGAAGTCGGCCTGGTGGACGATCTCACCCTGTTGCCCGTCCAGTCCATCTAGAATGGACGGCGGCCTTGTTCGAGAGGAAGTCCACACAGGATCATGAAAACCAAAGTCAGTCGCCGCCAATTCCTTGCTACTACCGCTCTGTCTCTTGCCGCCACGCGCCTTTGTGCCCAGAACCGAAAACAGATCCAGGTCAATCTCGCCATTCCAGCCGAGGCCACCGGCGCGCACATGCCCGCCGACTTTGTCGGGCTCTCCTATGAAGTGAAACAGCTTGAAGATCCGGCTTTCTTCTCTCTAAAGAACACCGCGCTGATTCGCGCGTTCAAAGCAATCTCCTCACAGGGCGTCTTGCGCGTGGGCGGCAACACCGGCGAATTCGCCTGGTGGAAACCCACCCCCGACTCTCCCGAGCCTGAGCACCCGCACACGCGCGAGGTAGTGGGCGAGCCCAAGGCTCAGTATTATGCGGTAACACCCGAGGCTGTTCGCAATCTGGCGGCCTTTCTCGAAGAGACAGGCTGGACTTGCCTTTACGGCATCAACATGGGAACAAACACTCCCGCCCGCGCCGCCGAGGAAGCGGAATTTGCCGCCAAAACCCTTGGGGCGCGTCTGCAATACTTCCAGATCGGTAACGAAGTGAATTTGTTTGGCCGCCACTTGCGCGACCCGCAAACATGGTCCGCGCAGACCTACCTCGCCGAGTGGCTCACCCTCGCGCGCGCCATCACCGCCCGCGTTCCCGGAGCCCGATTCGGAATGCCGGATGTCGATACCAATACTTCCTGGCTGCCGCAGATCGCCGATGCGTGGGGTTCAATCGAGAACCCACCACATGTCACGACGCTTTCGCACCATTACTATTTCGGCGGTCCGCCATCTAATCCCGACGTCAACGTCCCCAACCTGCTCAAACCCACGCCCAAGGTCCAGGTCATGGCAGATACGGCAACAGCATCCGCGAAGCAAATGGGCATTCGCGTTCGCATGACCGAAGGCAACACCTGCTATCGCGGAGGCAAGCCCGGTGTGTCCGACGTATTCGCAGCAGCTCTTTGGGCTGCCGACTATTCGCTCTTCCTCGCCGCCAACAACTACTCCGGCATCAATCTGCATGGATGCACCTCAGAGGTGATCGCGAGCGGCCTTGGTGGAGTCATGTTCGGCGACGAAGTTCTCAAAGACCAGGGCGCCACGCCGGAGCAGATTGCAACTCACCCGCATCCGTACTACGCGCCGATCGCATCGTTTGGATCGGAAGACGTCCTGGAACCGGTTGCCTATGGCCTCAAGTTCGCGGGTTCGATGAGTGGCGGCGCATTCATCCAGGCCGATCTCACCTCGCAACTTCAAGCCGCCGGCATCAATGCTACCGCCTATGCTGCAACGCTCACGGGCGGACAAACATCGGTCATCGTTTTGAACAAAGATACGGAAAACGATCTTGCTCTTCGCCTGGACTTTGGCGCTGCCAAATCGGGAGTCGTGGAGATTGAGACGCTGCATGCACCATCCGTCGAGAGCCGTGAAGCGCACATCACCCAAGCCGCAAAGTCCGGCCATCTCGAGAGCGGGAAGTTCACCGCACTCGTTCCCCGAGCTTCCGGCCTTCGTCTCACTGTCGGTTGATCCGCAAAACTGCCGTAAACTTATAATCCATCTATGGCGCAGACCTGGAACCCTGAAACCTACAGCCGCAATGCGGCATTCGTTCCTCAACTCGGCAGCGGCACGCTGGAGTGGCTCGCGCCCGAAGTTGGCGAGCGCATCCTCGACCTCGGTTGCGGTGACGGTCAACTGACGGAACGCATCGCTTCTGCCGGAGCGAGCGTAGCCGGAATCGATGCCTCACCGAACATGGTCGCCGCGGCGCGCGCGCGCGGCATTGCCGCCGAGGAAGGCTCCGCGGAGTCGCTGCCCTTCCCTGATCAATCCTTCGACGCCGTGTTTTCGAATGCGGTGCTGCACTGGGTGCGAGGGCAGGACGCGATGATGACCGAAGTGCGTCGCGTGCTGCGCCCCGCCGGGCGTTTTGTCGCCGAGATGGGCGGCCACGGCAATATCGCTACCATCCGCGTCGCCTTCGCCGCCGTGCTCGCGCGCCTTGGCCACGCGTCTCTTGGCGAGCGCGGCAACTACTATCCCACTCCTGATGCGTACACGCGGCGTCTCGCGTCGCATGGCTTCACGGTCGCGCGCATGATTCTTTTTCCCCGCCCCACTCCGCTCGGAGCAGGCGGCATGACCGCATGGTTGAATACATTTTGCCGCGGCGCGCTCGATGCCCTGCCCGAAGATCTGCGCGAGATCGCCGTCGCGGAAACCGTCGCTCTGCTCGCGCCTGCTTTGTGCGACGAAGAAGGCCAATGGACAGCGGATTACGTGCGCCTGCGTTTTATCGCAACGGTCTGATCCCGGCAAGCGCTCGTTATTTTCCATTCGCGAACTAAGTTCCCGTCTAACTTCCCTCGAATCGCGTCGATACTTCGCTAATTCACTTGCATTTTTTCCTCACTTATGGCAAAGTATCTTCTGCGTGGGAGAACGCCCGATGACAAACAAAACGCAAATCTCGAAGCGTAGGCTGGAACCATCCGGCCGCCGGGCACAGTGTCTCTTTCTTTCGTAACCTTCTGCGGTCAGCATCCTGCGCATCCCGTATGAACATTGGTTTTTCCCGAGTGGCGTAGAAGCCAGCTTCATCGCCTCGAAAACGCACGCTGTCTTCGTCTGTTCCCTCGGAGAAGCCGGACTACGTTTCATGCGCAATGTTTTCCGTTGGCGCTGCGATAACTGACGCGGCGTCATGAGGAAGGCTTTGTCTCTAACTCGGAATTTAGTAAGCTGCTGCACCGGTGGTGAAAGAAGAGAGTTACTTCCTGCCAGAAGCGCAGATTCAAGAGATTCTGCCGCACTCTTTTCGATGGTTCCCCGGCGCAACTTTTAGTGCAGGTCGTTGTTAGACATTTTGTTCCGCCGGTGGTGTAGGAAGCGGATACTTCTTAAGCCGAAGGTTGCGGGTTCGATTCCCGCTCTGGATGCAAATCCAGATAGCTCAATGGCAGAGTGTCGGAAAAGTCCGCAGCCGATTGTTCCCCGGCTTGACTTTTTAACTGACGAAACTCTCGCCCACAACCAGTAAAAGAAGCCGGTGGTGTTGGAGACGGTTACTTCGCATGCCACGACCATAACACGGGTTCGAATCTCGCTCGAGCGCGAGTTCCGGTAACCCCGTGGCAGAGCGCCGTATAGGCCGCAGCCGCTTGTTCCCCGGTTGCTTTTATCAACGAAACATTTGTTGAAAACCAAGAAAAAGCCGGTGGCGTAGGAGGCGGTTACTTCGCCTGTTAAGCCGGAGACGCGGGTTCGATTCCCGCCCGGAGCGCGAGCTCCTGTAGTTCAGTGGCCGAACGCCGAAAAAGTCCGCAACCGTTTGTTCCCCGGCTTGAACTTTTAACCGACGAGACTCTCGTCCATAACCTGGAAAAACCGGTGGTGTAGGCAGCAGATACTTCGGGAGCGAAGGATGCGGGTTCGAATCCCGCCGTGGTCGTAACCGCGTCGTTCAACGGTAGGACATTCGCTTATGTGCTGTTGCCGCTTGTTCCCCGGTTTGAGTAGTACAACGCCCTCATCCAAAACAAGAACGACCGGTGGTGGTCGTAACGGATACTTCGACGCTTCCCTGAGGGAGGCAGTGGGTTCGATTCCCACCCGGAGCCTTCGGTCTCCGGATGCTCGATGGCGAGCACCAAGAGCAACACCGTTACATTTGTTCCCCGGTCATAACCTCCGGTAAGTCCGGATTAGAAATGAATCGTCATGAGCAAATTGAAAGTGAAAAATGGTACGCCGGAAGGCAACGTCCATCTCTGCCGCAACTGCAGCAATGG
>Ga0181529_10005299_pt1 | contig 13567 bp, 8 predicted proteins | sample PEATcosm2014_Bin_36_FD_119763 | JGI IMG/M metagenome (GOLD analysis project Ga0181529, IMG submission 119763) | Peatland microbial communities from MTU Mesocosm Facility, Houghton, MI, USA - PEATcosm2014_Bin10_30_metaG | ecosystem: Environmental > Terrestrial > Soil > Wetlands > Peat | place... | reverse complement strand
GGCGGCGTTGATTCCCGCCCGCCGCGCCGCTTCCATTGAACCCATGCAGGCGCTGCGCGCCGAATAACTCCGGCCAGGAGAAACGAAGATGAACACGCTGCTTCACGACCTGCGTTACGCGCTACGCCAGTTGCGCAAGTCGCCGGGATTCACCTTCACCGTTGTTCTCACGCTGGCGCTGGGCATCGGCGCCAACACGGCGATCTTCACACTGGTCCACGGCATCTTGCTGCGCTCGCTGCCCGTAGTCGATCCCGCGCAACTCTACCGTATCGGCGACACCAACGATTGCTGTGTCGACAGCGGATTTCAGCGCGATAACGGGGACTATGCGATCTTCTCCTACGATTCCTACCTGAACCTCAAGAACTCCGCGCCGGAGTTCGAGCAACTGGCCGCGGTGCGGGCTGGGGCGTTGCGCTGGAGCGTGCGCCGCGGAGAGTCGCAGGCCAAATCGCTGCACGGCCAATTCGTCTCCGGCAACTTCTTTTCCATGCTGGGCGTTGGCGCCTATGCGGGGCGCATCTTCGCCGAGAGCGACGACACATTCTCGGCGCCTCCCGTAACGGTCGTCAGCTACCGCACGTGGCAAACGGAATTTGCCTCCGATCCTTCCATCGTGGGATCGACCATCTTCATTCAAGCCAGACCCTTCACCGTTGCCGGCATCGCGCCGCCCGGCTTCTTCGGGGACCGCATCACAACCGGTCCGCCTGATTTCTGGACGCCTCTCTCGACCGAACCCTACGTCAATGGACCGGGAAGCATTCTGCATCAGGCGGATATGAATTGGCTCTATCCGATGGGCAGAGTGCGCCCCGGAACCAATATCGGTTCTTTGCAGGCGAAGCTCTCCGCCGCGCTGCGCCAGTGGCTGGCCACGCGTCCAGATCTGGCGGCGTCTGAAATCGCCAAGCAACACGTCGTGATCGTGCCCGCCGGCGGCGGCATCCAGAACCTGCAGCAGGGAACCGGCGCGAGCCTGAAGATGCTGATGATCCTCTCCAGCTTCGTGCTGCTCATCGCCTGCGCCAACATCGCCAATCTGATGATGGCGCGCGCTGCCACGCGGCGTGCGGAAGTGGCCGTGCGCATGGCCCTGGGAGCGGGACGCCTCCGCGTTGTTCATCAGATCCTCACCGAGAGCGTGCTCTTGAGCTGCATGGGCGGCCTCGCCGGTTTGGCCGTGGCCTATGCCGGGGCGCGGGCGATTCTCAGCCTCGTCTTTCCCGGCGCAACGAACTTTCCCATCGAGGCCAGTCCATCGCTGCCCGTGCTGGGCTTTGCCTTCCTTGTCTCGCTGACGGTCGGCATGCTCTTCGGCGCCGTTCCGGCGTGGCTGTCGTCTCATGCGCAGCCGGCCGAGGCGCTGCGCGGCGTCAACCGCTCCACGCGCGACCGCGCTTCCCTGCCGCAGAAGGCGCTCGTCGTTTCGCAGGCGGCATTGTCCGTAACGCTGCTGGCCGCGGCGATTCTCATGACCAGATCGCTCATTAATCTGGAGCATCAGAACTTCGGCATCGCTACGGCCAATCGCTACATCGTGCACCTCAATACGGAAGGCGGCGGTTACACCACCGATCGACTGCCACAGCTTTACCGCCAGATCGAGGACCGCTTTTCCGCGCTCCCCGGAGTAGCCAGCGTGGGCCTGGCGCTCTACAGTCCGCTGGAAGGGGATAACTGGGGCGATAGTGTCTTCCCGCAGGGGCAGACGGAGCCTAATGACAACAACTCAACTTTTGACCGCGTCAGTCCACGCTTTCTTGATTCGATTGGCGTCCCGATCGTGCGCGGCCGCGGAATTACGGAGCAGGACACCTCCGCCTCGCAGCCGGTAGCCATAGTAAATCAGACCTTTGCGAAGAAGTTCTTTCCCAATCAGGATCCGGTTGGCAAGCACTTCGGCGAAGGCAACCCACGGTATTCGGGCAGCTTCGAGATCGTCGGCGTCTTCGCCGACTTCAAGACGCAAGATCCTCGCGATCCGGTGTACGCGGTCTTTCTGCGGCCGCTCTCGCAGCGGTTCGGCGGATACAAGGAACAAGGCATGGCCTCCGTAGAGACGCGATCCATGTCCATCAATTCCATGATCCTCAACTTCGGCGCGCCGCAGCAGAACGTAGACGCGCTTGTTCGCCGCACGCTGGCCGGCATCGATCCCAATCTCACCGTAATAGGCATTGGCACCTTTGAAGCGCAGGTCGCAGACCGATTCAGCGGGGACCGGATCATCGCCCAACTCACCGGCCTCTTCGGCATCCTTGCTCTGAGCCTTGCCTCGATCGGCCTCTACGGGGTCATGTCCTACTTCGTCGTCCGCCGCACCAGCGAGATCGGCATCCGCATGGCGCTGGGCGCAACCCGCGCGAGCGTCCTTGCCATGGTGCTGCGCGGCGCGCTCTGGCAGGTTCTTATCGGTCTCGGACTGGGCATTCCCGCCGCATTGCTTGCCGGCCGCCTCATGGCCAGCCAACTCTATGGCGTAGGCAGCTACGATCCGCTCGCCCTGGCGGGCGCAACCTTGGTGCTCGGAGTATGCGCCTCCGCGGCAGCATTCATCCCCGCCCGCCGCGCCGCATCCATTGAACCCATGCAGGCGCTGCGCACCGAGTGATTCTCAACAGTCGAGGAGAAGGAACGATGAACACGCTGCTTCACGACATTCGCTACGCACTGCGCCAATTGCGCAAGTCGCCGGCCTTCACGCTCACCGTGATCGTTACGCTGGCGCTGGGCATCGGCGCCAACGCGGCTGTCTTCACGCTCTTCGATCAAGTGCTGCTGCGCATGTTGCCGGTCGAGCGGCCCAGGGAACTGGTGCGTTTCGAGTGGAGCGGCGCCTTCTCCGGTTCCATGAGCAGCTTCGGCGGAGACACCACGAACTACTTCTCTTATCCCATGTACAAGGATCTGCGCGACCAGAATCAGGTTTTTACCGGAATGCTCGCTGCGGATCGCACTGATGTCGGCGTGAGTTGGCGCAACCAGGCCGAAGACAAGGGCGCTGAAGTCGTCACCGGCAACTACTTCCAGCTTCTCGGCCTCAAGCCCGCCGTGGGCCGCTTGTTCACCCAGCAGGATGACACAGCAAAGAACGCTAATCCCGTCGTTGTCCTCAGCTACGACTATTGGAAGACGCGCTTCGGTGCATCGCGCAATGCTGTCGGCCAGACGGTGCTCATCAACGGCCACACATTCACCATCCTCGGCGTCGCTCCGGAGAACTTCGATTCCGCCATCGGCGGTTACAAGCCCGGCGTCTTCATCCCCATCAGCATGGTCGAAATCGCCATGCCGTGGATGGCCCCGCGCGACAACCTGAACCGTCACGATTCCGTCTGGCTCACGCTAGTGGCGCGATTGAAGCCGGGCGTATCCAACTCTCAGGCCGAGGCAAGCCTGGGACCGCTGTGGCACTCGCTGCGGGCGTATGAATTGACTCTTTACAAATCGCGGTCCGAACGTTTCAAGAAAAACTTTCTCGACAATTCGCATCTCAAGGTACTGGACGACTCGACCGGCTTTTCCCCTGGCCGCATGGAGTTGAAGATGCCGCTCATCATTCTCATGAGCATGGCCGGCCTGCTGGTAGCCATGTGCGCCATCAACGTGGCCACGCTGCTGCTGCTGCGCGCCGCGGGACGCGCTCGCGAAATGTCGATGCGCTACGCTCTCGGCGCGCAACGCAGCCGCATCGTTTCGCAGTTGCTGGTCGAAGGCGGATTGCTCGGCATCGCCGGCGCAGCCGCGGGACTCGCGCTTGCTCCGCTGGTTGCCACTACTCTCGTTCGCCTGATGACCAGCGCCGATCCCGGCAGCGAGCCTTACTCAACTTCCATCGACGCGCGCGTACTGTTGTTCACGCTTGCGATTTCGCTGGTGGTGAGCCTGCTGTTCAGCATCGCGCCGGTCTTCCACTTCATGCGCCCCGACCTGGCCAACGCGCTGCGTCAGAATGCAGGGACCGCATCAAAAGGTACGCAACACTTCCGCAAGCTGGCCGTGGGCGCGCAGATTGCGCTCAGCGTCATCCTGCTGGGCGGCGCGGGCCTCTTCGTGCGCACGCTCGACAATCTCCGTCATCAATCCGTCGGATTCGAAATTAACAACCTCCTCACTTTTGGGCTCGACCCCACCATCTCCGGATACGGCGAAGACCGCACTCCGCAGATCGTCACCAACACTCTAGAAGCACTGCGCCGTATTCCCGGTGTTGTCACCGTCGCCGTTACCACCGACCCCGAACTCGCCGGCGACACCTCAACAGGGAACTTCTCAATACAAGGCTACAAGCCTGCTGAAGAAGAACACATGAACTTTGAGCATCCGCGCATCACGCCCGGCTATTTTGCCACGCTGCGCCAGCCGCTTCTGGTCGGCCGGGAGTTCACCGCCTCGGATGCGAAAGGGCAGCCCAGCGTGGCCGTGGTGAACCTGGCCTTCGCCAGGCGCTTCTACGGCTCGCCGCAGAACGCGTTGGGTCGAGCCATCGCCGAGGGAGGCGGCGACAACATCAAGTACGACACTACTATCGTCGGTGTCGTCGGCGACAGCAAGCATGTGGATCTGCGCACCGCGATGCCCGAGGCCGTCTACATGCCTTACCTGCAACAGAATCATCCCACCGGCGTCGTGGTCTACGCGCGCACCACGCAAGAGCCCCGGACAGTTGAAGCCGCGATTCAACAGGCCATCCATCAACTTGACTCTACGCTGGTCGTCGATAGCCTGCGCACCATGGAGCAGCAAGTGGACCGCAGCTCTTCCGATGAACGCGCGCTCGCTTTTCTCGCCATCGGCTTCTCCGCATTGGCCATGATGATGGCTGCCGTCGGCCTCTACGGCGTGCTGGCCTACTCCACCGAGCAGCGCACCCGCGAGATCGGCGTGCGCCTGGCGCTGGGCGCGCCGCGGTCGAACGTCGTCGTACTGATCGTCCGCGAGATGGCCATCATCGCGGCCATCGCCACGGCGATTGCGCTGCCTTCCATCGTTGCCCTGGCCCGGCTTTTCCAGAGCCAGTTGTATGGCGTCACCAACTTTGATCCGCTTACATTGTCGGTAACAGTTACTCTCATCGCGGCGATGGCAGCCTTGGCCGCCGCACTGCCCGCCCGCCGCGCCGCAACCATTGAACCCATGCAGGCATTGCGCTCCGAGTGATACTCAACAGTCGAGGAGAAAGAACGATGAACACGCTGCTTCAGGACCTCCGCTACGCGCTGCGCCAGTTGCGCAAATCGCCGGGATTCACCTTCACCGCCGTGACCGTACTGGCGCTCGGGCTGGGCGCGAACATTGCCGTCTTCACCGTGCTGAACGGAATACTGCTGCGCCCGCTGCCCTATGCGCAGCCGGATCGCATTGTCGAAATCAAAGGCGTCGGGACCGAGCCGTATTACATGATGAGCTACGCGAACATGCTCCAGTTGCGCGATGCAGTGGGCGCGAGGATGCGGATCGGCGTGGTCATGAATCGCTCCATGGCCAGCATCGTTTCACCAGGAGGCCGCTACCAGGCAATGAAGGTTGAGGTCACCGCCGGCTTGCCTGCAATGCTCGGCGTGCAGCCCATTCTCGGCCGTTCCTTCCGTGATGACGAGAACGATCCGGGCAGCAATCGCGTGGTGCTGATCGGCGAGGAGGTGTGGCGCAAGTTCTATGCTTCCGATCCACAAATCGCCGGAAAGACGCTAGCCATCAAGGGCCAGTCCTACACAATTCTCGGCGTCATGCCCAGAGGATTTTCGTTTCCCTTTCACGAAGATATGCAAATCTGGTCGCCCGCGGCAATCAATCCGGCCAGCCGCTCTTCAATGAGCGGCGATCAGGCGGCATGGGGAGAACTCTATGCGCGGTTGCCAGACGGCATGACGATCGCGCAGCTCACGGATCAACTCACCCGTACGCAGGCAATTGTCTCGAAAGAATCCACGGATGGCCCTTCCATACCTCCCCACATCGCGGTCACGGAGTACCAGCAGTCGCTGAACCAGCAGGTCCGCAAGCCGCTCAAGCTGCTCTATGCCGTTGTCTTCGGCATCTGGGCGCTGGCCTGCCTCAACGTGACCAGCCTCATGCTGGCACGTGCTGTTTCGCGCACGCGCGAACAGGCCGTGCGCGCCGCGTTGGGCGCCAGCCGCGCTCGCCTGCTGCAACAAACCATTGTCGAGAGCCTTCTGTTCAGCGGCATCGGCAGTGTCTTCGGATTGCTCCTCGGCCAATCCGCCATCAAGCTGCTTTGGCATCCAATCAGCCGCAATCTGCCGCTCGCCAGCGCCATTCATCTGGACTGGCGGGTCGTTGCCTGCCTGGCGGCGCTTACGCTCTTCACCGCGATCCTTGTCGGCGTCTTCCCCGCTCTGCGCGCCACGCGCCGCGATGTGCAAGGCGGCCTTCACGGCGTCACAACTACCGCATCGGCCAGCCAGAGTCGCACGCGCGAAGCGCTGGTAGTGGCGCAGCTCGCACTTACCCTCGTCTTTCTTGTTGGTGCTGGATTGTTCTTGCGCACCATTATTGCGCTGCGCTCGGTGCCTCTCGGCTTCACACAACAGAACGTGCTCACCGGCGGCATCATCATCAATGGCGGCTCGCATCAGTTGGAGGACAACGAAGGCAAGCCACAGGACGCCAACATCGTGCGCACCGCCTATCTGCCACTGCTCGACAAGCTACATGCTATTCCGGGCGTGAAAGTGGCTGCGCTCAGCTCGGTGCTGCCCTTGCGCGCCGAGTTTGCGGTAACTATTTCGGGGAACGTCGATCACAAGGAGGTTCCGCGCGGACAGGAGCCGCGAGGCGATGGCCGATTGGCATCGCCGGGCCTTGTGGATGCGCTGGGAATCCCCATGCTGCGCGGCCGTTTTTTTACCGAGGACGACACGGCTTCCGCTCCTCCCGTGGTGGTCGTAAATCAGGCCTTTGTCAACAAGTACCTTCCCGGCGTGGATCCCATTGGCCACACCTTCTACATGGGCAAGGGCCGGTTCGCCGATATGCGCATTGTCGGCATCATTGCAGACTTGAAGCAGCGCAAGGTCACCGATGTCACCAGGCCGGAGATTTATTTCTGCCTGGCGCAGGTTGAGCCGGGAACGCCGCTTTACGGTATCGCGACAGCGTTCATTCAAGTAGCCATTCGCGGCGCGGTTCCGGCCGATTCGCTGCGCGCGCAATTCGACAAAGTCCTCCACGAAGTCGCTCCCGACGCCACCACCACTGACGTAAAGACTATTCACGAAGCGGTCGAAGACTCCTTCGGCAGTCAGACTTTAATTGCGCATTTGCTGGAGAGCTTTGCCGCGCTGGCACTGATGATTGCCGCTGTAGGTCTTTATGGGCTGCTCTCCTTCGCCGTGGCGCAGCGTACGCGCGAGATCGGCCTGCGCATCGCTCTGGGCGCGCCGCAGGCTAACATTCTCTCGCTCATTCTTCGCCGCGCGCTGTTGCTTGTGGGCGCCGGCCTAGCCATCGGCGGTGTGCTCGCATGGTTTGCCGCCACGGTTACGCGCAGCTACATCTTCGGCGTGCAGGCTCATGACGTCCTCACCTTCACCGTGGTGGTTGTAGTGCTGGCCGCTGCATCTCTGATTGCGGCCTGGCTGCCTGCCCGCCGCGCAGCTTCCATTGATCCTAATCTTGCTTTGAGATCGGAGTAACACCATGATCGAGCTGAAAAACGTAGAACGCAGTTACCAGACCGGACCCACGGAAACCTGGGTGCTGCGCCGCATCGGTATCACCATTCGCGAAGGCGAGTTCGTCACCGTGATGGGTCCGTCGGGCGCGGGGAAGTCGTCGCTGCTGAACATTCTCGCTCTGCTCGACGACGGCTGGAAGGGCGAGTACTGGTTCGGCGAAACCGCCGCGCACAAGCTCAATCGCAAGCAGCGCGCCGATCTCGCACGCCAGCGCATCGGCATGGTCTTTCAGAGCTATCACTTGCTGGACGACTTGACAGTCGCCGAGAACATCGACCTGCCGCTCTCTTATAAGAATCTGCCCGCCAGAGAAAGGCAGGGGATGGTGGCCGACATACTCGACCGCTTCCAGATCGTCGCCAAGAAGGACTTGTTTCCTTCGCAGCTCTCCGGCGGGCAGCAGCAACTGGTGGGCATTGCGCGCGCCGTGGTTCACGCTCCCGCGCTGCTGCTGGCCGACGAGCCAACCGGCAACCTGCACTCCACGCAGGCACGCGAGATCATGGAACTCTTTTGCGAACTCAACCGCGCCGGCACGACGATTGTGCAGGTGACGCATTCGGATGAAAACGCGCGCTACGGCAAACGCATCATCGAACTGCGCGACGGATGGCTCACGCGCGATGAATTGCTGCCTGCAAGGGCAACGGAAGTAGGCGTCAAGTGAATCAGTTCAAGTCCAATTCGGCTCTCGGCATAAAGGCCGCTGTTGCCATTCTTCTCTTGCAGGTAAGCCTGGCGTTGGCTACTCCACCGGCTGCCGCTCAACAACCGTCCCAGGCTCAAGCGCAGAATCCGGGGCCGAACCAGCAGTCTCAGACAACGACGCCGCCCGCACAAACTGTGCCGGAGGCTCCTTTGCCCGCGACGAATGGCGCCACCGCGGCGCCTGTTTCGTTGGCGCAGCAGATCCAGCTGGTGCAGCAGCAGTCGTTTGCTCCGCCGCGGCCGTTTCACGTGCCCATGCCCCACTCGCACAAACCGCTTGCGCCCTATATGCCAAGCACCGCGCCTGAACTGGACCTCAGCAACTCACCGCGCCTGCAGAACCTTATCCGCGATGGCAAGATCTATCTTTCCCTGCGGGACGCGATCGCAGTGGCCATCGAGAACAACCTCGATCTGGCCTACTTCCGCTATAACTTCCCCATCGCTCAAACCGATATCCTGCGCACCAAAGCGGGCAGCCCCGCCAACGGCGTCAACACCGCCATCGTCCAGGGCACCCAGGGCGGGTTTGCCGCTTCCACCGGCGGCGGTGGCGGCTCATCGGGATCCGGATTCTCCGCCGGTAATGGCGGCATCGTTACTTCGACCCTCGGCGCAGGCACCAGCGTTTCGTCATTCGATCCATACCTTACCTTCAGAGGCTACGTCGATCACACCGTCAACCAGGAGGCTAACCAGTTCACTGAGGGCGTGCCGGTTCTGAAGACCAACACAATTGAGGTTCTGTCGAACTACTCTCAGTCGTTTCCCATCGGCACCAACCTCTCGATCAACTATCTCGGCCAGCGTGTCGCCAGCAACACCCCATACAACGGCATCAATCCCGAGCTGTATTCCAACTTTGCTGTGACAATCTCCCAGCCCATTCTGGCCGGCTTTGGGGTCGCCACCAACGAGCGCTTTATCCGCATTGCCAAGCGCAACTCCCAGATCACCGACCTTGCCTTCAAAGCACAGGTGATCGCCACTGTGACCCAGGTCGAGAATATCTACTGGGATCTCGTGAATGCCTACGAGAGCGAACAGATCAGTGAGCGCTCTCTCGGCTTTGCCAACAAGAATCTCTCCGACGATCGGAAGCAGCTCGAACTCCAGGCCATCCCAGCGATGCAGGTGATGACGGATCAGTCTGCCGTGGCTCAAGCCGAAGGCAACCTCACGGTAGCGCGCGCCAGCCTTCGGCTGAACGAACTCCTAATGAAGAACGCGCTCACTAAGGTCGATGATCCCACGATCGACGAGATGCCGGTCATTCCGCTCGACCTGCACGGAGAGCCCAACCCGAATGCCGGCAAATCCATCGATGAACTCATCTCCGAAGCCGAGAAGAAGCGCCCCGAGGTTGCTATCTACCAGATGCAGGCTGAAGTGCAGAAGCAGGCCCTGAAGGACATCAACAGCGAGCTTTTGCCGACTCTCAATATGTATGGCTACTATGCCGGCGCAGGCACCGCCGGTCCCAAGAACCTAAACTGCTCCCTCGGAGCCGAATGCGTCTCCGATCTGCCCACGGGCTTCGCCAGCATGTTCGCGAACACATTCAATTACTCATCCCCGGAATACCAGGTCGGGATGACGCTTTCCATTAATCTGCGCAACCGCCAGGCCAAGGCCGATCAATTCCGCGCCGTATTGCAGTACCGCCAGAGCCAGATATCCTCCGAGCAGCAGCAGAAAGGCATTCGTCTCGATGTTCGCAACTCGAAGTTTGCTCTTGAACAGGCTCAAGCCCACGTTGTAGCAGCCCAGAAAGCGCGCGACCTTGCCCAGAAGACCTTCGACATTACCAAACAGGAACGGTTGCTCGGTGCGAAATCCGGCCTCGATACGCTGAACTCGGAAAGCGCGCTGGCACTGGCCGAGTCCGCTTTGGACGCGGCACAAACGGCCTACGAGAAGGCGAAAGTAGATATCGACCGCGCCACCGGCGAGACGCTGGAGCGGACAGGGGTCTCCATTGACGACGCGAAATTGGGCGTTGTAACTCATTAGCCGTAGAATCACGAAGAGGGACCATGCTCGCTTCAACACAAACCGTTTTGCATCGCGCCGCCGAGCCGATCGTTGCAGCCGCTGGGTTCACCGGCGAAGACTGCGGCATGGATCGCCAGCGCGCGACCGGGTCGCTGTTTGAGGACTACGGGATTTCGATTGCCGACGCCGAAGCCGGCATCGTGGAGGCAGGCCATCTCCAGTAAAGTAGAGCCAATTCGCGTTCTGGTTGCCGACGATCAACCGCATATTCTGGAGGCCGTCGAACTGCTGCTGGTCCCGCAGGGCTTCGCCGTGGACTGCGTGCGCTCGCCCCAACTGCTGCTGGAAGCGCTGGGCGAACGCGACTACGATGTGCTGCTGATCGACCTCAACTACACTCGCGACACTACCTCCGGCCAGGAGGGCCTGGACCTGCTCGCCCGCATCCGGGAGTACGACGCGCGGCTGCCGGTCATCGTGATGACCGCCTGGGGCAACATCAATCTGGCCGTCGAAAGCATCAAGCGCGGTGCGCGCGACTTCATCCAGAAGCCGTGGGAGAACGAGCGGCTGCTCTCGCTGATCCGCGTCCACGCCGAGTTGCATCAGGCCCTGCGCCGCGCCCGCCAGCTGGAGATGGAAAACCGCCTGCTGCGCTCCGAAGGGATGCCGGAGTTTGTGGCCGGCGCGCCCGCCATGCAGCCAGTCCTCGAATTGATCGCTCAGGTCGGCCCCTCCGACGCCAACGTTCTCATCACCGGCGAGCACGGCACGGGCAAAGAGATCGTCGCCAAACTGCTGCACGCCGCCTCGCAGCGCTCGCGCATGGCCCTGGTCGCGGTCAATGCCGGCGGCCTGCCGGAGGGAACCTTCGAGAGCGAGATCTTCGGCCACGTGAAGGGCGCCTTCACCGACGCCCGCAGCGACCGCATCGGACGCTTCGAGCTGGCCAACGGCGGATCCCTTTTTCTCGACGAGATCGCCAACGTCCCACTGCGCCAGCAGGCCAAGCTGCTGCGCGTTCTGGAGACCGGCGAACTGGAACGCGTCGGTTCCTCGCAGACCCGCCGCGTCGATGTGCGCCTGCTCTCCGCCACCAACGCCGATTTGCATGAAGAGGCCAAGGCGGGCAACTTCCGCGAAGACCTGCTCTTCCGCATCAACACCGTGGAAATCCACCTGCCCGCCCTGCGCGACCGGCGCGAAGACATCCCGCTGCTGGCGCAACACTTCCTGAGCCGCAACCGCGCGCGCTATCGCAAGCAGGTAGACGGCTTCTCGCCCGACGCCATGCAGCAGATGATGCAATATGCGTGGCCGGGCAATGTGCGCGAGCTTGAACATACGGTCGAGCGCGCCGTGCTGCTCTGCCGCGGCGAACAGATCGAGCCGATCAGCCTGGCCATCGCGCCCGCGCGCTCCCCCGCTACATCGTTTGAGAACATGAGCATCGACGAGGTCGAAGCCCTGCTCATCCGCAAGGTTCTGCGCCGCTGCGACGGCAACATCTCCAAAGCCGCCGATGCGCTCGGGCTTAGCCGCGCCGCGCTCTATCGCCGCATCGAGAAATATGGCTTCTGAGAGAAAAGCGCGCCGCGGCAGCTCGGCGATCCGCCGGGCGTGGCGTTTTTGTTTTTTTTTGGCGCTGCCCACGCTGATCTTTGCCGGCATCTTTCTCTACCAGGGACAACTCTCTTTTGCTCCCGCGATTCTGCTCGTCGGTTGCCTGCTTCTCTATCTGCTGCTGGTGGCCGCGGCGCTTATTGAAGGCATGGTCCGGCCCTTGCAGACGCTCTCCAACGTCGTCGCTTCGCTGCGCGAGGGCGACTACTCCTTCCGCGCGCGCGGGGCCGGCTCTGAAGACGCGCTGGGCGAGCTGGCCACCGAGATCAACGCTCTCGCCGATCTGCTGCAAAAGCAGCGCGTCCGTTCGCTTGAAGCCACGGCCCTGCTGGCGCGCATCCTCGAAGTGATGCACACGCCGCTGTTTGCCTTTGACCGTCATGACCGGCTGCAACTGGCGAGCAATTCAGGCGCACAGTTGCTGGGCCGGCCCCTGACCCGCTGTTACAACCAGAGCGCGCGCGAACTCGGCCTGCAAGAACTGCTGGCCGCGCCCGATCAAACCACTCACTCCTTCGGCGCAAAGCCTACGCGCTGGCTGCTGCGCAAAGCGGCCTTCCGCCAGGACGGCGCGCCCCACACGCTGCTCCTGCTGGCCGATGTAAGCCTCCCGCTCCAGGAAGAAGAACAAATGGCCTGGAAGAGGCTGATCCGGGTTCTTGGCCACGAGCTTTCCAACTCGCTGGCGCCCATCAAATCCATCGCCGGCAGCTTGCTGGAGCGGGTGGATTCCCTGCCCGGCGACGAAGCAACGCTGCGCGACTTCCGCCGCGGCCTCGGTGTTGTCGAGAGCCGCGCCGACGCGCTGCATCGTTTTGTGCAGTCCTATCGCAAGCTAGCCCAGCTGCCCCCGCCACAACTCCGGCCGGTTTCGCTCGGGCCGTTGCTGGAGCGCGTCGTGCATCTGGAACAGCGCCTGGCTGTCCAGCTTGAACCGGGACCTCCGCTCGTGCTCAGCGCCGATCCCGATCAGTTGGAGCAGATGTTCATCAACCTGCTGGCCAATGCCGTGGACGCCTCGCTGGCCAATGGCGCTAATTTAGCGTGTGTCAGTTGGCGCGTCCCCGGCGCCGCAGCTCTGGTCTCGATTGAAGACCGCGGCCTGGGCATCGCCAACGCCGAAAACCTCTTCGTTCCCTTCTACACCACCAAGCCCGCCGGCAGCGGCGTTGGCCTGGCCCTGGCGCAGCAGATCGCCCGCGCCCACGGCGGTGAAATCAGTCTGCTCAATCGCGAAGACGGCCCCGGCGCGCGCGCCACCGTCCGCCTGCCGGCGGCTGGCGCGGAGTGAGCGCAGGTTGAACGATCCTTGTCCGGTTTCGGACAACGATTTTCGATTCCGTACAAGATGCGCATTCGCGGGAATCGTCTTCTGAGCGTATTGCCTTGCAATTGAATTACTTGCATTCGTGATGGTTTGGCAGGGTACGTGCATCTGGAAATGTGTGCCCTTGTGCGCATGGAGGCCTCCATGGGGAACCTGTTGCAGGATCTTCGCTTTACCTTTCGTCAGCTCGGGAAGGCGCCGAGCTTTG
>Ga0181529_10005297_pt1 | contig 13569 bp, 13 predicted proteins | sample PEATcosm2014_Bin_36_FD_119763 | JGI IMG/M metagenome (GOLD analysis project Ga0181529, IMG submission 119763) | Peatland microbial communities from MTU Mesocosm Facility, Houghton, MI, USA - PEATcosm2014_Bin10_30_metaG | ecosystem: Environmental > Terrestrial > Soil > Wetlands > Peat | place... | reverse complement strand
GAAAGGCGCTCTCCCGGTACAATCCCGTAGCTGCCGGCATGTTCGACTTCACCGTTGATCGTCACCGACGCACCGATGTCCTGCCATCCGGCCAATTGCTGGATGCCGACTACATCGCCGGCCTTAAGTACGACATCTGCACTTTTGTCGCCATCCAGCGCCTTTTGCAAGGCCACTACACGATGGTTGGCCAGCACTTTTTGGCCATTAAGAACAACATAGCTGGCAAGGTCGGCTTCATCGCGATAGGCAGCGCGGCTGAAGTCTCCTGCCATATGCAAAAGAGCACTCACCGTCATGCCTTGAGTCATCGGATAAGTACCGGGACGAAGGACTTCCCCGTCAATCGTAACGCGGGGCGAATCGATCTCATAGCGGCTGTAAATGCGAATCAGATCGAACGGCTGAAGCTTGATTGAGTCATTTCCGATCAACACGTCCGGCAAATTGAAGCTAATGGTCTCTGGCCGGAAGTCCGGCGCCTGCAAGCGAATGAGTTCCGCGTGGTCAGCCGGTTCCGGCATCACGTCCTGGTATGAATGCAACAGGTCCGTAATGGTCATTCCATCCTTAAAGGGGTACTTGCCTGGGCGATAAACATGCCCTTCAAGATAAACCGCCTGCTCGTTATAGGGCAGTATCTGCGCGATGACGACATCGTCCCCGCCTTGCACCCGGAATCCGGCTAACTTCTGCTTCACTTCTTCCGCGTTGTCCGGAAGGTCCAACGTCAACATGGTGCGGCGTTGGTGTGCTTCAAGCCGCTCAACGTTGATCTGTTTCAAACTTGCGGAACCCAGAACTCCGCCGGCAAGATCGAGAACTTCGTTCAGTCCATGCTCGCCGTTTAGCTCGTAAACTGCGGGGTGATGCACCATTCCTTCCACCGTAACCTGCGCGCCCACCGGCGGCACCATGATGGTATCGCCAGGCATCAGCCGGTCGCTGTTGGAGCGGACACCGTGGAGCAAGAAGTCGTAAAGGTCAATTTCACGAACCAGTTGCTTGCCGCGATACTGCCGAAGTATGCGAAGCGATCCTCGGCTGGTGGGGCCGCCGGCAGCGTACAAAACGCTCAGTGGCGTAGACAGCGAACTGACGTCGTAGGCGCCGGGCCGCTGCACGTCGCCAACCACATACACACGCACTGTCCGGAGCCGGCCCAGCGAAATCTCGACATGCTCACCCTCAAACTGAGTACTGAGGGCCTTTTGGATTGCACTTTGCGCCTGCGCAATCGTGAGTCCGTCAATCGTGATGGTGCCTGCCTCCGGAAGCGCAATCTGGCCTTGCCGGTCGATAACTACGATCAGGCGGTCAGAGCGGCCGCCCCACATGTTCACTACAAGGCCATCTCCTGTTCCCAGAACATAATCCGGACCGACAGGAAGATCAGTTGGTAGTTCATTCGCATTCCCTGGGGCATTCCCTAGCGCATTTCCTGGCGCATTCCCTGGGCCAATAACAAACACGTCGCTGCCGAACCGCCTCAACTTCGGTCCAGCAGAGGGAATCTGAGTGTAAAGATCATGCAGCGATGGCAAATCCGCATAGGGGCTCGGCAGCTGAATCTGTTGGGGTTCGTCGAGATAGGTTTCGATAACGCGCTGCGGAACCACGGTAGTTGCGCCGTGCGGGCCTGGGGCTTTTGAGTTGCCGTTCTGGGCGGATGCTTCGGCGGGTCCGGAGGTGTTACTCGTCGAGCTAGTCGTCTGCGCGTTTCCAGTTTGGGCAGACGTTTGGGAATTATCACCTTGTGCAGAGGTTTGGCCGCCACCACTCTGGGCAGACGATGGCGCGCTTCCGCTTTGGCCCGATGCCTGGCCGTCGCTACTATCACTCTGGGCAGACGACGGCGCGCCTCCGCTCTGGCCCGATGCTTGGCCGCCGCCACCGGCCTGCTGGGCATTGCCGATTTGAAGCGCAAGAGAGCCTAACAAAGCAACATTGATCGCGGGAATGAGGAAGGATCTGAGAATCTGAGACTTTAACTGCGCTGACTTTCCTGGATTGAACATTTCAAACCCTTTCGGTAAAGTACTCCCGGCATGGATTGCAACAGGACTCATGTGTTCCACCCATTTGAGCCGGCCTGAGAACCCATTCCGCTTTAGCTCCAAACAATGACCACGCGGCCAAACTTGCACGGTGCGCCTTTTCCTGAAGAATGCGGGGAAGAGTTTCCGTTACACGTCAGCCCCCTGGAGAATGACCGGCCGGAGGGGTGGAATTTGACTGCTGAGACGAAACCGGAGAGGACAGCGCGACCCGCTTCCCGTTCCGGCCGATTCCAAGAATGCCCTCAAATAGGACTGTGAAGAACAGGAATGGAACCATTTTGGAATGCCGCTTCCAGTATCGTTTCGGATCCTGGATCAGCCGGAACAGCCACTCGAATCCGGATTTTCTGATCCACTTAGGAGCATCCTTCTTCAGACCCGCAATCACGTCAAAACTGCCGCCCACTCCGATGGAAACGGGAACGTTCAGCCTCTCAATGTTTTCGCGAATCCAGTACTCCTGGAGCGGGCTGCCCAGTGCCACGAGCAGGACATCCGGCTTCTTGCTCCGGATATCCTCGATGACGAAATCATTCTTGTCTTTCAGGAAATAGCCGTTGTGAGAACCGGCGACCTTCAGCTCCGGATATTCCCGCCGCACCATGTCCATCAGGGCCTTCTGGACTTCGTCCGTCGCGCCGAGGAAATACATGCTGTGGCCGCGCTGGTCGCAATGTGGCAAGAGTTCCTGGGCAAAAGCGACGCCTGCGACATCGTCCTTGAGCGGATGGCCCAGAATTGCGGAACAGACCGCCACCGCGCGCTCAGTCAGAATCAGATCGGCGCGAAAAGCAATGGATGTGAGGCGAGGATCATGCCGCATCAGCCAGAACTTGTTGGCGTTGTTGACCATCACATGATGCGGCTTGCATGACCGGATGAAATCATCCACGCGCTGCAGCGCATCCTGCATATCGACGTTGTCAACTGGAGTACCGAGGAAGTCAATGTGCATTTTCGGCTCTCGTCCCCGCCAAGTTCGTCTGTGCCGTGGAACGCGCGCCATCGCCGATGAAAAGCAGCACTCGGCAAGAGCGCGGAAGATCCAGGCAAGTGACCAGCGGATCTAAACAATGCAAATTCAAAAAAAGCGCCCGATCCGGAAATCGAAGAATCCCTACTTCTTCTGCATATTCGCTATGGCCCGCTCTGCCGCGCGAAATGCCCGCCCCGCTGCTTTCGGATCGCGTTTCATGTTGCCCTGAGGGATGGCCGATCGGATCCCTTCGCAATTCATGCCGGCGCTAATTCAAGTGTATCGGGGAGCTTCTTGTCCCAATACTCATCCACCATCTTCCTGAAGGAGCGAATATTCGATGCGCCCGATGCGCCAAAGACGATGGATTGAAGGTTCGGCCTGGCGCAAACCCACTCCACAGCCTCCCGCGGTGGAATGGCGCCGGATGCCATAACCGACATGGCGACGGCGCGGAACCTGCGGTTCCGCATTGCCTCGTCGTACGCCTCGATGCCTCCGCACATGCGGAAGCCCATCTTGTTGATGTTCGAGCACACAATCGGATTGTCGACTCCGGCTTTATCAAGCATATCAAGGAGCGCCGGGAGATTCATGGTGATGAAGCCCGGCTCTGCGCCGTAACGCTTGCGGACATGCTCGGCAAATATATGGAAAGCGTCCGTCATTCCCAGGCCGAGCAGCAGATCGGTGACCACATTCTGAAGGAAGATGACCGGGGTATTCAGCCCATCGAACATCTTCATCTCGGCATCGATCAGAAGCGTCGTGATGCCGTCGATATCCTTTGACGCGAGCGACATGCCACCACGAAACAGCGCGTTGAAGACGCCTTCCTTGGGAATGACGCGCTTCAGCATGCCGAACATTCCTTCCTCGGTGGCGGCGTTGGCATACTTGTGGGCGTACGGCATACAGGGATAAAAGGCAAACTCGCTGTAGCGCGCGCGATTCTTGCGCACGTGGTCGCAGATCTCCGCCACGCGCTCGTGCGTGGTGCACATGAAAGTGCGGATGCCCTCGTCATAGGCAATATCGAGAACATCGATGATCGCCTGAGTCGGCTGAAAGCGGATCGCCTGCGCGCGGGCCTTTTCTTCCGACATATGATTGATGCCGAAAAACTGATTGTCTCCGAACAATAACCTGTCCATGATCCTCGCTTCTACTGGGCCTTCAGCTGCGAGCCGCCAGGCTCTCTTGGCTCTCTGCCGCGCGCAGATCCTGCGCAGCCGATCGAGCATCGTCGATCAGCATCGATAGTACGCGGTCCGTCTCTGCCGCCGACGAAAATGAATTCACATTCTTGCGCTCGCCGGATTCAATGCAGCGCATGAAATAGTCCAGTTGCGCCGAGTACTCCTCGCCACGCAAATAGAACCAGACAGGCTGAGTGAGTTCGGTCGTATAGCGCACGTTCCAGCCCTTCGTGTAGCCGGCGGGCGCGACGGCAGCATTGCGCAGGTACACCTGGCACTCCTGGCGGTCGGCATAGATCTTGCCCAGCGCGCCCCAGGCCGAGACCTTTACCGTCATCTTGCGGCAGGACTCGTCGCTCCAGTTCACCGAAAGCTGAGCGCTCAGTCCATTGCGATAGCGAAAGGTGCCATAGACCTCGTCGTCGGTCTGATTTGAGAAGATCTGGCCGAGGACGGTTGAGCCTACCCGTTCGGGCATCCCGAAAAACCAGTTGAGCAGGTTGACCGGGTGCGCGGCGTAGTCGTAGAGGCAGCCCCCCCCTTCCTCCTTCTGCGTCCGCCAGGTGGAGCCCTTTGAATGCACCACGACCGGGCCGTAGGCTTCCGCAAGAACGTGGTTGATTTTGCCGATGGCGCCAAGGTCGATCAGTCTCTTCATCTCCTGAAACGCCGCCACGAACCGGTAGTGATAGCCGATCTGGTTCACGACGCCCATCTCGTCTGCCTCGGAAGCCAGCCTGTTCGATTCGAACCAGTCCAGGCAGAACGGCTTTTCGCAGAACACGTGAACGCGATGCCTCAAAGCCGCCTTCACCACGCCTGCATGGAAACGCGTAGGCACCGCGACAATCACCGCATCCGGCTTCGTCTCAGCGAACATCTTCTCGTAATCGGAAAAGATGGCGACGCCGGAGGCCTTCTTCAACACATCGAGAAAGTACTTCGAGAGGTCGCAGACGCCCACCAGTTGCGCGGCTGGATGCATGCGAATAATGGAGAGATGAGATAGCCCCATCTTCCCCAAGCCGACGACGCAGATCCGGATCATTTGATAAAAGTCCCCAAACTCGGTGGTGGTTAAATCTTTTCCCCAAAGCAACAGGAAAGAAGATTGGCAGCCGTTGCGCTGAGTGAGAGCGTGGAGCCATAAGCAGGATCGTTTGTCCGATGACCGCGGCGAGGCCAGGGTGTTCTTGTCCTGGTCATCGGAGTCTTTCTTCTTCGCTCCCGCGCGAAACTCGGCGCCTATCCAAAGAATATCCCGCGATTAAGCGATCAACGGCTCCAGATCTTCGGCGTTCACCTGTACGGCAGCATGCTGGTTGATCAATTCGAGTGTCAGTACAAATCGGAAGCCGCCGCCTTTTCTCACAAGAGTGCCGCAAACTCCCCGCATGACACCCCCCTTAATGCGAACTTTTTCGCCAACGACAAGTTCACGATACGGCTCGATCCGTTGTCTGCAGAGGCCAGAGCGTAGAAATTCGATCTCGGCATCCGGAAGAGGAACCTGCTTCCTGCCGTTGCCCACGATATGCAGTACTCCGGGAGACTGGAGGACCTTCGTCCGCTCTCTGGAGTTGATATGTACAAACAGGTAGCTTGGGAATAGCGGCAGGACGATCTTCATCCGTTGCCGGTTCTTCCAAACCCGGACGGTCTCATAGGTAGGAAGGAATGATTCAACCTCTCGCAGGCCAAGGTGTTTCACGACCGACTTTTCATTTTGTGGAACGGTAAAAACCGCAAACCAATTGCGACTGCTCGACGCATCCAGCATGACCGAATTCAAGGATGCCGTCTCTTCAAACGATTGGCCTGTCGTCTGCTCGTTCACCCGAGACCTCCTGCTCAATTGCAACCTCCGCCAGCTACAGAAGCGACAGCCCAAGCCTGCGCGGGAAGTACGAAAGCTCAATTTCCTGATTTCTCAAGAAATGCGTATGGCTTCGCCTACCTGACTTAGCAAATCACCCGTTTGCTATGCCTCCTCTACCATCTTCACACAGCCATTCATTGTGCTGACTATGGACCACAAATGCCGGGTGTGAACCTGAACGCTCAACAGACACCCCTGCGCATGCCCTGCAGCAATTCGCGGCAATATGTAAGAGGCTCAGGGGTCTTGCGGTCAAGGGGTTCCAAAGGACTCCCGATCTGCGTTTATAAATGCCCGATCTTCTTTTATGAATGTAAGCTACTGCAGCCGTTTTGACAAGAGTCCCTACGGTAGAAGAATTGTACATCCTGCTTACCATGGTAATCATTGATTCTTTCTGACCCGCAAGTTAAACGGTAGTATTACCATTCAACAATAATAGAATCAATGAGTTATGTAGCAAAACCCGCCGGAAGAGGGCGTCTTCGAGCCTGGCGACTGTGGACAAAGCATCTCGCTTGATCGAATGGAAGTACCTGCTCTTGTATTCCAGGCACAGGAAAAGTCCGTTTTGCGTACAAATCAAGTAGCTTCGCAAGGCATTTTCCGGTTCGACGGAGTGCCTCGGAGAGCATGTATTCGATAAGCAACTCATCTCTGGCGAGGGACGATTCCCATTGAGCGTGTACGAGACATCCCCGGTGGTCCGGTTGATCGTCCATATCCGGGCTGTGGCAATCTTTACTGAGAAATTCTCCGCGCGCCGCTGAGCGGCGAGCCACTGTTCGATGAATTCGGATCTGTCCGTCTTCTTCTCATCCGGCGTTGCAGGGCTCAAAGGCAGTGCATTGGGTTCGAGCGAAGTGTCCAGCCGTCGCTGGTTTCGTTGATCCGCATAGCGCCAGCCACGCAAGTGTGCCGCCGCCCGCGCATCGCCCTTGGCGGCGCGTTCGGCATTCCACAACCGTCCAGACAGGTCATCCGCGCAACTGCATCCTATACTCCGCAAAACATATTTCCATCCACGGTGTTCCAGCCATCGGAGGGACGATCAATGAAAGTCAGGTCTGCTGGATTCCTCATAGGCGTTTGCCTGCTCCTGGGTTACTCTTCCAGCAGTCTGTTCTTGACAGCCCAGGTGCAGACGGCCGCACTGGCGCTTCCTCAGTCCTCGCCCACTCCGGCCGATCCCAACTCGCAGATCTACCACATCGAACTGAGCGCGCTGCGCGATTCTCTGCACGGGCATAGTCCATCCCACTTTACGGAAAGTGATTTCGCGGTTTCTCACCAGGGCCGCCAGTATCCCGTCCGTGTTTCGCAGCCGTTCAAGGCAAACTCGGCGGATGCATCGGGATTTCCAACTCATCTGCTGGTCGTCTTTCCTTCCGGCACGCCCGGTCCAAAGACGCCAATCTAAGGCCAGAGATAGTTGCTTGTTCTTACTTTTTGCATCCCTGCCGCGCCTTCCACAGCAGATACAACCCCCACGCCGACAGCGTGCCGTTGTCGCGAATCGCGCCGTTGAGCATCATCTCCTCGAGCTCCTCCACGGCGAAGGAGCGGACGATCAGGTCATGCTCCTCGGCGTCCAGCTCCCGTTCGCTCGCGGTCAATCCGGTAGCCAGAAATACGTGTTGCTTCTGCCGGGTGAAGCCATACGCAATCCATAGCCAACCAATACAGATCATCCGCGCGGCCAGTAGGCCGGTCTCCTCGCGGAGTTCGCCGCGCGCCAGCTCTTCGGGATCATCAACTTCCATCTCCCAGCCGCCCTGGGGCAGCTCCCAAGCCCGCTCGCCGATGGTGTAGCGAAACTGCTCCACCAGCCAGACACGCCCCTGGTCGATGGGCAGGATGATCGCCGCATCCTCCTTCTCCACCACGCCGTAGACGCCCCGCTCGCCGTTGGAGCGCAGAATCTCATCCTCGCGCAAGATCATCCAGTGGTTGCGATAGACCTCGCGGCTGGCGAGCGTGGTGATGGACGGAGCGGCGCTATCGTGATGGGGGTTCATTGCAACCCATTCTACGGCTTTACGGGCCACAGATGGCCATTCTTTCGGATTGTTCCGTTTCCTGAAAGCAACTGATCCGCTAAACCTTCAGCCCAGCAGGAAGCCCACACTATCCACTAGAAAGTGGGCCAGCATATTGCAGGGCAAGTCACGCCGCCAGATATACAGAAGGGCAAGGATGACAGCTGTGCCGAAGACGGGGATGAGCTGAACGGCGCCCCAACCGGAGAGATGGGCTGCGGTGAAGGCCAGTACGGAAACGGCCACGGCCGGCACAACGCTTCCGGTAAGCAGACGAAGCTTTTCGATGATATAACCGCGAAAGAGAAGCTCCTCCACCACTGCCGCGCGAAGCACCATCAGCACTTTGAACCAGTAGGGGTAACCAAGAATCAGTTGTCGCTGCGCCATCATGGCAGCCGTACTTAAATGAAAGACCCGGACGATCACCGCGAAATGAAACGCGAAGACCATCAACGCGGCCACCGCACTCAACAACGCGAAGAGCAAAGTCTTGGCTTCAGGACGGCGAAGGCCGATCGAAGAGACCGGTAGCCGTTCTACAAAGACCAGCCAGAACAGTACAGCGGCGGCATAGAACCACCAGATGAACTCCCGGCAGAGTAGAGCAGGAATCGAGTTCCCCGGAGCAATCCATCTGCCGATAGGCATCAATGGAAGAACGACAACTGCGGCAAGCCCGTACAACGCGAGTATCTTTGCTCGGCTGGATTTCGCTGCGTCAGAGGTCATAGTCATTGAGGCAGACTCCGATTGTCTTAATGTTTCTATGAAAGAAGTACGGCGGAAGTGAGTTCAGAGTTCCACTTCCAGCAAATACGTTCGGAGTGGATCCGCTCACTCCTCCCGCAGCCGGAATTGCCGCAGCCGCCCGATCAGCGAGGCCGGACCGCTGACCGTCAACCGCACCAGGTTGCCTTCATACTCCCGGCTATGCACGATCATGCCCGCCTCAATCGCCGCCAGCACCGCGCCCTCCCGCTGCGGAACGCGCAGTTCAGCGGTGAGCTGCGGGTCGGAGTGCAGGGCGCGATCGATGGCTGCCAGCAGCGCGTCCATCCCTTCGCCGGTGCGCGCCGAAACAGCCACCTCGGCCCCCGCCTTACTCCGCTCCAGCAGCCCCGCCCGCTCGTGTTCGCCCAGCAAGTCGATCTTGTTCAGCACCTCGATGCGCGGCTTGGCGAGGCAATCCAGTTCGCCCAAAACCCGCTCAACCTGCGTCTTCTGCTCCTCGCCATACGTCGAGTTCGCGTCGCGGATGTGCAGCAGCGCCTCGGCCTGCGCCACCTCTTCCAGAGTGGCCCGGAAGCTGGTCACCAGCGTGTGCGGCAGGTTACGGATGAAGCCGACCGTGTCCGACAGCAGCACCTTGCGCCGGCTGGGAAGTTCAATCGCCCGTAGCTTCGGGTCCAGCGTGGCGAACATCTTCGGCGACTGCAAGACCTGGGCGCCGGTGAGCTGGTTGAAGAGCGTGCTCTTACCGGCGTTGGTGTAGCCGACCAGGGCCACCGTGGGCACGGGGACCGACTCGCGCCGCCCGCGCTGTTGCTTGCGCACCCGGCGCACCGATTCCAGTTCGAGCTTCAGATGGTCGATGCGGCGCTGGATCTGGCGGCGATCGGTCTCCAGCTTGGTTTCGCCAGGTCCGCGCGTGCCGATGCCGCCGCCCAATTGCGACATCAGTTTGCCCTTGCCGCTGAGCCGCGGCAGCAGGTAGTCCAACTGTGCCAGCTCCACCTGCAACTGCCCCTCGCTGGTGCGGGCGTGGCGGGCAAAGATGTCCAGAATCAACTGTGTGCGGTCCAACACGCGGCAGGGCAGCGCGGCCTCAAGATTGCGTAGTTGTGTCGGCGAAAGGTCATGGTCGAAGAGGACCAGGTCGGCCTCGGTGGAGGCGGCCACGCCGCGAATCTCCTCTACCTTGCCGGAACCGATCAGCGTGGCCGGATCGGGGCGTGGACGCCGCTGCATTATCTCGGCCACCACCACGCCGCCGGCGCTCGCCGCCAGTTCGCGAAACTCGGCCAGCGACTCCTCCGCGTCCAACTCCGTCGATGGACGCGCCGGAGCTGTTTTGCCCGGCGAAGTCTCTGCAAGGGGAAGATCGGCGGACTCCGGCGCATCCGCAAAATCAGCGCCGGACGGCTCCGCGCACACCACCACCTTCCGCGCGCCGGCCTGGGCTGCGCGGTTGCCGCGAGTGCGGACTCCGAGGTCCACTCCCACCAGGACAGCTCGCTCCGCAGCTCCTCCGGAGTCGCCGGTCCGGCTCGTCTCGCCGGCCAACCGGGAGCGCATCGGGCCTGCTATCGCGGCTCCCCTATCGAGGTCGGCGAGGCTACTGCTATCGGCCCGGGAACGGCGCCCGTCCCTGGGCGAAAATCGCTGTGCATCACGCCGCGGTTGCTCACCACAGTCGAGATGGCGTGCTTGAAGATCAATTGCTCCTGGCTGTTGTTCTCCAGAAGCACGGAATACTTGTCGAAGGAGCGGATCTTGCCAGTCAGCTTGACGCCGCTCACCAGATATACCGTAATGGGGGTTTTGTCCTTGCGGACCGTGTTCAGGAACGTGTCCTGAATGTTTTGTGCCGGCTTGTTCTCCATGTGCCGATCTCCTGCCTTCTACGTGGGGGGGGTTGGACGCAATTGAACAGCGTACTCATACAAATCAGCGGAAGCGGCGCCGGAAGCCCCGGAACCGCCCATTCCCGCAATGGCTCAACAATATATGGCTTCACTCACCTTTTCAACCCTGTTTTGTAGCAATTATTATTTCCGCGTGGATTTTTGGCTTTTTCGATCCATACAGTGGGTCTCCGGCTTCGATTCTGAGACCTGGGAGACCGTGCGGCTGCCAGCATAGAGTTGTGAAAAACGATCCCAATCTGCAGCAGAGCCCGAGCGCGCCGCCCGCGAACTCCTGGCCCTACCCATCTTCCCCGAGCTGCGCGATGACGAGTAGCAGACGGTCGTCAGCGCCATCGTCGAGTTTTTAAGCTGAACAGGAGAAAAGGATTGCTTCGCCGTCAGTTGATCCTACGCCTCGGAGGAAGCGTGGATGACCCGTTTCTGACCCTTTGCGCTTTCCACAGAATGAGCAGGGCAACGGTATCCCAGAAGAGAACCGCGATCAGGATGAAGAGCAGGATCGAAGAAAGCTGTGCCTGATTTTTCTCGATAAGATAACTCCGATTTTCAACGATCTCCGAATAAGTCGTCCGGCTGCAACCTTTATAGGAGACTGATAGAAATCCAAGCAGTGCGGCGAAGATCAATCCACATGGAAAAAGCCTTTTCAGTATCGAGGGAAGATGTTTGCCCAAAGCAACGTCGGCTGCGCCGGCAAAAGGCTTTCGGAGATAGAGATATACAAAGACCCCCGCCGCGACAGACAAGGCAGCGCAGACGAAATACGAACAGATTAAATATTGATCATTCGTCAACATTAACCTTCAGTGTGGCAACAAGAATGGTGATAAGGATCAAGTAGATGGAAACAAATAACACCAGATTCTGAAGGGATGATGACAAGCCTGTAGCTCCCTTCCAAACGTATTCCATGAAGCGGGAATCCGGCTTCAAATCAAATGATAATCCAATTGCGCCCGATAGCGCTGAAAGATAAAGGACAAGAAGAAAGGACCGTAGATAGAATGTGACCCCGGCCTGAAGCTTGAGGGTATGGCGCAGCAAATCTCTAAGACTGGAACGCAACAGAAGAAACAGAATCGTCGGAATAGCTGCGGAAACCACTAGCAAAGCCAGAAATGAAACCAAATTCAGATTCATATTTCATCCTCTCAGCTATGGAGTATATACCTGGGCACTTCAAGACAGTCAAGTGGCAGCTCAATAATGAAAAGCCCCCGCCTTTCCAGGCTGTTACAAAAGTCTGGTTTAGAGCCGGGAATCATGGGACAATGCCCTCGTGGTGAGCGAGGGCATTTTTCATGGGCTTCATTCAAGGTGAAGGACGAACCCAAGGCACATTGTTTCCGGTGGTGCTGGACGATCTTGTTCCGGACGACCATGTTTGTCGAGTGATCGACGCGTTCGTTGGCCGATTGGAGATGAACCGGCTCGGGTTCGAACGCGCCGAGCCGGCAGAAACGGGACGGCCTGGCTACGATCCACGCGATCTTTTAAGGCTTTATCTGTATGGTTATTTGCAACAAATCCGATCTTCACGGCGTTTGGAAGCCGAGTGCCGGCGCAATGTGGAAGTGATGTGGCTGCTGGGACGCCTGGCTCCCGATTACAAGAGCATCGCCGAGTTCCGGCGCATCCATCGTGAGGCAGTGACCGAGGCGGGGGCAGAATTGGTTCGCTTGGCGCGTTCGGTGGGGCTGGTGCGCGGCGAATGGGTGGCGATCGATGGGTCGAAGTTTCTGGCCGTCAGCAGTGCGCGCAACGTGCGCGAGCGCGAGGCCATCGAGCGCTATCTGGATGCGGTGGAAACGGTCGATGGGCAGGAAGAAGTCGTGATCGACCCGAGCGCCGTGGCTGCGGCGTTGGAGAAGTTGAACCGGCATCGGGAACCGGAGGCGCGCTTCATGCGCATAGGCCATGGCCATACGCATGCTCCTGCCTACAACGTGCAGACTGCGGTGGATGCCGAACATGCGTTGATCGTGGCCCAGAAGGTCACCACAGAGGCAACCGACAATCGCAGTCTGTTGCCCATGGCCGAGGCCGCGCAGGAGGCAGTTGGCAATCCGCCTTCGCTGAACGTCGTCGCCGACGCAGGTTACTCCAACGGCGAACAGGCCGAAGCCTGCGAAACAAGAGGCATCTTGCCGCATGTGCCTGCCAATCGCGCCATCAACAACCAGGGTGATGGAACCCTGTTCGACCGTACTGTGTTCCGCTACGATGCGACGACGGACACGTTCCACTGTCCCGCTGGGCAGACCCTCCCGCGTAAGCAAATACAGCGAGGCAAGAACAGAGTGGTCTATACGGCGCCAGCGGAGGCCTGTGGCGCATGCCCTCTGAAAGATCGCTGCACTCCGTCCCCGCAACGCTTCGTGAACCGTCACCTCTACGATGGCGCGTTGGAGCGTATGCAGCAACGAGCCACGCCCGCCGCGATGCGACTGCGACGATCGATTGTCGAGCATCCCTTCGGCACACTGAAATACCGAATCTTCGGACACCCGCGCTTTCTGCTGCGCGGTCTCGGCGGAGCACAGACTGAGTTCAGTCTGGGAACCATGGCCTACAACCTGAAACGCATGATGAAAGTGCTCGGCGGCGACCGCCTGACCAAGGCGATTACCCTGGCCTGATACCGAGGTTGCTTTGCCGAGTACTCTACAAGCCAAAACCTGCCGCAAAAAAAAAGAGAAGCGAAGATCCGTCTCAGGAACCTCGCTTCTCTTTGTTCTGCAAACCCGGTTTCGTAACAGCCTGTG
>Ga0181529_10005296_pt1 | contig 13572 bp, 16 predicted proteins | sample PEATcosm2014_Bin_36_FD_119763 | JGI IMG/M metagenome (GOLD analysis project Ga0181529, IMG submission 119763) | Peatland microbial communities from MTU Mesocosm Facility, Houghton, MI, USA - PEATcosm2014_Bin10_30_metaG | ecosystem: Environmental > Terrestrial > Soil > Wetlands > Peat | place... | reverse complement strand
CCCGGCGCTTGCCCTCGGTTCTGCCGCCATCCATTTCAAATCGAAAAATGGGAGTTATACTCTATCCCATGCAATATGTGATTCTTACAGCGAGTGGCCCGATTTTAGCCGGACACCACTGACCTTAGCTATAAGGTTTCAATTGAGCATGCGATTGCGAGCCATAGTGCACAGCTTGGCGAGTGGGTACTCCTGTAGTCTTCGACCAAAGAGGCATCCTCAAGCAATTCCACGCAGCAACCAGTTTCCCACACCCCTCCCAAGCCCCGCACAAATCCTCACGCTCCGCAGTCTTGCCCTCCCTCAATGCCTCTGAGCGGGTTCGCTGGAAGGCGGACCCATCTTTCTATTTTGCGGCTTCTGTGGGTTGGCCGCGGGATCGGCGGAATACACCCCCCCGGCTGCGAGCACGGGGTTTGAAATACTCGGAAGACACCCGGCATTGGGTTCTGCAAAGGCGATGGCCGCCACTCGTTGATGGAAGCCTGGCTCACCTAAAGCGCACAGTTAGAGAGCAGGCGTAGTGCCTATTCCACTTGTTGAGGTGACTCGGCATCGCACACGTTCCATGTGGTCGCTTCTGCTCAGACGCTGGTAATGCAAGTCGCTAACGTGAAGAGCGTGGGGCGCTTGATGAAGGCCCACATAAGTGAGGAATGCACATGACAGGATTTAAGCTTGTTGCGCTGGCAGTTTCTGCTGGATGCGCCATGATGGCAACCGCTCCGAAAGCAGCGGCCCAAATTGGTATCGCGATCGGAGTTGCGCCCGAATGTCCCTACGGCTATTATGACGCCGCACCTTATGATTGTGCCCCCTACGGCTACTACGGACCGGAATGGTTCACAGGCGGCATCTTCCTTGGCGCAGGTCCGTGGTTTCATGGCCCTGACAGCTTCCGCGGACACGTCAACAATCGTTTTCACCCCGAACACGGTTATAGCGGCGCAAGGCCACAACGTGGGGAGAGAGCAGAGCCCTCGAACCGCCTCGATAGAGTTTCCCACTTCAAAGGAAATGAAGTTCGCGATGGGCGCGGCCACGTGGGCAGGCGCTAAGAACAGTCGTGTGATTGGTCCAATTGCAGTGGCAACCCTGTCCGAGTGGTTAGCGGAAACGGACCTTGCATCGGCGAATGCACGCGAGACGCCACTCTGGGTCTAGCCTTGACCGGTGTGGCGCAAAGTTAGTCTGGGTATTCGGGAGTAGTGCGCGAGTTGTTATGCCGGTTGGCGGACGTGACAGGCCTGCCGACCGGGCGCGCAGTTGTGTATCTCCAAGCACGATGCCTGTGATGAGCATTCAATGCCATGAGACTGTGATCACAATGGGAGGGAATGGGTACGCCTCAAGTACCTTCGAGGCCACCTTAACAGGATGGGATTGCACAGTTAAATCGCCCGCTTCTTTGAGAAGCTTGCATTAGCACACCGGCTCAGGAGCATTTTTCCCGACAACGCTTGCTCCGAGAGGGTTGGATGCGCCGCTCTTTCGGATGGAATTGAACGGATGGAACTGCACGGTGAGAATCTGAAGTCTCAATCACCACTTCAATGAAAGGCCCTCGCACCGCGGGTCTTCCATCTCCATCACAACATAATTGCACCGAGGGTCTTCTACCTCGATATCTACATGACGGTGCAGGCTCTTGTACCTGGGGTCTTCCATCCCGGTCATTGCGCTGTCGAGGAGGTTCTTGCAACGACAATCGTCCGTTGCAGCCGCTGCCATTCTGCATCGATGTTCTTCCATGTTCTTGTCCTCGCCTTTACGCTGGCTCTTGCGCCCGATCACTTCTCAAACGAGCTGAGATAAAGTTGACACCGTCTGCTGGATTCGATCTGCTCAATAGTGGACACTTCGCCGGTTTTGACTTTCAATCCGACACGGGTCAACCTCAATTTGGGAGACCGATTCCTCTTGGTCCTTTACCTGACATGCACACTGCCCCCAACAGCGGACCATGCTGGCGGATCGTTGATCCATATTGTTTATCCCTCGCTGCGCCGGAACGCCATGATCCTTTGAGGTGCCTACACAACAGACGGCGGCAGCGATGCCGGATCAAGCGGCTATATTCCCTGAGGGCACACCCTTCTACGTTGCCGCTTCTTCAAACCATGGCCGGGACCGCATGAGCTTTATCGCGAGCAAGACTGCACATCCATTTCTAAACTGGTTGGAGTAAGGTCATGCGATGATGACTTCAATGGTCGGCCGCATCCGAATATACAGAGCGGGCACGCGGGATCTGTTTTTCGCTGTTGGGCGTTTCGTATTGAGGCGTCGCTTCATCCTGGGTGCAACAACAATGAACGCGGTCAAGCAGTTGCGGGATACGCCGGATCAATCGCCTTCTGAGCTGAAATGCTCTTGAGCGAGCAGCCTCGGAAATCAGGACCCGAAACAGGAAACGAGCAGACCCAAATGAATTTGCAAATGCTGAGAGATACCGCAAAGTTGCTGTTCGCCGATAACAAGGGCCTGCTCGCGATGGATGAGAGCAACGGAACCTGTAACAAGCGCTTCGCAAAGCTGGGAATTCCGCAGACGGTCGAAGCTCGGAGAGCCTACCGCGAATTGATTGTGACCACTCCGGGGCTAGGTGAGTGCATCGGCGGCGCAATCCTCTACGATGAAACCATCCGTCAGCGGAAGAGCGGCGGTACGACCTTTGTCAGAGTCCTCATTGAGGCGGGTATCACTCCCGGCATCAAAGTGGACACAGGCGCCAAGGAGCTGGCCGGGCATCCCAGCGAGAAAGTCACCGAAGGTCTGGACGAATTGCGCGATCGCCTTGCCGAATATTTTCAAATGGGCGCGCGCTTTGCCAAATGGCGCGCTGTGATTGCGATCGGCGATGGGCTTCCAAGTTGGGGTTGCATCGAAGCCAATGCCCATGCCCTGGCTCGCTATGCGGCGCTATGCCAGGAGGCAGGCCTTGTCCCTGTTGTCGAACCTGAGGTCATCGTGGATGGTGCGCATACGTTGGAACAGTGTTGCGAGGTCACAGGCGAAGTGCTGCGAGCGGTATTCAGCGAATTGTTCGCGCAAAGGGTGGTTCTGGAAGGCATGGTCCTGAAGCCGAATATGGTGCTTCCCGGATCGGCCTGTACCAGTCAACCGACATTGGACGAGGTAGCCGACGCCACCGTGAACTGCTTCTTGAGAGCCGTCCCCGCTGCTGTGCCGGCGATTGCGTTCCTGTCAGGCGGCCAGCCCGCGGAATTGGCTTCGGCCCGTTTGAATACTATGAACGCGAGATTCAAGTCGCGGTTGCCGTGGGCGTTGGCATTTTCGTTTGCCCGCGCCATCCAACAGCCCGCGATGGAGATTTGGAATGGCAACCAGGCCAACGTTGTAATGGCACAACGAGCTTTGTATCACCGCGCAAGCTGCAATCAGGCTGCGCGTAGCGGCGAATATTCCGCGGCTATGGAGGCGAAATGACAGGAAGCAAGCACAACCCTGAAGGAAATAGCAGTTGCGCCGGCGAACCCGATCCGGGTCCGTATTGGCGGCGCATGCATCGAGACTGGCGCTTCTGGATAGGAGTCGTCTTCTTGGCTGCGGCTCTATCCATCTACGTCCTGAGTGGCGACCTGGCCTGGGTTCCACGCGGCCATCCATAAGTCGCATACCCTGTCAGATGTTCCAACTGAGGTCGCAATGGATAGAAGCCTTCGATGACGAACCATAGGTGACGAATCATGAGTCAGATGCATCTCTACCCTTTGCGCATCGCACCAATTTACCAGTACAGGTTGTGGGGCGGAAGGCGTTTGGGCGAAATACTACCCGAGCCTCTACCCGGCAGCGACCCTATTGGTGAAGCATGGATACTCAGCGACCGCGACGATTATGCCAGCCAGATCGCAAATGGAGCTCTGAGCGGCCGGACGATTCACGAGGTCATGAGACGCTTTCCGGAGCAGTTGATGGGAAGGCTGGCATCGCGATTCAATCGCTTCCCGCTCCTGCTCAAGTTTCTGGATGCGCGTGAGATGCTTTCTGTGCAGGTTCATCCTAGCGCCGCGCACCCGGACTTGATTCCGTCCGGCGAAACCAGCAAGACCGAAGCCTGGATTGTCATCGAGGCTGAGAAAGGAAGCTGTATCTATGCCGGCCTGAGATCGGGCACAACGGCCGACAGTCTGCGGCAGTCCCTCAACGACGGTACCATTGCGGGCCACCTCGTGCGCATTGCCCCGAAGCCGGGCGATGCCGTATTCATCCCCGCGGGAACGGTTCACACTCTGGGCAAAGGTGTTGTCGTCTTTGAGGTTCAACAAAACAGCGATGTGACATTCCGGCTTTACGATTGGGGCCATGTCGACCCAAAGACCAAGAAGCTGCGGCCGCTGCAAATCGAGCAGGCTTTTGCCTGCATTGAGTTTGGACCGAGCGACAGTGGCATAGTCGCGGCCCGTGTAGAGACTACTACACCTGTCGAGCGCGAGAGACTCTTTGATTGCCCTGCCTTCTTGTTGTGGCGATTGCTTGGGAAAGACCCGTTCACCGTTGGAGCCACAGCAGAGCCGCGCGTGTTGGTTTGCATTGGGGGCTCGGGCCAGGTTATCCACCAGGGAACTCCCTACGCGGTAGGCAAGGGAGATGTTTGGCTCTTGCCAGCGGAGGCCGGAGAGTGTGCGTTTCAACCCAGCGGAGAAGCAACTCTGCTGGAGATCGCGATCCCTTGATCGTGTAAGAGATCGTCGGTGCGACAAGATAAACAGCGAAAAACCAAGTTGGTTTCGCAGAACCTAATGCTGGGAGATGAATGAAAAAGCTCATAGTGTTCGATTTGGACGGCACCCTCGCGCCGAGCAAGTCGTCTCTCGCTCCACAGACTGCGGCGCTGCTGCATGACCTTTTAGGCATCATCAAAGTGGCAGTGATCTCTGGAGGTGCGTGGACGCAGTTTGAAAGGCAGCTACTTACCGATCTTCCACAAGACGATCGCCTCGCGAATTTGTCCCTGCTTCCAACCTGTGGAACAAAATTCTTTCAATACAAGGGGAAGTGGACGGAACTTTATTCAGAGGATCTTACTGCGGAGCAGAGAAAGAAGATCATGGACTCCCTGGATAAGGCGGCGGGAGAGGCGGGCTATCACGCCAAGAAGGTGTGGGGAAAGGCGATTGAGGACCGGGGAAGCCAGGTGACATTCTCGGCGTTAGGTCAGCAAGCGCCCCTGGCAGAAAAGGAAAAGTGGGATCCAGATTTTACCAAGCGGAAGAAGATCACAGCGATCCTGGAGACTCTTATCCCGGAGTTTTCCATCCGTATGGGCGGTGCAACATCAATCGATGTGACAAAGCCTGGCATTAACAAAGCATACGGCATAGGAAAGCTGCGAGATACTCTTCACCTTTCATTGAAAGAGATGGTCTATGTCGGAGATGCATTGTTTCCAGGCGGGAACGATTACCCAGCGGAAGAGGCGGGTGTTGTATCGATCCCTGTAAATGGGCCTGACGATACCAACTTGGTCATCAGGACTATCCTTGCTTGTTTTGGCGAAAAGTGAGCCTGGCAATTCCAGTAGGTAGGCGAGGAGATTCGATGAGCGGATTCAAGTTGCAACGCCTGGGGGTGGTCATGGAACCCGAACCCGGTAATCCGAATGAAGTGGAAGGGGTTCTTAATCCGGGAGCCGTACGCGGCCGTGACGGCGCACTGTATCTCTTCCCACGCCTGGTCGCAAAGGGAAATTATTCGCGCATAGGGATAGCGCGCGTGCGGTTCAATGAAGCTGGCGATCCGGCAGGTGTTGAGAGGCTTGGCATCGCCCTCGAGCCGGAGGCCGATTATGAACAGCGGCCCGACGGCAGCGGAGGCTGCGAGGATCCTCGCGTCACGTTTGTAGGACCTCTTCAACGATATCTGATGACTTACACGGCATGGTCGTCCCATGGACCGCGGATTGCCTTGGCGGTATCGGAAGATATCTTCCACTGGAGGCGCCTGGGGCTCGCTACTTTTGCCTCGGCAGACGGCATCGAGTTCGGCAATGTAGACGACAAAGATGCCAGCCTCTTTCCGGCGGTGATTCCCGATCCATCCGGCCAGCCGGAGTTGGCCTTGCTCCACCGGCCGCTCTTTCCAGGTACTCGTCCTGAGGAAACCGCCTGTAGCCCTGCGACCCGTGAAGTGGATATCGATCGGGAGAGCATTTGGATTTCTTACTGCCAAATGACACTTAACCGTAAGCCCTTTCGCACCGGCAAGTTTACCTTTCATCATCGCCTGGCATCTCCAGTCTCGCCCTGGGAGCGGCTCAAGATCGGAGGCGGCACTCCACCCATCTTGACTCGGTACGGCTGGCTAATCGTCTACCACGGTGTCAGCGAAATCGAGGAGCCTGACTCCGACAGCCACATGTTGCGCTATTCGGCGGGGGTAATGATCTTTTCAAAGGAGCATCCGCTCGTGATTAGCTACCGTTCGGCGGAGCCGGTGCTTACGCCGGAGGTGCCGCAAGAGCGTCACGGGATCGTTGCCAATGTCGTGTTTCCCACGGGTATCGACCGGCGCGACGATCTTGGAACTCCAGATCGTTTCGACGTCTACTACGGGATGGCGGACAACCGGATTGGTGTGGCGCGCCTTGACTTGCCGGAACAGATACCCGCAGAGGCAGTAGCCGACGCGCCTGAGGCAAAGGTATGAATCGCAGGATAGTGAGGAATCAAAAGCCCGCAGAATACATTTTCGCATGGGCTGAAGGGAAGGAACGCCAATGAAGAAAGCAACACGGATCACATGCATATTTCTGGATGTAGGTGGTGTCCTTCTGATCGATGGGTAGGATCATCTGGCCCGCAGACGGGCGGCGAAGAACTTCAAGCTGGGGTGGGTCGAGATGGAGGATCGCAATCATCTCACGTTCGAGATCCTCGAGGATGGCAAGATCACGCAGGAAAAGTATTTGAGCCTGGTTGTGTTCCACCAAAACGGACCTTTACGCGCAATCAGTTTCGGCGCTATAGGTTCGCGCAGTCGAGTCCCTTCCCGGAAATGATCGAGCTTGTCGCTCAGCTTAAGCTGAATCTGGGGTTGAAGATGGCGATAATCAGCAATGAAGCGCGTGAGCTGAATGCATATCGGATCGATAAGGTCAGCCTGAACAGGCTGGCTGACTTTTTCATATCCCTTGTTTCGTTCACATTCGCAAACCGGACACGGTTTTTTCAGGCTTGCTCTAGATATAGCTCAGGTGCGGCCCGCGCAGGCGGTCTTCATCTACAATACACCGATGTTCGTTCAGATTGCTGAGGGCCTTGGAATTCAAGGCATTCTTCATACAGACTGCATATCGATGCGTGCCAGGCTATCCCATCTCGGACTGAATGCCAAATGAACCATGGGATGTAAGGCCTGCTTAGTGCGGGTAGTGCGCTTCGCATTGGATGCTCTTGTGGCTCGCCTGTTCCTTACCTCCTGCTCCCAGGAACAACGATCTGCCGCATCCAGGAGTTCCCGCCCCCGTTTCATGATTCCGAGATCGGTCATCAGCGTTGCCAAACAATCTGGCATGCTTCGAGCGGCACGAAAGCATTGAGATGGTGGGGGACGATACGTGCGGTGTAGTCGCTCGCGGGGCGCATTGCGGAGACCTGAGCTGAATAGGTGAACGCGCTTGGCGTATCGACGCAGGGTCCGGATGCGCTCATCACTTCAAAACAAGCCGACTCCCCGTCGGCTGCATCTAAGTAGAGTTCTACTCTCAGGTGATCCGGAGTGAGCGATCCGGGAGTAATGTCGACTTGAAAGCAATGCTGCCCATCCTGGGTGTTGATTTGTACCTTAACGAAACGCACTGTGCTCCAGTGCCGATCAAGGTCCTGCTGCCAATGGAGCAGACTCAAGCCGAGCGCACCATCGTTCGTCGCACGATCGCGATAGCCCGACGCTGCAGGCAGATAGTGACTCTCGGTATATTCGCGGATGGCGCGCGTCGCAGAAAACTCGGGCGTGAGCCGCGCCATGCTCTCGCGGACACGTTTTAACCACTTCAGCGGAAGGCCCTTGTCATTTCGTTCGTAGAACTCCGGAACGACTTCGCTCTCCAAAGCGGCATACACGGATTCAGCCTCAGTGCGATCCCATGCAGGATCGTCTCCATGCTCCTTGCCGTCACCGATGGCCCAACCAACCTCGGGCGAATAGGCCTCCGCCCACCATCCGTCTAACTCCGATAAATTCAAGCCACCATTCACAAGAACCTTCATCCCACTTGTTCCGCAAGCCTCCCATGGACGGCGCGGAGTATTGATCCATAAATCAATTCCGTGTACTAAATGCTGTGCCAGCATCATGTCGTAGTCGCTAAGAAAGACAACTCTAGATCGAACTTCCGGACGCCGGATGAAATCCTTCCACTTCTTGATCAGTGCCTGTCCGGGCAAATCCAGAGGATGTGCTTTGCCGGCAAGAATCAGTTGTACCGGCCGTTCAGGGTTGGAGAGAAGGCGAACCAGCCGCTCGGAATCAAGCAAAAGAAGATCAGGGCGCTTATACGTCGCAAAGCGCCGCGCAAATCCCACAGTTAGCGCATTTTCGTCGAAGATATTACTCGCATCGGATGGGTCTCCGCCTTCTGATGCGAGCTGGCGGGCATACCGTTTACGCAACCGGGCAATTAGAGTCTTTCGCTCCGTCGACCGCATTTGCCAGATTTGTTCGTCGGTTATGTGGCGGATATCATCTTCGACAGCGCGATCTCCGCGCCAACGCTTCTTGCCGCAAGCTGTGGTCCACAGCGTATCGGCCTCAACCGAATCCCAGGTCGGCACATGAATGCCGTTGGTTACTGAGCCGATCGGGACTTCTGTCTGGGGCCAATGAGGAAAAAGTGGCTGAAAGATCTGCCGGCTCACTTCTCCGTGAAGTTTGCTTACGCCATTCACGTGACCGCTGCCACGGAGAGCAAGATAGGCCATGTTGAAAGGTTCTGCATTGTCGCCAGGGTTTTGCCTTCCGGTCTTCAGCAAATCGTCAAGCGAGATGCGAAGTTCATCTTGCGCATAGTGGTCAAGATACTGCCGAATGAGTTGCGGGTCGAAGCGATCGAATCCAGCAGCGACCGCGGTGTGTGTCGTAAAGACATTTCCAGCCCGTGTTGCGGTCAAAGCTAGCTCGAACGGTTTCGCATGATCCTCCATATAGCAATGTGCCCTTTCGAGCACCGCAAACGCTGCATGGCCTTCATTGAGATGGCAGACTTCGGGTTGCAAACCAAGTGCCCGCAGCAAACGCCATCCACCAATCCCGAGAATGATCTCCTGCTCCAGCCGCATCTCCGCATCGCCGCCATAGAGTTCGCTAGTAATTCCGCGCTGTGCAGCAGTATTGGCGAAGTCGTTTGTGTCGAGCAGGTAGAGCTTCGTTCTTCCAACAGAGACCTCCCAGCAGCGGAGCCAGATCAGCGCTCCCGACAGGTGAATCTGCAACCGCAGCCACTCTCCATTCTTCTGACGCAGCGGTCTGATGGGCAACTGGCCTGGATCATTGACCGGATAGAGTGCCTGCTGGTGGCCTTCCGAATCGAAATCCTGGCGGAAATATCCTTGACCATAGAGCAGCCCAACGCCAACGACTGGAACACCCAGGTCGCTGGCCGCCTTCATCTGATCTCCCGCCACATTTCCAAGTCCACCGGAATAGATGGGCAGCGCTTCGCTCAGCATGAACTCCATGCTGAAGTAGGCGACAGTCGTGAGCGCTGCGTCTGGATACTTGCGCTGGAACCATGCGTCGGCCCGATAGGAGTCCCGATTCTGCTGAACCAGACTGTCGAGATGGCGGCGTAACTCTACAGCGCCCAGTGCGGCCTTGATCTTTTCGTGAGAGACCGTGCGCAAGATGACCCATGGGTTTTGCGTGGTTGCCCAGAGTTCCTTGTCGAGCCCCTCCCACAGATCGTCCGCTGCATGGTTCCAGGACCAGTGGAGATTGAGCGCCAGCTCAACAAGCGCGTCGAGTCCATCAACCTTTAACCAATCAGATGGTGCCTTCGGATCATTCAAGTTCTCCCCCTGCGCGCCGGAATTTAGGAAGCGGAAGCAGCTATCGCGAACCTCTTGCAATTGCCGGCCTCCGCCTCGATTGCAACCGGATGCCACTTAACTGTCGGTGAAGATGGCTTCCCTAAGCCACATGGTGCACTTTCGCCACTTCGAGTCCGCATCCCGACCAGATGTTATGGCTGGATAGGCCGAAGGCGATCGCGCCCCTTGCGCTCGTGCTGGCGATCTGATCTTTGCTGCGACGCTCACTACCACCATTCCATGGATCGGTCTGAAGGAGTCTTGACGCCGGTTTCTGGCTTGGCTGAGCGAAGAAGCAAGAGGGGACACTGCACGAGCTTAATGACTTTCTCGGCAATCGATCCAAACACGAGTGGATGCCAGCCGGATATACCGTGAGTGGAGATCACTACGAAGTCGATATGTTCGCGCTCCGCTACTTCCATGATGCACCCCGCGATGTCATTCGCGACTTCAACACTTGAACCTGCCTTCACTCCCTTTTTAGTGAGCACCGCTCGTGCCTTCGCTAGATGCTGCTCGGCACGCGTCTTCTCCTCCTGTTGAAACTGCACTTGGGGAGCAGCATATTCGGAGGTGAAGGTCGAGAAGAGCGGAATGACATTCACAAGGAAGAGCTCAGCATCGAAGTGTAAAGCGAGGCCTGCCGCCGTCTCTAAAGCCGCTTGGGACGATGGGCTGAAGTCGATAGGCAACAGGATCTTTGTCGGGATGGACTGCAAAGCATGACGTTCGGACATGACGATCCCCTCGCCGGACCGTAGTCGCGGCCAAGTGCTCATTGTTCTCTCCAAGGAAGACAAAGACTGTGCTCTCTTGCACAGTGCCTGTCCAATGCGCCTGATGTGCTTGTCTGGCCTGCATGGTGAATCCCGGCACCGGGATCGCGGACCTCTCCGATGAGCAATTGTGACCTGCATCCTCGAACTGGCCTGTTCGATACTGCGTCACGCAGTGTCAGAGCACTTGGCTGGGTTTGAAATGGCGTCTTATCGACAGACGATATCGCAATCGCTGCTTCTGTCTGCGAATACGGCACCTGGCCGCGCAGCCTTTTGCGAGTGAAGGAAGAGAAGTCATGAGAGTCTTGGTAGCAGTTGACGATTCGGCGTTTTCTCAAAATGTAATCCGTGCTGTTGAAACCGCGATCCGGCATGAGAATACCGAGGTTCTGGTTTTGCACGTGCTGCAGCCAGTTGAGCCCGTGCCTCCGCCTGAGATGGCCCGAGCCTAAAGGCCATCTCATAAATGCTTGAGCAGCATAAGCAGGCATGCGAGTTGGACGAATTCGAGGAAGTTTTCGATGCGATACTCCCATCGTGTGACGAGTCGGCGGTAGATCTGCATCCAGGCAAAGAGCCGTTCAACTTTCCAGCGGCGGCGGTATCGGCGCAGCGGACGTCCATCCTGTGTCTTCTGTTTGCGATTCGATCGGTTTGGCGAGATCATCTCGATGTCGTACTCTTTGGCCAGTTGCTCATCCAGCGCATCTGAGTCGTAAACCTTGTCGCCAATCAGCCTTTCCGGCAATTCGTCGAGGAAGCATCCGGCCAGAACTGCTTCCACAAGCCGGCACTCGGCAGGTGAAGCGCTTTCGACAGATATGGCGAGAGGAAGACCGTCACCAGAGGCGATAGCGACGATCTTGGTACCCTTGCGGGAAGAGAGCAGATTGAGCGTCTGCGGATTGTCGAGCTTCGCATACGGCACCGGGGCAACCTTCGCATTCCAGTCGGGCGACATGAACCGGCCCATTGCCCTGCTGCAGTCGCGGGCCTCGAAGTAGTCGTTTCCGGATTCTGCGTCGCGTTCTTTGCCGGTAGAAATCGATGGATGGGCAGACGCTGCGCGGAGAAGACAATCGACGGGCGGCGTCATAAATGTATCCGGCATTCGAATTGAAGTCTGCGCTTGCATCGTATCAATACCCCCGTCCCCAAAGGCGAGGGACCGGGGGCACCCTCATCGTGGTTGGGAACCGAGGCCACCCGCCTCCCACTACGAGATCATCCTTCACTGTATTGAACGGTTTATTCACAACGCAGTCGGACTGCTTCCACGTGTTCACACAGCTTGGGCAATGGAAGATGTCGTATTCGAGAGGGACATCTTTACTTGGGGCGGAGCCTATTGCGTGCCCAACTCATACCAACGCAAACTTCCATAGGGAAAGCCCCCGCATAGGGTGGTCAGAACGCTCTTTGTCCCTGTGTTGGTATCGTAGACGATCACATCCCGCTCATCTTCAAGCGAACAGCGCAATGGAAATCGCCAGTTGGGAGCTTTCTCGACTAGAAACGCAAAACTAGAATCGGGAGAAAAATACAAAGGAGTTAAAGCTCTCTTGCGCGAAACAGAAAAACGCTTCCTTGCGTCCGCTTTGAGCGTTACGGTGCAGTCGGACCCGGTCGCGCACGAAGCATTCCAATTCCCAGTCGGCGAAGTAAGAACTCCCGTCGCTCCCCTCAGTTCCAGACCTTGCGGCGCAGGCTCAGCGGCGGGCATCGAAATCTCTTTGAAGGAGTTCCCGGCAGTTGTATCGATGTATACCAATCGGCCGCCATTCTGGTATCCGATGACGATGTGGCCCATCTGCTGATTGGTTCGCAACGCATCGAGCACCTGAGATGACGTAGTTGCGGCAGGCGCACAGGAGGTCAGCATGCAAAATAGCGGCAGACACAAGATTTTTGCAAAACGCCCGCTGGCACTAACCTTGCTTGAAAGGGTCCGGATTACCATATCGACCCCCACGTGTTGATTGGAAGCGAAACGGTGCAGCCTGCAAAAGTGTTCTTTAGAAATGTGTTGCTGTTTGGCCCCGTAATCGGATGGTAGAGTGGCTTGACAATGCTCTGATTCCACTCCTGTGTTGACTCGATGAGGCATCCACGAACAGTGCAACTGAGATTGCCTTGATACACCGTGTTGCCCGTAAACGGCGCAGTTGGAGGACTCGTATCCCAAGCATCCAGGACTTGTTGTCCTGAATTCATGTAGTTATTCACCGGACCGCCACTTATCGAATGAACCACCCCATTGCAATCAGTGACCTGTGCGTCGCAATGCTGCATGCCAGTCGCACCTAGGTTGTCTGTCTCGATGCCCCGGCATTTAACTGTCGTGTTCGGGTTATTTGGGGCAGCAACACCCGGGAGTTGGAGCTGGAGTTGTGGCTCTTCCTCGTCTGGAAGCGTCGCTTGGGGAAGGCCCTGTCCGTCATCTATCATAGTGCAATTAGGATCGTACTCTACCTCAACGCTGGTGTCGTCGCCAGTTGAGACCCCGTATTCTTGCGGATCACACGACATCTGATAGGAAAGCCCCAGTTGGTCTCTATAAGTCATCGGATTGTTCATCACATATGCATACCTGTTCAACGATTGCGGCGCCGTCGGGTCCACGGCATTCCAGCCGTAAGGGTCGGGGCTCAGCCACCGTCCCGCCGACGGATCGTACTTGCGGAAGAGGAAGTCGTAGACGCCCGCGCCGCCGGTGCCGGTGGCGACGTCCTGATCCT
>Ga0181529_10005295_pt1 | contig 13572 bp, 8 predicted proteins | sample PEATcosm2014_Bin_36_FD_119763 | JGI IMG/M metagenome (GOLD analysis project Ga0181529, IMG submission 119763) | Peatland microbial communities from MTU Mesocosm Facility, Houghton, MI, USA - PEATcosm2014_Bin10_30_metaG | ecosystem: Environmental > Terrestrial > Soil > Wetlands > Peat | place... | reverse complement strand
TGGAACTCATCAATCGTCAAGCCTACGGCTTCCGCAACTTCGAAAACTACAGACTCCGGGTGAAGGTGTTATGTTCTTAGATGGTTTGGGATTGGGGTTTGCCCCCGTTGTTGGCGTAGAGCCGCCCGGCGGCGGGAATCTGCCGGCTTCGATGATCTGAGCGACGATCCCAAAGTCGCCATTTGCTAGTGATTCTAAATGACTTGTTTGGTGAGCCGGGCGGGACTCGAACCCGCGACCCTGTGCTTAAAAGGCACATGCTCTACCACCTGAGCTACCGGCCCCGATTGGATTGCGCTCTCCAAAGTGTATCAGACCGCGGCGCCACGATTCACCTGCGCCGCGCCGCCCGCTATACTTGGGTCTGCGATGAGCATGAACCGGTTAGTCCGGCGGTTTCTGATCACCATCCTCGCCATCGCCGGCACCTTGGCGATCGGCACCGTCGGCTTCACCGTCATCGACGATTACCCGCCCTTCGACGCCTTTTACATGACGCTCACCACCATGACCACGGTGGGCTACGGGGAAATCCATCCGCTTTCGCGGGCGGGCCGCGTCTTCAATTCGTTTCTCATCATGTTCGGCGTCACGACGATCCTGATTGCGATTGGCGCCATGACACAGACGATCATCGAAGTCGAGCTGGGCGATCGGCTTCACCAGCGGCGGAACAAACGCATGATTGACAAGCTCAAGAATCATTTCATCGTGTGCGGATTCGGGCGCGTGGGGCGCGGCGCGGCCGCCGAACTGCTCCACGCCGGAGTGCCCTTCGTGGTGGTGGATCAGAACCCGGAGCGCACCGAGCGCGCCATGCTGGAAGGCATGCTGGCGGTGGCGGCCGACGCCACGCGCGACGACACGCTGCGCCAGGCCGGCATCCAGCACGCCCGCGGACTGGTGGCGGCGCTCGCCACCGATGCCGACAACCTGTTCGTGCTGCTCTCCGCCAAAGGCTTGAATCCGGGTCTTTACGTGGCCGTGCGCGCGGCCGAGGAAGGAGCCGAAGAGAAGATGCGGCGCGCCGGCGCCAACTCGGTGTTCGCTCCCTACGCGCTCACCGGGCACCGCCTGGCGCAAGCCCTGCTGCGGCCCCACGTGGTGCAGTTCCTCGACTTCACTACGCAGGATATCGGGCAGGACATCACCATCGAACAGGTCTCCGTCGCCGCCGACAGCGAAATGGTTTCCAAAACCATCCGCGACATGCAACTGGGCCGCGACCTGGGCGTGATTGTGATGGCCATCCGCCAGCGCGACGGCCAGATGATGTTCAATCCACCGGCCGATACAGCCATTCGCGGAGGCGACTTCCTGATTGTGATGGGCCGCCAGGAAAATCTGCGGACGCTCGAAACGCTGCTGGCCGGACGTAGTCTGCCGCACACGGGTTAGCCGGCGACGGTCGAAAACCAGCGGACGCCGGAGGCGTACAATTCTAGTCATGGGAAAGCTTCGGCAGCTATTCGAGTCGGTTGCCTACGCGGGCATGAAGCCGCGAGGGCCCGGTGGCGAACCGCCTAAGCCGAAGAGCGCCTGGCGGCAGCGCCTCGAAACGTATCTGAACGGGCCGGCGAGTACGGACCCGCTCTACCTCAGCAATCGCACCGTCGGGCAGCGGATTCGCGCCGCGGCGGTGGTCGTGGTGCCGGTCCTGTTGTTGGTGGGGGTGCTGGCTCTCGCCTGGAGCGACGTGTTCAGGAACAACGAGGTGCCCAAACTGAAGGACCTGACGCCGGCGGAGAAAGCGGCGCGCATTCTACCCAACTTCCCCAAGAAAATCGACCTGCCGACCAACCACGACCTGGACGTGCAGGATGTTCACGTGGAGCACGGCTCGCCAACGCGGGTAGCGGGACTGGTCAAGAACAACACCGACCACGTGATTGCGTCGGCCCAGATGGTTTTCGATCTCACCGACCAGCGCTGGTCCCGTCTGGGAGCGGTGCGCACCGAGGTCGAACAACTGCCTCCGCACAGTACGACCCCGTTCCGGTTCAGCGTGGCGCAGGACGCCGCGGAGCACGTCTTGGTGCGCGAATATCAGGTTCAGTAAGAAGCGCGCGTGGCGCTGGGCTGTCAAGCTGCTGAGCCGAGAGTCATCCCGGCTCTTCGGGTCACTCGAACCGCTTGCGAAACTCGTCGAATTCCAGCCGTAAGGCGGCCATCTCGCGTTCGAGCGCGGCGATGCGGTCCGTAGCCGGGGGTGGCGCCGCGGGAGCGGATGCAGGCTGGCCCTCTTCGCCGCCGGCCTCGGGCTGGCCCGCCAGCAGATGCGCCCAGCGCGGCTCGCGCGATCCGGCGTAGCGAGTGAGGCGTACTACGAAGCCCAGCTCCGACAGATGATGGAGGGTGGTCTCGACGGCTTCCAGGCCGTCGAATTGGTAGAGGCGGTCGGAGCGTCCGCGCAATTCGCCCATGGTTTGCGGGCCGCGCAGCAGCAGCAGGCACAACAGCGCGGCCTCGCGGCGGCCGAGATTGAACTGCTCGGTGAAACGCTGGGCGTGTTTGGGCACGCGGATATCGCGGCCGGTGAGCCGCGTGGCCAGGCTTTTGTGGCGCAAGCCTTCGAGCGCGTCTTCCACCGTGGACTCGTCGTAAGCCACCACCGGCTCGCGATTCGATTTCTGATTGCAGGCGTTGAGCAGCGCGTTGAGTGAGAGCGGGTAATACTCGGGTGTCGCAATTTCCTTTTCCAGCAGCGCACCCAGCACACGCACCTCGGCCGCATCCAGTTGCCATTCCATGTGATTAGGTTACCAAGGGTGCGAGGGAAGGGACGATTGTCGTTCGCAAAGAACCAGCGGCAGAACCGCCTGCGTTCCGGCACTCGCAGGCCGGGGACCTGTGCCACTGCGCTTGTCGGGCGCGCTGCTTCGCGTTAGCATAGCGGGGTACAAGAGGGCTTTCATGGCACACAAATTCGGCCGGCGGCATTTCTTTTTCGGTTCGCTTCTGGCGGGCGCCGTCCCGCTGGGCGGGTTCGGCAGCACAGCTTCGCTGCGCAGGTTGGGCTACAGGTCGCCCAACGAGAAGCTGAACATCGCTTCCATCGGCGCGGGCGGCAAGGCCAGCAACGATATCGACGGTTGCAGCGAGGAAAACATCGTGGCGCTGTGCGACGTGGACGACCGGCAGGCCGCGGCGAAGTTCAAGGAGTACGACAAGGTTCCCAAATACAAGGACTTCCGCAAGATGCTCGACCAGGAAAAGGGCATCGACGCGGTGATCGTCACCATTCCCGATTTCATGCACGCCACCGCCGCGGCCTGGGCGATGGAGCGCGGCAAGCACGTCTACGTGCAAAAGCCTCTGGTGCGCACTATCTGGGAAGCGCGCCTGCTGCTCGATATGGCCAACAAGTACAAGGTCGCCACGCAGATGGGCAACCAGGGTTACTCAAACGAGGGCACCCGGCAGGTTGCCGAGATGATCTGGTCCGGGGATATCGGCGATGTTACCGAAGTGCATGCCTGGACCAACCGGCCGATCTGGCCGCAGGGCCTCACCGCGATTCCGCCGCCCGACCCGGTTCCCGGCACGCTCGATTGGGACCTCTGGCTGGGCATCGGCAATTCGCGCCCTTTCACAACCGGTGGCAAGGGATATCCCAACAGTTTTGGCGGATACTTCTATCAGCCGTTCAATTGGCGCGGCTTTTACGATTTCGGCTGCGGCGCGCTGGGCGACATGGCGTGCCATATTCTGGGTGCTTCCAACATGGCGCTCAAGCTGGGGATTCCAACCTCGGTCGAGTGCATCCAGAAGGAAGGCGTCAGCGATTTCATGTTCCCCAAGCGGTCGGTCATCCGCTACGATTTTCCGGCGCGCGGCAGCATGCCGCCGGTCAAGCTCTTCTGGCATGACGGCTGCACCGAGACGCCGGAGATCCCGGGCGTCCTCAAGGGCGAGTTGCTGGGCGATCTGCCGGCCCGGCCATACCGCCGCCCGCCGGGGCAGAGTCAGGGCGGCGCGCCGCCAGCGCGCCCGCGGCCTGAGCCCACCGGTTTCGTCGGCCCCGTCTTCAACTGGGAGCGCTACCAGGCTCTCCTCCGCGATCCCGAGGCGGTGCCCGAACCGCCTAACGGCAGCGCCTTCCTCGGCGACAAGGGCATCATCACCTGCGGCACGTACGCCGAAGATGCGCGGCTGATCCCGGTGGAGAAGATGCGCGATTACAGGTTCCCGCCGGAGTTGCTGACCCGCTCGCCGGGCCACTACCGCGATTGGATCCGTGCTTGCAAAGGGGGCGAACCGGCCTGTTCCAACTTCAATGTCGCCGCGCCGTTTGTGGAGTGGATGCTGCTGGGAGTGGTGGCGCTGCGGGTGGAAGGCAAGATCGAATACGACCCGGTGAAAATGCGCGTCACCAACAACCCGCAAGCCAATCAGTACCTGCGCCCAACCTTCCGCAAGGGCTGGACCCTGGGCCATAAAGGCGCGGCTCTTTCATAGTGACTGTAACCTGAACAGCGCAGACATGCGGTTCTTGATGCTCCGCGCTCGCTAAAGTTTGCGCTACCGATAGTACGCCCGGTATTGGCGGGGCATGCGTCATAGCCTGCCTTGTCGGCCAGGGCGCCGCCGCGCTTGCTAGACTGATAGCGATGACCTCACCGGAAGAGCGCCAGCGTGCGCTCCGGCAGATCCTGGACGAGCGGATCCTGGTGATCGACGGGGCCATGGGGACCATGATTCACCAGGTCCCGCTATCGGTCAATGTCGATTACGAGGGACATGAGAATTGTCCGGAGATCCTCGTCGTCACGCGGCCGGACGTCATCGAAAACATTCACCGCTATTACTTCGATGCGGGCGCGGATGCGGTCGAAACCAATAGTTTCGGCGGCACCAGCATTGCGCTGGCCGACAACCACCTGAAGCACCGGGTGCATGAGCTGAATTTCCACGCCGCCAGAATTGCCCGCGAGGTTGCCGACGAATTCTCAGGCGACAAACCGCGGTTTGTGGCCGGCTCGATGGGGCCGACCAACAAAGACATCAACATCACGGGCTCGATCACCTTTCCCGTCTTGCAATCGGCGTACTACAAGCAGGCCAGGGCGCTGATGGAGGGCGGCGCGGACTTTCTGCTGGTGGAAACAGCTTTCGATACGGGCAGCCTCAAGGCCGCGCTGCTGGCCATCGCGCAACTGCGGCACGATCTCGGCATGGATATCCCAGTGATTGCGTCCGCCACCATCGAGCGAACCGGGACCATGCTCGGTGGCCAGAGCATCGACGCGCTGTACGTGTCCATCGCCAATCAGAATCTGCTGGCGGTGGGCATGAACTGCGCCACCGGGCCGGATCTGATGACCGATCACATCCGCACCCTGGCCGCCATCAGCCGGTTTCCGGTTTCCTGTTATCCGAACGCGGGTCTGCCGGACGAGAACGGGAACTTCCCGGAGACGCCGCAATCGCTGGCGGCTCAACTGGAGAAGTTCGTCGACCTGGGATGGGTGAACGTCCTGGGAGGCTGCTGCGGCACCACGCCCGAGCACATTCGAGCCATTGTGCAGATGACCGAGGGTAAGCGGCCGCGGCGCGCGCCGGACGCGGCCCACCGGGCGTATTATTCCGGCGTCGAACTGGTGGAAGCCGAGGAAAGCAACCGGCCGTTGATCGTGGGCGAGCGGACCAATGTCATCGGCTCGCGCCTGTTCAAGTCCCTGGTGGCGGAAGAGAAGTGGGAAGAGGCCTCCGAAATCGCGCGCCGGCAGGTGAGGAACGGCGCGCAGATCGTCGATGTTTGCCTGCAGAGCGCCGATCGCGACGAATTTCAGGACATCCCGCCGTTCTTCGAGAAGCTGGTCCAGAAAATCAAAGCGCCGATCATGATCGACACCACCGACCCGGAAGCGATGGAGCTGGCGCTCTCCTATTGCCAGGGCAAGAGCATCATCAATTCGATCAACCTGGAGGACGGCGAAGAGAAGTTCCAGCGCGTCTGCCCGCTGGCCGGCCGCTATGGCGCGGCGGTGGTGGTGGGCTCCATCGACGAAGACAAGGAGCAGGCGCAGGCCTTCACGCGCGAGCGCAAACTGGCTGTCGCCGAGCGGTCTTACCAGTTACTGACCACGAAGTATGGCGTGGCGCCGGAGGATATCGTCTTCGATCCGCTGGTTTTCCCCTGCGCGACCGGCGACGTCAATTACATCGGCGGCGCCGTCGAGACCATCGAAGGCATCCGGCTGATCAAGGAGCGCCTGCCTTACGCGAAGACCATTCTCGGCATCTCCAACGTTTCGTTCGGCTTGCCACCTGCGGCGCGCGAGGTGGTGAATTCGGTCTTCCTCTATTACTGCACCAAGGCCGGCCTGGACCTGGCGATCGTCAACGCGGAGAAGCTCGAGCGCTTTGCCTCGATCCCGGAAGAGGAGCGGCGGCTGGCGGAGAACCTGCTGTTCAACGCGCCGGCGGTGGATGCGGAAGACGGACTGCTGCGCGCGGCGCCGGAGGATTGGCGGCAGCAGAGCGCGGAGGAAAAGGCGTCGCTCAACCAGTTCCACATCGCGGCCATCGCCGAGCACTTCCGCCAGACCGAAAAGCGCGAGAAGCAGCGCACGGACCTGCCGCTCGACCAACGCCTGGCGAACTATATCATCGAAGGCAGCAAGGACGGCCTGATTGCCGATCTGGACCGCAAGCGCGCCGAGGACGCCGCGCCGCTCGACATCATCAACGGGCCGCTGATGGCGGGCATGGCCGAAGTCGGCCGGCTGTTCAACAACAATGAGCTGATTGTGGCCGAGGTGCTGCAATCCGCCGAAGCCATGAAAGCCGCCGTGAGCCATCTGGAACAGTTCATGAAGGGCGGCGAATCGCAATCGCGCGGCAAGGTGATTCTGGCCACGGTGAAGGGCGACGTCCATGATATCGGCAAGAACCTGGTGGAGATCATCCTCGCCAACAACGGCTACCAAGTGATCAATCTGGGCATCAAGGTGCCCCCCGACCAGTTGATTCAGGCCTGCCACGAGCATCAGCCCGATGCCCTCGGCCTCTCCGGCCTGCTGGTGAAAAGCACGCAGCAGATGGTGATCACCGCGGGCGATCTGCAAGCCGCCGGCATTACCGTGCCGCTGCTGGTGGGCGGCGCGGCGCTGTCGGACAAATTCACGCGCACGCGGATTCAGCCGGCCTATGGCAACGGTGTGTGCTATGCCAAGGATGCCATGACCGGGCTCAAGTTGATGAACCAGTTGATGGACCCCACCGCGCGCGCGGCAGTGCTGGCCGCGCATACCGGTGCGGTGGCGCCCGCCGCTGCCGTCGCGGAAGAGGCGCCGCCGGCCACCGACCGGCGCAGCGCGAAGGTGCGCACCGATGTGCCGATTCCGCCGGTGCCGTACCTGGAACGCAGGGTCCGCGACGTGCCGCACCTGACCGAAGTGTGGAGCTACATCAACCCGCAGATGCTCTATGGGCGCCACCTGGGCTACAAGGGCAATTTCGAACAAGCGCTGGTGGAGCGCGATCCCAAGGCGCTGGAACTGTTCCATCAGGTGGAGGGGCTGAAGCAGGAAGTGGCCGGCTTTATGAAAGTGAAGGCGGTGTGGCAGTTCTTCGCGGCCGAGCGCGACGGCAACTCCATTCACCTGTTTGCACCGGGAAACGAAACGCCGCTGCACACCTTCCACTTTGGACGGCAGCGGCGGACCGACGGACTGTGTCTGAGCGACTATATTCTCGATGTCGAAGAAGGCGGCCGCGATCACATGGCGCTGTTCGTGGTTACGGCGGGCGAGGGAGTCCGCGAACGCTCCGAAGAGTGGAAACAGGGGGGCAGGTTCCTCAAGGCGTACGCTATCCAGGCGCTGGCGATTGAAACCGCGGAAGGCGCGGCGGAGTGGTTGCACCGCCGCATCCGCGAGGATTGGGGCTTCCCCGATCCGCCCACCACCACCATGCACGACCGCTTCACCTCGAAGTATCACGGCAAGCGGTACAGCTTCGGCTATCCGGCGTGCCCCAATCTCGACGATCAGCAGGGCCTGTGGGACCTGCTCCGCCCGCAAGACATCGGCGTTCACCTCACCGAGGGCATGATGATGGAGCCCGAGGCGAGCGTGAGCGCGCTGGTGTTCCATCATCCCGACTGCGTCTACTTCAGCGCCGACGAGGCCGCCGCCGGAGCCGCACCGTAACGCGAAGCGGGGCAGGCTGCTGTTTCGGCTTTTACCCGAGTCTCCCCGCCGCCGGATCTACTGGCTGAGCGTCGTGCTATACTCCACTCGGCGTGAAACATTCGGCCTGGTTTGGAGGCGGACTCCATCGCAGAGCTTTCCTAAGCGCCGTCGGATCGGCGATTGTGCTGCCGCGAATGCCGCGGATCGCACGGGGCCAGGACAATACATCTGCGGCATCCTACGGCTCGGGTTCCTTCGGCGAGTGGATCGACGATGAGGCCGGCCTGCCGGCGTTCCGCTATACCTGCGACCAGACGAAAGATCCACGTGCGGTAACGCAGGTTATCACCCCGGGCATCCTGTTGCCGAACGAGCACGTGCACCAGGTCGGCAATGATCGGCTGGTAGCTCTGGCTTCCAACTTCGGATACGTCCAGGTGCGACAGGATGAAGGCGGGCCGAAGCTTCTGAACGTCTTTTCGCCGGAGAGAAATCAGTACAGCGGCTATGGCTGGCTGGTCGGCCCCAACGAGTTCCTGGCCACCTGGTATCCGATGACCAACGCCGTAAGTTTCGATCGAATCTTCGGGATCGGCTATTATCGAAAGACTGTCACCGGGAACTTCTATGCTGCCGACCAGGTAATCGTGGCGCCATTCGGCGATGATCCGGTTTTGCTCTCGCAGGTGACCGTCACCAATCTCAGCGCCTCGGCGGCGAATCTGCGTTGGGTCGAATATTGGGGCTGCCATCCCTACCAGTTCTCCTATCGTTCCAATCTGGAAGCGTTCGACGACGTTGCGCAAACCGCCGCTTTACGATACGCATTCGGCGATCAATTTGCGCACCAATTCGAACTCCTGCCGGGCGGCGCCGGCCTGCTCGAGTCCAAGCAGTTCCTGGGCCGGACCGCCAGCGAGGAGGCACTGTGGCAGACTGCAGTCGACTACTGGGCCACTCATTCGAGTCCCTGGTACACGCCAATTCAGGACGGCGTTCCGGGGAGTTCGTTCGAGGATCTCAATCCTCCGTCCACGTTTCTTGCGTCACTCGACGCGCCGGCCGACGCGGTGACCACAGACGGCGCGGCGCTGTTCTCGGATCTGGCTAACCCGCTGGATGGGAACATCGGCTCGACGGGCAATTCAAGCTGCCTGGCGCTGCAGCGGAATCTCACGCTCCAAGCCGGTGAGCAACGGACGCTGTATTTTCTTTACGGCTATCTGCCGGAAGGAGCGGACGCGAATGAACTAATCAGCCAGTACCAAAGCCAGGCCGCCACCGTCTGGACCAACACTTCCGCGGCTTGGAGCAACAGCGGCTTGAGATTCGATACGGCGGCCGAACCCTGGGCGGCGCGCGAGACCATCTGGAATTACTATTACCTGCGCAGCGCGCTGACTTACGATGCGTTTTTCAATCAGCACATACTCTCGCAGGGCGGCTACTACCAGTACGTGACTGGTTTCCAGGGTGCGGCGCGAGATCCATTGCAACATTCACTTCCTCTCCTGTTCAGCGATCCCCAGCTCATGAAGGAGGTGCTCCTCTACACATTGAAGGAGGTGCGCGCGGATGGCTCCCTTCCGTATGCCATTGTCGGAAACGGCACGATCATGCCGACCCCGCTCGACAACTCGAGCGATCTTCCGATGTGGCTGCTCTGGACCGTCAGCGAGTATGTGCTGGCAACGCGGGATGCCGATTTCGTCGATGAGCAAATACCGGCTCTGCTGCTCGCCAGCCCGAGCAGCGACACCGTCCGGAACTTGCTGGCCCGCTGTTACCAGCACCTGGTTGTGGACGTCGGAACCGGCGAGCACTCCCTGATGCGGATGCTCAATGACGACTGGAACGACGGCATGGTTGGAACCATAGCCGTGAACAACCTGGGCGAATGCGTCGCGCAAGGCGAGAGCGTGATGAACTCCGCGATGGCGGCATGGGTCTTTGATTATTATGCAAACCTGCTCGATTTCCTGGGCGATCCGTCGACGGCGGCGCAGGTCCGGCAAACGGCCGAGCAGCACCGCCAGGCGGCGCGCGCGCAGTGGAACGGCCAATGGCTGCGCAGGGCCTGGCTCGGTCCGACGCTCGGCTGGATAGGCCAGGATACGCTCTGGCTGGATCAGCACCCCTCGGCGATCATCGGCGGAGTGTTGACGCGACGGCAAGCCCCCATGCTGGTGCGGAACATCGATCAGCTTCTGCGGCAGCCTTCTACGCTCGGGGCCATAGAGTTGGGCCCGGGCCCCGATGGCGCGGCTTTCGGCGTCCCAATTGGTACCTCGATGAACCGTGGAATCTGGCCTGCGCTGAACGGCCAGCTGGTCTGGGCTCTGGCCCAGATGGATGCCGAGACGCCCTGCAACGAACGGAAGCCCGGTCCCACGGCCCCCTACGCCGAACCCTGCACTCGCAGCTCGATGGCTTGGGACGAGTGGACGCGGGATTCGCTGGCCCAGCATGCTGAAATCTATCCGGATATCTGGTATGAGACCTGGAGCGGGCCTGACACCATCAACTCGTCCCTGAGCAGTAACCCCGGCGGCACGGTCGATGTTCAATATATCCCCTACACGACCTTCCCTGTGATGAATCTCCATTCTCACGCCTGGCCCCTTTACGCGCTGACCAAGCTGCTGGGAGTGGAATTCACTGTGGATGGGATCCGGTTGGCGCCGGTGATCTCGCTCGATTCGTACCGCTTCCGGTCGCCGCTGCTGGGCCTGGTGAAATCGTCAGCCGGTTACGAGGGCTGGTATTCGCCGGCCAAGCCGGGGCCCTGGACCATTCACCTCCGCCTGCCCGAGTACGAACTGACTCGCGTCGCGGCGTCGGAAGTCAATGGTCGCCGCCAAGCGCCGCTGCGCTCGGCAAACGAGGTTCTGTTGACCGGCCGGAAGTATCAGGCAGAACCATTGCGCTGGACGGTTCACTTTCGCTGATTCGTGCCACGCCCGGCACTCGTGCGCGGGGGCCGTTGGCCGCCGCGCTACGCTACCCTGGTGGATCGCCATGTTCTCTTCGCGGTTCCACTGGGATCTCCAACGCAATCGACTCACCGAACTACTGGCTGCCAAGCGCAAGCAGGGCGCGCGCGTTCTGGATCTCACGCAATCGAATCCCACCCGCGCGGGAATCGAATACCCCGAGGAACTGCGCCAGGTCTTCGACGACGCGCGCGTGCTGCGCTACGACCCGCTGCCGGCGGGATCGCTTGAGGCGCGCGAGGCGGTGGCCGGTTACTACCGGCAGCGCGGGCACGCCGTGGAGTCGGGCCGCATTCTGCTCACGGCCAGCACCAGCGAGGCTTACTCGTACCTGTTCAAGCTGCTGGCGGACCCAGGCGACCAGGTGCTGGTGCCGCGGCCTTCCTATCCGCTGTTCGAATACCTGGCCAGGATGGAATCGATCGAGGTTCGCCAGTACCCGCTCGAATACCACGCCGGATGGGCGATCGATCTGGACGCGCTGGCGGGCGCCATCACCGCGCGCACACGCGCGGTGATGCTGGTGAATCCCAACAATCCCACCGGCAGTTACATCAAGCGCGGCGAACTGGAAGCGCTGGCGCGGATTGCGGCCGACCGCGGCATCGCGCTGATCTCCGATGAAGTTTTCTCCGATTATGCTTTTGCGGCGGATGCCGATCGGGTGACGTCGCTCGCCGGGGTGGAGGATTGCGCGACGTTTTCGCTGAGCGGGCTATCGAAAATCGCCGGCCTGCCGCAGATGAAGCTGGGCTGGATCGTGGTGGCTGGCCCGGCGCGGCTGCGCGTCGAAGCCATCGAAAAGCTGGAGTGGATCGCCGACACGTACCTTTCGGTCGGCACGCCGGTGCAATGCGCGGCGGCGCGGCTGCTCGAATACGGCGCGGCGGTGCAGCGACAGATCCAGGAGCGAACCGCTGCCAATCTGGCATTCGCACGGCAGGCACTCGCCGGGACGGCGCTGGAGATTCTGGCCGTGGAAGGCGGTTGGTCAATCACCATCCGCGTGCCGCGCGTCCGCACCGAAGAAGAATGGTGCCTGGAATTGCTGGACCGCGATAACGTGCTGGTGCAGCCTGGATACTTCTACGATTTCGAAGCCGAAGCGTTCCTGGTAGCCAGCCTGCTGACTGCGCCCGCGGAGTTTCAGGAAGGCATCGCGCGGATTGTGCGGCGGGCCCTCCAGGATTAGACACCGTCATAGCTCTCTATGTCTTCAATCCGCGGCATTGAAAACGTACCCTGTCCGGCCACTGAGTAAACTTCCAACTCCGAAATGAGACCCTCACGACCATGGACGATAATGCCGACGCGTACGCCCTCCGGCGACGTACCGCCAACATCCGCGAGAACCGTCGTCGGACTCCCAAGCGAAGCCGCGCGGCCACTGACCGCGAAGTCAATCGTGGGACATCCGCAGCCGCATCGCGAGACGACACTAACGCTCGGCAACTGCCCCAAATAGGTTGCCGCCGCAGGCGTGCCGTGATGGAGCAGCCACTCAAGCAATCGCCTCTCATCTTCGGTCAGCGGTCGAACATCCGGAATGATGGGCATGGAGGGTGCGCAGCGTTTCCTTCTACCCGCTCGCCTACCGGCTGCCGCGGCCGGCCCTCATATTACGCGCCTTCGGTGGCCAGCGCATCCAGCACCTTCTCGGCTCCGGTAAGATTGTCTACCCCGAAAACCACCAGCGCCCGCGCCGATCCCGGCTCCAGCCCGCAGTAGGAATAGTCGATATTGATCTGCGCCTCGCCCAAACGCGCGGCTGCGCGGCCCAGCTCGCCCGGACGGTGCGCGAGCCTGACTACGACCGCTTCCGTCTCCTCGAAGATCATGCGCAGGTCGCCCAGCACCGCTTTGGCGGTGGCCGGCGAGTCCACCAGTATTCGGGCCAGGCTTTCGCCCTCCTCTACATACGATTGAAAAGCCAGGACGTTGACCCCACGCTCTGCCAGAGCGAGGAAACACTTTCCCAGCGCGCCCGGTTTGTCTTCAATCGTTACGGTAAACTCCTTCGCCTTCGGCACCCGATTTAGCTCCCTTCGTTTCCGAACCGCGACAACGCGCGGAGTGGCCTTTATCATACGTGTTTCTAAATGTAACCCTCAACCCGCCGCCGATCGCGGCTGTTCCACTCATTCCAGTGAGCGCGGCGAAGAGCCGGACGAGGGCGTCCGCCCCACTTGAGCTACGTGCCGCCGCGGCCGGCGTGCGGCGCGGGCAGCTCCTTGCGCGGCAGTTTCTCGGCGCGCGTGGCGGCGTTGTAAACGAACGCGGCTTCTATGACGGCCATCTGTTGCATGTCCTCCTGCTGGATGCGGTCGTAGACGTCCATGTTGGTGTGGTGCGTCCGCGTTTCGTAGTCGAGCGGGTCCTGAATGAACTGGAAGCCCGGCAGGCCGACGCCGTCGAAGGATTGATGATCGGTGCCGCCGGTG
>Ga0181529_10005294_pt1 | contig 13572 bp, 10 predicted proteins | sample PEATcosm2014_Bin_36_FD_119763 | JGI IMG/M metagenome (GOLD analysis project Ga0181529, IMG submission 119763) | Peatland microbial communities from MTU Mesocosm Facility, Houghton, MI, USA - PEATcosm2014_Bin10_30_metaG | ecosystem: Environmental > Terrestrial > Soil > Wetlands > Peat | place... | reverse complement strand
GGCCGCAACGCCGCGCTGGCCATTGAGCAAGCCGCGGCAAGTGTTAGTGCGCTGTGGCGAGGTGTATACAAAGGCACGCGGCTCAGCTTTGCGACCGATGTGTGGCCGGGTGATGCGCTTCAACTTACTGCCCCTTCCAGTAATCTCAACGCGCAGGTGATTGTGCGCGCGGTCAGGCTCACTTATGGATCCAGTTATCCGGACCTGATCGAATACTCCATAACGTTCGCCAACGAGTGGGCCGACGATCTGGCCATCAAGACTTCTTCCACCGTTCCTGCCGATGCCTGGCTTCCAGCCCCGGTAGCTCCCACGCTGCTCGCCAACCTGACCGCACTTACGGTGACCACACTGAGTGGAACCACTGTGAGCGTCACAGTCGGCATCACGCCTCCCACGGGTGGCGGCTTTGAGGTCAGGCGCCGGGATCTTGCCTTCATGCCCGGCTACGACGCAACTCTGGTCATGCGCTCTAGTGTCACTAACTTTACCTTTGCGCGCGAGTCGGCCAATGACCGGTTCTACATCCGCATGTATGACGGAGCCACGCCTCCCAACTATTCGGAATTTTCTACGGCGCTGTTCATCAACCTGCCGGTGGGATCATGACTGCTGCCAGCTATCTTTTAACGGAGTGCGGACGATGCGAATGATGAATGAATTCGAAGCCCAGGTGTTGAGCGATCTGTGTGTTCTGAAGAACCAGATGAACGGGCTGATGGGCGATGGCAACGGGGGCCGCATTGCAGAGCTGGAACGGCGGCTCGACCGCCATGAGCAGAGCTGGCAACGCGCCAAAGGATTCCTGGCCGCGGCCAGTGTGCTGCTGGCGGTTCTTGAGGTCGCCGTGGAGGCATGGCACCGGCACTGATTTTCTGATCGGACGAGTTTGTGTCCGCTCCGTGTCCCACTCTTTCGCCTTTCTTCGGATGAAAGGGTGGGAAGACAAGAACCCCAGACGCGCGAGATCAACCGGCTCTAGAACAAAATCCTTTCTATCGCGAACCAACTCTGTGCGCCCGGCCTGCCACCTTCCTCGTATAATTTTTCTATGACGACACAGCCACTGGTGGGCGTGGTGATGGGCAGCAAGAGCGACTTCGAGGTTCTCTCCGCGGCCGTCGAAATCCTGCGCACCCTCGAAATTCCCTTTGAAGCCAAGATTGTCAGCGCGCATCGTACGCCCGACTGGCTCTTCCGTTATGCCGAAACGGCGCGCGAACGCGGACTGCGCGCTATTATTGCCGGTGCAGGCGGCGCGGCCCATCTGCCTGGAATGTTGGCGGCCAAAACACTGGTGCCGGTGCTCGGCGTTCCTGTGCCGGCTACGCTGCTCAACGGCATGGACTCGCTGCTCTCCATAGTGCAGATGCCCAAGGGCGTGCCGGTTGGCACGCTGGCCATCGGCAAGCCTGGCGCGGCCAACGCAGCCTTGTTTGCGGCAGAGATTCTGGCCGGTACGGACGCAGCTCTTTATGAGCGGCTGGCGGCATGGCGCGCGGAACGTACCCAGGAAGTGCTCGATCAGGAACTGCCCGCATGAGCACAGGCCCTACTTCAAAACCAGGAACAATTCAGCCTGGTGGCCTGCTGGCCATTTTGGGCGGTGGCCAGTTGGGCCGCATGACGGCCATGGCCGCGCGCTCCATGGGCTACCGTGTGCGCGTGATGGACCCCGAGCCGCGCTGTCCCGCCAGCTTTGTTGTGGACGAGACCATCGTCGGGCGCTGGGACGATGCCGATGCCGCGCGCCGTCTTGCTACCGGCGCCGATGCGGTCACGCTGGAGATCGAGCAGATCGGCGTCGATGCGCTGCGCAACGTGGCCGCGCTGGCTCCGCTGCGTCCCGGCGTTGAGCCCATCCGCATCATTCAGGACAAGACCCTGCAGAAAGTCTGGCTTGCTGACAACGGCTTTCCTGTTGGATCCTTTCGCGTTGTTACGAGTGAAGAAGAGCTGCAGGCCGCGGTGGCCGCGCTCGGTGGCCGTGTGTTTTTGAAGATCGGTCGCGGTGGTTACGATGGCCGCGGACAGGCGCGCATAGGCTTCGACGAGCCTGCCACTGACACCTCCATCGCCACTGCCTGGAAGTCCATTGGCGAGCAGCCTGCCGTTGCCGAGCAGGCGCTTGACCTGGCCTGCGAGATCAGCGTGATGGCCGCCCGCAATCCCTCGGGCGAGGTGCGCTCCTATCCTGCCGCGCGCAATCATCACGAGAATCAGATTCTGGCCTGGAGCGTTCTGCCCGCCGGCGTCGCGCCAGAACTGGAGACGCGTGCCGAGCAGCTTGCCGCTGCCATCGTGGACTGCTTCGGGCTGGAGGGTCTGCTCTGCTGCGAACTCTTCATCACCCAACAGGGCGATCTGTTCGTCAATGAGGTGGCTCCGCGCCCTCACAACAGCTATCACCAGAGCGAGCGCGGCTGCGTCACCAGCCAGTTCGAGCAACTGGTGCGCACCAGCTGCAATCTGCCCCTGGGCGACACTTCGCTGATCTCGCCCTGCGCCATCGTCAATCTGCTGGGCGACGTTTGGATCGATGCCGGCGGCCAGCCCGACTTTGCCGCCGCCATGCAGGTGCCCGGCGTGCGCGTGCACCTCTATGAAAAGCTGGCGCCGCGTGTGGGCCGCAAGATGGGCCATCTCTCCGCAACCGGCGCCACCGCGGAGGAAGCGCTCAGCCGCGTGCTCGAGGCCAAAGCCAGACTCTGAAATTGTCTTGCCAGTCTACAGGGTTATTCCGCTTTCCCGCAGGGGCTAAAGCCTCTCTCATTTTGCAGCGGTTAAGGCACGACTATTGATCCGGCAATTCAACAGCGGCATCTCATTCCCACCCATCCCGCACAAAACGCGGGATGGATGGGGCACCCAGTTGTGAAGATTTATGGGCCGGATCAATAAGGTCGCGCCCTGACACTAAACATAAGCTTCCATCGGCATGAGGCACACCACCAGCAAGCAAAAGGGCAATCTCTTTGCAGAGATTGCCCTTTTGCTTTTGACTTCAATGCAGCCAGGAAGAGTTAGTCGAGAACCTTCTCCCAGGTCTTGGGGCGGCGGTTGGCTTGCATGATCTTCTTGCGCATGCGCAGTGACTTGGGGGTAACTTCCACCAGCTCGTCGCCGGCGATGAACTCGATGGCCTGCTCGAGGTTCAAGGACTTGAACGGAACCAGCCGGACCGCATCGTCAGCCGAGGAGGCGCGCATGTTGGTGAGCTTCTTTTCGCGCACCACGTTCACGTCCAGATCGTTGTCGCGGGAGTGCTCGCCAACAATCATGCCCTCGTACACTTCCACGCCCGAACCCAGGAAGAGAATGCCGCGCTCCTGCAGTCCATTCAGCGAGTAAGTTGTGGTGATGCCCTGGCGATCGGCAATCAGAGCGCCGGTGGGGCGCTGCGGAATCTCACCCTGGTAGGTGATGTAGCCGTCAAACAGGGTATTCATCACAATGGTGCCGCGGGTTTCGGTCAGCATTTCGCTGCGCAGGCCAATCAAGCCACGGCTGGGTACGCGGAACTCCATGCGCACGCGGCCGGAGCCGTGATTGTGCATTTTGGTCATCTCGCCCTTGCGTGGTCCCAGCTTCTCAATCACCACGCCGGTATGCTCTTCCGGTACGTCAACGGTCAGGTGCTCAACCGGCTCCAGACGGACCCCGTCCACTACCTTGGTCACAATCTCGGGCCTGCCCACCATCAGCTCAAAGCCTTCGCGGCGCATCATCTCAATGAGAATGGCCAACTGCAGTTCGCCGCGGCCCAGCACCTTGAACGTGTCCGGCGATCCCATCTCGTCTACGCGGATCGACACGTTGGTCAGCAGTTCCTTCTCCAACCGCTCGCGCAGGTTGCGGCTGGTCACAAGGTGCCCTTCGCGGCCGGCAAAGGGCGAGTTGTTCACGCTGAACTGAATCGCAATCGTCGGCTCGTCGATGATGATCAACGGCAGCGGCGAAGGGTTCTCGATTCCGGTAATGGTTTCGCCAATGGTGATGCCTTCCACGCCGGCCACGGCCACAATGTCGCCCACCGCGGTCTCCGTGGTCTCAATGCGCTTCAGCCCGGCAAAGGTAAACAGCTTGGTGATCTTGGTCTTCTGCAGGGAGCCGTCGCGCTTGGAGATGTTCACCTCGTCGCCGGCGTGCAGCGTGCCCTGGAAGACCCGGCAGATGGCGATGCGGCCAAAATACTCCGAGTAGTCCAGGTTGGTGACCAGAATCTGCATGGCGCCGTCCGGATCGCCCGTGGCCTCGGGAATGGTGCTCACAATCGCATCGAACAAGGGCAGCAGATCGACGCCCGGAACCGCGGGGTCAAGCGATGCCGTACCGTTCTTGGCCACAGCGTACAGCACCGGGAAGTCGAGCTGGTGCTCGTCCGCGTCCAGATCGATGAACAGATCGTAAATCTCGTTCAGCACTTCCTGCGGACGGGCGTCCGGGCGATCGATCTTGTTGATCACCACAATCGGCTTCAGCTTGGCTTCCAGTGCCTTCGACAGCACGTAGCGGGTCTGCGGCAGCGGGCCTTCGGCCGCGTCCACCAGCAACATCACTCCGTCTACCATCTTGAGTGCGCGCTCCACCTCGCCGCCAAAATCGGCGTGGCCCGGAGTGTCTACAATGTTGATCTTGCCGCCACCGTACTGGACGGCTGTGTTCTTCGACAGAATCGTGATGCCGCGCTCGCGCTCCAGCTCGTTGGAGTCCATCACGCGGTCAGCCACTTGCTCGTTGGCGCGGAAGGTTCCCGCCTGCCGCAGCAGGGCGTCCACCAACGTCGTCTTACCGTGGTCAACATGGGCAATGATGGCGATATTGCGTATCGTCTGGCTCACAGGGGCAAATTCCTCTTCTCTGGTTGGCTTGTCTGTCTCGCCGTCTCGGGGGCCGATCAGGATGCTCGGGGCACGGCGGAAAACCGCGTAATGCGGTACTTCTCATTCTAACAGTCAGTTCGCCTTTGCCGTCCCAAACTCGATGTTAAGGTTTCCCCCTCGTAGTGCCGGTCGGTTACACTCTTCCGCAAATGAGAATTTTTCCCCTCTCCTCTCTGTTGCGCTCGCTACTGGCTTTGGTTGCCTTTTCCGGTGCGCTGGCCCAGCACCCCGCCGCCCCGTCCACCACCCCGTCCGCGCCCCCGTTGCGCATCTATTCCGTTGACGTGGAAGGCGGCCAGTCCACCCTGATCGTCGCCCCCTCCGGCGATTCGCTGCTGGTGGACACCGGCTGGCCCGGCTTTGACGGCCGCGACGCCACCCGCATCCAGGCCGCCATGAAGGATGCCGGCATTGCGCGCATCGGCCACCTCCTCACCACCCATTACCATCGTGACCACGTGGGCGGCCTGCCCCAGCTCGTCGTCAAGGTTCCGGTCGGCGAATTTCTTGACCACGGCCCCAATCGCGAAGACTCCGACGTAACCCGTCAGGATTTTTCGACCTATCTGAAGGCTATTGAGGGCCGGACCCGACGCACCGTGCATCCCGGTGATCGCATTGACCTCAAAGGCGTTTCCGTCCTGGTCGTGGCTGCCGACGGCGAACACCTCGCCGCCCTCCCCGGCATCCAGCCCACGCCCAACCCGGCCTGTGCAGCCGAGCAGCCCTGGCCCGATGACCCCACCGAGAACGCTCGCTCGGTCGGCTTCCTGCTCACCTTCGGCCATTTCCGCTTTCTCGACCTCGGCGACCTCACCGGCCAAAAGGAGGTAGCTCTGGTCTGCCCGCGTTCGCCCTTGCCCGCCGTCGATCTCTTCCTGGTCAGCCATCACGGCCTCGACAAGTCCAACTCCGCGCCGCTGATCGCTGCTATCCATCCCCGCGTTGCCATTATGAACAACGGCACCCGCAAGGGCGGCAGTCCGGAGGCATGGCAGCGCGTCCACGACGGCAAGGGGCTGGAAACGCTCTGGCAGATCCACACCGCCGAGGCCTCCGACGCCGCCCACAACAGTCCCCAGCCGCTCATCGCCAACCCTCAGGGCCTTCCCGATGCTGGAGCCTACTTCAAGGTTGCGGCCCACGCCGATGGTAGCTTTGCCCTCACCAATACCCGAACCGGCGAAACCAAGCGCTATGCGCGCCGCTTTTGATCCGGCCCATAAACACTGAAAACTGGGTGCCCCATCCATTTCCGCGTTTTTTGCGGAAATGGGTGGGATACTCATAAACTTCCGGTCTACACCGTTCCGGAAGATGCCCTAAACTGCTGCCAACCTACCCCGCCATGGAATAGAATCTGATCGCATTCGCGCGCAGTTTCTCCACGTCGCGAACAAGAATAAAGGAGAAGAAACATGAAAAAATCACGCCGGGAGTTTCTTGCCGGTCTTGCTACTGCGGGCGCCTTGGCTGCCGTCCCCCGCGCGGCCCAGGCTTCGCTCACCGGGAGGCCGCTCTACACGCCCATGAGCCTTGCCGCCTTCAACGACCCCATCAACCATGGGGAGTTCGAACTCCACGCCGGCTGCTCCGCCATCACCTGGAGCGACAACGCCGAAAAGGCCATCCAGGAGATCGCCGAGTCCGGTTTTGCCGGCATCCAGCTGCGCGCGCCCGTCCTCGAGCAGATCCCCGACCCCCACAAACTGCGCGATCTGCTGGCCCAGCACAAGCTCACCTTTGTGGCCCTCTCCAGCGGCCAGGCCTCCATCGATCCCGCCGTGCGCAAGCAGCAGGTTGCCACCCACGTGGACCACGCGCACTACGTCCGCGAGGCCGGCGGAATGTATCTGCAACTGGTTGCAGCCGGGGCTAAACCCACCGGACCGTTTCCAGCGGCCGATGCCAAGCTGCAGGGCGAAGTTTTGTCGGAGATCGGCAAAGCCATCGCCGACCACGGTATCAAGCTCGGCTTCCACAACCACATGAACACGGTCGGGCAGCCACCGGAGTCCATCGACATCATCCTGGAAAACTCCGACCCCAACTACATGCATCTGGAATTGGATATAGCGCATGCCCTGCAGGGCGGCGGCGATCCGGCGGCCATCATCCGCAAGCACGCCAAGCGTCTGCTCTTCCTGCACTTCAAGGATGTGAGCGGGCCCACCACGCCCACCGGCTATGAGTTCTGCGAGCTGGGCAAGGGGCGTGTGGATCTGCCCGCTGTCTTCGACGCCCTCAAGGCCATCAAGTTCCGGGGCTGGGGCATTGTGGAGCTGGACCGTGTTCCACATGGCTCCACTCTTTCGCCCAAGGAAGCCAACGCGCTCAGCCTGCACCTGCTGCGCGAGAAGTACGGGGTGAAGCTATGAGCTGTCCCTTCCGCCTTGCCGTCATCAACGACGAAATCTCCGCCGACTTCGAGCACGCCTGCTCGGTTGCCGCCAACGACCTTGGCCTCAGCTGGATTGAGCTGCGCAGCCTGTGGGGCAAAAACATCGTCGACCTCAACGCCGACGAGGTCGATCGTGCCCGCAAAATTCTGGAAAAGTACAAGCTCCGCGTCACCGATATCGCGAGCCCGCTCTTCAAGGTCCACTGGCCCGACGCGCCCATATCCAACGAAGGCCCCAAACGCGACCGGTTCCACGCCGACATCGACTTCAAGCATCAAGGCGAGGTTCTGGCCCGCTCCATCGAGCTTTGCGAAGCTTTCCAGACCGACCGCATCCGCTGCTTCGACTTCTGGCGGCTTGAGGACCAGAAGCCGTACCGCGAAGCCATCAACCAGAAGCTCAGCCAGGCCGCACACACCTGCGCCGCGCACAACATCGTGCTGCTGCTGGAGAACGAGATGGCCTGCAACACCGGCTCCGGCCCTGAGGCCATTGAGGTACTCAAGGCGGTGCGCGAGCCCAACTTCATGCTCAACTGGGACCCCGGCAACAGTGCCACCTTTGCCGGTGACACGCCGTATCCCGACGACTACAACAAGCTGCCCAAGAGCCGCATCGGCCACTGCCACGTGAAGGACACCATCCGCAAACCAGATGGCAAATTCGAGTGGGCTCCGGTGGGCGGCGGGGTCATCGATTGGGTGGGCCAGATCAAGGCCTTCGCCCGCGACGGCTACCACCTGGCGCTCAGCCTGGAGACCCACTGGCACGGCGGCAAACCGGAGCCTGGCAGCGCCATGGGCATTCCGGAGGCCAGCTCCCGCACTAGCATGAAAGGCCTCAAGGAAGCCCTCACCAAAGCCGGCTTCTCCTGCTGACCACCTGCGGTGGGGCAGACCGCTTCGCGTTCTTATAGGAAGTTTTCCACGGAGGGCGCGAAGCGAGTGGCTGCATGCAATGCGCCGAAGGCGCGTTTGGCCGCACCGCAGGTGCCGGGTGCCCTATCCTTCGCTTTTTTCTAGCGAAGGGTGGGAAACCGAGACCATCGAGGACGAACGTATCCAATCCCACCCTGGTCCACAAAAGACGTGAACAAGGATGGGGCAACCAGAGAGTTTTGGCTTTGAAGAACGTGAGGCGCGCAGCGTGTTTGGCCCCACCGCAGGTGCTATTCGCTCTCGCTCGGAACCTCTTCCAGCAGCCGATTCCAGGTGCGCTGATTCTTGCGGAAGGCCTTTTTCAAATCTTCCAGAATCCGCTCGAAGTCGGCATTGGTGCGCAGCCGGTTCCAGGCCGGATTCTTTTGGAACCAGGGGTAGTTCTCGTTGCCCAGGTAGATGGCGCGCCGCATCCAGTGCAGGGCCTCGCTGGAGTCGCCCTCCACCGCAAAGTAGGTGGCCAGCCGGTACGCCATCTCGCCATCAGCCTCGGCTCCGGCCAGGATGCTGTCGTTCAGCAGCGCCGAGGCGCGTTCCCGGTCGCCGGCCTGCACGTAGCACAGTGCTAGCGTGGGCACCGCAATGCGCATGGACTCGTCGTCGCGGATCACGCCTTCCAGAATCTCAATCGCCTTGGGCAGATTCCCCTCGCGCATCTGCTGGTAGCCAGCCGAGGTGCGCAGCAGCGGATGCCGCGGCTCCAGCGCCAGGCCCTTCTCCAGTTCGTCGCCGGCCAGCCCGATCTGGTTCTGGTAGTGGTACACCCGGGCGCGATGGTTGTACAAGATCGGCGCGTTCGCCGGGTTCAGCTTCAGAGCCCGGCTGAAGTGTTCCAGCGCCTCGTCGTACATGCCGTCGCAGCGCAGCCCGATGCCGGCCACCATGTGCACATTCCAATCGTTGGCGGCATTGGTCAGAAGACCCGCAATGCCGTGCCGGGCGGACTCTTTGTCGCCTCGCGCCAGCAGCATGTAAATGCGGTAAAGATTCGCCTCAATCGATCCCGGGTCCAGCTTGAGCGCCTCGTCAAAGGCCCGTCGCGCATGGATCAGGTGGATCTGTCCGCCAAACCCATGGCGCGCATACTGCAGCTCCGCAATGCCCAGCCCGGTCCATCCCGAGGCAAAGCCCGCATCGGTATCCGTCACGCTGTGCAGCAGATCGTGGGCCTTGTCCAAGTCCACGCGCGAGCCGGTGCGCACCATGAAGGAACTCAGCAGCGCCCGTCCCTGCAGATACTTTTCGCTCACCGGCCCCGGCAGCGAGGCATCGGTCATCGCGGGCCGCGGGCCGCTGCGGGGCGCATCGATGGCCTCGCCCGCACCCAGTCCATGCAGCGTGGCAAACACCTCGTTGGTGATCTCGCTCTGCACCGCAATCAAGTCCAGCGACGGCACCTGGATCGATCCCCCGGAGCGCACGCTTTGGTTGGCCACATCCAGCAACTGCCAGTTCAGATCGAAGCCCTTCTCCGAACGCAGGAAGTTGCCCACCAGCACATGCGACACCAGCAGCTTCTGGCCAATCGCCAGCGGGTCCATCTGTCCAATTGGCAGCGGCATCAGGGTGCTGGTCGGCCGCACCACCAGCGCCGGAATCCTGGCCAGCCGCGCGGCAATCGCATCGGCCAGCGCAAAGCCGTACATCGGCGCAACCTCGGCCGCGCCCAGGTTCGCAAACGGCAACACCACCAGGGAATTTTGTTGCTTTCGCTCGCTCGTCGACTCCCGGAAGCGCTCCGCCAACATCGACAAGAATCCCGTGCTCCGTTTCTCCGCCTCCTTCGAGCCCGCTGCTTGCCCGGCGCCCAGCTCTGCCGGAAGAATCCCGGCGTCGATCTCCAGCGCCTTCATGATCGTCTTCAGCGCTTCGCGAATCTCCGCGGCGGAGCGGTAACGCGCCCCTGGATTCTTCTCCAGGCAATTCGCAATCACGCTCTTCAGCTCGGTGGAGATTGTGGGTACAATCTCGCTCAGATCCGTTGGCTCCTGGAACTGGATGGCGCGGATGGCCTGAAAGTCCTCGTCGTTGGGCCGGGCAAATGGATGCCTGCCAGCGGCCAGTTCATAGAGCAACACGCCCAGCGCCCACAAATCCGTCTGTACGCTCGATTGCCCGGTCACAAACTGCTCCGGCGCCATGTAGCGGATGGTTCCGCCGCGCGCCGTGTAGGTGGCCGGCGTCGGCATCTCGTCGGGTCGCGCGGGCTGGTCGCGCTCGTCCCCCGGATGCAGCCGCCGCGCCAGACCGAAGTCCAGCAGCTTCACCAGCCCGCCATCGGTCAGCATCACGTTCTGCGGTTTCAAATCGCGGTGGAAGATGCCCAGGGAGTGTGCTGCCTGCAGGCCATCAGCAATCTGCATGCCTACCGACAGAACCAGCTGTAACGCCGCCGGTCCCTGCTCAATCAGCTTGTCCAGCGACTGTCCCGGCACGTACTGCATGGCGATAAACGCCTCGTCGCCGGTCTCACCCACCTCATAAATGGCGCACACGTTGGGATGGTCGATGGCGGAGGCCAGCCGCGCCTCGCGCAACACGGTCGTCCGCATCTGCTCCAGCGTCAGCAAGCCGGCGCGCAGAATCTTCAGCACCACCGGGCGCTCCAGCTGGGTGTCGTTGGCCAAATAGACCACGCCACTGCCACCGGCGCCAATCCGCCGGATAATCTCGTAATGCCCGATCTTGCGTTTCACGGCCACAATCTTAGTCTAACCACCCCGTCGTCAGAAACGTCTAAATACCGTGTTCATTCCGGACCCGGCCCTCATGAATTGCAACCCGGTCCGGGCGCCCCACCCTCGCCGCGTTCTTGTTTTTGCGGCTAGGGTGGGATACGACGATGCCAACCTCCCGCGCCAGTTCATTAGGAAAATCTGATACCTTCGTACTGAAGAGGATGGGCCTTCGGAAAGTGTCTGATAAGTTCGTTTCGTTTCATCGCGGATGCCACACAGCCCTGCTTCTGGCCTGCGCCCTCTGCCTGTGCTCGGCGGTGTCCGCGCAGCAGCCCGCGGGCGATGCTGAGGTGCATACCGGCACCTCCAGCGGCTTGGATGCCGACACCCGTCTGCGCAACCTGCTTGCCGACCACCAGTTCATCCGCCTGGAGCAAGAGATCGTCCACCTCTCCGCCGTTGATGCCCAGTTCTATCGCGGCTTGCTGGCCAATCGCGCCAACAACTCCCAAAAATCCTTGGAGCTGCTGGAACCCCTGCTCGATAAAGTGATGGCCAGCGGCAACGTGGAGCGGGAAAAGCTCCTCCGCCGCGCCATTGGCGAGGACTACATGCGCCAGGGTGACTGGAGCCGGGCCGCCGCCGCCTACGACGTGCTCCAGAAGCGGCTCGGCGCCAAGCTCACCCCGGACGAGCAGGACGAGCTGGAGATGCCCATCAAGTTCCTGCCGCTCGCCAAAGACAATCCGCGCATGACTGTGGAGCCCTGCGACCCCTTTCAGATGCAGGTGGAAAAGAATCCCCTCGGCCTGATCGACGTGCCCGTCTTCATCGATGCCGTGCCTCACGCGCTCATGCTCGACCCCACCACGCCCTTCAACCTCATCAGCCACTCCCTGGCCAAGGAGGTGGGTCTCAAGCTCTCCGAGCAAGCCGTCACCATCCACACCCTCACCGGCAAGCCCATCCCGGTGCATATGGCCGTGATTCCGCGCTTCACCATCGCCGGCCGCCTTACCCTGCGCGATATGACCGTCTTCGTCTTTGAGGATGCCGACTACTTTTTCCCCATCAATCACTATCAGGTGGAGGGCGTGCTCGGTTACCCAGCGGTCTCCGCCCTGGCCAGCATCACCATCACTGCCGACGACACCATCACCGTGCGTCCCGACAAGAGGATTGACCCCAGTGCCAAGGACGACCGCCTTACCAAGGGTGCGCGCTTCTTTCTGGATGGCGATCAAATCGTGGTGGCGCTCGGCAAGGCCCGCGATCCCGGCGACCCCCTGCCCGCCGCGTTGAGCCGCGGTGGCGACGAGCGCATGTACGTGATCGACGCCGGCAGCCAGCAGACCTATCTCACCTCGCGCTACTACGACGAGCACACTGGCGACTTTGCCAAGCAGAAGATGGAGATGTTCACCATCCCCGGCCCGCTCAACTTGCCCCCGCAGCCGGCCTACATGGCAGAGACCGTACCCGTTGTCGTCGGACCAACCACGGTCCACGTCCATTACGTTGAGGTGCTCACCCAGCCCGTCGGCTCAGCCGCTCTTGACGATGTCTATGGCGTGCTCGGCATTGATGCCCTCGACCAGCTCTCCGCCTACACCTTCGACTACCGCACCATGCAGTTCAGTGTTAAGCCAGAGTAAGCAACAGTCGTCCGCCAGCCGGCAGTTGTGGCCCCGTGGGGCGGTTCTATTGCGGCGTGGTGGGAGTGGGGATGGCTTCGTCAACCGGGGGCGGGGGAGCTTTGGCGGGCGGGGTGAGCAGAAAGCCCTTGCGGACCAGCGCAAAGCCAGCCTGGGGCAGCTCCGCCTGCAGTAACTGATGGGCGGGACCAGAGAAGAGCGTGATGGACGCGCCATCGCAGGTGGCAACGAGGTGATGGACCATCAGGGGCTTGCCGTCCAGCGTGCCGTTTTCGTCGGCATAGGTGGCCACTTTGACCGGCTGCACACTTCCTTCCTGGCGCGGAATCACCAGCCACATGTCCGAGCCGTTGCGGGCGGCGGCCAGCTTGAGCAGGGTTTGGAGCGCACCCGGATCAAAGTCGGGCAGGAAGACGGCGGCGGCAGGAGCAGGCAGCTTGGCGGTGGTGGTGTGGCCATTGGCGGAGACGTTGAGCGCCAGTTCCGAGCCTGTAACCGCAGCCGTCAGATGCACGGCCGAGCCATTGACCACGGCGTTCACCTCTGCCTTGCGCAGCTGGTGAGCGGCGTTGAGCTGCTCGGTTTTGGAGAAGGCATACTCCACGCCCTTGGTGGCAAGACGGACCGTGGACTCCGAGAGCAGCCCATCCTGCGCGGGCGCAAACCGGTAGCTGGCCGTGCCCACCGGCTGGCCACGCAGAGCCACGTCAAAGTTTGCCGACTGAGCCGGCACAGCGGGAGAAACCAAAGCAGCAAGGGTTGCGAGCAGCAGCAGATGGGTTCGCACAGGGATTTTCAACTCCTGCCCTAAGAGACACGAAGAGCCGCAAAAGGTTGCGCCCGGAAACCGTTATCGATCCGGCAATTGTTGATCCCGCCGATAAACACGGACCACTGGGTGGGTACATTCAAATTCCAAGTGCAACAAAGAGCGTGAACAGAATCAAACAGTTCGTCGCAGCCGTGCCGTGGGAAAGTGGGAAACGCTCTTTGTTTTCCATCTTTTCCATGGCTTC
>Ga0181529_10005292_pt1 | contig 13574 bp, 11 predicted proteins | sample PEATcosm2014_Bin_36_FD_119763 | JGI IMG/M metagenome (GOLD analysis project Ga0181529, IMG submission 119763) | Peatland microbial communities from MTU Mesocosm Facility, Houghton, MI, USA - PEATcosm2014_Bin10_30_metaG | ecosystem: Environmental > Terrestrial > Soil > Wetlands > Peat | place... | reverse complement strand
TCAAATGACGAACGGCGTGGCGACCACAAACACAACGGGCGTTGTCTCGCCTTATGGCAATTTCTTTGCCACACAACCCGGCACAGCCGCGTTGGTGACGATGCCCGACCCGGACACCGGCGCGCGCGGCACCTGCACGGTGTATTGTGTCAGCCTGAATGTGGATGCCAATCACGACGGCACAATGGATACGTCCTTTGGCGGGGCGGATGCCACTTCGCCGAGTCAGCCATTTGTTTTTTGGGCGAATAATAATTATGATCGGTGGAAGTATGACCTTCTTGGTTCGACCAATGAACAGGATGACACAGAGATAGCGACCATGCCGGATTGCCAATATACAACGAGCGGTTATCCCGCGATTCCCTGCCCGCGCGACTTGGAGGATTATTTCCGGCTTTGGACTCCGGGCGTGGCGGCGTTGATGAAAGTGTTGCCGTCAAATTACACGGTGCAATTGACTTTGTCCGGTGCGGGACAAATCAGGATTTTCCAAGCCGTCGAACCGAATGGCGGCACGAATTATCTTTTTGATGAGACCACGGCTTCAAATCAAGTCGCCAACTCGACTTCGCTTTACTTCGGCTTGCTGACTTCTTCATCGCCGATTGTTTTCAATATCTCGACGAACTTTAACGAACATTTTATTTTCTGCGGCGCGCAGACCGGCGGCGCGCAGATTGACTTGCAAGTTCTGGATGCGAACCAAAATGTCGTCGCCGATGCCCCGGCTTATCTGCAAATAAACGACATCAAGCAGATGTATGAGCGGTGGACTGTGGGCGATTTGCCAAACAACGCACCGATGACCACTGCTTATCTGGCGACGGAAAATCTGCCGATTGGTGCGTCGGCATTTCAATACACTCCGCCACAGGACACGAACACACCTTACATTTTGTTTGTGCATGGCTGGAACATGGAACCGTGGGAAAAAGACCGCTTTGCCGAAACCGCTTTCAAGCGGCTCTATTGGCAGGGGTATCACGGCAGGTTTGGAGAATTTCGCTGGCCGACGTATTATGATTTTCCGCTCGGAAGTTGGTCATGGCAGTCATTTAATCCGCAGAATTTTGACAACAGTGAATTGAACGCATGGCAATCGGGGGCTGGCTTGCTCAATAAACTCAATGATCTCAATGCTCAATATCCCAACAATGTTTATCTCCTCGCTCACAGCTTGGGCAATGTCGTTGCCGGAGAAGCATTGCGGCAGGCGACAAGCCAAATCGTCAACACTTACGCAGCATTGCAAGGGGCAGTTTCCGCCCACGCTTATGACCCGACAACGGCGATACGAGACTCCAGTGCCGCCACGCCAGACCGCTACGCAAATTATTATACGAGCGGTGCGCCGTGTTATTTTAATAGCAGCGCGGGCGCGGGAATTTATGTGAACTTTTTCAACACCAATGATTGGGCGTTGAATAACTCGGCAACTTGGCCGTTCGATCAACATGAAAAACCGGATACAGACTACGGGTATGATGGAACGAATTTCTCATCCGGAATTTTCCCTTCAACACTGCTTTATTTTCCAGCAGATACCTACACAATATTTTCTCACTGTGACGAAGCGCGAAGCTATGCGCTCGGCGCTCAGATAAATGTGAGCGGGGCATTCAAAAGTGGAATAATAACCAATCAAATCGAATTAGATATTGCGCCTTACAATTTTAGCGGCAATCCTGTGGATCATAGTGGCGAGTTTCGTTCTGATAATGCTCGACGCGGTTCATTTTGGAATACTGTGCTTGTCAAAATGAAATTGAAATAATATGAGACCACGATTTTTAATTTCTCTTTTGGCTTTAGCGGCGGTGGTATTGACTGTTGCCTTTTGGCTGAGGCCAGTGCAGCGAACAGCCATGACAAAGCCTTCGCAAGAATCAGTTCAGCAAACTAATAATGTGTCGTCTGCTGCCGTAAGCAATAACGGCCAAAATGTTTCGAGCAATTCGCAGTCCAAGGCTTCCCCGCCAGCGGATTCAAGGCCAATCACAACAAGTTTTCAAGAAAGACAATTGGAAGCAATTCAACAAGCCAATGAAAAAAACAGTCAACCAATTAAATTTTACGGAAAAATTATTGACCAAGATGGCAATCCTTTATCAGGAGCAAAAATCAATGTCTCAATTCAACAAACTTTGGCCTCCGCTCCTACTGCTTCTGGCGATATTCCACTTCATGTTAACATCCAGCGTTTTGAAAAAGAAAGCGGGGACGATGGAAGGTTTGAAATAAATAATGAAAAAGGTGAAGGAGTAGATATAGAGTCGGTTCAAAAAGATGGTTATGAAGTAGAGCCTGACAATTGCCCTCATGTTTTTGGTCCTTCAATTGGAGCTTATGAAAGTCCTGCGGTTTTCAAAATGTGGAGCAAGAATATCCATGAGCAACTAATAACTGGTGAAAAAGATTTTGAGGTTTTGCCTGACGGCAGGTCACATATGATTGATTTGACTAAAGGCACAATAGACGAATCTGGCAGTGGAGATTTGAAGGTTTGGATTCAATATACCAACCAAGTTGTGAGAGGCCAACTTTACGATTGGTCGGCTGGAATTGAAGCTATCAACGGTGGACTTTTAGAAGAGCCGCGCGGCACAGTCATGTATTCTGCGCCAACGGATGGTTACACGCCTTCATTCTCGCTTCAACAACAAATCAAAGGTGGCCAAAGCGGCGAGATAGGAGACCGCAGTTTTTATCTTGAATTAAAAAATGGCCAGGAATATGGCAAAATGGACATCAACTTATTCGCTCCATACGGATACTTGCATCCCGGACTAATTCGCCTTTCATACGCCATCAATCCTTCCGGCTCGCGCATCTTGCGCTAGACATTGTGGATATCTACTATGCCATAATTTTGATCGTTTGACACTAATCAGGGGGTCAAAACTTCTCCCAAAAGATCTTTTTTACGGCTAAATGGCCTAAATCGGCCGTTAAAAGCATTAAATCGGTCATTTCCATGACCAAAGACGGGGTTTCTTTGACCATGGAAAACATTTCCTTGGGTATGGAAATGTTTTCTTTGGTCAAGGAAATGGTTTCAAGGGTCATGGAAACGGTTTTTATGGTCAAAGAAATGGTTTCCTTGGTCATGGAAAAGTTTTTTTAGGGTCATGGAAACAGTTTCCTTGGGTATGGAAATGGTTTCTATGGTCAAAGAAACGGTTTCCTTGGTCATGGAAAACCTTTTTAGGGTCATGGAAATGGTTTCTTTGGTCATGGAAATGGCACCAATTCCGTTTCAAAGCCCTTTTCGATTTAATCCTCCTTTTCAACCAAAGACGTCGGCCAGCAAAACGGCTGGAGAACTATTAAACCTTTAACGATATTTTGACATTTTAAGGAAATTCCGCCTTAAAATGGCTCTTTTTATACACGGACTGGCAAAGGTTCGTGACGGACTCCTTAGCCGGCCCCGTCTGCATGCAGATGTGCAACATCCCGATTCCGGGCCTCACGACGGGACTTCGGCCACCGCTTCCCAACGGATGGGTAAAGCCGTAACGAGAAATTATTCCGGCTGTTTTTTCGCTCAGCGAAAGAAACAGGGTCGAAAGTTTGTTGCCAAAAGTCCGTCTTCAATTGAACATGGCGCAACACCATGAAACCATTTTTTAGGAACACAATTTTCATTGCCTTGTTTGCTGCTTGCGGAGAGAGCTTTGCACAAACTCCCGGCAACCAACCTGAAAAACTTGCAGACGGAATTATTATTCCCATCAACGACACTTTTCTCAAGGTGCAGTTTTATGCGCCTGATGTGGTGCGCATCGCTTGTGCAAAGGACCGCGCATTTTTCAACCGCGACAGCATTGTCACAGAGCCAAAAAAAGCCATCAAGACACGCTGGTCTTTGAAGATGGAAAATGGCGAGGCGATTCTTTTGACAACCAACCTGCAGGTTCATGTCAACCTGGCGTCCGGTGCGGTTTCATTTTTTGATGACGGTGGAAAATCGATTCTCGCCGAGACATCAGACGGGCGGAAAATCGTTCCGGCAGAGGTGCAGGGCGAACAAACATTTCATGTGAGCCAGGAATGGGAGCCGAATGACGGGGAATCGCTCTACGGCCTCGGCCAGCGGCAAATTGGAGTCATGGACATCAAGGGCTACGACCTTGATCTGTGGCAGCACAACACGCACGTTGTAGTGCCGTTTCTGGTGTCGAGCCGGGGCTATGGAATTTTGTGGGACAATCTTTCATATTCGCGTTTCGGCGATCTCCGGCAGTTTGAACCGATTCCCGCCGATTGCTTGATGGATGCTTCAAACCAGTCCGGCGGTTTGACGACCGGCACTTTCAGCGAAGGCAATCCTGACGCGTTGCAGAACTCCCACGCCACCGATGTCATCTCAGCCGTGCGCAGTTCACGCGGCGGTGGCAGTCGAGGCGGCGGCAACCGGTTAACGCGATGGGTCGGCGAAGTGGTTGCGCCCGTCACTGGCGACTATCAATTCCGCATCTACTCGAACGGCGGCATCAAAATGTGGCTGGATGGAAAACTGATCATTGACCATTGGCGGCAAAATTGGCTGACGGACAACGACCAGATAAAAGTTCAGTTACAGGCCGGACAGCATTATGCGATCAAAATCGAGCACGGTGGCGATCAGGCGACGACGATGCAGTTGACCTGGAAAACCCCGCCGCCGAATGATGATACAGCCCTGTGGTCCGAGGTCGGCGATGGGGTGGATTATTATTTTGTCCATGGGCCGGCGCTGGATCATGTCATCGCCGGATTCCGCCAGTTGACGGGGCAGGCTTCGTTGATGCCGGAATGGGCGTTCGGTTTATGGCAATCGCGCCAGCGCTATGAGACGGCTCAGGAAAGCCTGGATGTGGTGAAGGAGTTTCGACAGCGCACCATCCCCTTCGACAACATCGTGCAGGACTGGCAATACTGGAAGCCTGACTCGTGGGGTTCGCATCAGTTCGACCCTGCGCGTTTTCCCGATCCTGATGGCTGGCTCAAATCGCTCCACGACCTGCACGCGCACGTCATGATTTCGGTGTGGGGCAAATTTTACACCGGCACGGCCAATTTTGACGCGATGCAGAAGGCAGGTTTTCTTTACCAGCCGAACCTGAAGGAAGGGTTGAGAGATTGGATCAATTATCCGTATACATTTTACGATGCTTTCAATCCCGCCGCGCGAAAGCTTTATTGGGATCAAATCAACACCGCACTGTTCAGCAAGGGCATTGATGCGTGGTGGGAAGACGCCACCGAACCCGATCTCACCGCCTCCCCGCCCACGCTGGAAGGCCAGCGCAGCCACATGAACCCGACGGCGATGGGCACGGCGTCACGCGTGTTGAACGGCTACGCGCTGATGAACAGCAAGGGTGTCTATGAAGGCGAGCGCAGCGTCGCGCCCGACCAGCGGGTTTTCATCCTGACGCGTTCGGGTTTTGCCGGCATCCAGCGCTATGGCACGGCCACCTGGTCCGGTGACACGACCTCGACGTGGACCGCGATGAAAAAACAGATAGCCGCCGGCCTGGGCTTTTGCATTTCCGGGATGCCGTATTGGACGATGGACATCGGCGGTTACACGATGGAAAACAAATTTTCCGCTAAAAATCCCACGCCGGAAAATGCCGACGAATGGCGCGTACTCAACGCCCGCTGGTTTGAGTTCGGCGCATTCTGCCCGATCACGCGGCTGCACGGCGAACTTCAGCCGCGCGAACCGTGGGCTTTTGGCGGAGACACCAGTCCGGCGTATCAGGCCATTGTCAAATTTGACAAACTGCGCTACAGCCTGATGCCCTACATTTATTCGCTCGCCGGTGAAATGACCCAGGACGCCGGCACGATGATGCGTCCGCTGGTCATGGATTTCCAAAACGACATGGCCTCGCGTGAAATTGCCGATGAATATATGTTCGGCCCGGCGTTCCTCGTTGCGCCCGTGACGACTTATCAGGCGCAGACGCGCACCGTCTATCTGCCGCCGACAACGGGCGGCTGGTATGATTTCTGGAGCGGCAAAAGCATTGCGGGCGGACAGACCATTGACGCGCCCGCGCCTTTAGACGCCATGCCGCTGTTCATCCGAGCTGGTTCGATTATTCCATTCGGCCCGGAAATTCAATATACCGGCGAAAAACCGGCCGACCCGGTCACGCTCTGCATTTACACCGGAGCGGATGGTCAGTTCACGCTCTACGAGGACGACGGCCTGACTTACAATTACGAGGAGAAATCCTTTGCCACCATCCCCATCATCTGGGATCAACAAAGCCAGACGCTCACCATGGGAAAACGTGTTGGCTCGTTCAAGGGAATGCTGAAAAAGCGGACGTTCAACATAGTCCTTGTCTCGAAGGATAAGCCGGTCGGTTTTTCATTCACGCCGAACGTGGATAAAACAATTTCCTACAGCGGCAAAGTTGTGCAGTCGAAGTTCAATTGAGACGAGCGCGGATATCGTTGAAATGCGGCTAAATTGTATTTCAAGGCATCGTTTCTTGAAATGTCCAATGCCACGGTTCGTAAATGACCCCCAATTTGTTGTTGCGCGGATACGTCATTAAAAACCCGAAATCTTTTGCATGACGAGCAAGCCACGCGAATCCTGGGGTTTGATCAAATTCTTCCGCGAGCGGTTTGCAGCCGGAAGAAGTGATGTCAATCGCCCTGCCGGTGTGATGTTCGCTGTAACCCGGAGCCGCGCTGACGCGGAGAATTTCTTCCATGGTTCTTCCTGCTGCGAGCTTCCGTTCGATGATCTGTCGTTGATAGGCAACGCTCCTGAATGCGGAAACAATCTGCAAAGTGACGCCATCGTCTGCGGCTGCTATTTTAAGTTTGCGCCAGGCCATGGCCGCAGTCGGGGCAAGCTTCTGTTCGCGCCCATAAATATCCCCGCCGATTGACACAAGCCCGGTTGCTTCCCGAAGTGGTTTCCTCCTGCCGAAATCTTTTTGGATGCCCAGTTCGTGCAGGATTTGGGCAATTTGGTTTTCGTAGGAATCAGGTGTCGTCATTCAAAAACAAAGCACGGTCAGTTTCTTCGGCCCGTGCGCGCCCAAAACCAAAATGCGTTCGATGTCGCCGGTGCGGCTGGGGCCGGTGATGAACGAAATCATGCTCGGATAATCCGGCGCGTATTTCTGCTGCAAAAACGCGAACGCCGCCGGCAGGTCGGCGACCAGTTGTTCGCGGCGCGCGATGACCACATGATGCGGCGGCAGCACGGACAACGCGCGTCCGCCGGCGCTGCGGTTCGTCACCACCACGCTGCCGGTCTGGGCGATGAGCGCGTCGCATTCGGTGATGCCGGCGTCGCACTTCTCCATTTCCTGAACATCATAGCCGTGGTCAGTGATCGTCACCGGCAGACCGAGGGCTTTGCAGGCAAAGTCGGTAAGCTCGCCATCGTGGCTGGCGATGCGCGACCATTTCTCTGCATCGCGCAATTTTAAGAGGGCGGCTTTCAATTCTTCGCGGCTGGCAAACAGTTGAAAATCCGCCTTCAAGTCGGCGGCATTCTTGGCGAACAAGGCGAACTGTTCCTCGACGCTTGCACCAACCAGCGGCAGCCAGTCGCGGGCTTGATTGGTGGGCGGTTCGGTGGCCGCGTGGACGGACATGTCGCCGTGCGAGCCGGGCAGGGGAGCTGCTACTTTCAACGCCTCGCGGATGCGGCCTAAAATGTTTTCGCGTTCGCTCATGGAATTTGATTAACCACGGATGGACACGGATAAACACGGATTTGAAACGGGCTTGAAGCGCGGCTCTGTGAGTTGAAGCAACTCGAAAGCCCGCTTCGTCGCTGCTGTGCTGCGGGTCACAGACCCGCGTTCCGGTATCGGTGTCCATCTGTGTTTATCTGTGGTTAATTCATTTTCGATTCCTCCACCAGTCCTTGAACGATTCGCGCGGCTGCGGCGGGAGATCGCGGGTTTTTGTCCAAGCTTTTGCCGGGTCCAGCGCACTGCCTTTCACCGCGCGCTGCAGCGGCTGCGTGAGCCAACCGATCTTTTTTGCGAGCGACCAGAAGGCCGGTTCGTTCGCCACGATGCCAAAGATTTGATACGCGAGCCGCTCGAAGAACGCCGGTTCGCTCGCTGAGGCGTTGCGCCGGTTTTGCAGCAGGTGATGGTGCAAATCAATTTTTACCGGACACGCCTCGGTGCAGGCACCGCAGAGCGAACTCGCGTTGGAAAGATGTTTCCAATCCTGCAACCCGCGCAAATGCGGCGTGATGACGGAGCCGACCGGGCCGCTGTAAGTCGTGCCATAAGTGTGGCCGCCGACGTTGCGGAAAATGGGGCAGACGTTCAGGCACGCGCCGCAACGGATGCAATGCAGCGCATCGCGCTGCTCGGCGTCGGCGAGCAGTTCGGTGCGGCGGTTGTCCAGGAGAACCACGTGCCACTCTTCCGGGCCGTCGCATTCGCCGGGCTGGCGCGGACCGGAATACATTGTGTTGTAGCACGTCATCGGCTGGCCGGCACCGGCAGTGGCGAGCATCGGCAGGAACAGCGCGAGGTCGGCAAAACAGGGCAGCACTTTTTCGATGCCGAGCAAGGTGATCATCGTTTTGGGCAGCGCGGCGGTGAGACGGGCGTTGCCCTCGTTTTCCGTGATGGAAATCATGCCGGTTTCGGCAATGGCGAAATTCGCGCCGGTGAAACCGACGTCGGCGGTGATATATTTCTGGCGCATTACGCGACGCGCCACCATGGTCAATTCTTCCGGTGAATCCGATGGCGCGTCGCCAAGTTCTTTCTGAAACAGATCCTTGATTTCCCCGCGCGTCAGATGCATGGAGGGGAAAACAATGTGATACGGCGGCTCGTGCCGGAGTTGCACGATGAATTCGCCGAGATCGGACTCGACGACGGTGAAACCTTCTTTTTCGAGCGCGTGGTTCAGGTGAATTTCTTCGCTCGTCATCGCCTTGGACTTGATGATGCAGCGCGCTTTTTTATCGCGGAGAATCTGGGCGATGATTTCGCGCGCCTGTTCGCCGGTGCTGGCCCAGTGAACTTTCGTGCCGCGCGCTTCCAGCTTGGCGACGAGCGCTTCGAGATGTTTGTCGAGGTGTTTGATGGCTTCCCATTTCGTTTCGGCTGCGGCCTGGCGGGCGGATTCCCAGCTTTGAAACGCGGCCTTGCGCTTGTCGCGCACGATTTCGTAGCCGCGCAGCGCGGTGCGGATGACCTGGCGATGACGGAGATCGCCGGACTTCTCAGTGGCGCGTGTTTTGAATTGGGAAACGAAGCTGCTCATTGAGTATTCAGGACCTCGGCGAGGCTGATGGTTTTAGTGGGTTTGCCCTGACGCGACAGCAAGCCTTGAATGTGCATCAGGCAGCTCGAATCGCCGGAGACAATATATTCCGCGCCAGTCTCGGCGGCGCTGGCGCATTTCACCTCGCCCATCGCGGTGGAAATCATCGGGAACTTCCCGGCGAACGTGCCGCCGAAGCCGCAGCACGTCTCGGCATCGGACATTTCGATCAGTTCAAGCCCGGCGACCTTCGACAACAGTTCGCGCGGCGATTTTTTAATTCCCAATTCGCGCAGGCCGTGGCAGCCGTCGTGGAAGGTAACCTTGTGCGGGAACTTTGCGCCGAGATCCGTCACGCCGAGTTTCTTCACGAGAAATTCGGAAAATTCCCATGTTCGCGACGAGATTTGTTTTGCCAGCTCCAATTGCGGCGTGTCCTTGAAAAGTTCGGGATAAAAATTCTTCAGCATCGCGCCGCACGAACCGGAGCCGATTACGATGACCTCCACATCTTTTAATTGCGCCAAAACTTTCACGGCGACGGTGCGTGCCTCGTCCCAATAACCAGAGTTGAACGGCGGCTGTCCGCAGCAGGTGATTTCTTCGGGACAAACAACCTTGTGGCCGAGGCGTTCCAGAATTTCGACCATGCTGATGCCCGCGCGCGGAAACAGCGCGTCCACGAAGCAGGGGATGAAAAGCGTGACGGTCATTGTGTCTCAATCCCGGTAGACTTCCCGCCGATGGCCGATGACGCCGACGATAATTTGTTTTGTCTTGGTTTCCGCAAAATAAAGAACCCGGTGATCGCCGATGCGAATCCTCCAGCCGTCGCGGTTTCGGAGTTTCTTGCAGCCGTGAGGAAAAGGATTTTCTTCGAGGGCAAGAATCGCCCTGGCAATGCGAGTTTGAAACTGCACAGGAAGCCGGGCGAGTTCTTTGCGTGCATCACGCGCGATTTCAATTTTCCAGTTCATAATATATGCCTTTTGGAAATGGCATATAGTCAACTCACTCGCTGATTTTCAGTTCCTTCAACACCTGACCGAAAGACTGGCGCGGCTGATGGCGGCGGGATTCCAAAGCCAGCGTATCGGCGAGGTCTTCGGAAAGTTCTTCATCCGTCAGCATCCGTTCCAGCACGGCTTCTCGCTGGTTGCGCTTCAGGCTTTTGAAGGCGGTCACAAAAACTTCCGCTGTGGCTTGGGCTGCGCTCATAACGACTCAAATGTTGCCGACGCGAGATGAAATGACAAGCGGGAAGATGTTCAACACCTTGCAACTGTGATGCCCGCGCGCGGAAACAGCGCGTCCACGGAGCAGGGATGAAAAAGTGTGACGGTCATTCGGTTGCCACATTGTTTATGCGGCGAACCGAAGTGTCATTAAAAAAGTTGACGGCTTTCACAAAAAGTTTCAACTTTGGCCGATATTGCCATGAACTCTTCAAAGCAAATCGCCAGCAGGATATTGTCTGCCATTCTTGCCGGCTTGATTGGATTATCAACATTCGCAGTTTCGGCGCAGGACTCGGAGAAACTGGCTGTGGCGAATAATGGTTTTGCTTTCGATTTGCTCAACCAAATTGCGAAGGAACAACCAGACACCAACATTTTCATCTCGCCATTCAGTGTTTCGACCGCGCTGCAAATGGTTGAGAACGGCGCGGCAGGCGAAACGAAGACGGAAATGCAGCGTGTTTTGAAAACGGATGGTTTGCAGCCGACGGCGTTGAATGCGGCGTGCAAGGAATTGAACCAGTCTCTGGTTTCACAGACCAACGTGATTTTGGATTTGGCGAATGGAATCTGGTATCGAAAAGATTTGCCGGTAATTCCCAAGTTCATTTCCGACAGCAAGAAATTCTTTCAGGCGGAACAACTGGCCGGGGTGGATTTTGAGGATCCAAAATCGGCGGATGCCATCAATGATTGGGCGGAGAAACACACACACGGAAAGATTAAAGATGTCGTCACATTTCCTTTTCCGTCTGCAACGGCGATTGTTCTGGCCGACGCCATTTATTTCAAGGGCAAATGGGCGGAGCCATTTGACAAAAGCCTGACCAAGCCGCGCGATTTTCATTTGTCCGGCGGCGAAACGAAACAAATGCCGATGATGTCGCAGCACAAAACTTTCAGCTATCAGGAAGGTGACGGCTTTCAGGCGGTGCGATTGCCTTACGCGGGCGACCGCCTGCAAATGTATCTGTTTCTGCCGGCGACCAATTCAAGCCCTCAACAATTGCTCGCCAATTTTAATGAAGAAAACTGGCGTGACAACATCCTGCCACAGTTTGCGGATTGCGAAGGGACGCTCCAGCTTCCGAAATTCAAAATCAATTACGACATCCTGCTCAATAAACCGCTGCAAGATTTAGGAATGCGTCTGGCATTTATTCATGGCGCAGCAGATTTTTCGGCGATGGCCGACGATCCGGAACTGGCTTTGAAGCAAGTGAAACAAAAGAGTTTTGTCGCCGTGGATGAAGAAGGCACCGAAGCGGCTGCGGTGACAACGGTGATAATGACTGATGCAGACCTGCCACTGGCTCCTCCAAAGCAATTTGAAATGATTATCAACCGTCCGTTCTTGTTTGTGATTGCCGACGAGGAGACTCAATCTATTTTGTTCATGGGCATCGTTTTTGATCCGGTGAATTGAATCAATTATTACGGCGGTGGCGCGTTCTCATCCAGTTCCAGCCGCAGGTAGTCATACATGATGCCGCTGGTCAGACCGCCGGCGGGGATTGTCAACTTCAAAAGATTTTCGCCGGCTTTCATCCGCGACGCGTCGAACGCGAGGTCGTGCTCCATCCAATAGCCACCGATGCCGTCGCGGTTGATGGTCGCGTTATAGACGAGGTTGCTGACGGTGCCGATGGACTGGTCGTTCATCGTGACGGCGAGGCTGCGCGAGCCGACGCCGCAGATCGCGAGGCGCAGGGTGGCCTTGCCCTGCGGCGCGCCGGCCAGGTTGAACGTGACCGTCCACGTCGTGCTGCGGCCCTGGCCGTTGCCGGTGGTGTTGGCGGGATTTTCATTGTGCGGCACCTGCTCGATGAACCAGTCCTTGTGATAATCGCTCCGGCCGATGACATAATTCACGTCGTTCGGGAACAATTTCGGATAGGCGACATACCAGCCCCAGTGGAAATAATTGGTGCCGCCAAAAAATTCCGAGGCGTCGCGGTTCGGGATGCCGATGTCCCAAAGCTGTTTGCCGTAGCGGACGGGCTGCCAGTTGACGCCGCCGAGCTTCAAATTTTTCCCCACCTCCACAACGACGTTTGTCACGGTCAGGTCGCCCAGCACGCCGTCGGCGATGGCGTGGAGCGAATATGTTCCGGCGCGGACGTTGGGGATGGTGAAGCTGCCGTTCGCGTTGGCGCGCACCCAGAACTCGTAATTTTTGGCGTCGTTCTGCCAGTCCACAATCCGTGGGCCGCCGCCGCCCCCGCCGCCGCCGCGTCCTCCACGGCCGCCACGGCCGCCGCGGCCTCCGCGTCCTCGAAACCCGTTTGTGCCATTGCTTCCAAAGCCGTTTGTGCCGTAGCGGGCGAAGCGGTTGGTAAATCCCCCGTTGTAATTGGTGCCGCCCTGGTTTTGAAAATTGTCGGCATTGGTCTGGCTGGAATCGCCGTTGGTGATGCTGGAATCGTAACCGTTATAATTGCGCTGGTAGTTTGTCTCGTCCTCGCCGCCGCCCGCCGGGCTGTAGCCGCCGCCGAACGGGCCGCGTCCGCGCCCGATGGTGGCGGGGGCATAATCCGGCGCGGTGAGGCCGACGAGCAGGTTTTTCATCCGCAAATCCGGCGTCTGCGCGTCGTGGAGGATTATTTTCCCCGTGACGGTCGCGCGTTCGTCCTTGTGCGGATAATCCACGCCGTTGACCCAGTCGAACGGCCATTTTTTGGATTCCTTGCCGGCCTGTGCCAGCGCGTCGCGCCACATCGCGTCGTGGCCGGCGCCGGAGTTGCAGTAAATCAGGAACGGCCCGATGACCTTGGTCCACGCGTCGGTGGCGGCGATGTTGCAGAGGCTTCCGCCGTAATGGCTGCCGCGCCAGTAGTTCAACAGCGTCGGCGGCGCGGGCGCGTCGAGGGCGTTGGTGTTGAAGGTTGCGTCGCGGTGCGAGGAAAGCTCGTATTTGGTCGGGCCGCCGCTCAGGTATTCGACGGACGGATTGACGAACCAGACGCCGACGTGTTTTGCGCTGCTGGACCAGCCCCAGGCGCGCACGTCGAACTGGTTGGCGGAGTAATCGTATTTGTGCTCGACCAGGCCCTGGTAAATGCCGCTGTT
>Ga0181529_10005291_pt1 | contig 13577 bp, 9 predicted proteins | sample PEATcosm2014_Bin_36_FD_119763 | JGI IMG/M metagenome (GOLD analysis project Ga0181529, IMG submission 119763) | Peatland microbial communities from MTU Mesocosm Facility, Houghton, MI, USA - PEATcosm2014_Bin10_30_metaG | ecosystem: Environmental > Terrestrial > Soil > Wetlands > Peat | place... | reverse complement strand
TGAGACGCGGCTCGCGCGCGTCGGCGATGTGCTGGATGTGGCCATCGAGAAGCTGAACATGGATCGCACAATCCAGTCGCGGGTGAAGCGGCAGATGGAGAAGGCGCAGAAAGAGTACTACCTGAACGAGAAGATCAAGGCGATCCAGAAGGAGCTTGGCCGGGGCGAGAAGTCGGAGTTCGACGAGCTGAAGAAAAAGATCGAAACGGCGGGAATGCCGAAGGATGTGATCGAGAAATCGCTCCAGGAGCTGCGCAAGTTGGAGGCTATGCCGCCGATGTCGGCTGAGTCGACCGTCTCGCGCAACTATCTGGACTGGCTGCTGGCGGTGCCGTGGAAGAAGCGCTCGAAAGAGATTCGCTCGATTGCACACGCGGAGACGATCCTGAATACGGACCACTACGGGCTGGAGAAGATCAAGGAGCGGATTCTGGAGTTCCTGGCGGTGCGCCAGCTGGTGAAAAATCCGAAGGGGTCGATCCTGTGCTTCGTTGGGCCTCCGGGAGTGGGCAAGACGAGCCTGGGAATGTCGATTGCCAAGGCCACGGGGCGGAAGTTTGTGCGCATGAGCCTGGGAGGCGTACGCGACGAGGCTGAGATTCGCGGGCATCGGCGGACATACATCGGCGCGCTGCCGGGGCAGATCATCCAGTCGATGAAGAAGGCGGGGACGAAGAACCCGGTCTTCATGCTGGACGAGATCGACAAGATGGCCTCGGACTTCCGCGGCGATCCGGCCAGCGCCTTGCTGGAGGTCCTGGATCCGGAGCAGAATGGTTCGTTCCAGGACCACTATCTGGACGTGGAGTACGACCTGTCGAACGTGCTGTTTGTGACAACGGCAAATGTGCTGCACACCATTCCCAGCGCCTTGCAGGACCGCATGGAGATCCTGCGGCTGCATGGCTACACGGAGCTGGAGAAGATGGAGATTGCCAAACAGTACCTGGTGCGCAAGCAGCGCGTTGGCACGGGACTGACCGAGGAGCAGATCGTCTTCGAGGACGATGCACTGCAAGCGATCATTCGCGGATATACGCGTGAGGCCGGCGTGCGCAATCTGGAGCGCGAGATTGGCAATGTGTGCCGCAAGGTGGCGCGCAAGGTGGTGGAGAGCGGGGCGAAGCATCGCGAGGTGCTGACCGGCGAGAACCTGGGCGAGTTGCTGGGCGTGGCCAAGTTCCGTGACTCGCAGGTGCAGGAGAAGAGCGAGATCGGTCTTGTCACCGGCCTCGCGTGGACTGAGGTTGGCGGGACGATTCTTCAGACCGAGGTGCAGATTCTCGACGGAAAAGGCAAGCTGACGACGACCGGGCAGCTCGGCGAGGTGATGCAGGAGTCGGCGCAGGCGGCGCTCAGCTACATCCGCTCGCGCGCGCAATACCTGGGACTGAGCAAGGAGTTCTATCGCCACGTCGACATCCACGTCCACGTTCCCGAGGGCGCGATTCCGAAGGACGGGCCGTCGGCTGGAATTACGCTGGCAACTGGGTTGGCCAGCGCGCTGACCAAAATCAAGGTGCGGCGCGACATCGCGATGACGGGTGAGATAACGCTACGCGGCAAGGTGCTGGCAATCGGCGGACTGAAGGAGAAGCTGCTGGCAGCGCACCGCGCTGGCATCTTCGAGGTGATCGTGCCCGAGGACAACCGCAAGGACCTGGCCGACATGCCGGAGTTGCTGAAGACCGAGATGAAGCTGCACTTTGTCGAGCAGATGGACCAGGTACTACAGATTGCGCTGGAAGAGAAACTTCCGGAGTTGAAAGAAGAGACTCTGGAGGTTCTGGCCGCGGCGATGCCGCCGATGATGCCTGAGACGCTGCCCATCACTCCGCAGTAGAACAGTTGCCGGATTTTAGCGGCTCTTCTGAGCTGCTGTTGAGGTACCCCCCCGGTGGTAATAGCGTAAAGTATTCAAAAAATGGTGGTTAAGCTCGCGCTAAGCGCGCGAGACGTAGTAAAGGCGAAGATCCGGGCGGGTTTGGTTGCGTTGGTCATGCGAGTTCATCCTTTGGGTGCGAAAAGTATCAAAGTATTCCAAAAAAGCATGTTAAGGAAGTTCTGTACAAGCGTTCAAGATTCCCTCGGCTGTTAAAGCCGCATTGGAAATAGGCCGTTTGCGGCGGGACTAAAGCATTTTAGGTAATGGTGCAGACCATTTGGAGCAAGCAAAAGCAGATTCCTCCGCTTCGCTGCGGAATGACAAATAAAATTGGTCTATAGCAATTCCTAAAACGCTCTAAAGTCCCGCCCTATCAAAACCAGGACTTATTCAGCGTTGGTTGCGCCGGTCATTGTGTGTACCCCCCGTAGGGCTAATAGCGTAAAGTATTCAAAAAATGCAAGTTAAGCTCGCGCTAAGCGCGTGAGACGTATAAAAGGCGAAGTAGACCTTGGTCTGTGGTGCGTTAAAAGAGAAGACCCGGCGAGTTGGGCCGGGTCTGTTTGGTTTTGCTTACTGATTTAATTATACGGGATGGAGGGAAACTACTATGCCAACTATTTTTATGGGGGAAGTAGTTGATATGACGTATGTTATTGGGGATTTTTGGCTTCGAGGGGCTTGACAAGGGAATTTGCTGGGTTTTTTGCGGGTGGGACGACGATTTTTCCGGTTCGAGCTATGGGTTATGAGCTGTGTGGTATGAGAATGGAGCGGCCGGCGGTCGGCAAGAGCATGGGCCGGGAGTTTGTGGGAGAAAGGGGTGGAGGGTTGGGGTGGACCGAGCTTCGTCGGGATCCTTCGCGCTCGAAAGACGCGCTCAGGATGACAGCAAGAACAAACAACGGCAAGTACAAACAACGGCAAGAACAAACAACGGCAAGAACAAACAACGGCAAGAACAAACACGACAAGGGCAGGGGCAAGAGCAAGGGCAAATACGGAGATTCTGGCTGCGCTAGAATGACGACGCGTGGGGGTATGACGACTCGTGGGGGTATGACGACTCGTGGGGTGTATGACGACTCGTGGGGGCTGCGCCAGAATGACGGCATAGCGGGAGCAATGACGGCATAAATTATTTGGTGGGTACGGGGGGAAGGCCGAGGGCTGCGCGGAGTTGTTGGAACAGGTGCGCTGCCTGGGCGGAGTCATCCTGGGCGACCTGTTGGTCGAGCACTTCGTCTGCGCCGGGATTTTTTTTAGCTTGCTGTTCTTCCTGGGTTGCGCGCTGGATGTAGTCTATGAGGCTCTGTGGGACTTTCATGTTCCGGCGTTTGTACTGCCTTTCGAGGGCAATGTACTTGTCCAGTTCGGCTGAGTTGCCACTGGAGCTGGCGCTGGCTGTCTGGCTGGCCGCCTCTGCGCTTTGCATCAGGAGCACGGCCCGCTGCAGCATGGCTTCGACCTCGGCGTCGCGCGTGGTGTGGATCTGCGACTGGGCAGTGCGGAGATCCGCCAGGGTGTCGCTCTCGGTGTTGGCTGGATCGACCGCGGCGGTGAGCGACTCCTTGAGGCCTGGGCTGATAAAGACATGGTCGAAGCGCCAATATCCGGCGTATCCCAGGCCAAGCAGAAGGATGAGCCATACGATCATGGGGACACGGAAGGTCGATAACTCTGGCATTGGAGATCGCCTCTCAAGGTGAAACAGCGGATTTTACTTCCACATGAAGTAGAAGCCGGGTGCCTGGTCGAGGAGCTTGCTGGGGTTGGGGAAGATGCTGTCCGAGTCGTCGGAGAGCGCGGCGAGGAGGCCTCGTGTCTCGCTGGCGGGGCGGACGATGGTGGGCTCTCCCTTGATGCCGACCGAGCTGGCGGTGTCCGTGAGCGCTACGCGGAAGCCGCCGACCTTGTCGATGAGACCGAGGGGGAGGGACTGCTGGCCGGTCCAGACCTGACCGGTGGCGAGCGGGCGGATCTTATCGTCGGTGGTGTGGCGGCCGGTGGCAACGTCGTGGATGAACTGGCCGTACATGTTGTCGACGACGGACTGGAAGTAGGCCTGCTCTTCGGGGGTCATCTCGCGTGTGGGATCGCCGGCGTCCTTGAGGGTTCCGGCGTGGATGACGACGCTCTTGAGCTTGGCCCACTTGAGCAGGTCGCCGTAGTTTGTCCACTCCATGATGACGCCGATGGAGCCGACGACGGATGCGTTGTTGGCGTAGATCTTGTCGCAACCGCTGGCGATGTAGTATGCGCCGGACGCGCCGACGGACTCGACGGACGCGACGATGGGCTTGTGCTTGTCCTGACGGACGCGGACGACCTCGTTGTATATCTCCTGGCTGGCGGCTGCGCCACCGCCTGGGGAGTTGATGTGCAGGATGATGGCCTTGATGGAGGAATCGTCGCCGAACTTGCGGATCTGGGTGTTGACCTTGTCGGCGTCGAGGATGACACCGTTGATGTCGATGACTCCGATCCTGGAGCCGCTGAAGCCGTCGATGGAGCTGGTGGTGTCGCCGCTGACGCTTTTGACGATGGACCAGACGAACGCGGTGAAAAGCAGAGCGACGACGGCCAGGGAGCCTCCGAGGATGGCGACCCAGAACCATGCGGAGTGACGGCGGCGGGGTGGCTGCGGGTAGGCGGGCCAGGGTGAGGGTTGCGCGTAGGGCGCGCCGTTGGGCGGAGCGTAGGCGTAGGGCGGAGCGTAGGCGTAGGGCGGAGCGACGGGCGGGACGGCTGTGGCGTACGGCGGCAGCGGAGTGTCTGCGGTGGGCGGCTGAGGCGGGGTGGGAATATCTTCCGGCATAATTTGCAGTTTAGACTATTGTTCCCTTGGAATGGGTGAGAAGTTTTTGCTTGCGGAGGGGGCGTGGTTCGCGAAAACCGGTTTCCCTATGAAAAAATGAGTGGAAGGCCGTTTGTGCGGCTAATCTGGTGGTTGAATCGTACACAGGTGCAGCAGGACAAAAAACTACTTTGCATTGTCCGCGAACCTGGCCTAATCCGCGGGATGAATGCGGGAGACGAATGAAGATATTGGGGAATGGATGACAAGTCCGCAGTTGAGCATTGTGATTCCGGCGTACAACGAGAGCGCGCGCATCGAGCAGACGCTCGGGCGGGTGATGTCGTGCGTCGAGCAGCAGGGATGGGACGCCGAGGTGCTGGTGGTCGATGACGGCTCGACCGACCGGACGGTGGAGATTGTGCACGGCTGGATGGCGCGATACCCGCGACTTCATTTGGTGCAGAACGAATGGAATCGCGGCAAGGGCTACAGTGTGCGCAATGGGTTGCTGCAGGCCGCAGGCGAGGTGGTGATGTTTACCGACGCCGACCTGTCGGCACCGATGGAAGAGGCGGAGCGGCTGCTGGCGGCGATCCGGGATGGGGCGGACGTGGCGATCGGATCGCGGTGGATGGACCGCACACGGCAGACGATCCACCAGCCGCTGTACCGGCGATTCTTCGGGCGATGCTTCAACGGAGTGACGCGGACGGTGATGGGGCTTCCGTTCAAGGACACGCAGTGCGGTTTCAAGGCGTTCAAGCGGGCGGCGGCGCAGGTGATCTTCCGGCTGCAGCGGATCGAACGGTGGGGGTTCGACCCGGAGATTCTGTTTATCGCGCGCAAGCTGGGATACACGATCCGCGAGGTGCCGGTGACGTGGGGACACGACGAACGCAGCCGGATGAGCTATCTGAAGGACGGCATGAAGATGCTGGAGGAGATGGCGGCGATCCGGGGCAACTCGATTGCAGGGCGGTACGACCGGGACATCGCGGCGATGAAGGACACCAGCGCAATGGTGACCCCTCTGGTGAAACAGAGGAAGACCGACGTCAGCATTTAGAGCGAGGCAAGTGGGACGCGGGTTCAGGGTGCTGGGGTGAGCGAGTGGGGGATGTAGGGTTCGGCGGTGAGGACGGTGGAGAGCATGGAGAGCTCTCTGTCGGAGAACTGGGCGCGGAATGCGGGGGAGTTGAGGGTCGACTGGCGCTGATTGGGGGGCATCTCGCGGAGGTCGAGGATGGCACGGACGACGACTTGTCGACGAGGGGCGGGAAGAGTGCTCAACTGTTGCATGGCAGAGTTCCATTGCTGACGCTGGGGCGGAGTCATGTGCTCCAGGGCCTCGTTGCGTTCGAGCATGCGGGCGCGCTGTTGCGGAGTCATGCTGTTGAACCGGGCCAACTGGTCACGATAATGCTGTTGGGTTTGCGGGGGCAGCTCGTGAAAGCCGGGCAGCTCCTCCAACGCGCGCTGCTGCTCGGCCAGCGGGAGATTACTGTGGTTGGCCATCCACTGCGGAATATGTTCCTGATTCTGGGCGGGGCCGGCGGCGGCGCGGGGCGGCTCGGAGCGCGAGGCCCTGGGGGCAGGCTGGGGTGGCGGAGAAGGAGGTTTGGGGCCGCGGGCCAGCGCCGGCGCGGCGGCAAACAGCAGAACAAATGCCGTGCCAAGACAGAACCGGATTGGAAGATGCAATTTCATTATGAGTGCTTTGCGCCTGGCGGAACCGCAACAACGAACGGGTGATGATTTACGGGCGGAATCCTTCCAGATGGGGCCGTATTCCAATTGCATTGACATTCGCCGGGTTCCCTTGCTGCAACTGGAAGTTTACAGCGAAGGACGTGGATTGTGGAGAATCTTTTTCAAGCGTCCTTTTCAATTCTGAATCTTTCCATATTCATTTCTCCAATCTGCAATCTCTCTTCTATGGCTCGCGGAAAGAGGCGATTGCAAGGCAGACAGCCAGGATCCGCAAGGACGACCTTATATCTGAGGAGACATGGCACCACTGTCTGCGGCGGGCGCGTCGTCCTGGAGGAGCTGATCCATCTGTTGCAGCGCCTGCTCGTTCTTGTCGAGCAGTTGGAAGTCGTTGACGACCGCGGAAGCCTGAACCGGGTGAGGATGCTGGAAGGTGGCGATGCCGAAGCTGCCTCCACCGACGACGAGCACAAGGGCCAGTGCCCCTGCAAGGGCTGGGCGGAGGTGGCGGCCGGTATTGAAGAGCAGGCGCATCCTGAGCCTCTGGAACCAGCCGTCGGAGGGGGCGGACTGTGCCTCGCGGAAGCGGACAGCCAGCTTCTGGTCGAAGTAAGGCGAGACCTCGGGGGCCTGCCAGGAGTCGAGTAAAGAGAGGGTGGCCTGGAGCGTGGCGAGTTGATGCGCGCAGGCGGCGCAGGCGGCAATGTGGTCGCGTGCCGCGGCGTTTTCGGGCGCGGCGGGCTCCAACAACAGATTGGGCAGAGCGGCATGGCAGAGTTTGCAGTTCATCGTGGTTGTTCCTTTCCTTCGGCGACGCATCTTGTAGCAGCCTTGCGCGTCTTGCTGTGTAAAGCGGGCGGCGAGTTCAACCGCCGTTCATCCGTTCAATCGACATCCTGCAAAAGCAGGCCCTACAAATATGGGGTGAGTCGTCATCAACAAAATATTCCTCTATATAAACTCCTTCAACTTCTCGCGCAGGGTCTGGTAGGCGCGGAAGAGCAATGATTTGGTGGCGGACTCGCTGAGCTTGAGGACGTCACCGATCTGTTTGTAGTCCATGCCCTCGTACTTGTGCATGAGGACGGCCATACGCTGGCGTTCAGGGAGCGCCATGACGTGCTGTCGGATGGCGCTCATGCGTTCACGGCGAAGCAGGCTGTCCTCGGCGCTAATGGTGGTATCTGCGACGTCGGGCGTAAGGCCGGTGTCGGGATCCGCCTGATCGAGGTAAATGGTGGAGGCGGCGCGCTCGTGGCGCGTGTCGCGGGCGTAGTTGACGCCGAGGTTGGTGGCGATGCGATAGAGCCAGGTGCTGAAGCGTGCCTCGGCGCGGTATGTCTGGCGCGAACGGTAGACACGCAGGAAGACCTCCTGGGCAAGCTCCTCTGCAATGGCCTGGTTATGTACCATGCGGTACATGAAGTTGACGATCGGCCTGCGGTACTTCTGAATGAGAAAATTGAAGCCGGACATATTGCCATCGCGCAGCTCCAACATGATGGCGGAGTCTTCCATCTCGGGGAAGTGCGTCGATCCCTGCGCGACAGATGGCTGTAGGACCCCATCGAGAAGACCCGGGTTGACGGCCAGTGTTGCCATATCTTCCATAACCCCGTCTTCGTCGTGAGGTTGCGCTGTCGCGTCAAAATCCGCCTGAATTTTGTCGCCGGGCCGGTCGTCCGCGAGGACCTGCGCAGCGCCGAGAAGAGGCGTTCCGGCGGGATGGGACGACGGGTGGTGGGGACCGAGCGGATTCTGCGGCGGAGGGGACATCTAGCTTGCCTATTGTACTTGGCGAGCCCGTGAGTTGGGTTGGTGGAAGTTGCAGCGGCAGGGCGGTTTCATAGTTGGTGGTTCCGGGGCGCTGGACGCTCATGTGGTTTTTCCAGAGGGAAAACCACCCTGCACGATCCTGGCCAGGCCACAGTATCCGTGAAACCGCGTCTAGTGTAGCGGGGCATCCCCGTGTATGCTAAATAGGTACGGTGTTGCCGGATGCCGGATGGGCTCCAGGCGCGTGCCGGGCGCATAACTCAGCGGTAGAGTGCCACCTTCACACGGTGGAAGTCGTAGGTTCGAATCCTGCTGTGCCCACCATCTCCAAATCAATCAAAATAAGCGACTTAGAAGCTAGCGAGCGATTGGAAATCCGGTCCATTTAGGGACGGTCTGCACAAGTCCTCAACATTCCCTCAGGGGCTAAAGCCCCAGTGATTTTGCGGCACTTACGGACGGGCTGAAGCCCGTCACTTTCAAATCGTGGACTTGTGTAGAAATTTCTTAGAGTTGATCTCCTGAAGATGCTGCGGCGCTACAAACAAAATACTGAGATTCTGGCTGCGCCAGAATGACGACTCATGGGGGGGGATGACGGCGCTGGGGGCTGCGCCAGAATGACGACTTGAAACAAGCCACAGGCCTGCGGATTCCTGACGTTCTACTTATTTTGTGTGGAACATCGCCATGGCTTCAATTTCCACCAGCAGTTCCGGCCGGCATAGTTTTGCCTGAATACCGGTGGAAGCCGGGAATGGGTTCAGTTCCTGCTGGCGGAAGAACTCATTGCGCCCACGGTTGAAATCCACATAGTCGCGGTCGATGTCGCGCAGGAAGCAGCGCGTGCGCACCACGTCCTTCCACGTCGCTCCCTCAACCTCCAGGAGCGCGGTGATGTTGTCGAAGGTGCGGCGCAGTTGCGCGCTGAAGTCACCCACATGCACGGATCTTCCGTGTTCATCGATGCTGGCCGTGCCGGAGATCAGCAGCATGGTCACGCCATTGAAGTCCAGCCGCAGGCCACGGGAGAAGGCGCTGCCGTAATCGTGTGCTTCGTCCAGCGCATTCAGGTTGGTGATGGCTCGGCGGGCAATCGGCGTGTGTGTTTCTGTTGGTTTTTCCAAGTCAAGCATCATGGTCATCGATTCCCTTCGTGGTTCCTGTAGAAAAAATCGTGTTACTTCGGTTGTTGCAGCGCAGCGGAGTCATGGGTCGCATCCGGCTGGGCCGCGGCTGCGAAGACCTCAAAGGGCAGCGCCGGCATCAACATAGTCTGCGTCACAACTTTCCCGTTTCCCTGCGGGTTTGGACGCTCGACGATGGTCGAGATCAGCAGGTTTCCACGCAGCCCAGAGGCGGCCCTGGCCTTGTCCGCCATCAGGTAGACGGCAACTCCGCCCTCGACAGGCGCTGTGCGGTTGATTGTGATGCCCGGCGGCGGATCGTTCAGCTCAAACCGGACCTGTCCGTTCAGCGCGGGCGGCAGATCGAACCTCACCATTGCGGGCCGCCCTTGCAGCAACTCCAGTGGATGGTCCCAGGAGGAGGCCCACCCCGCGGGCCGCCTCTGCTGCCCACTCACCGTCAACAGCATCTCGGTGGTTGTCACCAGGTGGTGATAGAAGAAAGCCTGCTCCCAATCGTCTGCCGGGAGGCTGCCATGCTGCACCTGCTTGCCTCCGACCGTGGCGAAACCTTGCAGTGACAAATGAATCGTCCGGTTGCCGCCTTCCAGGGGAACGCTCAGCGTCATGGGCACCTGCGACTGGTTGCCGGGAACAACATCGCCGCTGAGCTGGAAGCCTTGAGGAGCATCCTTCAGCTTGACCACAATGTCGCCGTCGAAACCGCCAAGGCGCAGCGCGTGGACGGTGATCGGAACAACCGATCCTGCGCGTGCGTTGATGCTGGAAGGCGTAATGCGCAGCTCAAAGTCGGGCTGCGGAGCGCTCACACGCAGGCGATAAGCATACTGCGGGCCGCCGTTCTGCTGCGTATCGCCAAGGCGCAGAAAGTAGCTGCCATCGGCGGGCAGATGAACCAGGATGCGCGAGTCGGCCTGATCGGTGATGAGGCCGGCGCTCTCGTCGACGAAGTCGTCATTGGAGGCGAGCACCTTGCCACTGGCGTCCGTCAGTGTGAGGATCGAGTCGAGCGGAGAATCGAGCCTGCGCGCATAGACCTCGGCCTCGACTGCTTCTCCAGCCCTTCCCTTGAACTGGAAGTACTCCCACTCACCGGGCTGGTTCACCCGCCCATTCACGATCATGGGCAGCGAGATCTTCTGCGCGTCTGCCCGCGAATGGTTCTGGTCCTTCGCCATGCTCTCTGGCAGAGTGTCGAGGGCAAAGGGACGCGCGTCGAGATCCACTCCTTGCGGCGCAAGCAACTCCACACCCTTGTCTTTTCCTCGCGAATGCTGGGTCATCCGGGTCTGGCCCAGGTTCCATCCGGTGAACTCCACCGGCGTTTTTGCGCCGGCCCTTCCGCCAAGGGGAAACATGCCGGTCACAAATGGGATCTCTCCCAGCGCCACGCGGTAGACAAAGTCTTCGCGGCCGCGATAGATCGAGTCGTGAATTGCGAGCGTGTATTCGCCGTCGGAGGGGACCTCGTAGAGCAGGACCGGGTCAGGATGAAAGCTGTAATGGTCGGCGTATTGCAGCTCCTTGCCACTGGCGTCGTAGAGCGTCAGCGAGGCCTGGAACCAGCCCGGAACCGCATCGGCGATGTAGGGAATCAGCTCGCGAGCGCTGGCCTGCACCACCAGGCGCTCGCCCTTGTGCGCATGAAAGCGATACTGGTCGACGCCGCCCGGAGTGACCTGTCCGTTGACCAACAGAGGCGTTGTCAGCTCTACGACGGGCGTCGGTGGCGGGTTATTCGACGTGCCTTTATTGGGCTGCTTCAGTTGCTCGTCGAGGTCGCTCTGTGTCACGCTTCCGGAGGCGGGCTTGCTCCACTCCGGCAGCCGGCCCACGATGAAGTACACCGGATTGGTGATGCCATTGGCCGCGGCCAGGCGCAACTCGCGCTGTCCGGCCGGTGCATCGGAGGAGATGCTGATCTTCAGCCGGACCTTCTCCGCAATGGATACGTTGGTTGTGCGCCGCTGAAAGAGAAGCAGCTTCAGCCGCAGATCGTGTACTTCGCTCAACTCTGCATCTGTCAGCTTCGTTGCGAAAGATCCGGCTGTTGCCGCGGACTTCAGATTATTTGCAGTATTATTTGCCGGGCTGGAATTATTTGCCGTAATAGTCGCCGGATTATTTGACGAATTAACTGGCGTATTATTAGCGGGACTTACAGCGGGAGCGACAATTCCCTTCTGTTTGTCCATCAGCACCTTCAGCCGGTCGCGCATGGTGCTGGCCTCTCCCGGCTGTATCGGCTTGACCCACTCCAGCACAGAGACGCTCACCCCATTGCCTGTGATCAGCGCGCCACTGACGCCATTCAGGAACTGGCCACCGACCACAACTTCAAAGCTGGTGCCCTGCTGTCCACCCGCCGGATAGACATAGCCCGCGTGTGGCGTGCCTTGCTGTGCTGGCGCAAAAGTAGCGCAGCAGGCAAGCAGGGTCATGACGCAGGCGTTCTGGTAGCGCAGGATCACACCAGCTCCTTCAACAAACCGGCCATTGGCAGACCTTCAGCCTTCGAGGGGATCGTGGTGACGTCGAGTCCTTCGGGATGGGGCAGGCGCGCATCCGGCGGGATTCCCATCTGCTGGTAGATACTGCCGATCAGATCCAGCGGATAGACCGGCCTGCTCTTCACCTCTTCGCCACGCGCGTCGGACGAGCCGACCACATGCCCGCCCTGGAAGCCGCCGCCCGCCACCAGCGCGCTGAAGACCGATCCCCAGTGATTGCGACCGCCGTTCCACGGGGCCTCCCAATCCACCTTCGGCTTGCGTCCGAACTCGCCGCACCACCAGACCAGCGTGCTCTCGAGCAGTCCGCGGTCCGAAAGGTCTTGCAGCAGCGTGGACAGGCCCTTGTCCATCTCCGGCAGCCTGCGGCGCATGGTTTGGAAGTTCTGCTTATGCGTGTCCCAACCTGCGTTGTAGTTGATGGTGACGTAAGGGACGCCGTTTTCCACCAGCCTGCGCGCGGCCAGACAGGACTGTCCGAAGGTGGTTCTGCCGTAGCGGTCGCGCAGCTCGTCCTTCTCCTGCGAGAGGTCGAAGACCTTGCCTGCGTCGCCGAGGATCAGCTCATACGCCTGTTTTTCTGTGGCATCGAGCGCGGCGATCTGCGGATCGTCCTTCAGCGCGTGGCCCAGCGAATCCAGTTGATGCAGCAACGCGCGGCGGTCCTTCTGGCGCTGGTCGCTAACGCCGGGGACGACCACTCCCTCGACCGCAAATCGCGCCTGGTTCGGATCGCCTCCCGTGGCAAATGGCTTGTACTGCTGGCCCATGAAACCCTCTTCGGCAAAGCGGCCCTGCGGCTCCGTCAGCACGATGTAGGGAGGGATGAGCCCCATGTATCCGGCACGATATCCCTTGAAGAGCGAGACCACCGCGCCCACATTGGGGAATACATCGTGCCCGCCGCTCAACCGACCGGTCTGCACCGTGTAGGAGGCCGTCTCGTGCGCATAGAGACCATGCGTCATGCTGCGAATCAGCGAGTATTTATCGGCCTGTTTGGCAAGCAGCGGCATCAATTCGCCGATCTGGATGCCACTGACGTTGGTGGCGATCGGATGGTCCAACGGGCCGCTATAGTCGGAGCCTGCCTCCGGCTTGGGATCGAATGTGTCCAGATGCGCCGGGCCACCCCACATCCATATCTGGATGACCGACTTTGCCTTCCCTGTCGTCACCAGCGGAGCGGGAGTTGTCGCCCACGCAGGCAGGCTGAAGCCGCGCGCCATCAAAGCCGCAGCGCTCAAAAATGAGCCTTGCATCAGAGTGCGCCGCGTCAACGAGCGGACCGCCGGCTCCGTTTCGTGCATCCCATCCTTCTTCATGGCATCATCCCTTCCGACTTCGAGTGCTTCGTGCCGGTTGTGCTTAATGTCGATAGAGAAACTCCGTGCTGTTGATCATGGCCCAGGCCAGGTCCGTCACCGCGTCCCGCCGCGCGCCCGTTTGCAGTCGCTGTTTGGCGATGGCGCGTTCATCCGCCGACGGCATCCGCGAAAGAATCGTCAGATACAGCGAGTTGATCAGTTCGTCGCCGCTCTTCGCATTGCGTAGCAGGTCCTGCAACGCTGGGCCTTGCTGAATCTTCTTCTGGATGTGCGACGAGTTCAGCATGTGCAGACGCTCGGCGTCGGTGGGCGAGTTGTTGCGCTCCGACTGCAAGCCGGTGTCGCGTGAGGGCTTGCCGAACTGCTCCAGAAACGAGCTGGTGATGCTGCCATCGGGCAGGCTGATGGCGCGCTGTCCCT
>Ga0181529_10005287_pt1 | contig 13583 bp, 8 predicted proteins | sample PEATcosm2014_Bin_36_FD_119763 | JGI IMG/M metagenome (GOLD analysis project Ga0181529, IMG submission 119763) | Peatland microbial communities from MTU Mesocosm Facility, Houghton, MI, USA - PEATcosm2014_Bin10_30_metaG | ecosystem: Environmental > Terrestrial > Soil > Wetlands > Peat | place... | reverse complement strand
CAGATTTGGGAGGCGACGAAGGATGATCGTTTGGCGCAGCTTGTGTTTTGCGATTTGTCCACGCCGCAAGACCGTGGCTTTTCCGTTTATTGCGACATGGCCGACAAATTGAAGCGCCTGGGCATCCCGGAAAACGAAATCGCTTTTATTCAGGATTACGATGCGGACAATGCGAAGCTGGCGTTGTTCCGTTCCGTCCGCGCGGGCAAAGTCCGTGTCCTGTTCGGCAGCACACAGAAAATGGGTTCTGGCACGAACGTCCAAGAGCGGTTGATTGCGCTGCATCATTTGGACGCGCCGTGGCGACCGGCTGACGTGGAGCAGCGCGAGGGACGTATTCTCCGGCAGGGCAACAAAAACTCCACCGTGCAGATTTACCGTTACGTCACCGAAGGCTCGTTCGATGCGTATATGTGGCAGACGTTGGAAACCAAAGCCAAGTTCATTTCCCAAGTGATGAGCGGGGACATGACGATTCGCCGTCTCGAAGACATGGACTCCGCCGCATTGACCTATGCCGAGATCAAAGCAATAGCGTCCGGCAATCCGCTCGTCATTGAAAAAGCCCAGGTGGATGCCGAATTGATCCGGTTGACCCGGCTGCGCTCCGCCCATGCCGAGGAGCAGTATCGCATCCGCGCCAGCCTGCGCCATTCCCGCGAGGAGGTGCAGACCTGGACGGAACGACTCGCAAACTTGCGCGAGGATTTGACTCTTCGGCAGGACACATCCGGCGACAAATTTCGGGTCGAGTTGGACAAGCAATCTCTGGACAATCGCGGCATCGCCGGGGAATTGCTGTTGCGGCGGGCGGAGAAGATCAAAACTCGTTTCGGTGAGGACATCCGCCTTGGACACTTTGCCGGTTTTGATTTATCCATCCGTGCCGGTTTCAACAACACCGCCGAACTCATTTTGCGCGGCAAAAACAGTTACAGCACCCGCATCACCGACACGGCGCTGGGCACCATCCGCTCGCTCGAATCGGTGGTGCAGGGATTTGAAGAACGCGCCGCGCGGCTGGAATCCGACATCAAGGATTCGCAAAAGCGCGCAACCGAACTGGAAGCCAAGGTCGGCTCGCCCTTCGAGAAGGAGGAGCGTTATCACAAACTGGTCAACCGCCAGTCGGAAATCGAGGAGAAACTTGATCTCACCAAAAATCAGGCACCCAACCAGCTTGAGGCCGCTGAAAACACCGAGGCCATCGTCCCAGTCGAGCAGCCCGATAATACTGAAACTATCAAACACAAACCCGCCCGGAGAATGAAAGTATGAAACAAGGCAAGGAAGATAAATATACGTTTCTCGCTTTGCCGTTGCTTCCCGTCCGGCTGAACGCCTTGGAAGCGGCGTGGTATCTCGGCTTCCAGCCCCATGAGATTTCCATTCTGACCGGCGCGGGGATGCTGGAACCGCTCGGCCATCCTCCCGCCAACACGCCCAAGTTTTTTTCGACCGAATCGCTGGCGGAGTTGCGGGACAATCAGAAGTGGCTCGAAAAGGCGACGGATGCCATCAGCACTTACTGGCGGCGCAAGAATGGACAAAAGCGGGTTGGTCGAAATGGCCGGACCAGCCCGTCTTCGCGGGCGTCAGGCAGGTAGCCGCAGTAGATTTGCGCGGCTTCGGCCCTGATATGAAACCCGTGAAACGAACAGGCAGCAGTTCGCCTGGTTGGAAGGGCTGAAAGCCCGAAAGAAATTAAACTAGGGCAAAGCGAGTCCGCTTGTGACGTCCTAGTTCAATCGCCCGCAAAATATCCAAAGCCTGAATGGATGGCAGAAGAATTATCGGAGAAATCCTGGATCAATCTTACGAATCGTCATCAAAGCTTGGGCGCGTCGTGGACCAACTAATCGGCGCAATGACTCTGAAACCCGCCGTGTTCCATGGGCGTGAAGCACCGTTTTGGCAAAGTCGGCGTTTACTTCAGCCAGTTCAGACAAGCAGCCGCCGAGCCGGTCCGCCGCCAAAGCGGCACAGCGTTCAGATAGCCATACAGGATTGAAACGCTTTAAGAGTTCTTCGGTTTTCCGCCGGTCAATCGTTGCCAGCCTATTCATCGCCTGACAGATTTTTTCAAACTGTTCCTGCTTGGCTTTGGCCTCAAGAAACCGGACATCAAGCTGCGACATGATTTCGCGGCCCAATGCGGCATCACACTTGAAGATGTCGTAAAGGCCAGCAGCAATTCCTTCAAATCGTTCCGCGTGTATTCCACGAATGAGAAAATCAGTTCCCGTTCCCCGCAGCATTGCTGACGTTTTCCGATCAGCCCCGTCCACCTTGGTGAGATTGCAGGTCAGCGACCCAAGTTGCTGGAAATCGAGTTGCTCGCTCGCCAGCTTTTTGGCGAGCAACTCAGAAGGCATCTTGTAGTAGAGCGCCCGCGCGCGATCAGGATCGGCTTGGTTTAGCTCGGCGAGCGTGTGGCTGATTTGGAGCAGGCTGACGCTCTGGAGTCGGTTTGCGAGCGCTTGGAGCGAGATACGGTCAAGAACGCGCGCTGTCTTCTTTGGATCAATGGTGTGTAGTTCGCGGACTGCACGTCCAAACGCTTCCATGGCAGCCATGTTAAGCGCCGCGCCTAGCAAGCCTTCGTCAAGTGACGTGTAAAGACCGCGTGTGATTTGGTAGTCTATCACATGAAGTTCATTGAGCGCCTTAGTGAGCGTCTTGAGAGGAGCAGTCGTGACCTTCTTCGCGAGCAATTTTTGATCTGCGGCTGCCAGGCCAGCGCGAGCCTTCCCAACACTGACCCGTGCGATTTCACTCAACCCTTTCCCGACGTGAACCAAGTCGGCCCTGTTGATCAATTGTGCAAGCCGATCAGTTTCGACGGCTTCAACAAGCCGGCGGGCAGTTCTGGGACTGATCTTGTTAATCTCGGCCAAGCCGTTACCAAGGAGAGATAGCCTCGATGAACGGGTCAGACTTTTCAGAACCGAGGTGTCCAGCATTTCCAATAGCGCCTGTGCTCCACGCGCGTTGATGTCCTTCATGCGGCTCAAGCCGAGCATCAAAGCTGTAATGTTGCATGACCGCATTGCCGAAACCCAAAACGGTTTTGGAATATGGTCAAAGAGCGCTCGTGCTGCTGCGGAGTCCAGAAGATTCAGTTCCGTGAACGCATCTGCCATTTCATCGAACCGCATTCCGCCAAATTGAAGTTGCTCGACAAACCCACCGGCATCGCTGCGCACGAATAACCGGAAAACATCGGCGGCCTTTCGTCCCGCAACGGCTCGCAAGTGCCTCAACCCGCGCAACACGTCTTCGAGCATTTCTTTCCGAGCTTTGGACGCCAAATCACGTGCATCTGCTTGTTCAGCGAGAAATCGAGCCGCGCGTGGATCAGCTTCGTGCAATGAGCGAATGCCGTAGCAGATTATGTAAAAATCCGATTCTTGCAGCATGGCTGCCCGATCGCGGTCTGAAAATGATTCAGCCAACCGCGCATAGTCCTCGCGATGCCCGCGATGGATTGTCTTGAGCAATTTGACGTAATTCAGAACGGGTTTCTGTGAGGCCAGAATTTTTTGGCGTAACTCAGGATTTTCAATCGTAAGGCTTTGCGCGTAATGGCTAACCTCCGCCGGCGTCAGGTAGATTTTTGCCTTGAACAGGAAATTGACCAAGCCCTCGATTGTTCCTTGCTGTCGGTAATACTCGCAAATCCGTTTCTGAACGTCGGCGTCTTTCAGCAACGGGACGAATACTTTGCGCATCCGGTGCTCGAATAAATTAACAAACACTTCTTCAAGATTTACAGGGAATCGCTCAAATGCCCGCAGGTAGCCACGAAAGGCTGCAAGTTGAAAGTCGGCACGGTTGGCAAAGTGCGACACGAATACCCGGCTCTTCTCATAGGCTTCAACGAGGAGCGAGGCAAAACCGGAATGCGGCAATGCGATCAATCCAGACGGACGTTCCAAACCGCAGATGCCCTCGTGCCGCAACTTCTCGCAGAACTGCTCGCATCCGGGTGGAATTTGGAATTTGATTTCCATCTCACCGAGCGCTGCAATTTGAAGAAGCAATTTGCGTTCGCTCTCGTTCAGCGGGTTCAAATAGCGAGCGGCAATCCGCTCCAGAATGGCGGGATGGTTCAATTCAGCGAGTGCCTGCTGGGGCGTCCAGAATGAAAGCGCGGCTTGGAGGTAAAACAAATTCCCCTGAACGTTCTCCACCAGCTTGCTTTCCTCACCGACTGACAGAGTCGCACCGTTGGCAACTTCCCAAGCAACCTTGTGCTTTCGCGCGATGCCAAGAACCTTGTCCCCGAATCTGCCGCTCAGTGTTTCGTCGAGTGAAAAGCACCGGTCACGCTCTGAAAGTTCCTGAACGTAATCCCCGGCAAACTGGTCTTGCGACCTGCGCGACTCTTCGTCCACCGGTCGTCCGACAAGCAAACAACCAACATTCTTCGGCAAGCTGGCGAATCGGCGATAAATAGAACTGGCAACGTCTGAATTCAGATGGCAGTCCTCAATAATGAAAAGCACCTCGCCGATAGCACTGGCCGCAAGCAAATCAATCCACACCTCGGCGAAACGAATTGTCGAATCCAGACGAGCATAAAAGACATGGCAACCGGCCGATTGGAACTTCCGACCGATATTACATGCCATGACCGTTTTGCCTGTCGCCGTGTTACCCATCAAAAGGGCCAAACGTTCGCCACTGCCGCTTTCCAAGGCCGTTTCTATTTCGTCCATCAACTCAACCTCTTCCCGTAGGAAGAAAGCCAAGTTCTTCTCGAAGAGTGCCCGACTCGGAAACGCAATGGACGAAGAGACGCGCTCAAGCAAAGTGTCGAGCGGATAAAAAACGTTGAACTGCAATGAATCTGCCGACAAAGCCTTTCCAAACAGACTTTCCAGTTTATTGCTTGGAAGCTCTTTGAGCCGCTCCCAAAGGCTTGCAATATCCAACACCTCAATCCCAATGGCCGGGTGCTGGGTTTTCAACTCGTTTATTGCAGAGGCGCTGAGTTGACCAAGTTTCGGTTCTGGATGGTTGTGAAGAAAAACCCACTCCTTCAATTGGCCACTTAGCGTCGAATATGCGGTTTGGAAGTTGTTCCTGATCTTGTCGGCGGTGACAGAATCCCGAACCTCATCCATTCGTGCAGGAGCATAGACTTGATAAACAAGTTGCGAGTTTATGACGAAACCATCAAGCGCACCGTCGCCGCGCGTGTTACGAATTTCCTGAAAATTTCCGTCGCCGTGCATGGCGCGAGCCAATTTTCCAAACCAGCTTTGGAATGCCTCTTTGTGATGGCTTTTGAATTGCCGGAGGTATTCGTCATGCTGGTTCTTGGCCGCGCTCATCGCTCTTTCGCCCTTTCAGGGCTTAAATTCATTCTGTTCGTTGCCCCAGGGCGGCGCTCGTTTCACTGCGCTTGCCCTAAGCTACTCAATTCTGATGAACCTTGGCATCCTGCCGTAGTCATTCGCTTCCAGACAAGCAAAAAGCCGCCACAGTTTTATGGAGTGGTTTTGTTTCAACGCCGCTTTATGGCACCGGTCAGGCCGTCTCTCAAAACGGCGGGAACGGGTCAAACGGTTCGGGCGGCGGCGTTGGCCGTCCAATTTTTATTTGCACTCCAATGGCCGCCGTTACATGAGGTGTGGGTTTGCCCTTCAATTGTTTTCGTCGAAGTCCGCCACTCAACACCCAAGCCAGAAATGGAATCAGGAGAAACACCAACCCCATAAAGATATAGACGCCATAGTCGGCAATGACTCCATCGAGGAATTTGAACACCGACTGCTCCAGTTCGAGTGCTTTTATTTGCATGGGTTGCATGATGCCCTCCTTATGCGGTGACGACTTGCGCCACTGGTTCAATTCCTACGCCGTTGGCAAAGAGCTTCCGCTGCCGCTCGTATTCGCTTAACGACGGCAGTTCCACCTGCGCCCGGCGGGCGTAGGCGCGATGCACGGCTTTGCTGTTATGTCCCAGGTTTTCCATCGCAAAACGTTCGGGATAACCGGCGGTCTTCGCCCGTTCCGCCCAAGCGTAACGGTAACTGTGCAACGTGACACCCTTGATGCCAAGTCCATTGCACCGCTGCTTGAACTCCGTCGCCCGGTCGTTGGCGCGGACGGTTCGCAGATACGGAAACAGCGGGCCGCTGCCCGGCAAATCCCGGAGAATTTCCGCCACGTCTTCACCGAAGCGCATGATGGCAATCGAGCCGGTTTTCTTGCGTTCAAAGCTGATGACGTGATGTTCCCAATCAATGTTCTCCGCTTCCAGAAATGCCAGATCGGATTGCGACGCGCCCATGTGCCAGGCCATTTTGTAAAACGCCTTGCGCTCCGGGTTTTTCTCGCGTTCGATAATCTGGCAGTGCTCTTCCAAAGTGATCGCCCGCTTGTCTTTGAACTCAATTGCCGGCCATTGGCGCTTCACCACCACCGGCCACGGCAACCAGCCCATGTCCAACGCAAAGTTGTGAATGCGGCGGAGGAAAACATTCGTTGAGACCTTGCCGACATTCAGCACCTTCAGGAAATGTTCGGCCTGGGTTTCCAGAATCGGCAGGTCGCGAATCAGATTAAACGCCTTGTCCTTGATGGCACATTGCCAGCGAACGTAGGTGGCTCCACGTTTGGTTTTGGCCAGTTCGTCCATCGGCACCTGCCAGGTCCGCTTGGACACCATCGGATCGGTTGCGGCCAGATAGGTGCGCGCCAGCCGGAGATTCAGATGCGCCTGCCGGTGCGATTGGGTTTTAGCAGCGAACAGCGCGGAGGCTTCCGCGCGCTCGCGGGTGTGCAGGCTTTCCTGCTTGCCGGTTTCATCGTCATGGATGTAATAAATCCCGCGATTGCGGCGGTAGAGACGGAATCGTTGCTTCATATTTTTTACGAAGCAGCGTAAGTCTGTTCTGGCACCGCGTTGTGTAAGCTTTACACAATCCGACGCGGACAAATTGCCTGTCAGCGAGTTCTGCCGGAGTTTCAGCGGAGTTTTGGCGAGTCGTTGCCGAGTTTCACCAAGTCCGCCGTCTGCTGGCAGTTTTGCTGGCAGTTGCAACTTGGTTCTTCACAACTCGTTGATGCACAAGCATCGGAGCTGGAGGCGAGGGTCGGAATCGAACCGACGAATGCAGCTTTTGCAGAGCCGTGCCTTACCACTTGGCTACCCCGCCATGGGAAGAGTGAAGCTAATTTTGTTTTGCGTCTGAAGCAAGTTTAAGTTTTCAGAATGATTGCTCAATCCGCGAAGCCCAGTCGTTGCGCCGCCTCCAAAGTTCATGCGGCTTGAAAATTCCCTCCGGCATGATGATGCCAGTGATCAATTCCGGCGGCGTCACGTCGAAACCTGGATTCCGCGCGCCACTCGTCGGATTTGCCACGCGAATGTATTTCCGCTTTCCGCTTTCCGCTTTCCGCTTTTCTTCAATCCCCCACGCGCCTAACACTTCGTCTTCGCTTCGCTCTTCAATCGGAATTTCAAACCCATTTTTCAAATTCCAATCAATTGTCGAAAGCGGAATGGCGACGTAAAATGGAATCTTGTGACGCGCGGCCAAAACAGCTTTTGTGTAAGTCCCGATTTTATTTGCAACCTCGCCGGTGCGTCCAAGCGTCCGGTCGCTGCCAACGATGACCAGATCAATCTCGCCGCGCTGCATCAAATGTCCGGCGGCATTGTCGGCGATGATTTGATGCGAAATTTTTTGCTGCGCGAGTTCCCAGGCCGTCAAAGTCGCGCCTTGCGAGCGCGGACGGGTCTCGTCGCAGAAAACATGAAATTTTTTCCCGGCAGCCTGCGCGGCATACATCGGAGCGGTCGCTGTTCCAACATCCACGAACGCCAGCCAGCCGGCGTTGCAATGCGTCAAAATTTTCATCCCGTTGCGGATCAATTTCGCGCCGTGCCTGCCGATTTCTTCGCAATGGCGGACATCTTCATTTGCAAATTCCTCGGCGGCGGCGAGGGTGAGGGATTGCTTTTCTGCGATGGTTTTGCCGCGCGCCATTTCGCGCCGCACGTCGTTCATGGCGTTGACGGGGTCAACCGCCGTCGGCCGCGCGGATTTCAAAGTTTGATAAACGATTTCAAAATGCGCGGAGAATTTTTTCAAATCATTTCCGCAAAATGCAAGCGCGCCCTGAGCGAGGCCGTAGGCCGCCGTCGCGCCGATAGCACCTGCGCCGCGAACAATCATGTCACGGATGGCGGCGGCGGTTTCGCGGAAATTTTTTGCGGCGACAATTTTGAATTCGTGCGGAAGCAATCGCTGCTCGATGAGCAGGACGGAATTGTGCGCGCGGTCAAATGTGACTGTGCGATAATGCTGAGTGCGTCCGCGGATGGTGACGTTCATGAAAAGATAAAACCACGAATGGGTTCGAATTTACACGATTATTATTGAAACGGAAAATTTCAGCCGGCTTTCCATTCGCGTAAATCCACAGTTGAAAAAATCAACGTGCTTTGTTTTTCATCCGCTGGATTATCGCTTTGATGTCATCGTAGGCTGGTTGCTCGCGGAATTTCTTCAAGTCCGGGTCTTTGGCGAGCCATGCAAAATCGCGGTAGCCGAGGCTCAACGCCCTTTCCAGCGCGAGCGCGGCGCGGTCGAACTGGTCGGTGAGGGAATAGCTGCACGCGAGGTTGTAAAAAACCAGCGCATTTTCCGGGTCGAGACGCGCGAGGCGTTCGTCCACTTTCAAGCCTTCGTTGAAGCGGCCGCGTTGCGTGTAGTGGTCGCCGAGAAGCTGGAGCGCGTCCACATAATCCGGGTCGCGGCGGACGATTCCTTCCATGAATTCGATCCGCGTGTCGAGGTCTCGCTGTATTGCACGGCTTGCTTTTCTTCTGGCACTGTTTTTTAACGGCATACGATGCGGCGAAATTGGACAACCTTGGCGGCCAAGTCAAGCAGCGGAATGTGAAAAACTTTTTGTGGCGTTTTTCCCCGGCTTGCTACAAAAATATGGGTGGCTTTCGCCGCATTATGAAATGTTTTGTAACCGGTGCTTCCGGATTTGTCGGCTCCAACCTTGTCCACGAGCTTGTCGCCCAGGGTCACAGCGTCAAGGCGCTGGTGAGGGAGAGAAGCAATTTGAGCGGGCTTGACGGCACAAAAGCCGAGATTGTCACCGGCGACATCCTCGACCGCCGCCTGCTTGAACGCGAGATTGACGGCTGCGACTGGTGTTTTCACACGGCGGCGATTTACCAGTTGTGGATGTCTGATTACGCGCCGATGTATGAAGTCAACGTCGAAGGCACGCGCAACGTCCTCGAAAGCGCCGGCAAAGTCGGCTGCATCCGCACCGTCTATACCAGCACCGTCGGCTGCATCGGCTTGCCGAAAGAAGTGGACGGAAAAATTGTCCCGGCCAACGAAGGGGAAAAGGTTTCCGATGAGGACATGGCAAATGATTACAAACGCTCGAAATTCCGTGCGGAAGGCGTGGCGATTGATTTGTTCCGCAAAAAAGGATTGCCCATTGTCATTGTCAATCCGTCCGCGCCCATCGGCCCGCGCGACACCAAGCCGACGCCGACCGGCCAGATCATCGTTGATTTTCTTAATAAAAAACTGCCAGCGTATCTGGAAACAGGATTGAACTGGGTTCACGTCCGAGACGTCGCCACCGGGCACATTCTTGCCGCGCAAAAGGGAACCATCGGCGAGCGCTACATTTTGGGAAACGCCCAGGGCAACTGGACGATGGAAGAAACGCTCGCCACGCTCGAAGAAATCACCGGCATCGCCGCTCCAAAGACAAAAATTCCGCACTGGATGGCGCTCGCCGCCGCGCATGTCAACGAAGGCACTTCTTTCTTCACAAAAAATCCGCCCAAGGCACCGCTCGCCGGAGTGCGCATGGCCAAGGAAAAAATGTGGTTCAATCCCGCCAAGGCCATCCGCGAACTCGGCCTGCCGCAGACACCGCCCAGGCAGGCCTTCGCCGACGCCGTCGAATGGTTCCGCAAGAACGGTTACGCCGAATAAATCATTAAACTACGAACAATCCGAAAATTGTCCGAACAGTCACGGTCAAAGTCACGAACAGCAAGGTCAATTTTACGACCGAACCGTCCAAAATCACGAACGGTGCCTGCAATTTCACGAACGGTGCCATCATTTGAGCGAATGGCGGCATTTTGAGCAAGAAATCAGTGAATTATGCACTTGAGACTCAAAATGTGCAGCGTCGAGGCTGTGCCACGGCCAAATTGCCGGCCACAAAACAGGCCGCATTGCGTTTCCATTGAATAAAGAAGGCATCTTGCCGACATTTTCCTGCATGGAAACTTCCTTCTCCACGATTTGAGCAAATCTTAATCCGCGACCGATGATACAATCAGCCAGCCGAGTCGAATCAAAACGGGCCACTCTGAAGCCGGAATTTTAGGGTTTAATAGCAGCGCGCCGGCGTAGCCAACGTCACCTTCCGTTGAGGCATTGCTGCGGTTGCAAATGTTCGATGGCGATGCCGATAATCGCGCGGTGAACAATCGCACGCCCGGCGAAAAGCGTCGTTAAAGCGGCTAATGGAGCTGAAGCCAGAGTTGAGGGCAACATCCACAATCTTCTGATCAGTTGTGGCGAGTAGACGCTGGGCGTGTGAAATCCGGTGTTGAGTGAGATAATCAATCAACGTCGTTCCAAATGCCTTTCGAAACAGGGTCATGGCGTAATTCGGATGGAGTCCGACTGCCCGACCAATAGTCTCGATGGTTATTCGTTCCGCATATCGCTGTGCAATGAGGCAGGCCATCTGTTCAACTTTATTCAATCCTCCATCGCTAATGACAACCCGATTTTTGCGGTTGGTCTTTTGCGCGCTGCCTGAACGATTTGCGCCCAAGGCAAACCTCAACAATCGAGCCTCCATCTCCAGCAACACCGCTCTCATAATGCCAGCGTCGCCTTTTCCAAGGTCTTTTTCCCACTGCGAAAATAATTGCACATCGGAACGCACATGAGTTTTCTTGCACTCGCTAACCACGCGGCCATGCAGCAGACAATGCACCAGATCATCCGGCAATTTACATTGGAGAAACCAGGCCAACGGTATCGTCGCCACAAAATACTCCGGTTCGTCACCATAACCAATGATTTGGTGCGGGATTGCTGCCCAGAAGACACTTAATTGCCCTGCCTCAATACGGATTTTTCGCCCACCAAGCAGATATGTGACCCATCCTGATTCTAGAAAATTGAGCTCAATTTCGTTGTGCCGATCGGGGCGGCGCATCGGCGTAGGATGCCAGCGCACACAGGTAAACCCGTAAGGCGCGAAGTCAGGTCGGCGTGAATCAAACGACTCCATAATGTTAGGATACAGGGATTATTTGCGCATTAAGGGGGAGTTTTGTCGAGAACATTGGAGTAAATTGTAACCAACAATCGCCAATATTTTGCGAACTAGAACGCGGAAAGTTAAATTTTGCCTGCCGTGTTGATGTGTGTTTGAATTGATCGCATGAAAATCATTCCGCATGTTTCGCTGTTCCTGCTGGCTGGGGCGCTCGTGTTGCAAGACGCCGGCGCGGCCTGTTTCCCGGGGAGCTTGCATTGCGACTTTTTCACCGAACCCCTGGGAATTGATTCGGCAAATCCCGGTCTTGATTGGATTCTGCAAACCAGCGATCCATCCGTGCGCGGTTTGACGCAAAGCGCCTATCAAATCCTCGTCGCATCGTCGTCCGAACTGCTTGCCAAAGATCAGGGTGACTTGTGGGATTCCGGCAAAGTCGCGTCGGATGAAAATTATCAAATTGCTTACGCCGGCAAATCTTTGAAATCGGATGAAGCCGTGTGGTGGAAAGTTCGCGTCTGGGATGGGGCCGGAAAAGTTTCTGCATGGGCCGTGCCAGCGGAATGGACAATGGGCGTTCTGGCCACGAACGATTGGAATGCAAAATGGATCACTGCGCCGGCAAGTTTGCAAGGTGGCATCAACGGCACTTTTTTGCTGCGCCGCGAATTTTCCGCGAAATCGAAACTCAAACGCGCAACTGTCAACATCTGCGGCCTCGGCCAATATGAAATTTCCATCAACGGCAGCAATGTCACCGCCAACGTCCTCACGCCAGGCTGGACGGAATACACGAAGACTTGTTTGTATGACACCTACGACGTGACCGCGCTGATTCGTCGGGGCGACAACGCGGTGGGAGTTCTGCTTGGCAACGGCATGTATCGTGTGGCAAAAGGCGGGCGTTACGCGAAGTTTGAAAGGTCATTCGGCCCGCTTCAAGCTATCGCGCGCATCCGGCTCGAATACGAAGACGGTTCCACGACAATCATCGGCACGGACGAAAGTTGGCGCGCGGGCATCAGTCCGATGACGTTCTCCAGCGTTTACGGCGGCGAAGATTGGGACGCGCGACTGGATCAAAAAGGCTGGAACAATCCCGGATTTGATGAATCCAAATGGTTGCCGGTGGAAATTTCAACAGGGCCGGGCGGCGAATTGCGCGGCATTTCTCGATCCGCGCCACCGATTCGAATCTTTGAAACGCACATGCCGGTCAGCCAGCATCAAGTCAAAACCAACCTCACGATTTACGACCTTGGCCAGGAGGCATCGCATCTGGCACGCTTCACCGTCCGCGGGCCAGCAGGATCAAAGGTGCGCGTCATACCCAGCGAACTGGTCAATTCCAATGGAACATTGTTCGTGAACAATTACAACGGCCGGGCTTGGAGCGAATACACGCTTGCCGGAACCGGCGAGGAAGCTTACACCTCAAAGTTTTTCTATTACGGCGGTCGTTATCTTCAGGTGGATTGTATTTCGCCAACGAACAGCACGGAAATTCCGCAGGTGGATTCAATCGCTGGTCTCGACATTCATTCCTCCGTTGCGGAGGCGGGAAAATTTTCATGCTCCAACGATCTTTTCGACCGCATTGACACGATGATCCGCCGCGCGGAATTGGGCAACATGATGAGCGTCATTTCGGATAGCGCCAATCGCGAACGCCTCGGCTGGCTGGAGCAGGACCATCTGCACGGGCCATCGTTTCACTATGAATACGACATGAGCCCGCTCGAAACAAAAGTGGTCGGCGACATGATGGACTGCCAGTTGGACGATGGATTGATTCCCACGCACGTTCCGGAATATCCGATCATGTCGCCCAAGTGGCGCGACTCGATTGAGTGGGGCACGACCGGCATTCTCATGCCGTGGCAGCAATTTGAATTTACCGGCGACATCGCCGGTTTGCGGAACAGCTATCCGATGATGCGGCGCTATCTTGATTATCTGACTTCCAAGGCCACGGATGGAATTGCCGCTCCGGGCCTGGGCGATTGGAATGGCCTGCGCGCAAACACAAATACGCCGAACAAATTGATCGCCACCGCACTTTATTTTGAAAACGCCCGGGCGCTCGCGCAATCCGCCAAGCTGCTGGGAAAAACTGATGAAGCTGCGGTGTATGAAAAATTAGCCCAAACCATCCAAGCCGCTTTCAACGCCGCCTTTTTCCATCCCGACACGCAGGAATACGGAACCGGCTCGCAGTGCGCCAACGCGTTGGCTCTGGATTTGGGATTGGCAGAACCGACAAACCGCGCGGCGGTGCT
>Ga0181529_10005286_pt1 | contig 13583 bp, 10 predicted proteins | sample PEATcosm2014_Bin_36_FD_119763 | JGI IMG/M metagenome (GOLD analysis project Ga0181529, IMG submission 119763) | Peatland microbial communities from MTU Mesocosm Facility, Houghton, MI, USA - PEATcosm2014_Bin10_30_metaG | ecosystem: Environmental > Terrestrial > Soil > Wetlands > Peat | place... | reverse complement strand
AGCCCACGGCGATGGTGTAGGTGTTCGGGCCGGCAGTGTCGTTCCCGCTGTCTGTCCCCGAGACGACCAGGGAGATCGGTGTCGACCCGCTGGGCGTGCCGCTGATGGTCAACACACCGTTGTTGCTGTTGGCGGACAGACTGTCCGGCAGATTCCACGACGAACTGTTGATGGCTGTTACTCCACTGCCGGTCACGGTGAAGGCGTAGCCCGAGTTGGTGCCGTTCGCCAGGGAGATCGAGTTGTTGTTGTAGTTCTGCCCGGAGACGGCAGGGTTCAAGGCTCCAGATGCCGGCGACAACAGCAGCGGCGTCTGCGGACCCACAACAATGCTGTATACGGTCGGACCTACTGTCTTTGAGGTGACGCTGTCTGTGACCGTGACGGTAAACTTGATTGTCTGAACCGTGGAGGGCGCCGTTCCGCTGATGAACAGCTGGCTACCGGTTGGCGTTCCCCCAGTCGTGGAGTAAGTGAATCCGGCCGCTGCCAGCCCCGAATTCGTGATCGACCAACCATAGCTCCCGCTTCCGCCGGTTACGACGATCGATCCACCATAACCCTGGCCATAAATGGCTGGTCCCGGCACAGTGGAACTGGGCGCCGGCAATACCAGGGGGTTGTAGACGTTGACCGTAAACTGCTTCGATGTCGTGGCATTGTTCTTATCGGTGACTGTGAGCGTGAAGGTGGCTGACCCGGCGGCCAGCGATGCGGCCGTGCCAGAGAGCACCCCCGTGCTGGCGGTAAAGGTCAGGCCAACAGGCGTAAGCTGGCTGCCGCCTGCCGTTAACGACCAGGTGTAAGGTGCGGTTCCGCCCGACGCCGTGAATGTCTGCGAGTACGCCGTCCCCGTGTACGCAGGCGTCAAGGTCGAGCTTGCGGGGTTGATGGACAAGGTGCTCACCGCGATGGACGAGGAGGTTCCGGTGATCGTAGAGGTCAGCGTATCGGTTGCGGCGATGATCTGGGCGCCGACAGTGCTCATCGTTATTGAGAAGGTTCCCTGACCGTTGACCAGCGTGGAATTCGCAGGCAGCACCGCAGTGACGTCCGAGCAGGTGAAATGAACCGTTCCGGTGTAGCCTGTGGCCGTGTTGTTGTAGGTGTCCTGCGCAGTTACGGTGAAGTTGAAGGCGATACCGGTTGCCGCCGTCGATGGCGCCGTTACCAGCAGATGCGTGGCTGCGGAAGGCGAAACCACGACCGGGCTCGTCATACCAGTGATCGATGGGGTCACCGTGTCGGTCGCACTGATGCTCTCAGTGGCAGCGGTCTCGAACTTCGCCTGGAAGTTGCCTAGACCATTGGTAAGCACGGAGTTCCCCGGCAGTATCGCCAGCGGATCAGTGCTGGTAAAGTGTACCGTTCCCGCGTACGTCGGCACGATATTGCTGTAGGCATCCTGCACAGTGACGGTGAAGCTGAATGGAGACCCGGCGGTTGCCGTCCCTCCCCCTGTCAGGACAAAGCGATTTGCAGCGCCGGGTGATACCGCGATGGCGCTCGTAGTTCCAGTGATCGACGGGGTCGCCGCGTCGGTGGCTCTGACGATCTGGCTGCCGGCGGTCTTCATCGTTGCCGAGAAGCTTCCCACACCCTTGGTGAGAAGGCTGTTCCCTGGCAGAGCCGCCACTGTGTCCGTACTGGTGAATTCGACCGTGCCAGTGTAGCCGGTGACGGTATTGCCGTATTGGTCCAACGCCGTGACGCCCAGGCTGATCGGCGTTCCGGCTGTCGCGGTCGCAGGGGCTGTTACCACAAGGTGCGTTGCAGGGCCGGGCGAGACCACGATCGCGCCGCTGGTTCCAGTGATCGATGAAGTGACCGTATCCGTAGCGGTGACGGTCTGGCTGCCGGCGGTTTTCAGCGTTACCGTGACGTTATTGGCTCCATTGGACAGGGTGAAGTCCGTGGCAAGCACAGCCGACGAATCTGTGCTGGTTAGGTGAACAGTTCCCGCATAGCTGATCGCCGTGTTGTTGTACGCGTCTTTTGCCGTCACAGATACGCTGAACAGAGACCCGGCCGTCATGGTACCCGGCGCGGTGACTGAGAAGTGCGTTGCGGCGGCTGCCGAGACCGCGATGGTGTTCGTGGTTCCGGTCACCGACGATGTCGTTGTATCGGTCGCTGTAATGGTTTGGTTGCCGGCAGTCTTCAACGTTACCGAAAAACTGCCCTGGCCGCTGGTCAACCCGGAGTTCGCCGGCAGCGCTGCCTGAGAATCCGTGCTGGTGAGATGGACCGATCCGGTGTATCCGGTGGCAATGTTGCCATCGACGTCAAACGCCGTGACGGACACGCTGACGGATGTTCCAGCCGTTGCCGACGCAGGTGCTGAGGCGACAAAGTGAGTTGCCGCGCCGGGCGAGACCGCGATCGCGCCAGTGGTGCCAGTAATCGACGAGGTGACCGTATCCGTAGCAGTGATGGTAAAGCTGCCTACGGTCTTCATCGTTGCCGGGAAGTTTCCTTCGCCGTTGGTCAGAGTGGAGTTCCCTGGCAGCGACGGTGCGCCGCCCGTGCTGCTGAATTGGACCGTTCCGGTGTAGCCGGTGGCGGTGTTGTTGAAGCCATCCTTCGCTAAAACTCCAACTGTGAATGAAGTTCCGGCCGTTGCGGTCGCCGGGGCTGTCACCACCAGATGCGTGGCCGCGCCGGCCGAAACCACAATAGCGCTCGTCGTTCCAGTGATCGAAGACGTAGCCGTGTCGGTCGCGGTGATGGTCTCGCTGGCAGCTGTCTCGAGCGTTGCATGGAAGCTTCCCACACCGTTGGTCAGAGTTGCATTCGCGGGCATCACGGCCGACGCATCTGTGCTGGTAAAGTGAACCGTTCCCGAATAGCTCGGCACTGTGTTGCTGAAGCCGTCCTGCGCAGTGACGGTAAAGCTGAACTGAGTTCCAGCCGTTGCCGTAGTTGGCGCTGAAACGGCAAATTGTTTCGCAACGCCAGGCGAGACCGCGATTGTGCCGGTGACTCCGGTAATCGATGAGGTGGCCGTATCCGTGGCAGTAATGGTCCAGCTACCAACAGTCTTCATCGTTGCCGGGAAGCTTCCTTGACCGCTGGTCAGCGCGGAATTCGCGGGCAGCGCCGCCGCTCCGTCCGTGCTGGTGAAGTGAATAATTCCAGGGTAATTGGTGTCGATGTTGCCGAAAGTGTCCATTGCCGTGACGCTCACGGTGATCGCTGTTCCGGCCGTTGCGGTCGCCGGGGCGGTTACTGCCAGGTGCGATGCGGGGCCGGCCGAGACCACGATTGCGCCCGTGGTTCCGGTTATGGATGAAGTGACCGTATCGGTAGCGGTCACGGTCTGGCTGCCGGCAGTCTTCAGCGTTACCGTGATGTTATTGAATCCATTTGTCAGAGTGGAGTCCGGGGAAAGTGTAGCCGACTTATCCGAGCTGGTGAGGTGAACCGTTCCCGAGTAGCTGGTCACCGTGTTGTTGTACGCGTCTTCCGCCGTCACGCCAACACTAAACAGAGACCCTGCCGTTTCGGCAGCCGGTGCTGTGACCGAGAGGTGAGTTGTTGCTGAGGCCGAGACCGCGATAGCGCCGCTGGTTCCTGTAACCGACGAGGTCGTTGTATCTGTCGCTGTAATGGTTTGGCTTGCGGCCGTCTTCAGCGTTGCCTGGAAGCTGCCCAGTCCGCTCGTCAACCCCGAGTTCGCCGGCAGCACCGCCGATGCATCCGTGCTGGTGAATTTGATCGTTCCGGTGTACCCGGTGGCCGTGTTTCCATAGGCGTCCATCGCCGTGACGGACACGCTGAGGGGTGTTCCAGCCGTTGCCGACGCGGGCGCCGAAACCACAAAATGAGTTGCCGCGCCGGGATTGACCGTGACCGTGTACTTCTGCGTGGCCGGTGTATCGCCGAATCCGTCTGCAGCCTGGATGGTGAAGCTGAATGGGCCGATCGCCGTGGGGCTTCCCGTGATCGCGCCGGTGCTCGCGTTGAGTAGCAAGCCCCCTGGCAACGCTCCAGAAAGCACGGTGTAAGTCAGCGCGCCTGCGCCGCCGCTGGCCGCCGCGCTGCCGCTATAGTTCGTGCCCACGGTCGCCGTGGTTGGCATGACGCCGGTGAATGCGATCGCCGCAGCCGGGTCGATGGTGACAGTCACCTGCTGTGTCGCGGTGAGAGCAGTGGGCGTGCCGGAGTCGGTCACCGTCAAGGTGAGGTCGATGCTTCCCGCCTGCCCGGCAACCGGTGCCGGACCGGTGAGCAGACCTCCGGTCGTGAGTGTCCAGCCGGTCGGCAGCGTGCCGCCGGTAAGGGTCCAGGTGTAAGGGGATACACCGCCCGATCCGGTCAACTGCAGCGAATACGCCGCGCCGACCGCTCCCGTCAACTGCGCGCCGCTGGGTGTGGTGATCGCCGGCTTGGCCGCCACCGTCAGCGTCACGCTGCCGGTCTGCGTGGTCTCTGCCACCGAGGTGGCCGTCACGGTCACAGTCTGCGCGGTGCTCGTTGCGGCAGGCGCCGTGTAAGTGGCTGAGGTCGTCGTCGTGTTCGACAGGGCTCCCCCGCCGCTCACACTCCACGACACGCCGTCGGTTCCCTTGTCGTTGGCTACGGTCGCCGACAGCGTTACTGTATCCGTGCCATCTACCGTCGTCACAGAAGCCGTCACGGCAACTGTTGGAGCCTTCGAGCTCCCGCCGCAACCGGACAGGGTAAAGGTGGCAACCAAAGCGATTACAAACGCGAAAAATGACAGACTGGTCCTAAGACCAGAGGGAACGATCCTCTTGCTCAGCATTAACGCCTCCAAAAATTGCAATAAATCAGTGTGGGAGCGCAGCGGCCCGCAGTCAATGGGTCTTTAGACCTATTGATCATCCTTGGTGTGGCGCTTCCCGCGGGGGTGCCCACGGCGGTTGCCGAAGCCGCGGCGCAACCCTAACGATGCAGAGGAAAAAAGCGGATTAGGCTGTCTCTGGCGAATCGTAAATCAACCCGCTCTGCATCAGAGCAGGACGTTAGTCGCGCCGCAAATCCAGCAGAATTAACGTGGCTTTAAAAGCCTGTCCGCAAATTGGTGTCGCTGACCTCAGGTCGGTTGTTCTTTGGGTCTTTAGTCCCATGGGCGATCTCCCCCGCCGTGGACGCCGCCAGTGCTGCCGGTTCCGGGGACCGGCGCTAAATTCCTTCCTCTATTTGCGGATAAGTTCAAACGCCTGCAGAGAGGTGTTTCTTCGCAGGCGGAAGGCCCGGCAGATTCATCAGGCACTAAACGAGCCGCGAAGGGGTTCGCAGCGCGATAGCGGCAGCGGCCGTGCGGGTTTCAACTCCCAGCTTGTCGAGGATGTGCTCAACGTGTTTCTTCGCCGTGGACAGACTGATCCCCAGGATGGCGGCAAGTTCACTGTTTGTCTTGCCTTGCGCCACCCAGGCCAGCGCTTCCAGCTCGCGCCGCGAAAGGCAAGTCTCATCGCGCTTGGCCATGCAAGCGCCATCGTGATTGACCGCGTCAGGCGCTGAATGCATCTCTTCCAAAAGGAGCAGATTGTTCCCGGCATTCGATAAGAGGCGCACCCTTAGACGATCCTCTCCTCTACTTAGCACAAGCGGCTGAGGCACAGACGAAATATCGCGGTCCCTGAGCCGCGCTTGCCGGCTGCGCTGCCAGCCGAGAAGCGTCTCCGGAAGCTGGCGATCCAGGTTTTGCGAGACCCCCAAGTACTCGGTCAAGTATCTCCGCGCCAAAGCGGTAATCGACTTCACGACCCCCCGTTTGTCACAGACGATGACCGCCAGTGCCGCACTTTCCATTCCGTCCTTGAGCAGTTGCAGTTCACTGCGCACCTCGGCTGAGGTCCTGGCGTTTTTCACGGCTTGTATCACGTGGGGACGAATCAGATCCGCCAGCAATTGTTCCCGCTCGGTGAAGCGGCGGTCCCGGTGCCAGCCGTATCCAATAATCCGCGGAAGCCGGGTGGAGAGGGTGGCGCAGAGGGCGTCTTCTATGTCGTAACCGCGGTAAAAGCCGGCGTACAAACCGCTGTCGCGTAACTGGCGCTGGTTCCAGAAATCGGAGATCCTCATCGTATGATGGTCGCCCGTTTGCGCAACATGGGCCAAGACGGGATGTTCATTCATATGCTGGCGCCAGAGTGTGGCCGCGGTAAGGGTGTTCAGTTCAGTGGAGCTCGCTATGTTATAGGACTCAGGTTTTTCCGGATACATTTCGTTGTAAGTAACATGTGCGGCGGGAATGAGCCTGGAAAGTGTGGCAACCAGCCTCTTTAGAAACTCCTCAAAACTCTCAAACTCGCGGGTTGCGTGGCACGCGCGGACGCATGCGAGAAGCCGCCTGAGATCGCTCTGCCGCAAGACATCCATCTTCAATACCTCAGACCCTCATATTGCTGCGTCAAACAAAGAGAAAAGCTCACGCCTTTCAGAGCGCATCGAACAAAGAATCGTTGGTTCTGGAACAGAGGCAAATTGTAAGATGCGCGCAACGAAACTTACAAGTCAAATCTTGAACAATCAAAATCTTCAACCGAGCCGCTTTTCGGTTCCAGTCACGCAATTTTAGTTCGCCTTTTCTTTGCCATTAATCGCTGTAACTCAATCGGAGTCGCGCCGTATCAGGCGGAATCCGCAGATCAGGAGCGGGGGCTAGCCTTTTCCACATTTGGAGACGGGCGATGCACCGCCGTCTTCGGCCCGCGAATACGCTACGCTTGGAGAGATGAGTGCGTGCGCAATCTGTGACGGAGTCGGGCTGGTGAGGGTGGTCAATGGCCAGGGCCAATGGGTCTCGCGCGCCTGCGAATGCCAGGAGATGGAGCGCGAAGAGAGGCGGCTGTCCGCCGCGCACATCCCCGAGCGCTACCGCCATTGTTCGCTCGACACCTACGAGACGGCCTTTCGCGGCGCCAACTCCTCACTGGCCAAGGCGCATCTGATCGCCCGCAAGTTTGTCGAGGCTTATCCAGCCTCGACCGGTGGCAACGGCCTGCTTTTTGTTGGAACGGCAGGTCTGGGCAAAACCCACCTGGCCGTCGGAGTACTTCAGAGGCTCGTCCAGGAGCGCGGCGTCCGGGGCCTCTTCTGCGACTATCGCGAACTGCTCAAGAGCATCCAGAACAGCTACAACTCGCAAGTTCAAACCACCGAGTTGGAGCTGCTCAAGCCGGTCTTTGCCGCTGAGGTGCTGGTGCTCGACGATCTGGGAGCTCAAAGACCGAACGAGTGGGTCTCGGATACGGTTGCACTGATCCTGAATGCCCGCTACAACGACAAGCAGACCACCATCATCACGACAAACTGGGCTGATCTACCCGCCGGGGCCGGCTTCAAAGCCGACGAAAAGGGCAACAAGCCGGCCAAAAGCGAAGACACCCTCGGCGACCGCATCGGCGACCGCATGAGGTCTCGCCTGGCCGAGATGTGCGTCCGCGTCGAGATGACCGGCGAAGACTTCCGCCAGTCGGTCAAGCGCGCTCGCTTCGGGTGAGTAGCACCCTGGAATGAGTCGGCACATTGAGGGGGTGCGGCTTCGGACGACCTCTCAAAAGAGGCATCCTGACGGAAGCAGTCACTCGCTCCGCGCCGTAGACGCAGCGGCGGTTAGCCCCGCGTTTCAACGTGGGGGTTCAAGCAACCAACGAAGCATCCGGAGTCCCGTCGGGACGGCGCTCATGGTCTTAAAATCTTGACCATAAAAACGAGGGGGTCTCCCAATCGACGATTGGACTTATTCAGAGATCCTTTGGATTCGTGTATCGATTCGATACAATCTCGATGAAAAAGCACCATTCCTGGTCTCGCGAGTTGTAGCGTTTCAGGTCAGACTGCATCGATTCGATACATCCCGCCCAAAGGGGACCCCTTGCGCGAGTCCTGGAAGCGATCCAGCCTGACAACCAGCCCTCAGAAGACCCAAAGACTACCCAGCACAAGCAGGATCGCAGCAACCGTGACCACCTGGTAGGCCCGATCGTCCTTCTGGCTGGGGAGTTCGATGCTGCCGGCGGGAGCCGGAGCGTAGACCGAAGCGCCTTGAGAAGAGGACTGCATTGCGAACCTGCCTTTCTGTGCTCAGCGGCGATGGCCGCATTGGGACCGGTGAGGTTCTCACACCTGAACCCTTGGATGCAAGACCTCCGGCGGAGTTCGATACAACAAGGTGAAAGAATCCACAGGATTGAGCCGCCGTCCTGTCTATCGGTCAGGAACGGGGACTGATGCAATCCCTTTAGAGGAATTGGAGAGGCTGAAGGATTCCTTTGGTAAGAGGTAGAGCCTCTTCGGAGGTGCTGTAGACCGAAACCATAACCTCAAGTTGGCGCGGCCAGCAGGGGGCGAAGACCCATGACGAAACAATAGCGTTCACACTCTCCGAAAATCCTCTGACTAACGCCCCAACTTATTAAACCAGGCGACCGCTCGGGCGATGGGTCCCGGTGGAGGCGGTTCAACGACTTCTGCCAGGCTTGCCAGGGCCGCTTCTTCTTCAGCTGTCAACTTCACCACATACTTCGACTCGTGCGGGACAAAGTTTTTGTTCATATCTTCCTGGTCGGAAAGTATGTCGGTCACAATCGGGTCGCCGCCCTCGCCCCTGGCCGCCCTCTCGAACTCCTGTGCCGTTTCTCGCCTTGATTTCGCCAGATCCTTCAATAATTTGGCTTCTTCCAGCCGCCCTTCGGCCTCCGCTATCTGTGCATTGTCCTCCATTTGTTTGGCTTCCCGGTAGTGAATGCGGGCAACCTCGAGGTGCTCAGCAGCTGGCGAAGTGCCGATAAATGTGTAGGATGGCTTCAGATCTCGGAGATCCTGGAAATCGTCGTCTGGCATCGTGCCCTCCATGCCGGCAAGCGTCAACAACCTGGCCGGCCCATCGTTTGACGCCGAGCAATTATAGCTCTTTCAAAAAACACTGACGCTGCCAGGAACTCCCTTCGCCAACAGGTGTAGAATTCCGCTCGTGAGCCTTGGTCCTCAACTCGTCGCTCCCCAACAGAGGGAAGAACGCAACTGGCTGCCCCTGATGATTGCTGCCGCGCTCGTCCTGTCGGTCGCCGCTGGCGTGATCCTGACCCTGGAACGTGGAAAGGGCAAGACCACCGTCACTCCGATCTCCGCGCCCCTGGATTCCTATGCGGGCAGCCTCTCGCTCACTCAGGTGACGATGAGCGAATCCAGCAACCTGGCGGGAGGCAAAGTGACCTACGTGGACGGCCACATCGCCAACCAGGGAGCCCGAACGATTACCGCTGTCACTGTGCAGGTGCTCTTCCGCAACTATGCTCACGAGGTCACGCAGAACGAAACCCTCCCGCTCAAGCTGGTCCGCGTGCGCTTGCCCTATATAGATCTCGAGACAGTCTCAGCCGCTCCGATGGCTCCCGGCGCAGATCAGGATTTTCGCCTGATCTTCGACTCTGTCTCGCCTGATTGGGACGGCGCCTATCCTGAGATCCGCGTAGTGCACGTCGAAACCCGGTAGGCTTGCGCCGGATTTACCGGGTAGAAACTACCGTCTCCAGCAAAAATTACATATCAGACACGTCGCATCGGACTTTGAGAACTTGCTCGATGTCCGGCTTTCCTTGCGTCAAGTCAAACAATCCAATAGGGATCTTGATTTTCTTCCCGAGCCGCCCGGTTTGGCGCGCACATTGCTATCTTCTCCAGCGAGCAGACAGAACCGCTCAACCCGCGCTACTAAGGGGCGGAGAAAGAACCTCAGGGGGTTTCCACTCCATGAAGACGTTCATATCGCTTCACAACTCGCTCCCTAGCCAGCTTGCTCTTGTTCTGCTGGCATCTGCAATCGCTATCCCAGCTTCTGCACAACAAGGGCAGTCTCCAGCAGGCTCGCAGAGCACTTCGTCTGCTTCGACCCAACAGCAATCCTCCCCCACGACCTCGCAGACGCCCTCCGTCACTACTCCGAAAGAGGGATTCTGGGGCCGGGTAAACCCCTTTGCGCGCAAGAAGTGGGTCAACAACCGGGTGGAACCCCTCAAGGGCCAGCTCAACGAGCTCGATGAAGTCAACGCGAAAAACTCTCGCGACATTCAAGATGTGGACCGCAGGTCGCAGGCCGGCATCCGCCAGGCTCAATCCACCGCCGACGCGGCCAACCAGGCGGCCACTGCCGCCGGCAACCAGGCGCAACAGGCGAGTGCCACCGCGCAAGGCGCGGGCACTCATGTGGACAAGTTGAACTCGACCGTCTCCGGCCTTGACCAGTATCGTCAGGCGAGCGAGGTCGAGGTGAAGTTTCGCGGCGGACAGCCGATTCTTTCAGTAGCTGCCCGCAAGCAACTGGACGATTTCGCGGCCAGCTTGACAGGCCACCAGGGGTACATTCTGGAGATCGAAGGGCATTCTCCTCTGGCCAGCACTGCTGGCATCCAGAACTCCGGGCGGATGGCCGAGGCGGTCAAACGCTATCTCGTCACAGAACATCAGATTCCCGTCTACCGGTTGCACACCGTAGCCCTGGGTAATGCTCCCATCGCGAACCCCGACGCCAACGCAGCGGGGAACGATGCTGAGGCCCAGCCAATGAAGGTGAAGGCTAGCAGCGTGCATATCCGGTTGATGGAAAACAGTTTGGCGGCCCGGGAAGCCTCGTCCCCCCACGATGTGGCTTCCTCGACCGGTGCGGAGCGGCCTTAACAGCCGCAGCCCCTCCCCCGAGGCTCCCACCCGCCCCCGCGGCTCCCCCGCCGCAGGCCGCCAATTAAGCTCTCGCAGTTAGAGAGAACCAAGGCAACTTGGCCCCCGGATATTCCGGGGGCCGTTTTTTTTTCTGCCTGGGGACATCGCTGCCCAACCTGCTCCGATGAGGTGAATCTTGCAATCTAGCGAGTCTGATTGTCTGGACATTGTCCGGCATTTGTGCTATGATCAAGTCCGCTGGAATTGAGGGACAAGCTGAGATGCGAAGCACTGAAACGCGTACTGAGAAGCTCGATCTTCGCTTGAGCCGCTCGGCAAAGCTTGCGCTGCAAAGCGCCGCCCTGGCAGCGCGCCGGTCCGTGAGCGATTTTGTGCTGGAGAGCGCTCTGGCCCGAGCCGCCGAGACGCTCCCTGATCGGCAGCGATTTGGGTTGGACGCCAGGCAGTGGGAGGCGTTTCAAGCCGCCCTGAACGCGCCGCCCGCTCCGGCTCCGCGCCTCGCACAACTTCTAAATGAAGCCAGCGTATTTGAAAAGAGCAGCATCTAGGTGCCCACGCTCCGGATCGAAAAGCTGCATCGTAGCCATGCCATCGACTCATTCGACTGCGGGCGCGAGGCCCTCAATCGCTTCCTCACTCGCTACGCGTTGCAAAACCAGCAGGCAGGCGCCTCGCAGAGCTATGTCGCACTGGCCGATGCGGAGATCACCGGCTACTACACTTTGGTGGTCGGCCAGGTCGATTTCGAGAGGGCTCCCTTGAGACTGACGAAGGGGCTAGCCCGGCATCCAGTTCCTATCATGCTGCTGGCTCGCCTCGCGATTGCCACTCAATGGCAAGGCAAGGGACTTGGCGCCGGGCAGCTGAAAGACTCCATGTTGCGCACCCTTCAAGCTGCGGAGATCGCCGGCATTCGCGCCTTTGAAGTACACGCCAAAGACGACCAGGCCAGGGCCTTCTACGAGCACTTCGATTTTGTTCCTTCGCCCACCGACCCCTACCATCTCTTTCGATCGTTGAAGGATCTCCGCGGCCTGCTCAGTCAGTCTACTTGAGCGCTGTCATTTCCCCGCGTCTTTTCCGCTGTCCTTATCCTCCGGCGGCTTGGAAGGATGCAGCTTGCTCATCTCCTTGGCTCCCACTGAGGCATCTTGAGGCGTCACTTTGATGCCCGTCCCCATTGTCTCCGAGGTCCACTTCAAGTAATAAGTCTTGTCCGCTTCCGCGTCGAACCGAATTCGCTCGTTCTCCTTCTTTCTTGCCTCGACCAGCGCAGCGCCGATCGACTGGGTCACGCCGCCGTAGTACATCTTCGGCAATCCGGAGACGACAACCGTGCCCGGCGCTACCTCCGTGCACTCATATTCGCCGTTCAGCAGAGTGCCTAGCAAAACTTCGTTGACGTAAAGAGTGTCATGAGAGGCCGAGCCGACGAATCTCGACACACGGTAGATGCATACCAGCGCCTTGCCTGCCGAAGGTGTGGACGGTGGATTCACGGCCTGCGCGAGAGCCGCCGGCGCGCTGACAGTCAGAGCCAGCGCAAGGCAGGCGAGCAGAAGAGTTGCCAGGTCGCAGAAGGAGCCCTTGGCGCGGCAGTTCGCAGCGCCACTCATCGTGGTCAAATGCATTTGAGCACTCCTTTTCTTCAAGTTGGAAACTGGCGAACACTGTAGCAGGTTGCCTCCGGCCCGGTAAAATCATCCTTGTATGCATCCGATCGATCCCATCCCCGCCGCCGAATCCATTCCCGACACAATTCTGGACGGCAGCCGCTTCATCCGCGCCTGTCTCCGCCGCCCCGTCGATCGCACGCCCGTCTGGTTTCTGCGCCAGGCCGGCCGCTATATGCAGGAGTACCGCGAGATCCGCAAGCATCACACCCTGGTCGAAATCTGCAAGCAGCCTGAGCTGGCTGCCGAGGTCACCATCACCGCTGCCGAAAAGCTTGGCGTAGACGCGGCCATCATCTTTGCCGATCTGCTCTTGCCGCTCGAACCCATGGGCCTCGACTTCGAATTCCAGGCCGGCGAGGGGCCGGTCGTTCACCACCCGGTCCGCACAGCCGACGATGTACGCGCCCTGCGCACCGACCGCGCCGATGATCTGGCATACGTCGCCCGCGCCATTGAAAAAGTCGCAGCGCACTTTCGCGATAGCCTGGGCATCATCGGCTTCTGCGGCGCACCCTACACGCTGGCCAGTTATATGATCGAGGGCGGCGGCTCGCGCAATTACATCCACACCAAGCAGATGATGTATAGCGACGCCCTTGCATGGCGCAGCCTCCTGGACAAAATCGTGGTGGTGCTTACCGAGTATTGCCGCCTTCAGGTGCAGGCCGGGGCAGACGTCATCCAGATCTTCGACAGTTGGGTCGGATCGCTCAGTCTGGCCGACTATCGCGACTACGCCTTTGAAGCATCGAAGCGCCTCGTCCGTGCCGTGCAGCAGATGGGCGTGCCGGTCATCTACTTCGGAGTCGAGACCGCGGGCCTGCTCGCCCAGATGGCTGCAACCGGAGCCGACGTGATCGGCCTCGACTGGCGGCAGCCTCTCGATGAAGGCTGGCGCGCCGTGGGCCACGGCCAAGCCGTGCAAGGCAATCTCGACCCCATCACGCTCTTCGCGCCAGTCGAAGTCTTGGAGCTGCGCGTAAAGGAGATCTTGCGCGCCGCCAACGGTCGCCCCGGCCACATCTTCAACCTCGGCCACGGCATCGTTCCGGAGACACCGATGGAGAATGTGCAGGCTGTGGTGAGGATGGTCAAGCAATTCCGCCTGGAGATGCCAGCTGGTTGAGTAAGCACCCTCGCGTTTTGCAGTGGATTACCGCCCCTAGGCGCACAATAAGAGGATGATCAGCGAAAGGAAGCCGGGCCGTCACTATTCCCTGTGCCCTGTTCTGTGTTCTGTGTTCTGTGTTCTGT
>Ga0181529_10005284_pt1 | contig 13585 bp, 12 predicted proteins | sample PEATcosm2014_Bin_36_FD_119763 | JGI IMG/M metagenome (GOLD analysis project Ga0181529, IMG submission 119763) | Peatland microbial communities from MTU Mesocosm Facility, Houghton, MI, USA - PEATcosm2014_Bin10_30_metaG | ecosystem: Environmental > Terrestrial > Soil > Wetlands > Peat | place... | reverse complement strand
TTGCCGGGTCGACGAGGCTTGAGCCTTCGGAGATTGGGGGAAATAGGCGTAGAAGGTCTCGTTGGAATGCAAGGCCTTGATCCTGAACAAGGGCCGCGGCAGGTCCCTGGGATCGGCCGCCCTGCCGCGGGGACGCTCGTCCTCGCGCTCGCGAGAGTCCTCGAGCCTTCCGAGCTCCTCCTCGGTCTGGATGCTATTGTCGTCGCGATAATCGCTCATGTAAGACTCCTTAGCTCAGCAGGTCGACGAGCATTCCGTTTATCTCGTCGACCCGACGCAGTATCTCGAGATTGTCGCGCTGGTTGCGGAGTATCTCCGCGGCCAGCTTCTCCAGCGACGCGTCGATCACGGAGACCCGGAAGTAGGCGTTGCGCTTGAGTATGTTGCGCCCCGAAGTCTTCTGCTCGACGGCGAAGGAGCGCTCGACCACGAAATGGACGAAGTCGCGCACCGCCTTCTTGTAGTCCTGGACCAGGTCGACGCTAGGGTTTCCCTTGAGCCTGTCCCCGGTCTCGTGCACCTCGTCCAGGAGGGCCTCGAGGCCCGCCTTGGAGAAGTCCTCGGCGCCGGGGGAAGCCTCGCCCTCCCTGGCCTCGTCGACGGCCTTCCCGAGGATGGTACGGAAGAGCCCCTTGCCCCTCCCGACCTTCTTTTCATTCTCCTTGCGCCTCGGGACGTAGGAGGGTCCGAACGGTGTAATGCCTTCGGGGAAATCGGCGCCGGCCATGGAGATCAGTCCCCGGATCCTTGGCGCTGCCGATCGGGCCGGGGGAGGGGCTCGGCGAAGCAATCGCCGCGGAAGCGGCCGAGAAAGCGCCGCGCGTCGCCGTGGATCTTGACGAAGGCCGCCAATTCCTCGTCGGCGCCCTCGAGCCTGCCGGTCACGGCCACGTCGCCATGAACGACCGTGCCTTCCTCGGCCTCGAATCGCGGCGCGAAGACGTTGCCTATCACCACTCCGCCCTCGAGTATGCGCAGGCGCTCGGAGACGTAGACGTCGCCCTTCACCAAGCCCCCGATGATGGCGGATTTGGCGCGGATGGGCGCCTCGACCCTGCCCTCCGACCCTATCACGAGCTTGCCCGTCACGCGAAGGGTCCCGCGCAAGTCGCCGTCCACGCGCAGGAGGCCATCGACGTCTATGTCCCCGTCGATGGCGGAGCCCGCCCCGATTATCGAATTGACGAGAGTATCTCTCGGATCTGCCATGGACCTCTCCGGCCGCCTTCGGTCTATTCCGTCGCCGTCGCGGCGGCCCTGATGTTGAGGAACTTGAGCGGGTCTATGACGCCCGTTCCGAGATGCACTTCGTAATGGAGGCAGGGACCGGTGGTGAGGCCCGTATTGCCGAGCAGGCCGATCACCTGGCCCTGCTTGACCTTCTGGCCGATGGAGACCCTGAAAGCCATGAGGTGGCCATACCCCGTCAGGAAGCCGTGATCGTGCTGGACGACGATGTAGTTGCCGAGGTTCGGATCGTAGCCGATCGTCGCGACGCGGCCGTCGGCCGTGGACACGACGGGATCGCCGGTACGATAGGTCGAGATATCCACGCCCGAATGGATATACCACTGCCCCGTGAAGGGGTTCTCGTTCTGGCCATAGTACATCGAGATATGGCTCGATCCCTTGACCGGCCAGATATTCGGTATTTCGGTGAGGATGGCGCTTTGGTCCTGAAGGAGAGAACCCAGATCCTTGAGGGGATCGACAGAATTCTCGAGGCTGTTCGTGACGTCCTGAAGCTCCTCGATCTCGCGGGCCGAGCCTGCGCCGCCCAGGATGGATTGGGAGAGGGAAGCCGGGTCTCCCGGCCGCGGCTGCGGGTCGGATCCGGCGCCCTTCGCCTCGATGCGGCCCAATGTACCCGATAGGGCGCTCTCGAAGCGCTTCGCGGCCGTGACGAGCTGGCTCGTCTGATCTCGAATGGCGTCGAGGCGCGCCTGCGTCGAGGCGAGGTCGCTCGAGCGGGACTCCAGCTTGTTGACCGTGTCGGAAAATCGGGCAGCCGAGAATAGGAAGCCGAGGAAGACTAGGCCTGCCGCCAGGATAATGCCTCCGAAGGCGAAGAAGCTCAACTGGACATTGAGAACCTTTCTCTCGGTATGGGGGATGAGCATGATCGTTAGCTTTTGACGCCCGGCCGCTTTGACCCGGGACAGGAAAGCCAGGATGAGCGCGAAGGCGGCCGCAATGCGGGCGGAAACGCGGACGTGAAGGGCGTTTTCCATTTTACGGTCTCCTTGGCCCTCGATCGGAAGACACCGCCTTTTCGGCATAGTACCATTATTGACATCCCGATGTCAAAGGCGCGCGGACTCCGCCGGGCGGCGGAGCCGATCTTTCGCGCCGAGCTTTGAATCGCGCGGAGGGCTCGTGCTATACTGGAATGAATGAGCACAGACCGGGGCGTCGGGGAGAAGACGGTCTTGGCCCTCGCCAACGAGGGCGGCCTCGACCTCACCTTCATCGGCGTAGGTAGCGCCTTCTCGAAAAGATTCTTCCAGAACAATATCCTCGTCGTAAAGGGAGACTCCCACGTCCTCGTCGATTGCGGCACGAGGACTCCCGAGGCCCTCGCCCTCATGGGCCTCTCCGTCGCGAAGATAGACAACTACCTCATCACGCACACGCACGCCGACCATATAGGCGGGCTCGAGGAAGTCATGCTGGTCAACCGCTACGGACCGCGGCGCAAGACTACCATGATCGTCACCGACAAGCTTCGCAAGGCGCTGTGGTCGATGAGCCTGCGCGGCGGGGCCTCGTTCAACGAGGAGCATGACGGTGCCTACCTCGAGTTCGAGGACTTTTGGGACGTCATCGTCCCCAGCCCGGTTCGCGGCGGGGATCGAGAGCTCTGCGAGGCTCGCGTCGGCGATATCGGCATACGCCTTTTCCGAAGCATGCACATCCCCGACTCGAGTCCCGACTGGCGTTCGTCCTTCTTGAGCTACGGGCTCATCTTGGACAGGCGGATCCTCTTCACCGGGGATACCCGCTACGATCCCGAGATGCTGCTCGCCCTCGACGCCGAATACGGCTTCGAGGCCATTTTCCACGACTGCCAGCTGTTCGCGGGCGGGGTCCACGCCTCGCTGGACGAGCTGGCCGGCCTTCCTCCCGCGATTCGCGCCAAGATGCGCCTGATGCATTACGGCGACGCCATAGCCGACTTCCAACCCAAGATCGCGGAGCTCGGATTCGCCGGCATCGCCGAGCAATGGCGGACTTACAGTTTTCCGGCCCCGTAGCGGTATTGCCTCGAGCGCGGGCGATTGGCTATCTTATGGCTTACAATCATATCCTGAGGACATCTGGAGTTTCGACATGCCCCAACATCATTTCAAGACGGAGGTCTCGCGCCTCCTCGACCTCATCATCCACTCCCTCTATTCGCATAAGGAGATTTTCCTCCGAGAGCTGGTCTCCAACGCCTCCGACGCCATAGACAAGCTGCGCTACCTCAGCGTCTCCGACGAGGCCTTCAAGTCCATCGCCTTCGAGCCTTCGATAAAGGTGATCATCGATAAAGAGGACAAGACCATAGTCGTCGACGACGACGGCATCGGGATGGACGAGAAGGAGCTCGAGGAGAACCTGGGCACCATAGCGAGATCCGGCACCCGGCGATTCCTCGATAGCCTCCCCAAGGACGCGAAAAAGGACTCGAACCTCATCGGCCAGTTCGGAGTGGGCTTCTATTCGGCCTTCATGGTCGCGGACAAGATCGAGGTGACGAGCCGCAGGGCCGGGACGGAGGCCGCCTTCACCTGGACGAGCGAGGGCAAGGGCGAGTACTCGATCGAGCCCTCCGAGAGGGTCGGCCAAGGAACCGAAGTGCGCATCCACCTCAACGGCGAGGGCGAGGAGTACCTGAGCCGCTGGAGCGTCGAGACGGTGCTCAAGAAATACTCGAACCACATAGCCTATCCCATCGCCCTGGTTTCCGAGGAGCCCAAGTACGACGACAAGGGCAAGAAGGACGGGGTCGAGCGCAAGGAGGAGGTCGTCAATTCGGCCTCCGCCCTGTGGCGGATGCCGAAATCCGAGCTCAAGGACGAGGATTACGTTGGCTTCTACAAGTCCCTCACCGGCGCGGGGCTCGGGGAATTCGGCGGGGCGGAGGGCGAAGACGCGCCCCTTCATTGGATCCATACCAAGGCCGAGGGCACGATCGAGTACACGACCCTCTTCTACATTCCCTCCAAGGCCCCCTTCGACCTCTACCGCGCGGACTATCGCCCGGGGGTCAAGCTCTACGTCAAGAGGGTCTTCATAACCGACGACGAGAAAGAGCTCTTGCCGGTGTACCTGCGCTTCGTCCGCGGCGTCATCGACTCGGAGGACCTGCCCCTCAACGTGAGCCGCGAGATCCTCCAGCAAAACCGGGTCATGGCGAGCATCAGGCAAGCCAGCGTCAAGAAGATCCTCGGGGAGCTCGCCGACCTGGCCAAGACCGATACGGATAAATACGCCGCGTTCATAGCCGAGTTCAACCGCCCCCTCAAGGAGGGACTGTACTCGGACTTCGCGAATAGGGAAGCCCTGCTCGGGCTCGTGCGCTGGAAGAGCAGCGCCGAGATCCCGGCCGCCGGGGGCTGGACGAGCCTCGCGGACTACAAGTCCCGGATGAAGGAGGGGCAGAAGGCCATCTACTACATCGCCGGAGGGGAGGAGGACAGGCTCCGCAAGTCGCCCCTCTTGGAGATGTACCGCAAGGAGGGCATCGAGGTCCTCGTCTGCTCCGAGGAGATAGACGAGATCGTCATCTCGGGCCTCGGGCCCTTCGAGGGCCTCGAGCTCAAGAGCGTCAATCGCGCCGGCAGCGAGTCCGAGCTGGGCTCCGGTTCCAAGGACGGGGCGAAGCCAGAGGCGGGCAGCCCCGTCGCGGCGGCGATCGACGCGGCCAAGAAGGCCCTCGGCGAGGCAGTCAAGGACGTGCGCCTGTCCAAGCGCCTCTCGGAGAGTCCCGCCTGCGTCGTCGTCGATTCGGACGATCCGAGCCTCCAGCTGCGCGAGCTCATGAAGCAGCTCGGCGGCAGCGAGATGCCCGAGGTCAAGCCAATCCTCGAGCTCAACGGCGAGCATCCGCTGGTAAGGCGCCTCGCCGCGGCCGACGCCGCGGAGGCGGAGGACCTGGCCAAGGTGCTGCTGGGACAGGCCCTCCTCGTCGAAGGGGCCAAGCTCGCCGACCCGGCCGACTTCGCCACGAGATTGACGAGGCTGCTGAAGTAAGGGCTTCCTAGGCCTCGAGCTCGCGAAGCTTGTCCCTGATCTCGGCCGCGCGCTCGTAGTTCTCGTCGGCCACGGCGGCTTCGAGCTCGGCGCGGAGCCTGGCCACCTCTCCCTCGCTCGAGGCGGGCGCTATGGCGCCGGCGGCTTCCGGTGATGGGGATTCGGCCTCTCCGAGATGGAGTCCGGCGACGAGATTGACCGATATTCCGGCCTCCTCGACGACGCTCTCGGCGATGAACACTGGGCAGCGGGCCCGGACCGCGACGCCGATGGCGTCCGAGGGCCTCGCGTCCACGACGATCTCGCGTCCCTCGACGCGCAGCAGCATCCGCGCGTAGAAGGTCCCTTCGCGAAGGTCGTGTATCTCGATCCTCGTCATCTCGGCGTTCAGCGTCGACAGCAGGCTGAGCAGGAGGTCGTGGGTCAAGGGCCGGGGCACCTCGATGCCGCCCATTCCTATCAGTATGGACTGGGTTTCGAGCTGGCCGATGAAGATAGGCACGGCGAGATCGGATTCTTTGGGCCTGACGAGGACGACATTACCCTGGTCCGTCTGAGCCACGGTCCATATCTCGGCTTCGACGAAGGTCTGCCCCTCCATCATCTCCCCCTCGTTCCACAGTATACTATCATCGGCCGTCGCGGGCCATGGAGGCGCATCCTTGTCGAGTTACGAAAAACCCGATTTTTGGGCGGCGAAGGCCAGGAAGGAAGGCTACCCCGCGCGCTCGGTCTACAAGCTCATGGAGATCGACAGGAAATTCGGCCTCGTGAGACAAGGCGCGCGGATACTCGATATCGGCGCCGCTCCGGGATCGTGGAGCCTCTGGATACTCCGGCGCCTCGCGGGAAAGGGCTTCCTCGCGGCCGTGGACCTGCAGGACCTGGCCGCGGCTCCGGCCTACGAAAACTTCCTCTTCGTCCGCGGCGACCTCTACGACGCCGAAACGCGCTCGCGGCTCCTCGCCGCCGGTCCCTACGCCCTCGTGCTGTCGGATGCCGCGCCCGCGACCACGGGCAACCGCCTCGTCGACCAGTCGGCCTCCGAGAGCATCGTCGAAGCCGTGATAGCCTATGCCGAGGCGGCCCTCGCCCCCGGCGGCGCGCTCGTCGCCAAGATCTTCCAGGGCGGAGCCGAGGCCGGCTTGCTCAAGCGCCTTCGCGGCCGCTTCGCTCTGGCCAGGGGCTTCAAGCCGGAGGCCTGCCGATCGGAGTCCTTCGAGACCTATCTCGTCGCGACGGGTTTTCGGAAAGCATAAAGTAAGTTAATCGACATACTCCCGATACCTACTGCATTTGAAGAATCTCCTTGACTGGCGCCGAGAACGGAAATAAATTACACCCCACATTATCAGACGCTAATATAATGGAACCTACATATAGATCAATCTTTTTTATCTCTTCTCTTCGTTCGCTCGCGTCGCTCAAAGACGCGATGCAGTCGCAAGGTACCGATCTCCCAAAGGAGGTCAGTAGCTATGTGAAAAAGATCCTTGGATTTCGCGATTGCGGTGTTTACAACTGATTTTTACCTATTCAAGGAGAAGATATGAGAAAAGTCATTTTCATCGCGATCATCGTCGTCGCCGTCGGTCTCGCCGCTTGCACGAGCCCGACGGGATCGAGCTCCGCTTCGACGGACGCGACCCTCTCCGTCCTAACCGTCACGGGAGGCGGTTCCGCGATTACCTTGAGTCCGGCGTTTTCGGCGGCGACCACATCGTATACGGCCAGCGTCCCCAACACCGTAACCAGCGTGACTGTCTCGGCCACTGCCAGTAACGGCGGAGCCACCGTCAGCAGCGGAGCCGGAACGATCAACCTCAACCTCGGGACCCCCACCAATACCCTTTCAGTCAAGGTGACCGCCGCCAACGGCGTCGCCACGCAGACCTACTCGGTGGCGATCACGAGACCGGTCGGCCTGCTGTTCGCCATCTCGGTCCAGACCAGCGCCTCGAATACCGGCCTCACGCTGCCCGCCACCGTGAAAAACGGAGCGCTCACTCTGCTTGCGACCGGGTCTCAGTCGTACGGCGCCGCGAACGGCGTCAGCCTCCACGGAACCGACGTTTACGTCTTCGGAACTATTTTCAGCAGCGCAGCGAACTCCCAGACGCCCGTATACTGGAAGAACGGAACCCTCAACTCGCTCACGATCCCTGCGGGGATCGCCAGCATGGCTTCGCAACAGGGATGGATCGACTCAGCCGGGAATTTTTATATCAGGGCCACCAATATCAATTATTCCGGCGCTAACTCCGTCCTCGGGTACTGGAAGAACTGGGCTTGGGTTTCCCTTCCGATGACGCTGCCCGCTGAAAGCACCGCCGCGACGCAAGGCAATAGTTTTGAAGGGATGTCCGAGGACCAAAGCGGCAACATCTACGTCAACGGCTATCTCACGGATCCGATATCCGGGTTACAAGTTCCCGTCTATTGGGAAAATGGCTCACTATACGCAGTATCGTTGTCGTCAGTTTCGGGGGCGAGCTATGGCGGACAAGTCCAAGCGGTCGTATCATCGCCTTCTCTCTCGAGCTTTACCCTCCTTCTAACGATCGACTCCAGCAGCTCAGTGCCTTCGCCTTATTACATGGTCGGGAACACGATAACGCAGGCGCTTCCGGCGGGAGCGACCTCGATTAATGGCGGCACGGTATGGTGGGCGGCGCAGTCTCCATCGGGAGTCGTATATGGCACGGGGCAATCCGGCACGTCGTGGCCTCCCAGCTATCCGCCTGCCTATGTCGATAATTGGTCGACCCTCGTCGCGCTTCCTACTCCGAGCGGACAGCCCAACGGTTTTACCGGGGGAGCCAACTTCTATGGCAACGACGTTTACATCGATGGAAACACATATAGCTCGAGCGGTCTTTCTTCGGCAGTCTATTGGAAGAACGAAGCGCTTAACCTGATCCTCCCAAGCGGTACCGCTTATGTCGGCTCGGTCGAGGGGGGAGATACCTTTGACTAGCGCCGCCTGAAGAGCGCGCGAGAATTTCCAGTACTCACGAAAACGGCAAGGCCCCCGATATCGTTCTCCGATCTCGGGGGCCTTGCCTCCGTTCTCGTTTCCCAAGGCGCGATCGGAGAAGAAAACGAACACCATTGACAAGCGGCTCCGCCGTGCGCTATGACGGATCTTGCCAGGTTTCCGAGCGAGGAATACGGTTAAAAACCGTGACGGTCCCGCCACTGTAACCGGGGATGAAAGCGACGAGCCCTCCGCGAGAGCGGAGGGCGAAGCCATTGCGGCAAACCGCGAGAAGGCGTCGCGAGTAAGACGATCCGGAAGTCAGGATACCGATCGGAAGCCCAAACCTTCGAGGCAAAGGATAGGGCATAATGTATCCGATACGATGGGCCGTGCTGGCGTACGCGTTCGCGCTCGTCTTCGCGTTCCCCGACCATTGCCTACGGGCCGACGACGCGGCCGACCTCCCCCTCGATGACGTCTCGATAACCGCGACCCGCATACCGGAAAGCCCGAGCGCAGTCCCTCCGGCGGTCAGCGTCGTGAGCGCGGCCGATATCGAGGCGCTCGGCGCGAAGACGGCGGCCGACGCGATAAAGACCGTGCCCGGCCTCGCCATATCCGACGACGGTCCGGAGGGAGCGCAAAAGGCCGTTTCCATCCGGGGCTCCACGACCAACGAAGTCCTCGTCCTCGTCGACGGCCTGCGCGTCAACAACGCCATGTCCGGCTTGGCCGACCTCGCCGACATACCGGCGGACAATATCGATCGGATCGAAGTCCTGCGGGAGGGCGGCAGTGCCCTCTACGGCGGCGACGCGGTAGGCGGCGTCGTGAATATCATCACGAAGAAGAAGGCGGCGCCCCTCGTCCTTACCTTCGAGAACGGCTCCTACGTCCCGACCGCCCACGTCGAGGGCTACGGCTTTTCCAAGGCCGAGGAGGGCGCCGACGCTGCGAGCCTCGTCGACGAGCAGAAAGCGATGTTCTCCTGGGCGCCGGCGGCGGGAGGCCTGCAGTTCCGCGGCTCAGGCAGTCTCACGAGGGCGGACAACGCCTATACCTTCATCGACTCGAACGGGGACAATCGCGTTCTCCAGAACGCGGCCCTCCTCGGCGGGGACGGCTCCTTCGGCCTCAGCTTCCCCTGGCTCGAAGGCAGCATCGCCGCGGATCTTTCCGGCGGCTACAGCCAAAAGGGGGATCCGGGGATTCAGAGCAGCCCTACGCTCGCAGCCACGGAGATAGACTCTTCCGGCCAAGGCTCGATCAAGTACTCGACCGACCGCTTCCTCGCGGACGCGCTCAGCCTGGACGCGACTTTGTATGCGCAGTATACGGGCATCGATTACGAAGACGCCGACTCGCCGGCCAATGACGGACGCAGCATGGTCTACGTAGGAGGCGGGGACATCCAGCAGAAAGCCTCGATCACCGATTCTCTCTCTTTCGTCTACGGAGGCTCCTTCGCCTATACCCAAGCCCGAAGCGATACGATCGGCTCGCCCGCCCGCATCGCCGGCGGCGCCTACTTCGAACCCGTCATGGAGGCGGGGGCCTTCTCCTTCCGCCCCGCGATCCGCTACGACTATTACTCGGACTTTTTCGCGAACGATCCCCTAGGCGGGATAGGGGCGACGATGGCGATCGCCTATCGCCTTTCCGAAGCCGACGTCCTCAAGCTCAACCTCTCCCGCTCGTATCGAGCGCCGACCTTCGAGGACCTCTACTGGCCCGCCTCCAACGGGGCCGAGGGCAACCCCAGCCTCCAGCCCGAGACGGGCTATGCCGCGGACTTCGGATTCGAGCGGCATAGCGGGAGCTTTTCGTACAGCGCCGTCGCTTACCTCCGCTACATCGAGAACGCGATCATATGGCAGCAAGGCTCCGACGGGATATGGCGGCCGAGCAACTTCGGAGCCGCCCTCTACCCGGGGATAGAGCAGGATCTCGAGACCGCCTTCGCGGATCATTATACGGCCAGCCTCAACTACAGCTATCTCTATAGCTACGATCTTTCGGGCGGCCTTTCCCTGGGGGACGACCAGCGGCTGCCGATGATTCCCGTGCATAGCCTGAATGCCACGATCGCCTACGAAGCCGGGCCGCTCTCATGGTCCGCCACGGCCAAGTACGCGAGCCTGCGCTTCCTCACGACGGCGAACGCAGGCTACCTGCCCGACTACTTCACGCTGGACGCCGTCGTCAAATGGAAATTCACGATGCTCCTTTCGGCCTACGCGGCAGTGGACAACCTCTTCGACGAGCAATACGAGATCGTGAACGATTACCCCATGCCAGGCACGAGGCTCCGGCTGGGAATCGAGATGCGAATTTGAGCTTTCATCCATCACAGCGCGATAGGAGGCTATCATGAGAACTTTTATTTCAGATAAGGAGCGAGCCGTGACCGGGAGAACTCTTCGTCTCGGCGCTTGCGCGGCTGCGCTCATCGCGGCAACCCTCGCGGGTGGCTGCTCGAACCCGGCGGGCACGGGGTCGACGACGCCGGCTGCGTACACGACCTATCTATATATGACCGATACTACGAACGGGCGCGTGTACACCTTCAATCCTTCTACGCACGTCGGATCTTCGACGAGCCTGATCAATACGAGCAGCGCAGCGGGAGAAGTCGAATTCTACAAAGGCATCGGGTATGTCGCCGTGGGGTATAACTCGGGGGCGGGCGTTTATTATTTCGATCCTTCGAGTTCCGCGCCCAGCGCAAAGCTGATCGGCGGCAGCGCCGGCCTGGATGCGGAATATTTTGCATTCTATAGCCCGACGCTAGCCTACGTGAGCGTCGTAGGGACCGGCGACACAGGGGGGATATACACTTTCAATCCTTCGAGCCCGAGCTCAGGATTCACCCAGGTCGCTGCGACCGGCGCAAATAAATATTTGCAGGAGATTATCATCGGTCCCGATCAAATGATCTACGTCGCTGAGAACTACGATAAAGCGGTACTTCGGATCAATCCTACCAATTATAGCAACGTGACGACTGTCGCCACCTCTGAACAAGGCCCCACCGGCCTCGTCTCGGGAACCTACAATGGGCTACCTGGCGTCTTCGTCGCGAATACGGGGACTAACTACCTCTCCGGAGCCGCGACCCCAGGCTCGATCGATTTCATCGCTGCCGGATCATCGACAGCGACCACGGTAACGGCTAATTCTATTTATCCGGCTCGACTAATCCAGCTTCCTAATGGTAGCTTGATTGCGACTGGTTACGATAATAGCTATACTCCCCACACCTATCTGGTCACCTTGTCCGGCACGAACGCGAGCGTGAGCGAGATCAGGGCCGGGACGACTTCTTTCGGCAGCTTCAGCATTGCCTATAATAGTTCCAGTGGACTTATTTATGTTCCGAATAACATCTACGGTACCAGCAACCAGCTCTACGTCTTCGACGCGAGCGGCAATCAGCAATCCTACAGCCCCGTGTCGGTGATGACGAGCTCGGACAATATCGCCAACGTAGCCTTCTACCAGGATTGAGCAAAAAACAATCGAGAACGCGACAGGGCCGGGAATTCCGCATAAGGGATTCCTGGCCCTTACTGACTCGGCAATAGAGCATCGTACTTGAGCGTTGCAAAAGCCCGCTACGGCTAAGGCTTTTTGCAACGCCGTAACAAATATTAAATTGCCGAGTCAGTATATATCAGTCCACCGGCGGAATTACTCCCATCGCGCGGAGCTCTTCATCCTCGTTCGGGGCGGGAATCGACGTATCGTCGTTGGCAAGAATGCGGAGAATCGAACGCCTGGCCAATAGCTTTTTAGCTGACGCGATCTCGCTATCAGTCATTTGGCGCTTTCTCCCGCCTACGTGCCCAGGCTTTCGGGCAGTTGCAAGTCCGGCACGAGTTCGCTCGATCTTCAATTCGCGTTCCATTTCAGCCAGGCTAGCCATGACGTGGAAGAAGAATCGGCCTGATAGCGTGCCGGTATCGATAGTGTCGGTGCCACTTACCTTGCCCTCATAGAACTTTTTGCAACCAGCCTTTTTCAACGCATCAATCTGAAGAGCGAGATTCCGATCTTGCGTCGAAACGCGCGCATAGCCGATCAACTTGAAATTTCATCCTCTCGGTTTCAGTAACTTCATGCAGTGACCAGCAGGACCTCTCGTTCTTCGGCTCGCCATGCGGCATAGCGAAGGGCCTGCATGATGTCCTCTCGTTCAAGGTACGGATAGTCCGTAAGCATCTCCTCGACGCTGTGCCCAGCGCCGATTTGTCCAACGATCATGCCGACTGTGACGCGCATCCCGCGAATACACGCCCTGCCACCCATCACGTCAGGATGCTGGGTGATTCGATCCCATTGTCCCATATCGGCTCCTTATCGAAACTCATTATCAGGCTAGCTTGGTGAGAATATAATTTCAAGAAGCATTTTTGAGAACGGAAATACCTTGAATTCGCTTGTTTCAGGGTGATGCAAGAAGACTTCTCAAAAAACAACGTTAGTGTAATGTACGCGCGTTCTTTCAAGGCTGAAGAGGTAGACGAGGAGCAGGTGATGGCGAGCAAAAGCGAAGCTCCTGGTACGCGATGACACGTTGTCTGAGTTGGGGTGACAGTAAATTGAAGCGAGCGATCTTACGCAAACGGGGATAGCGGAATTTTCGGCGGTTTGGGTGTACACCCCAAAGTAGGTAAAATCCTTCCTCGGCCCCGCGTGCCTCCAAGGAAAATACGCGCACCGCAGGATGGACCGATTGAAAAGCAAACCGCTGGATCATCCCAATCAGCCTGGGCCGGATTATTTCTAGAAAAAGCGTCTCCTAAATTGCTCACTCCCATGGATTGAGAATCTCGACCCGCAGCTGCCGAAAATCTTCGACGTTCCGTGTTACCAGGACGAGATCGCGCGATATCGCCGACGCGGCGATGAGAGAATCCATCGCGGAGGGAGGCCGCCCGAGCGATTCGGCTTCCGCGCAGATCTTCGCCCATACGCGAACGACATCGGCATCGACTGGAATGAGCCTCGTCCGACGGGTCGAAAAAAGTCCTTCAAGCCAGAGTCGCAAACCATTCCGGCGCGCGCCAGTATCCATCCCTTCGACACCCCGGAGAAGCTCGCCTAATACGAGCGTGGAAAGGAAAACATCCGCTTCGGACACGGACGATGCCCATTTTATCGTACCCGCATTAGGAAACGGCTTGGCGAATTCGGAAAAGACGCAAGTATGGAGAAGGAACATCCTAGAGGTTCACGACTCGCAATGGCGAAACATCCCTCTCGACGACGAGCCCCGAGCCCGCGAGAGGCGATGTGAGGAGAAAATCGGCAAGTGTCGACGACCGTTCCCTGATCGACCGCCATTCTTCGGCCGAAACGACGACG
>Ga0181529_10005283_pt1 | contig 13586 bp, 9 predicted proteins | sample PEATcosm2014_Bin_36_FD_119763 | JGI IMG/M metagenome (GOLD analysis project Ga0181529, IMG submission 119763) | Peatland microbial communities from MTU Mesocosm Facility, Houghton, MI, USA - PEATcosm2014_Bin10_30_metaG | ecosystem: Environmental > Terrestrial > Soil > Wetlands > Peat | place... | reverse complement strand
GATCACTGTCGGAAGCGGGACCCCGCCTCCTGAAGAAAAATCCAACTGAAAGAAAATATACCTTCTTACCTACACGCCGTAGGGCGTAATCCGGATTTTTGGCCGCTTATCTCACTGTTAGCGTTCACCAGAAGCAGGTACTCCAGACCACTCGCCGCGTAGTCCTCCGGGGCCATCGTTTCAAAATCGATGTCGACCGCCGCCTTGTACATCTCCGGTGCGCTGAGGCCAAAACACTCCACCTGCCCCGTCTTGATCATCTGCAACAAGCGCGCTGAAGGAAACAACACCTCCGGTAGCATTTCGAAGCCGCACAAGGAAAACTTCTGAAAAACCTGATCAGCCCAGATGCGGTACGCGGCGCGCGAATCGTTCAGGTTGGTGCCGGCCAGCAAATCCACGCTCAGAGCCATGTGCACCTTCGCCTTCTGGGCCAAGGCGCGCAGACCACCACCGAGTGCCCCGGCCATCAGCAAGGCACTCCTCGTGAATCTTCGTCGGTCCATCGGGTCGTTCATCATCTCTTTCTTCCTGTTGTCCGTGCTCCGAAGACGTCTTGGTCGTGCTGCCCTGAAAAATCGCTGCTCATCGGTCCTGGTCTGTTTCTCTACCCGGATACGTTCAATGGTCCGCGGCGATCTCCAAGTTCACCTGATTGCCCACCGCCACGTCAATCTGCGTCATAATCGCCTCATGCTCGTACACCGCTCGGTAATAAGCGGCTGAAACCAGCGCCTCCTGAATCTGCGCGCGCACCACTTTCTCCGTAGTCAGCAGACCCGCGCCATAACCCCGCGTGGTCAACTCACTGTCTTCCCGCGCGGCTGTCATGGCGTCGCGACTGGCCGTATAGATCTTCTCCGCGGCCTCCAGTTGCAGGAAGAGCTGGCGCAGGCGCAACCCCAGACCCTCCTTCAACAGCAGCTTCTGCTCCTTCAAGCGGTTGATCTTGGCCTGAGCCTCGGCAATCTTGGCGCTGGTCATGAAGCCGTCAAAGATGGGAATCTCCACGCCCGCCCCAATCGTCCAACCCTGCATGTTGGGCGAGACGGCAAGGCCCGTGCCGTAGCTGTTCCAGTAGCGGTGCAGCGATCCGGTCAACCCGATCTTGGGTGCATAGCCGCTGGCCGCCGTCTTGCGCTCGCCTTCAAAGGCCTTCAAGCCGGCCTCCACTTGCTTCCAGTCCGGATTGAACTCGTAGGCCTCCGCCACCAAATCAGTCAACTTGGCGCCGGTCGGGTGGTAGGGAATCTCTTCATCGGCAGGTGTTACGCTCGCATCCCAGGCCAGTCCCATGGTGAACGCCAGAGCGGCTTCGGCGGAGATCTCGTTCTCCGCCAGGGTGGCCACCAGCGAGCGGATCGTCTCCACCATCACTTTGTTGTCCAGGTAGTCGGCCTTGGTCACCGTGCCCGAGCCTTCCTTGTAGAGGCTCTCGGTAATCTTCAACGTGATCTCCATCCGCTCCAGCGTGTCGGTGCCCAGCAGATGCAGTTGCCGCGCCAGCAGCGCCCCGTAGTAGATGCGGGTCACGTTCTCGGTTACGTCCAGATCAGTGCGTCGCGCCTCGGTCCGGGCCACTTCCTCACCGGCCTTGGCCTGCTCTACATAGCCCCGCCGCATGCCCCCATCCCACAGCAGCCACTTCATCTCGCCGGAGAGGCTCTCGGTGCGCGGATCCATCAGCTTCACGTTCTGCGCCGGCACAGGAAAAATCTGCACCGGTGTGGTGATGGTTTGCCCCGGAAAGGTCACCGGCATCTGCACCGCCACCGGAGGAAAGCCCGGTCCAAAGGCATTGGCTGGAATTGTTACCGTTGCCGTGCCCGGCTGAGTGGTGATGGTCTGCGATGGCAGGCCCATTTCCGAGGCAGGGAAGACAAAATTCGGCGGGTGTTCCATCTGCTCCACCCCGGCGCGGGCCGTGATCTGCGGCCAATAGCCGGCCAAAGCCTGCCGATGCTGCGCTTCCGCAATGGCCACCGCAAACTTGCTGGCCGGGCGGCTGTGGTTGCGCTCCATTGCAATCCGCAGGCACTCCTTCAGCCCCAGCGTCTGCTCTGACGGTGCAGGCGCACCCTGGCCAAACAACGTTGCACACAACCCCGCCACAAGGCAGAGACCGCACGTAGGCAGCAGCTTGGTTTTCACAGACCCTCACAGGCAGAACTTCGAGCCACAAATTGGGCTGTTTTCCTCCTTTATCGACGATTCATTGGGCCTGTTCAATTTTGAACGGTATCTTTCAGGGGTACAGGGGGTACTTATGAGTGCCATTTTGCGTATATCTGCATGATTTCAGCGCACTCCAAAGTTTCAATCCCGGAAACTTCGCCCCCTCCATGCGTGCGAACTGGAAACTTTGTACTATCCCCGGCAACAGCCAGCACCGTCTTGCTCCCTGTATCCTTTGTCGACGAGCTGTCGAATTATTCCCCGTTTTCACCCTGGACGCTCTCTCCCCATTGCCCGTAAAATGACTTGACAAATCATTCGAACATTGACGGTGAACAGCATGGCCAGGGGACGCAGAAAAGATGGTTCGTCGGCAATTTCCATCCGGCAAAGAGCCTATCTAGAGATTCAAAAGCGCATTGCTACCGGCGATTTGCCCCCCGGCTCCGCCATCTCCGAACTGGATCTGGCCCGGGAACTGGGCAGCAGCCGTACCCCCATTCGCGAGGCCATCAGCCAGCTGGTGGCGGAAGGTTTGCTGGAGCAGAATGAGGTGGGCGGCGTCTTTGTGATCCAGCTCACGCGCGAAAACATCATTGATACCTATGAGTTGCGCGAAGCCCTGGAGATCTACGCGGTGGGCAAGGTGGCCCGCCTTGGCCTGCTGCGCCCGGTCGACAAGGAGCAGCTCCACAGCCTCGTGAACCGCATCAAGGAGCTACACGATGAACTGACCAGCTCCGGCCTGCCCGCACTCGACGAGGTGCAGACCAACCGCCTCCTGGCTGCCGACCTCAGCTTCCACGCCCTGCTCATCGGACTCTCGCAAAACGTGCGCATCAACAAGGTGGTCAATGATACACGGCTCCTGCTGCGCATCTTCACCATCCGCCGGGAAAGCCACGACGTTCCAACTCTGGAGCGTATCCGATTTGAACACAATGAGTTACTGGAATCCATCGAGAACCGCGACGAGCCCACCACCTGCCGCCTGCTGAGCGCCCACATCCAGGCTAGCCAGCGCGAGCGCCTGGAGGAGTACGACCAGCACCTGAGGGAAGCCTCCATGCGCAAGAGCTTGCCGGCCTTCCTGGAGATGTATCAGCCGCTCCACCTTACCTCCTCGCCCTACAAACGGGCGCGCTGATCGGCGCAGGGGGTCCATTGGTTGCATGCGGTACGAATGGGACGTTTTTTTGTGTTGATGAGGACGTTATGTCGACATCATGACGACATAACCGCTATACTTCTCCTTGATACAAGATCAGGGAGAAGTGTCGCCGCCGGAGCCCCTCCGGCCTGCTGGCGCAACTCTCTCAGGAGATCTCATGGCACATCCTTTGCTGGGCGGAGTCCTGGCGGCAGTTCTAATGCCGCGCGACTCCCATGGAAACCTCGACGAACAGTCTCTCGCGGCCAACCTTCATTTTCTGCTCGAAAAGGGCATTCGCCAGTTTGCAGTCAATGGCGCAACCGGCGAGTTCTGCCGTGTGGACCCCACTGAACTCCGTCAGATGATGCAGGCCACTATGAGCCATCTGCCCCAGGGAGCCACGGTGCTCTGTGGCGTGGGCGCGGCCGGGCTCCAGGAGTCGCTCGATCTGGCCCAGGTGGCGGCCGAAGAGGGAGCTACCGCTCTCTTGCTTCCGATGCCTTACTTCTTCCCCTACAGCCAGGACGACTTGGAGGCCTTTGCCGCCGCGTTTGCCGCTGCCTCTCCGCTGCCTGCGCTGCTCTACAACCTGCCCCAGTTCACCTCCGGCCTGGAAGTGGATACGGTTCTGCGTCTGCTGCGCGCGCACCCGAATTTGATGGGCGTCAAAGACAGCAGCGGCTCGCTGGACATCATGCGTGCCCTCACCCAGGAGCGCCTGCCCGTGAGCCGCATCATCGGCAACGACGGCGCTTTGGCCCAGGCGCTGCGGGAAGGCGTTTGCGACGGCGTGGTCTCCGGCGTGGCCTGCGTGCTGCCCGAGGTGATTCAAGCGCTGTTTGTGGTCACGCCCGAGGACGAAGCCTTCCAGACCGCCGCCAATCTGCTCAAGGAGTTCATCGCGCGGATTGACGTGCTGCCTACTCCCTGGGGTCTCAAAGTGATCGCCGAGTCGCGTGACCTGGCCAAAGCAACCTTCTCGTTGCCCGTCTCCGCTGTCCGTGAAGGGCAGATCCGCGAGATCCAGCGCTGGTTTGAGGGCTGGCTCCCGGAAGTCTGCTGCACGCTCAGCAAGGTTGCGGTCAGTTAGCGTTCCGCCCACCGGGTTGGAGATACTCTGGGCTAGTGGGGTGTCTCACGCAGATGGTCGTTTATGTTTTGTATCAGTCGTCCACCGGCTTTTGCGACCCCCTATGGATGAAACGTTCTCGTCCTGCCCTCGGATTTGCGCCCCATCGGGGGCGCAGTGCGAGTAGCCCAAGGCAAGCAGCAGGCGCAGCCCTGGGTTTGCGCACCAAAATAGACATCGCGCCCTGTAGGGGCGCGACGAACGGCCAAACGGGTCTTCCAGTTTCTTTTGAGTCGTCCTCCGGCTGTTACTGACCCATGGGGGGATGAAACGGGCGGAGGGAGCAGGGGCCTTGAGGCCCCTGAATTGAGAGCTTGAATCAATGGGCCTTCAGGCCATGTCCTTTTCATCCCACCATCGTTTTGTTGAACCTGCATTCTTGTTTCTTGTCAGGGCAGGACTTCAGAGCCTGCCCTGAGCGCAATTGAAGGGTGCCCTAAGCGCTGCAAAATGAGCGGGGCTTTAGCCCCTGAGGGAAAGCAGAACTTTATGTGGACCTGCAATACATCCATGAAAACAGACGTGATTTTCGAGGCACTACACTAGACGTTAGCCTTGCTCCAGGAATCGAGAGACGCTCGCTCATGTTGATCCAGCCCCGGTGGCGTGTGGTGGCAATGCTGTGGACGGTCTGCTGGCTCAACTACGCAGACCGCCAGGCTATCTTTGCGCTCTTCCCGCTGCTGCGTGCTGAGTTCGGCGTGGACAACGTGCGTCTGGCGCTGCTGGGCACCTCGTTCATGTGGGTCTACGCGCTGGCCGGGCCGCTGGCTGGCTGGGCTGGCGATCGCTGGTCGCGCCGCGGGCTCATCCTCAGCGGCCTGGTGCTCTGGATGCTAGTTACCGTGGCCACGGTCCTCTCCCACAGCTTTTGGCAGATGGTGATTCTGCGCGCCTTCAGCGGTCTGGCGGAGGCGGTTTACTTTCCCGCCGCCATGTCGCTGATCGCCTCCTGTCACGGCCCCAAAACCCGCTCCCGCGCCATGTCGGTGCATCAATCGGCGGTCTACGCGGGCACCATTGGCGGCGGCGTGCTGGCGGCCTTCATGGGCGAACGGTTCGGATGGCGCTCCAGCTTCTCGCTCTTTGGCTCGCTAGGCATGGGCATCCTGGTTCTGCTGTTGTTCTTTCTCAAAGAGCCGCCGCGCCCCCTCGCCAGCGCCGCTCCGACCATCCCCGCCGCTGCGTTGTTCAGGCTGACGGTGCGCGAAACCCTTGTCCAGCCGCTTGCGCATCGCCTGGTGCTGGTCTTCATGGGAGCCAACTTTGTAGCCATGATCTTCCTGGTCTGGCTGCCCAGCTTTCTCTACGCCAAGTTCCACATGAGTCTGGCCATGGCCGGCATCAGCGCCACCGTCTATCTGCAACTGGCCGCGGTAGCGGGGGTGCTGTGCGGCGGCGTGCTGGCCGATCACTGGGCCGGCAAGATGCGCGGCGGCCGCATGCGCACCCAGGCTCTGGGCCTGCTGGCAGGAACCCCGTTCCTCTTCCTCACCGGCTGGGCGCCGTCCATGATCTTGCTGGTGGTGGGTATGGTCGGCCTGGGCTTCTTCAAGGGCATCTACGAGTCCAACATCTGGGCCTCGCTCTACGACGTGGTTCGGCCCGAGTGCCGCGCCACCGCCGTGGGCCTGATGAACTCGCTCGGCTGGCTCGGGGGTGGGCTGGCACCGCTGGCCATTGCCGCCGCCAGCCAGTGCTTCAGCATGAGCCTTTGCCTGAGCGCCACCTGCTGCATCTACGCACTGGCCGGATGCCTGCTCTGGTGGAACGGCCGCGTGGCCTCGCACGCGGCCCTGTAAACCCGGCAGGGGTAGCGTCTCGAAGGTTACATCGATCTCCGTTGCCGCACTGCAGGGCTATAGGGTAAGGAAATCCCCCGGCACAGCCTGGATGGCAGTAGCAGTTTGCCCTTTGCCGGGGCATTCATGAGCTTGATCTCGATGGATTGCGGGCTACCTGCGGTGGGGCCAATGCGCTTCGCGGCACCTGCGGTGCGGCCAGCGCGCTTCGCTATGCTCACGACGCTTCGGTACGAAGGTTCGTGCCGTCCCTACGGGACTCCGGGGCATTTTTGGGGAAGCTTTCCCCACCTTGAAAGGTGGGGCTAACATGTACTGCGCCTAGGGCGCGGGGTTCAGAATGGCGTGAGCAGTTGAGCTCCGTGAACAGTTGAGCTTGCTGAGCGAGAGGTCCGGCCAGGCCCCTTTGAGGGACCGCTGCCCCTAAAGCCCCGCTCTGCCGGGGCATATTTACAGCCCGATCCTTCCGGCCTCTTTTCGGCACGGTTAAACAGGCTGCAGACGAACTCTCAATAGAAGGCAAGAAGCGTCAGGGCATGACTTTAGTCATGCCGCAAGTGCCATAAAATCAACCGGGCTTTAGCCCCTGCGGGAGACTTCCAACTGAAATCGCCTTCAAAACAAGTCTTTCCGCAGCCTGTAACGCCTTTCCTTTTCAAAGCCACTCTACAGCTGAGAGAAAAATACGCTGGCTACTCGTGCCGCGAAACCACTTCTTCATACACCGCAGCATACTCGCGCGCGGGGCCGGACCAGTCGTAGTTCTTGGCCATGCCGTTGCGCATCAACTGCGTCCAACCTTCGCGCTGGGTGAATGCGGCCAGGGCACGATCGACGGTGGCCAACAGGTCGCTCGGATTGAAGCCCTGAAACTTGAAGCCGGTTCCAGTGCCAGCCTGCGCATTCCACTCCTCCACGGTATCGTCCAGCCCGCCAGTGGCGCGCACCACGGGAACGGTGCCGTATTTGAGCGAGTAGATCTGATTCAGTCCGCAGGGCTCGTAGCGCGAGGGCATGAGGAAGATATCCGATCCGGCCTCGATCTTGTGGGCCAGCAGGTCGTCGTAACGGACCTCAACGCGGACGCTGCCAGGGCTGGACCAGGCCCAGCTCTTGAAGAAGCGCTCGTAGATGGGTTCGCCGGTACCAAGAGCCACCACCGCTAGGTCGCGCTGCGCCAGCTCATCGGCGATGGCGGCCACCATGTCAAAGCCCTTTTGCGTGGCAAAGCGGGAGACAACGCCCACCACGGGCGTTGAATCCGGCAGATTGTGCAGGCCGAAGGTGCGCAGCAGATCGGCGCGGCAGGCGCGCTTGCCGGTCAAATCTTCTGGAGTATAGTTGGCCGCAATCTTGCGATCCGCCTCTGGACTCCACTCGCTGTAATCCACGCCGTTCAGAATGCCGCGCAGGTCGCGTCCCCGGGCGCGGAGCACGCCGTCAAGGCCTTCGCCAAACTCGGGGGTGCGAATCTCCTCGGCGTACTTCCGGCTCACGGTAGTGAGCACGTCGGAGTAGATCATGGCTCCCTTGAGGAAGTTGAAGCGATCAAACTGCTCCATGCTGTCCATGCGGAACATCTCCCACGGGAACAGGAGCTGCTCGGTGGTGCGGGGCGGAAACTTTCCCTGGTAGGCGGCGTTATGGATGCTGAGCACCGAGCCGCTCTTGCTGAGCGCTGGATCCTTGGCATACAGCGTGCGCAGATAAACCGGAATGAGCGCGGCCTGCCAGTCGTGTACATGGAAGACCTGAGGCACGCCAAGCTGCTTGCTGGCTTCAAGCACAGCGCGGCAGAAGAGGCCGAAACGCTCGGCATTGTCGCTGTAGTCGCCGCCAGCCTCGCCATAAAGCTCCGGCCGGGAGAACATCTCCGGGCAATCCACAAAGTAGTACTGCACGCCGGCGCGCACCCCGCCATCCACAATGCCCGCAAAGCGGTTGTAGTACTGGAAGGGGATGGTGAGGGAGCGGATCACGTAACGCGGTTCGTCCTGCAGGTGCTTGCGCACCCGCGGATAGAAGGGCAGGTACACGGAGACGCGGTAGCCCAGCTTGACCAGCTCCGGCCCGAGCGCTCCCACAACATCCGCCAGACCTCCGGTCTTGGCAAATGGCACACACTCCGACGAAGCAAACACAATGTGCATCAGGCTACCCTTCATGGCAAAGATGGCTCCGGTCAGTTACTGCCACAGGAGCCCCAAAGGGCAAGGATACTATGGAGAGAGGGACGAGCTGAAAAGGGGCGGATGATAGATCCGGAGAGAGAGGTTGGACACTCCCTCCCACCCTTTCCACAAAGAACGCGGAAAGGATGGGGCACCCAGGCTGCGTTGATTTGCCGATTCAAGGGGTGGCGTGCGAGCGCAAGGCATGGTGTTGGAAGGGCTGCAACTATTCGCCAAATTTTCGCCATGCCGCGCTATAATTTTTGCATGGACTTTCAGCTCGTGACACCCTATCAGCCCCGCGGTGACCAGCCTCGCGCCATTGAAGAGCTGGTGCAAGGGCTCTCGGACGGCGAAAAGCACCAGGTGTTGCTGGGCGTAACCGGCTCGGGCAAGACCTTCACCATGGCCAAGGTGATTGAGCACTGCAACCGGCCGGCGCTGATCCTGGCGCACAACAAGACGCTGGCGGCGCAACTTTATCACGAGTTCAAGCAGTTCTTTCCCAACAATGCAGTCGAATACTTTGTGAGCTACTACGACTACTACCAGCCAGAGGCTTATATTCCGGCGGGCGACCTCTACATCGAGAAGGAAGCGACCATCAATGAGGAGCTGGACAAGCTCCGTTTGTCCGCCACCCGCAGCCTCTTTGAACGAAGAGATGCGATCATCGTCAGCTCCGTAAGTTGCATCTACGGCCTGGGCTCGCCAGAGGCTTACTACGGCATGTTGCTGCTGCTCGAAAAGGGGCAGCGCATCAGCCGCAAGGACCTGACCCGGCGGCTGGTGGAGATTCTTTACGAGCGCAACGATGTGGACTTCCGGCGCGGCACCTTCCGCGTGCGCGGCGACACCATCGAGGTCTTTCCCACCTACGACGAGAACGCCTTTCGCATTGAGATGTTCGGCGACGAGATCGAGTCGCTGAGCCAGATCGATCCCCTCTTCGGCACCGTCAAACAAAAATACACGCGCCTTCCCATCTACCCCAAGAGCCACTACGTGGTGCAGCCCGAGCGCAAGGCCGATGCCATTGAGTCGATCACCCTGGAGCTGAACGACTGGATGCAGCAGCTGGAGTCGGAGGGGCGCATGGTAGAGGCGCAGCGCATCCATCAGCGCACCCGCTTTGACCTGGAGATGATCAAGTCCATGGGCTACTGCCACGGGATCGAGAACTACTCGCGGCACTTTTCCGGCCGTCTGCCGGGCGAAGCTCCTCCCACGCTGCTGGACTATTTTCCGCGCGATTATCTGCTGTTTATCGACGAAAGCCACGCCACCATCCCGCAAGTGCATGGCATGTGGCATGGCGACCGCAGCCGCAAGCAGAACCTGGTGGACTACGGCTTCCGTTTGCCCTCCGCCATGGACAACCGCCCGCTCACGTTTGCCGAGTTCGAGACCCGCGTGCACCAGACGATTTACGTCTCCGCAACGCCGGGCCCTTATGAACTCACTCGCGCCGCCGGCGTGGTGGTGGAACAGGTGATCCGGCCCACCGGCCTGATCGATCCGGAGGTGGAGATTCGTCCGGTGAAGGGCCAGATCGACGATCTGCTGGCCGAGATCCGGGAGCGCGCCAACAATGGCGAGCGGGTGCTGGTGACCACGCTGACCAAGCGCATGGCGGAGGATCTGGCCAGCTACTACACCGAGGTGGACGTACGCTGCCGCTATCTGCATTCTGAGATTGAGACGCTGGACCGGGTCAAGCTGCTGGCCTCGCTGCGCCGGGGCGAGTATGACGTGCTGATCGGCATTAACCTGCTGCGCGAGGGGCTAGATCTGCCGGAGGTGTCCCTGGTAGCCATTCTGGACGCCGACAAGGAAGGCTTCTTGCGTTCCACCGGCTCGCTGATCCAGACCATTGGACGCGCGGCGCGGCACGTGAAGGGCAAGGCAATTCTCTACGCCGACCGGATGACCGACTCCATGCAGCGCGCCATCAGCGAGACCGACCGCCGCCGTCAGATTCAGCGCGAGTACAACGAAGAGCACGGCATTGAGCCCCGGTCGATTGTGAGCGCCATTGACATGGGTCTGGCCGCGATTCTGAAGGCCGAGTACGGCGACATGAGCGAGGAAGAGACCGCGGAGATGCCCGCGTTTACCTCGCAGGCCGAGTTGGACGCCCACATTGCCAAGCTGGAAGTGGAGATGCGTGAGGCGGCCAAGAAGTTCGAGTTTGAGCGCGCCGCCAAGCTGCGCGACGCGGTCAAGGAGCTGCGCGAGAAGGAGTTTTTGTTCGGGTAAAGCGAAACCAGAGTTGCTGTTTCTCGAAGCCTAGGGGGTTCAAGTCGACGCGACCTTTGAGAGATAACCAGGACACACCTACTCTGGTTTAGCTCGAGCAGCCTATTGAGAGCGGTTTTCCAATGGTTGTAGCCCTTGCAAAGATTGTACGGAGTGGCTTTTCTTCAGGAAGATGCCGCTCGGCTGTTGTGGTTTCGGGGTAGGGCAATTGGAGAATCGCGTTAGTTCCTGATGAATGTTTTTAGGCTATTTGGACTTTCATCACAGTCCCCCACCGGTGTTTCCGACCTCGACGGATGAAACTGTCAATTTCGCCTTCGGTTTTTCTGCCCACCCAAGAGGTCGGGTGCCCCAGGTCTTGATTTTGAGACCTGGGAAAGCACGAACCTCAATCCGGCGAAGAGTTGTTTCTGATTAGGCTGGGAGACTTCGCCGATCGCTATCGCCCCGTGGTTTCACTGGCCCGCCCGCTGCGTTTGATGATTTTTAATTTTTTACTCTTTACAAACTCGCTGCGCCGGAAACGGAGCGCGGTCCAATCCTCATCGATGGCAATGGCGCGGACGGTTTCAAAGCCAGCGGCCAGCAGCTTTGCCCAGCCGGTGTCGCGGTTGAAGTCGCACTTCAGGCGCTTGGAGCTGCCCTTGGGGTAGGCAAACCAAACCGCGGCGTCGCCTGGCGCCTTTTCCGCCACCAAAGGGGCCAGCTGGTCCACCTCAACTTGCTGGGTGACAAAGGCCAGCACAAAGCCGGTTTCCGCCACGCTCTCCAGATGGGCGTGGATGGTTAGCGCGGGCAGCCCTGCCAGCACCGGCAAAAAGCTCTCCGGCGGGTTCACGATCACCATCTCCTGCCGGTCCTTGATCTGTAGCTTTTCCGCAATCGTCGCCATGGATTCTGATGCTACAACAGATTGCGAATTAATCTGCAACACCGGCTGAGCGCAAATGGGCGGAAATGGATGCGGAGACTGGGCAGGGAATTGATCTGGCCGTCTCCAGGGGCTGGGGATGTTTCTGTTCCGTGTCTCTGCTGGCGGTGAATTGGCCTGGAAATGTCGAGTATGATCAGAGCAACGCACACTCGTCTGCGCGCACTTCAATCTTAAGGACTTGCCCGTGTTTGACGCCAAGACCGTTTCTGCCGCCTCTGCCTCTTCGTCTCCGTCCGCCTCACCGTTGCGCATTGCCTTGTTCGGCTTTGGCACGGTGGGCAGTTCCGTTGCGCGGATTCTGGCGGAGACTTGTCCGCTAGGTCTGAAGTTGACGCATGTTTATAACCGCAACGTGGCCCGCAAGCGTGTGGACTGGTTGCCCTCGTCCGTGGTCTGGACCGAAGATGTGGATGCGGTCCTGAACTCGCCCGATGTGGACGTGATTGTGGAGTTGATGGGTGGCCTGGACCCGGCCGGTGGCTGGGTGCGTCGGGCGCTTGCTGCCGGCAAGAGCGTGGTCACGGCCAACAAGAAGCTGATTGCGCTGGAAGGCGTGAATCTTGAGGCTCTGGCTGCTGCAAACGGTGGCCACCTGAAGTTTGGCGCGGCTGTGGCGGGCGGCATTCCGGTGATCCCGGGGCTGGAGCAGGGCCTGGCGGGCGACCGCATCTGCCGCATTCAAGGTATTCTGAACGGCACCTGCAACTTTATTTTGAGCAAGATGGAAGCCGGCGCGGACTATGCTCCGGTGCTGGCCGACGCGCAGGCCAAGGGCTACGCCGAGGCCGACCCCACGGAGGACGTGGGCGGCTTCGATGCCCGCTCCAAGCTGGCCATTCTGATGCGGCTGGCGATGCACGTGGTTGTGAATCCGGAAGAGATTACGCCCAAGTCCATCACGCAGGTTTCCGCCATCGACTTCAGCTATGCCAGGGATCTGGGCTGCACCATCCGCCAGATTGCCCGTGCCGAGATGCAGGATGGCGCGGTGGCGGCGACGGTTGGCCCCATGCTGATCGACAAGTCCTCGCCGCTGGCCTGGTCGCGTGGTACGGAGAACATGGTGGTGTTTACAGGCCGTTACGGCGGCGATGTGGTCTTCAGCGGTCACGGCGCCGGCGGCCATCCGACGGCGGTGGCGGTGGTCAGCGATCTACTGGCGCTGGCGCAGGACTCGCGCCGCGTGCAGCTTCCCTCTGAGCCCGCTTCCATCAGCGTGGAGCTGAATGTTCCGCATTACATCCGCTTCACGGTCAACGACCGTCCGGGCATTGTGGCGGAGATTACCGGAGCGCTGGCCAAGGAGAAGATCAACATCCGCGCCATCATGCAGCGTGCGGGTTGCCCGGAGGACAGGCTGCCGTTCGTGGTCACCGTGGAACCCTGCACGCACTCGGCTCTGCAGCGCGCGCTGGGCGCGATCAGCGCCATGGATTGCCACGTTGAGCCGCCGCTGGACTTGCAGATTCTAGGGTAGTTTTCAAAGCAATGAAGCACGCCCCCGGCGAGGTATCAGCCGGGGGCGTGTTCTTTGAGAGCGATTGATCCAGGGCTGACGTGCATCCTCTCGATCCCTTGTAGTCCTTAGTCCCGAGTCCCTTAGTCCCTAGCTCTTCACCGGCCCGGTTGACTCCCGCACCACCAGCTCCGGCTGCATCACGATCTCGGCCGGGAACTCTTTTTCGCGGTCGACAATGCGTTCCAGCAGCACCTGCGCGCCCTTTTTGCCCATCTCCGTCAGCGGCTGGCGGATGGTGGTGAGCGAGGGGGTGGCGTAGGCGGCGGAAAGAATGTCGTCAAAGCCCAGCACCGACACATTGCCCGGAACGCTCAGCCCTGCATCCTTGAGCGCGCGAATGGCGCCGATGGCGGCAATGTCGTTGAAGCAGAAGACGGCAGTGAACTCCCGAGTCTTTTCGAGCAGCGCCTTCATGGGCTTGTAGCCGATCTCGGGGGCCATGGG
>Ga0181529_10005282_pt1 | contig 13587 bp, 6 predicted proteins | sample PEATcosm2014_Bin_36_FD_119763 | JGI IMG/M metagenome (GOLD analysis project Ga0181529, IMG submission 119763) | Peatland microbial communities from MTU Mesocosm Facility, Houghton, MI, USA - PEATcosm2014_Bin10_30_metaG | ecosystem: Environmental > Terrestrial > Soil > Wetlands > Peat | place... | reverse complement strand
TCTCTCAGCGCGCGAATTCGCAACAGAGCAGTTCTTGCGCAGCAAAGTCTCACGGAGTTTCAGCGCTGAGGCGCACCGATGGAGGTTTGCATGATTCATCCAGTTCGAATCGCGCATTTTACGAAGGCCATTTTCCGGAGCGGGATTGTTTCCGCACTCTTGCTGCCTAGCATTCTCTTCGCGCAAACAACCTCGGATGCCGCATCGGCGCCCGTGTACGACCTGATCCTTAAAGGCGGACATGTTTTCGACGACAAGAATCAAATTGACACTGAAATGGACGTGGCCATCAGGGACGGCAGAATTGCGAAGGTAGCGGTCCATATTCCGTCCTCGGATGCGCTGAAGACCATCGATGTAAAAGGGCTTTACGTAACGCCAGGTCTTATCGATATTCATGTCCATGTATATGCCGGGACAGGTGAGCGCAACTCCTATGCCGGCGATAACTCTGTTCCGCCCGATGGGTTTACCTTCCGCAACGGTGTGACTACGGTTGTCGATGCCGGGTGCTCCGGATGGCGTAACTTCGAGGACTTCAAGCAGCGCATCATCGACCGCTCGAAGACGCGCGTCTTTGCCCTGCTCAACATCGTCGGCTCCGGCATGCGGGGACCGCAATACGAACAGAACCCCGCTGACATGGACGGCGAAGCTACGGCAGCCATGGCGCTCAAGTATCCGCAAGTCGTGGTTGGCATCAAGACCGCGCACTACGCAGGTCCAGACTGGAAGCCGGTGGAACAGGCAGTGATTGCGGGAACGAAGGCGAACATTCCAGTGATGGTTGACTTCGGCGAGTATCGCCCGACCCGCCCAATCTACGACCTGATGACCGTGAAACTCCGCCCCGGCGACATCTACACGCACATGTACTCCGGGCTTCGGCACGAGCAGGATCCTGTCACGCTCGGCCCCAGCAAAGCTCTGATCGAAGGCCGAAAGCGCGGCATCTATTTCGACGTGGGCTTTGGCGGCGGCAGCTTCAAATGGTCGCTCGCCGCGCCCATGATTAAAGACGGGTTCATTCCCGACTCAATCTCCACCGATCTTCACATCGAGAGCATGAACTCGGCCATGAAGGACGACCTCAACGTCGCGGGCCATATCCTCGCCGCGGGCGTCCCACTCAAAGAGGTGATTGCGGAGATGACCTCTCATCCCGCGCATGAAATCAAGCATGACGAACTCGGTAATCTCTCCGTGGGCTCAGTCGCCGACGTCGCCGTCCTGCGGCTCGAAAAGGGCAAGTTCGGCTTCACGGATATGATGAACAAGCGCTTCGACGGTACCGAGAAGCTCATTTGCGAACTTACGATCAAAGATGGAAAGATCGTCTACGATCTCAACGGCATCAGCGCTGACCGTTGGGACGCACCTGAGGACCCGCATGCCGCGGAAGCATCGCGATGGACCACTTTCGCCCATTAGCGGCAAGGTGGCCCGGCGTGAAATGACTTCGCTCACAGCGCTTCTTCAGGAGCGCGACCAGATGACCGCAGCGGTGAGACTGCTGATGACGAGGGGAAACCACACCTGAGCTAGCCATGGCGTGGGAATGAGGAAGAGAATATCGGGGCTGACGAGCGAGCCGGGCCAGCCGATGGTGACGCGAAGCCAGACGTAATAAAAGAAATCCCAGAACGCGAAGGTCCAGAGAAACGCGGCGGCTCTAGCCCTGAAGTTTTGTCCTGCCAGCCATGCGATCCCTCCGAGCATCACGATGGTTGCCGCTTCACGGAAGCACTCGATTCCGACCAGGCTTTGCGGCAGGGCAGCGGGAGCGTACGCCTGCGGAACCGGCCATAATCCGGTGGCGGCTCGCAGATACACGACCACGGCCGCTTCGACAAAGCCAAAAGCAATGCCGAAGACAGCAATGACCAGAAGCCGCTTTCTGCCCAGGGTAAACTTCGCTTTCCGCGCCAGAAGATAAGGGGCCACGGGAACGAGGATGAGAAGGTTCACCCACCACGGCGAAGCGAAGAGTGCAAAGCGGGTCATAGGGTGAGTCTACGACGGTGCGGGTTTCGCGTCCGGGATGGAAGAGTCACTGAACGCCAGTTGCATCTATATAGGAGCAAGTTCGAGGGGTTTGTAACAGCTATTCGTTTTCTTGACTTCGACACGACGAACAGCACGGCTCACAAGGGGGAGTTTTATCCGCCTGAACACGCCGCGGGTGGACGAAGCCGATACGCAATCACCTTGGGACTGTCGTACCCGCCGGGCAGGGAAGTGACCTGGAACAGCGCCTCGAAGGGAGCTACGCTGGTTCCTGGCTTGTGCCCCATGCTCTCGAGCAGCATATCGAGCCGCTGCGGATCGGTCACCATGTCACCGGCTGCCTGGGTGGCCTGCGCATTCAATCCTTCCACCAGCACGGTCAGGCCTTGATCGCCGCACCCTTTCAAGAGCGCGACGACTCCGTAGCTGAAATAGGTTTTTTCCTCGGACCGCTGCGTATCGTACATGTCCGGGATGCCGTAGGTTGCATCTTCATGCCCCTGGGGCGTGCGGTTGCGGAACATGGGCGCGCCCGACTGCGGATCCTGATCCAATATGAAGTTCAAATTCGGCTCATACACCGAGACCCACGGATTGGAGCGATGACTGCCAATGAGAACCACGTTGCCCTGATGGAAGAACGCGGCCTCGGCATCGCGGGCGAACATGGGGTTTTCCTGGCCCCCGAACTGTTCCGCAATGGTGGCCAGATGCACCGAAAGCGCCATGTCGGCCGGGCTGGTCACGCGCCGCATGACCACGTTGAAGAGCTTGTTCCCTTTCTCGTCGTAATATTTGCGATTCAGATAGTCGCCCAAGTCCAGGGTTTTGCCGTTCAGGTCCTGCCACAAGGCAAAACTGGTGTCGGCATACACTACCTTCAAATCTTCATTGGGCTTTGCGAAGAACTGCTCCCAAAAATCGGCAACCGCGCCGGCTGGACGGGCAGAGCTGAACGGGGTCTTGTTCTGCAGCACATAGCGAGTGGCTGCGACAGAAGCGGCAATGGCCACCGCGAGTACGGCTGCGAAGGCCAGCCAATGCCGAAGAGCCGGCTTCCGGACGATTTCGACCTCGGCGTGGACGTCTTCTTCCAGCGCGTTCGACGGAGGTTCCTCTTCTGCCGGCGGCTTCAGCTTGGCTTCTGACAGATGGGCGGACTTGCGGGGCATGAACTCCGGCGCGTAGGCGCCTCGCGGCATGGTAATCACCACCGCTTCGTTGGCGCCCTCTGAGGTGAAGTACTTCTCCAGCCGACCCCTCAACTCGTGGGCGCGAACGCGGACAATATTGTCATCCGCAGGATTGTAATTTGGCTTGCGCCCCAGCACCTCGGCGCCGATCGACTGCTCTTTGAGTTCGTCGGCGCGGCCCGAAATCACGCGTTCAGTAATGTAGAGGAGAAATGCGCGCAACGCCGGCGAGCGGCGAAACAATTCGCTGTTCACCACGCGCTGTACAAGCTCGCGCTTCTGCTCCGGCGATAGGGCATTCTGGTTTTCCTGCCGTTGCAATACCGGAGATGATGTCGTTTCCTGCACGAGGAGCCATTTTACGGTAAAGATTAACCTTCTGCAACGTGCGATAAGGAACTGGTACCTGAAATCCGCAATCCCACCTTTGGCCTCTCAGGTGGATTCCATTTTTGGTAGGTCCGATCCAGGTTTGTGGCCATAACGCCACGCCGCTCCGAACCCCTTGAGCTCCCTCTAGCCGCACGCGCCCCCTGGCCAGCTCTCCAGTGTCCCAAAGACGGCAATCTCTATGGTTTTCTTGCGGATACATTTTTGCGAAAGGTGGCCTTGGCTAAAGGAACCACGACGCGTTGTCCTGCTCTGGGCCCACGGCCTCATGCGAGCTTGGCCGTCACAATCCCTGAATACCGTTCCTGCGCAGGGAGCAAATGGTGCTTGCCATGTGGCCCTGGCCCCGCGTCTTTAACTTCAGAGAGCGGTCTCTCAAACCGCTTACAACGCTTCACAAAATGGCTAAACAATCTTAATCGATTATTTTACCGTTACTTCACTTCACAAGTCGCCCATGTGCGGAAGAGTCTTGTGGGCGGACAATGAGACACCAAATCACATTGATTCTCCGTTTCCCCGGCCCAGCGGTCGCGCCGTGCGACAAGCTGTGGACCAAGCCCATTGTCTGTGCAATGTCCTGGCATTGGAGATCGCGCCTGGACAATCTCGCAAGTTAACCGAGCAACCACTCGTTTCATGGTCAAAAGGGATCAGCCGGTCAGCACCGAAAAAGGTAGGGTACCGGGCAACACGAACCATGCTTAAGGAGGCATGTGCAATGAAACAAAAGGAATGGGCAATTCCACAGAGTTTCCTGGTAATAGCCTGTGCCGTTCTCATGCTGGTGTTCAGCGGGCAGATTTTTGCCCAGGCGGGCATCGATGTGGGCAATGTGACCGGCACCGTGAAGGATCAGAGCGGAGCGGTGGTACAGAAGGCGCAGTGCACACTGACTAATGTGGATACAGGCACGTCACAAAAAGCCATCTCCACTTCGGTCGGCGCTTACGTATTCACAAACGTTCCGGTTGGTAACTACACGCTGAAAGTTGGTGCGACCGGATTCGAAGAGGCTGTCATCAACGGCATCGTGGTGCACGTGGGTGCAGTAGTTACGGAAGATGTTGGGCTGCATGTGGGCGCAGCGAATGTTTCCGTCACAGTTACCTCGGCCGCGCCCCTGCTTCAGGCGCAAGAGGCCTCACTGGGCACAACCATTGACAGCACGGCGGCGACAGAGCTGCCTCTGTTTGGCGGCAGTGGTGGCCGCAGTTTCATGGATCTTGTTACCACCGTGCCCGGCGTCCAGTTTACGGGCAACAATTCAAGTACGGGCACATTCCTTATCAACGGCGTGCAAAGCGGCGCGGTTGACGTTCGCGTAAACGGCGCGGATGATAACGCCGAGGTCTTCGGCGGAATCACCATCCCGCCCATCCCTGACGCCATCCAGGAGATGAGGGTAGAGACAGGCAACGATCCCGCAGAGATGGGCCACTCTTACGGCACGGTCGTCAACGTTGTTACCAAATCCGGAACCAATAAATTGGTGGGTTCGGTGTGGGAATACAACGAAAACGACATGTTCGACGCCAACGACTACTTCAACAAGCGGAACCAGATCTCGGGTAACCATCCCAACCGGCCTGGAAGGCTCAAGTCGAACTCCTTCGGCGGCATCGTCAGCGGTCCCGTATTTATTCCGCACGTCTATGACGGCCACAACAAGACCTTTTTCACGTTCGACATGCAGGACACGGATTACACGGCGGTGAGTGCCTACACTGGAACGGTTCCCACGGCCACCATGCAGAGCAGCGGATTTACGAACCTGGTGGATACTCTTAACCTGAGCACCACCAAATATACCGACGGTCTTGGACGCCAATTCCAAGCCGGCACGGTGCTCGATCCGGCCACTACGCGCACCGTTTTATGTGGTGGGACCGATCCAATCACTGGCATCACGTCAGCGCCCTGCGCATCCGGCGCATCCGGAATCATCACAGATCCCAATGTCAACGCCGGCGCGAAGACCGCCGTCGTTCGCGATCCTTACTTCCAGGAACTGGGTCAGCCCGCGGGATGCCCCAGCATTACTGGAACCACAAACTGGGTTTCAACGGTTGCAGGCGGCCCGGTTGCCACTTCCTGCTTCAATCATCTTCCGTCGGGGCGTGTGGACCCCAACGCTCTTGCGCTGATCAAGCTCTTTCCGCAAACCTACAACAACGTCGGAATCAACCCGGCTACCGGACTGAGCACTGCCGGAACCAATAGCTACGGCAGCAACTTCTACGAGCTTCTGACGAACCCGATCAGAACCAGGCAATACGAAGTCAGACTTGACCATTCCTTCAGCGACAGGGACACCGGTTACCTTACGTGGGACAAATATAACCAGACCCAACAGCAGGCTCCGCCTTATCCCGCTCCCCTCGAGGGCGGTGGCAGCGCGCCCTTCTGGACGACCAACCCGACCTACATGGTTGTAGTGACGGAAACGCACGTCTTCAATCCCAGCCTGGTGAACGAATACAGGATGTCGGACGAACACAACTGGAACACCCGCATGGATGCCGGGAACATCGACAATACCTTCGGGACTCCCGCGCAATTTGGGATTCAGGGCATTCCGCAAACCAAGAATAACGGCGGGTTGCCGATTTTTAGCTTCGGCAGCAGCATCTCCGCAGGCGGCTCCCGCACCAATGTTACCTGGCAGAAAGTTGGCGCGTGGCAGTTCTCTGACAACCTAACCAAGATCAAGGGCAAGAATGAGTGGAAGTTCGGTGCCGAGTATTGGTGGACCTACGGCAACATCGCGCAACTGCCGAATTCAAGAGGCAGTTTCGGCTGGGGCCAGTACTCCAACGTTCCGGCCTCGGGTGACGGTGGACCGGGCTTGACGGATTTCCTGCTCGCACCAACCGCCAATACCAACAGCACACCTGGCGCCAACTTTGTCAGCACGGCCTCTGCGCCGCTAGGCGGCATCAACAGCTATGCCGGCGACAACTGGAACAAGAGTGTCTATCACGCGCCGTACATCGCAGTCTATGTCTCCGACAGCATCAAATTCACACCTAACCTGACAGGGTATTTCGCAATCCGCGACGACTACTTCGGCCCCTACTACTCGGCCGGCGGCTCGGAAGGCGAAGGCAACTTCTGGATGGGCGGCACCGGCAACGTGGCCAGCGGCAGTGCTTATTACATGAACTCGGCCGGCTGCTCCACGACCACTTCTGCATACTTTAAAACGTTGCTGGCTTCCGACAACATCCCGATCATCTGCTCACCGACCAACGCGGTGAACAAGACGCCGAAGGCCAACTGGGCGCCGCGTATGGGATTCGATTACCGCGTGCGGCCGAACCTGGTGGTGAAGGCGGGCATGGGCGTGGAATACGGTGCATTCAACTCCGTCGGATACGGCGGCACGCTGGGCACCAACTATCCGTTCCGGGTATCCGTCGCGAACGGCCCCTCGTACTCCTACAAGCCACAGCAAGCCACTCCCGCTGGCAGCAGCACAGCGCAAACACTGACCATGGAGAATACCTTCGCGGACATCGACATGACCAGTGCGACCAATGCATACCAGCCGTTGGGTTCAGTGGTTCTGTACGGCAAGCCGTATAACTTCCACATCCCTTACGAGGAAACGCTCAGCTTCGCGGTGCAATACCAATTCACCGGCCATGACTCGGTCGAAGTGCGCTACGTGGGAGTGCTCGGCAAGCAATTGGAAAGTGCCAACCCCTACCACAACGCTGCTCGGCAGGCTCTGCCCTCCAGCGTAGCGCTGGTTAACGTCCCAACCGTCGCCCAGCAACAGACAGCAGGCTGCTACCCGCACTGCGTGGGCAACGATACAAGCGCCGACCCCATCTCCTCTCCGGCGATGCCTGACGGCACTTCAACGCTGCCTTTCCCGAACCTGGCTGCCAACGAGGGGCCAATCGAGAACACTGAACAGATCAGCAACTACGAGTCGGGCCAGGTGGAATACATCCACCAGTTCGCGGGCGGTTTCAATATGGACGCGAACTACACCTACGCGGGCTGCTTAGCTGACTCGCAGGGAGGCCAGCAGAACGAAGGCGGTCCGGCGAACGGGCGCGCGCCGTGGATTGTAGGCTTCGGCGGTTATCGCGCCGACTACGATCGGTGCCAAAACCTGGCGGCTCAGGTATTCAAGCTGTCGGGCGAGTATGGAATTCCTCTTGGCAAAGGCGCACGCTGGCTTCCCAATGCCAATGCGGTTGAGGATGCCATCGTCGGCGGCTGGAAGATAGATCCTATCTGGATTTCCTCCAGTGGCGTCCTGTCCAACATCAGTTGCCAGGGATCGATTGGCGGCATTCCCAACGCAACGGGTCAGTTTACCGGCCCATACTTCAACGGCAGTTCGGCCTGGGCTTGCGACGCGCCGCTGGTGTCTGGTGTCAACAAGTACGGTCATGGTCCGAACGACCTGGCTCGCACCAAGGTCACCGGCTGGTGGAACTCCGCGGCGTTTACTGGACCAACTCAAGGGGTACAGACGATTGGCCAGCAGAACTTCGCCCCCTGGGGAGCGAGAGGCGATCAGATCTACGGTCCTGGCTGGTACGACGTAGATCTGTCCATTCACAAGCAGTTCAAAATCGTCGGCTCCACGAAGCTTGAGATTCAGGCTCAGGCCACCAACGCTTTCAACCACGTACATTTGAACAACCCAACAACCAGCAACTACACGCAGCCGCAAAACGAAACCCTGACCGGCGGCTGGGGCACCATCACTGGCGACACCTCGAGCAACAGTTCGGGGCGTGTCTTCCAGTTCGTCGGGAAGTTCTTCTTCTAGGAACATCCGGCTCGTCAATAAAACCCGCAATGCATAAACCATTGCGGCGGTGAAGATCGAAAAGCGATCTTCACCGCCGCAACACAAGAACAAGTTGTCTAAAAAATAGCCAATTAGGCAACAACAGGATCTATAGCCATGCGCGACAGAACGACGCAATCACTGCCTCTTCGCAGGCACGTGCGAGACGAAATTCAGCGCCGGATTTTGTCGGGCGAGAGTCTCCCTGGCGAGCGCCTGCCCCAGCAAAGCCTGGCCAGAAAGCTGGGCGTCGGGCAGGGCACCGTTCGGGAATCGCTTCTGGAACTAGAATGGCTCGGCCTTGTCGATTCCGTCGACGGCCTGGGAGCTTTTGTCGGGAATCTGGATGCTTCGCGGCTGGTTGAGGCTTACGAGGTGCGCGAGTATCTTGAGGGCCTGGCCGCGCGTCGCGCCTGTGGGCACGTTTCGCAGTCCGACATCACTGCGCTTGAAGCGATGGCCGACCGTATTTGGGGCTTATCGAAAGAAGGCAATGTAGAAGAGATGGGCGTCGTGGACCGGGCATTCCATCTCCAAATCGTGCATCTGTCCCGCAACAGCGTTCTCGTTCGATTGGCGGAGGGATACAGGACGTTGGGCATGGCCGTCCGCGCTTCTCGTGACCCGCGCGTAGTCTATGACGAACATGTGCGCATCATTGGGGCCATCAGCCGGAATATGCCGGACGATGCGGAACGGTTTGCCCGCCAGCATGTGCTCGAAGCCCGTCTCATCATTGAGCAGGAAGCGGCACAGAACGTGTTCATACCCAAGTGGGTGGTGAATACAAACGGCTGAGCGCCAGCATAACCGCATGTCGTCGCTTGACCACGCGGCAATCCGCCTAAGCACGGCATTTGGAGTTCACGATGAACCGGAAAACAGGATTGCTGCACGGTGCTGTCCGCGCTACGACAAATGTCGCAACGGCCCAAGTTCGCCGCCGTAGTTAAGGAATAACGGGGCGATGGAAACGTTTAACTGCGCCGTGCAGCTATGAGTTATGCGATCGAAGAATTTGTGAAGCGGAGAGTTGAGTGCGAAACAGGAGACCGATCATGATGGGAAGAACGTGGGGTGTCGTCGGCTCCTGTTGCATTTTGGCCGGCGCACTGTTGGCGCAGGCCCCGGTTAGATTGAAAATCGATACCGCCTCAAGGCAGTTTCGCATTCCAGGCGATTTCGCCGGCCTCGGTTTTGAAACCAAAAGCGCGGTTGCCAACGCCTACGGCGTCCATGGCAATTTCTTCTCTCCCGCGAACACCCAGCTCATCATGCTGTTTCGCAATATCGGTATCCGCAACATTCGCGTGGGCGGTGGAACGGTGGATGGATCCGGAAAGGACGAGCATTGCGCCACGCCTACGCCGTCCTTTGCCGACATCGACAATCTTTTCGCGTTTGCCCGCGCGGCCGACGTCAAAGTCATCTATTCGGTGCGCCTCCTGAACCTCGGCTCCTGCCCGAATCCTCATCTCGCCGAGGACGATGCCCGAATTGTCGGCTACATCTGGCAAAAATACCGCGCCCAGCTCGACAGCTTCTCCATCGGCAACGAGCCCGACGTGCGCGGCTTTCATTCGCGGCCCGGTCAGGCGGTGGACCCGGACATTTACGAGTCCACGCCCGGCGTTGCCGGTTCGGCGTATCCCTCCTACTTTTCTCAATGGCAAAAGTTCGCAGCCGTTATTCGCAAAGCCGCGCCCGGCGCGAAGTTTTCCGGGCCCGACACCGCCGTCTCCGACACCAGCAGCTTCACTCCCGATCCCGAGCAGGGAGTTTCCTGGACCGTGCAATTCGCCCGGGATCTGAAATCCTCCGGCATGCTGGCCGCGGCGCTGCAACATCATTACGTGTGGGGCCTGCCGGAAAACACCACCCCGCAGGAGGCCATCGACGACATGCTGTCGAGCGCGTGGGACGACGATACCGCGATTGGCGCGCAACCTGCACACGACGGCGGCACTGCAGAGTTTCATTCGTATCCATATGTATATGCGCGCGTGCTGGCTCCGTTGGTCGCCATGGGCGTGCCCTATCGCATGACGGAAGCCAACGATTGCCTGCACGGCGTGCCCGGCGCAAGCAATGGATTTGCCTCGGCTCTCTGGGTTCTCGACTACATGCACTGGTGGGCTGCGCATCGCATGGCGGGAGTCAACTTCCACAACAACCCATGGCTCCCGACCGACACCATCGTTCCCGATCCCAATCCCTGCACCTCCGCAGGCTGCGCAAACTACCGCGTCACGCCCAAGGCCTATGGCATCAAAGCCTTTTCTCTCGGCGGCGACGGCTATGTTGAGCCGGTCGCCATCGCCAATCCGCAGAAGATCAATCTCACGGCCTACGCTGTCGGAAGTGCGCGCGATCTCTTTGTCACCATCATCAACAAGACGCATTCCACGACGCATGATACCGATGCTGCCGCGGTTATTATTCAAGCCGCCGGTTTCGAGGGTGCGCGTGTCGATTCCATGGTGCTCACCGATGGCGAGCCCGGCAATGCTGGACTCGCCACGGTGACGTTAGGCGGAGCCACGATTTCGAACGATGCTGCATGGCCAGGCAAGTGGACGTCCCTGGGCCGCGTGCACAACGGCAAATTCGCGCTCACCGTCGAAAGCACGACTGCCGTGATCGTGAGAATTCGCGCCGCGTCCGCAGTTGTGCCAGGCCCTCGGTGAGGAACTCCGAAGAACTCTCGTCATCGATGGAACGTGAAAATCTGGGCGCCGACAGAACGGGGTATCTCACTCGGATGTCCTTCGTGGAATCCAAATGATGAAGTACCTCGCTAAATCTCAAAGTCTCTCTTGAATTGCCGTCCTGATCGCGAGCTGCGGCATAGAATTGCCAGCATCCGGCGTTCTTGCGATACTGTGTCAGGCGAGCTTTTTGGTTCCCTTGCTTTCAACTTTAGGGTCAACATGTTCCCGGTTGTTTTTCGTCGAACTGCCGTTCGATCGATTTTCGAGCGCTGATTCTCGCGGGAAGTGTGCGGAACACTTGCGCAGATCGCAGCGCAGATGACAATAGGTTAGTTTTGACATTAACCGCGAATCAATCAACTAAAGGATTGATTCTAAAGGGCGGGAGTAGTTCAGTGGCAGAACGTCAGCTTCCCAAGCTGAATGTCGCCGGTTCGATCCCGGTCTCCCGCTCCAATCCTCATCATGGCGCTCAGGCTCCCAGCTCGCCCGCACAGTTTCCTGAACCTTCATGACCGGGCAGGTTGAAGATGTCGGCGCTCGCGCGCGATCAAGGGCATCGGTGTGGCATCGATAGCCAACAGATATCAATCTCATGGAGTCACGTCCGTCTGGCATTGCGATGGCTTTTGGCGAGGGACAGTCGTGCGCATGCTGCAATGGGTTCCTTCTACTCATCGAATGGAATTCCTGGATCACTAGATAACCCTTAGAAGTCGTTCATGCCTTCCTTATAACGAGCCCCCTAACCTAGCTCCATCATGAATCCACGTTTCAAACGCACCTGTCGCAATGCGTCGGGTGCGCCGGGGTGAGTTGCATCTTGTGCATCCTTAACCGTTGGTAGCAGCCTCAATACTTTTGATTTCCTGCGCATGCGAGATTCGACGCACACGCGGAGGTGCGTCCGGAATTCAATCTCTCGCTCGGCAGAATTCTCAGAAGCGCCCGGCTCTTAATAAACAAACTACGACTGCTTTATGTCTCGCTTATGACCGCTGTCATGGAATAGGGAAGTGAAGACGACTTCAAATGATCTCGGTTGAGTCATTGTTTCTCGCGGCAACTTTGCGCTATATGTACTTTTTTCTGACCCAATTGCGAGCCGCGCGCGAATCCCATGAATAGGGACTGTCAACCCCGGAGTGAATCCGGCGGCCTGACAAAACCTAAGACGATTTCTGAAATTCCCGCAGAAAGGGAGAGCTGCATAATGAGAAAGTTCTTTTGGAATGCCATGACGTTGGCGGTGATTGCCGCCGCAACTGCTTGCATCGGCATGGCGCAGACCAGCCCGGCGAGCGCGCAACAGCCGGCTCCGCTGGAGGCATCAAATCCGCCAGGCGCCGCCCCCGCTGATACCACCAAGCACTCAACCGCGGTCACACCTCCGGCCGAATCGCCTATCGAACAAGAGGTCGAAGTCCTCAAGGCTCGCATCGATCAACTCGAACAAGAAGTTGAGCATCCCGCCACGCTCCAGGGTTCCAATGACGCCACCGCTTTGAGCACTGCGGAAAAGAACCTCCTCGGCCCCAATGATGCCTCCGCTCTTCGCGCCGCCACGCCGCAGGCGGCCGCTGCACCGGCTGCAGAGCCGGCGCCTCCTGAGATCAGCGCAGAGAGATTGACCAAGGCAGCGCCGTTCCCAGGCGACTGGACCTGGCTCAACAGCAACGGGCATCAGACAGACAGCCCCATGTCGACCAAGTACTTCACGCCGGAGTTTCGCGCCGATGTGAACTACACGCTCGACTTGAACCACCCCGAGGACGATTCTCTGGGGGGATCGACAGAGACCTTCCGTTCTGATGAGTTCCAGTTGGAGCAAATCAGCATCGGCGGCGACATCCGCATCGATAACGTGCGCGGGCGCATTCTCTTTATGAACGGCATGTTTGCCACCACCACTCCGCGTAACGATGCCAGCCCCAACCGCGGTCAGTGGGATCTTACTGACGCCTACAAGTACGTATCTGAGGCATGGGGTGGGTACCACTGGGATGTGGCGCACGGGCTGAACGTGGATGCGGGTATCTTCGTGTCTTACATCGGCCTCTTCAGCTACTATAACTTCGATAACTGGACTTATCAGCCGTCATTTGTTTCCTCGAATACGCCTTGGTTCTTCAACGGCCTTCGCATCCAATATTTCCCAACAACAAAGCTGAAGATTGAGCCCTGGATTATCAATGGGTGGCAATCCTATGCTCGCTATAACGGCCACGGAGGCCTGGGCGGACAGATTTTGTGGCGCCCCAATCCGAACACAGACGTGGTTTTCAACAACTACGGAATGGGTGAAGACGACGCAGGTTACCCCGGACGCTCGCGTATCCATGCGGATTACAGTGTTCAGCAGAGGCTCTATAACAATCCGAAGAAATACCTGGATCAGATCGCCTGGACGATCACTGGCGATGCTGGTTGCGAATATGGTGGTGGTGCTGCCGTCGGATACTACAACCCC
>Ga0181529_10005279_pt1 | contig 13589 bp, 6 predicted proteins | sample PEATcosm2014_Bin_36_FD_119763 | JGI IMG/M metagenome (GOLD analysis project Ga0181529, IMG submission 119763) | Peatland microbial communities from MTU Mesocosm Facility, Houghton, MI, USA - PEATcosm2014_Bin10_30_metaG | ecosystem: Environmental > Terrestrial > Soil > Wetlands > Peat | place... | reverse complement strand
TCACCAACTGTTGAAGCCGCTGCAAAATGGGGCAACCGCGTAGAGTGTCCAATTAATCTTTCCTCTATGCACATTTGTTTTCCTATCATGTTCACAAATAGCAGCTTCAAACGTAGCCGGGTTTCGATTGTCAATATGATCGGTTCCACGGTTCCCCCCAACGGGCCAGATCACCACTCACTAAGCGCCGGTTGGAATCAAGTTCATAAAGAGATGAACAGTACAGATTATTGATGACGTTCGGCCAAGCCGACGATCTCGTTTACGAGTTTGCCACATACCGCATCGCCACCCTGGGCCGCCCAGCTTAACGCAAATCGGCATTGCGCCACGAATTTGCACCTATTCGAATCTACTCGTTAAGGTTGTCGTCCAGGCCCAGCTCGCGAAGAGCGCTCTTGATTTCATCAACCTTCTGCGGCGAGAGGCCTCCCTGGGGTTTACATTTGACGCTGACATTGAGGCTAAGATCGTTTCCAACCCCCAACTTTGTCAGGAACTTGGTATAAAAGTTCATCCATTTCTGTGACGGAACCTCTCCAGACCAGGTAAGCCCCAACGCAAGCTGGGTGAGCTCTGGACCGCTCTTCGAGTCTGGAACCACAGGCATCGGCACTGGCTTCGGTTGTCCGGGCCTCAGGTCGGGTGTAGCCATCCCGTCGATCCCCGGAAGGGAGGGTTGCGGAGGAACAGGGCTGTCTGGCCGAGTTGATTGTTGCCGGTAGGCCTCTGCACTGTCCTTGGTGATGATGAACATTTCGTCGGACACTTCTACATCGAAAGCAGTGAGAGTACGCTCGAAGTTGAATGGCAAATACTTCCCGCTGGCCGCCTTTCCGACGTAGGCGATCTGTCCGTTCGAGACGCCGCGCGCAATCGTCTCCTTCACTGCTTCCGGATTCAGCAGACGCGGGAAAAGAGGCGATGCGTAGAAGGAATCTCGAACCGCCTTCGTGCTCCATTCCGGTAGCGCCGGGGGCCAATTGCGCACCAGCAAATTGGGCGTTATGCCCTTCTGCACTTCGTCGATATTCATCAGTTCGTTGAGGATGTATTGGATGATGGATGAGGCAGCACTGGAATGGGCCTTCCCTAGGTCGATAATGCGGACCGTGTTATCTTTCCCGAGCAAGGCAACGTTGTTGTAGCTTCTCCAAACGGACTCCCTCAGGTCGCGTCTTGCCTTCTTGATGTTCTCGCCAAGCTGCGAGACCTGCGTGTTGTCCACGCTGATCGTTGGCAGCTCCTGCTCAATCTCTTCCCATGCGAGCAGTCGCCTGGCATCCTCGTACATCGGGCCTGAAGCGCTGCAAACTACGAAGACAAGCCCGCTCTTATAGGTTCTCCCCGTCGAGCCGTGCTCGCGAATCGCACTTTCAATGAACGCCTTTGTGCGCTTCTCGTCCTCGGTGTTCTGCTCGGGCGAGAGGACGACGAAGCCCAATACCGGCTTGTCTGGTATCTTGCTGCTGTTTTCTGGAAAGAAGATTGGCGTGATGCCGCCGTTCGATGCAAACACTGTTTCAATCTCAGTGCGAACCCGATCAATGATCGAGCTGTCCTTAATGTTTGCCCGGCGATCCGCGTAGCGTTTGTTCAGGTTTTCTTTGAAGCTGAAGTGATACCGGTTCCGCTCGACGGTCAGGTAGTAGCAAGCGTCCGTAAGGGCTTCCAGGACCGTTTCCACATGGCCGATGTCGAGTTCAGGGTCAGCAACTGCTAGCCGGATTTCAGGTGCCGTCGCTTCCGTACGTGACATGCCGCCATTTGACTCGAAGAAGATCGTGGTCGCCACTTTGCGATGAAGCCGAGTTTTCTGGATTGCCTCGACAGCCTCGTTGTCCAGGCGGACCGCATGTGAGTCCTTCTTCCCGCAAATGTCGGTCGTGACCGCGGCTTCAAGGCGGTGTTCACCAAGCTGTTCAAACATAGCCGCTCTGAATTGCGGATCGTCCAATGGTGCGGTGCCCAACCCAATCAGGGCGTCGCGGTGGTCACCCTTGAAGCCGTCCTGGAATGCGTGCGAAACCCACAATGCCAGAAGCCGAAGCACGCCTCGCGTCTGCTGGAACCTCGGCAACGCCTGCCATTTTCGCTCGAATACGGAAAACACCGTCGGGTGGAACGGGTAGGTGGCAGCAAACGCCTCGCGCGCTGAATCGAAGGGAAACTGCTCCGGGACCTGCTGCCGATGGTCCTTAACCCAGTCGCCAAACTCGTTGCAGGTGCTCGTCGCATCGCGGTTCAGAAGAACACGGCCATCGCTGGCCACTGCGTTCTCATCCCATTCGAAGAGACGTCGACGGATGATTTCCGAAGTCTCCGACTCCGCCGACATGATCACGGCTTTGCCAACCCGATTGAGGAGATGCTTGAAGCGCTCGTATTCCAACTGGTCGTCGGCGCTCATCTCCATTTCCGACGCTGGGATCGAGACGGCCAAAACCATGTTGTTGCGCCCACGCGCCTCTTCGCTTAGATTGTGGAGAAAGCTGTAGAGCTGGCTAGCCATGCCGGTCTTGCGGCTGCGGCTTACAAAGTTCATCAGCTCGTCCATCAGGATCAGCACTGGCCGGTCCTTGGGTAAAAACGCGCGGATCACATCCCCGCCCGGAGCTACACCCTGACGCTCGTGTTCGGCAAGGACCGCGAGGGCGCTTTCTCCGCCAAGTTGGTACGCAATCTCGCCCCAGGGAGTCTTCCGGTTAGTGGTGCCGTCGGCGCCGCCACGACCGGCAATCGGATCGAACTCCGTGCCCACAAACACCGCCACCTTGGCGGCCGGCACGGCATTCAGTCCCGCCACCTGAAGCAAACGGGAGACACCCTGCCAATCCTTCGCTTTCGGACCGTTGCTGGCCAAATGATAGAGCAGCGTGAGTGAGTGGGTCTTGCCACCGCCAAACTGGGTCGTCATGTTGAAGACGGCAGATGTCTCGGTCGTGGTTCCTGACAACCGGCGCAGCACCTCAGCGGCTACTCCTGTCAGCCCTTTGGTGAGGAAAGTACGCTCAAAAAAACGCTCCGGATTCTGATAAACGGCGGGCGCGCGTCCATCTCGAACTTGGTCGAGATGAACGGCAAACTCAGATGCATCCAGCGGCTTCCCATCGCGCAGGTCTTCTCTTGGCGTGACGACTTTGTACCACGGTTTGAGGGCCATTCTCGCTTACTCCTTGCTGGCTGATTACCCCATTAGAATCCGAACTGCTTCTTGCGGGCCAATACGCCCTCCACCCAGCGTCTTTCATCCGAGCCGGCAGGATAGAGCGCGTTCAGTGCATCGGCCAGCCGCCAGAATTTCCCATCCTGTCCCACGCCGTCTTCAACCACAAAGCGCTTCAGGGCCTCGCCGCGCCCGGCGGCAAACAGAATCATCGCCTGATGCACGCGGTCGAGAGTTGTCTCGCCCACCCGCTTTACGGTCTTCTCCTGCCAAGCCATCTCGGCATCCTCGCTGCCGGTCAGCTCGGCAAACATGTTCAACTGCGCCGAGGCTTTCTTCCGCGCCGCGCGCACGGGCTCTTCTTCCTCTTTGCCGAAGAGATGGCGGGTACGCTCCGAGACTGGCAACAGGCGCGCCTCATCGCCCTTTATCTCCACGAGGTGAGTCAAATTCTCGAGGACTGCTCCCAGCCCCTGAGCGATTTTGCGCGCAGCGTCGTACTCCAACTTGAAACCGGCTGTCTTGGGCTTCTTCGTCTCCTGTTCCTCGTCTTCGTCGTCATCCCCTTCGCCGCCATCCGGCTTGCCGTTGGTGCCCGGAGCATTCAGCGTCCAAAGCCACATGGCGGTCAACCGAGCATCGGGCTCAAAGCCCGTGGCATCGGCTCCCTTGAAGACCTGGGCAAGCGCCTCTTTGGCCACTGCGGCCCAGACATGTTCAAGGTATTCGCCCAAGGCAACGGGCTCACCACTGCCCGTCTCCACTCTGGAATAGCGAGAAAAAACCTCCAGGGCCGGCCCAAGACAGGCGAAGATGGCGTCTGCTCCAACCACACCTTCGCTTGCGAGGCGTGGCATCCATTCGTGGATGCGACGCGGCAATTCCTGCAGTATGTCGCGCCAGTTGCCCACTTGGTCGATCTCGGCCTTTGCATGCCGATTCTTGCGTGGTCGGCATACGAGATGGACAGAGGACATTAAGCGCGCTTGACCCTGGGCTGCAATCTTACTAGCCATTTCAGTATCAATAGGCCAGGAGGAAGTTATCGTCCAGCCTGCCTCAATCACCGCCTTCAGGATCGCTTCCCAACTTGCCGTCGTTTTACTCGCAAATACAATCGTTGAAATTCCACCAGGACGAACTACTCTGTGGGCTTCACTAAACGCCTTCGTCAACTCCGACTCATAGTAGGCGATATCGTGAGTGGAGTCGCTCAACTCATGCGGCCGATCAACGACGATTTCCGCGTCCTTGGGGACAACATCGTCACGTAGTAGGTCGCTGTGGATTCCATAGAGACTTCGACGGAGCCATACGTAGAAGAAGTCTGACAAGAATGCATAGGGTACGGCGTCATAGTATGGTGGATCAGTCACGACTGCGCTAGCGGAATCATTCGGTAGCGGATGGGTTGTCGCAGAGGCGATCTGAGCATGACCTGGCCGCAATCTACAAGCCCCTTCTCGCTCCAATACAGCTAGAATCCAATCGCAAGCACCGACAAAGCCTCCGGTGGAGCCCGAAAAAGGGTTCACCTCGCAGAAATCCCACATCATCGGAAGGGCTTGTCTGCCGAAGGTATTTCCGATGAATTCTCCAGATGAGACCCAGCGGCAAAGGCTGGAGTTGTAGTCTGCCAATCTTCCCACTGCGAGCGCAAGAACTGTCTGAATTGCCTCTGCAAACTGAGTATCTATAACTTGTTCCAACTTGAAGTCAAGTTGGCGCACCAACTTTGCAAATGTTCCAAGTGCCAAAGCCTGACGGGCGGTGAAACAGTCGCCCCACTCGCGGATTCCATAAATCATCGCCCAAGTGTGTCGAATTCCGCGCCTGTCGATTTTTTCTGTGGGAACTACGCGAAGTGGGCCGTCGTCATTACTAGTCCAAATGTTTAAGGTCGCCGCAGCATTCGCGGTCTGACGAGTATCTTCTTCTGTCGGGAGCCTGTACGAACGACCGCCTTCGTGCGCCTTCTTGAGGACGACACAAAGAAGCCGTGCTGCGTTAGCTCCTCCTCTTACCTCGCCAAGCTGCACTCTGACTCGTGCAACAGGTGTCGTATATTGGCAGCAAGGGCAAGTCACTGAACCACGTTTGACTGTACCTTCGAAACTTGGAGAACTGCAGCGTAGGTTCTCGTCCGTAAGGTTTACCCATTTGCCACCGCGCTTGGCGATGAGATCAATCTCAATGTGCTTGCCCTTTGAGTTCGCACGTAGTTGCATCCCTGTAGATTCACTTGCCTTCTTCGATAGCCAGAGCGACTTAATGAGCGGAACCTCCGCTCCGCAACCCGGCCCTTCGCACCGAATCGTCCGTGCCCAGAGATATGCGATCGGAGTTGCGCCGTCGGCGTCCTTCGGATAGAACTCAGCCAGTTCCTTCTCTGCTTCCCGCTTGACCCACTCACCCCACGTGCGAACTTCGTCGGCAAGGCGCTGGCCGTATTTTGGGATGTATTCGAGTACAACCTTGTTGAGAAGTACAGGGATCGGGTTCAGGTCGCTGGCAAACGTGTCCGCGCCGACACGCAAGGCTTCGAGGGGGATCGAACCTCCACCAGCGAATGGGTCAACCACCAACGGACGGGTTCCGGCCTCACCGCCGAGCGATTCATGAGCGGCTTGCGTCAAGGAGCGGCTGGTATCGAGGTACTCCTTCACCGTCGAGTTGTCCCAGTTGGCGAAGTCGGCGATGAAGTCGAGCAGCGCAAAGCGCAGGATGTTCCAATGCCCGTCATTCTTGCTGTCGAGTCCCCCGGTCTTTGCCAACGCCTGCCACTTGATCCAGGTTTCCGGATCGCAGCTCCCACCGAGTTCTTTGCTGGCTACGGCAGCCTTGGCAAAGTCGGACATGATCTTCGACGCCTCGTCGCGAAAGCTCTGCGGGCAGAGCGGATCGGCGGGGTCCGGCCAGAGAGACGCGCAAATGACCGCACGGCAGGCGGCCAGCGGCCGGCGCGCCCACCACATATGTAAGGTAGAGATGTGCCCATGACGGATTGCCTTTTCGCGCCGCGCGTGGGCGGAAATGCGCTTGATAGGCAGATCCACTTCAATCAGCCGCTTGGGATAGCTGGGCGTCATTGCGCCTCCCCTGACTCGGAACTGGCATCCGGAGTCTCGGCAACATCCAGAATCGCCTGCGGCTTGACCAAGTAATGTTCGATCGCGACGATTGGCTGCCAGTCCATCTGCGCCGGGTCGCGCACAACATGGATGCTCGGCGTGCTGGCGCAGTCGAAGACGGTGTAGAGCCAGTAATCCTTCTTGAGCCGTTGCGCGGTGTGATACTCGTTGCCCGAGAGTGCTACCTCGCCCACACCGGCGCGGCCTTTGACCTCAATGAAGCGAACCTCCAGGGCGGTCTTCGGGTCCTCGGGATGCGGACGCCGCGAGATAAGGTCGAATCCGCGATTGTCCTTCTCGACGCTTTCGACCTCGAATCCGCGCGCCTGTTCGAAGGCTATGACGGCAGCCACGGCGATGCGCTCAATCTCGTCGTCGCGCACCATGCCGGCAAATCCCGGCTTGGCCCGGTCAGGATGTGACAGCACCCACGCCGTCCCATGGCGCACAATCTCTCCGATGGTACAGTTGCGCTCCTTTTCCAGGTCGCTATGCCGGGTTTCCAGCCTCCCATTCAGTTCGTCCAGCCGGTCCTCAGCCTGTTTGAGGTTGGCCGCCATCAGCGGGCTCGTGTCGCCCTTTTGTTGGGCCTCATACAACTCCGCAAACTTCAAGCTCTGACGGTGGATGAGTTCTCCCAGGCTGATGTCAAGATGGCGCGCAACTGTCTGGGTTTCCTTCTCCCGCCCCACAGTGACCTCAGAGAGAAACGGAATGAGCGCCTGCTCGACTAAAAAGTGCTCCAGGTCATTCCGGTTCGCGCCGGGGTCCTCGGGAACGGCGGTCCCCTTGGGCGCCGGTACTAGGTCCAGCAGAAGCGTTGGCTGACGAACCGACAGGGTTCCATCGCTTTCTTCCTGCACAATAAACAGCCTGCGGTGTAGAACGTGCCCCAGCCCATCCCGAATGGCCGCAGAGTAGATGTTGAGCCTGGCCGGACTGCTCCGATTGACGTCGAAGAAGACGGCGCCTTTTTCCAATTCTCCGCGAACCGTATCCATCAGATCTTCGCGAACCGTCTCGAAAAGAGGATGGCCCGGAGTCACCCAATCGCATGTGGGAATCCTCTTGAGGATTTCCTTGTCGAACACGAATTGCTTGTAGTCACGGCCGAGCTTGCCGAACCGAGGCTCAAGACGCTCTCCGGTTCGCCACAGATGGCGTGGTACACGCGGCACGCTGTATGTGTGCAGCCCTTTGCCCTGTTCGCTCACAGCAAGACCAGTGACCGGAGCGGCTTGGAGGAAGAAGTCTTCAATGACCTCCGGAACGAGCCGGCGCTCTCTGGCCTCAGCCGACTTGCCAACGATGGCGGAAAGATTCAGCTCGCGCTTGGCCAGCCCCTCCAGAGTGGAATTCGTGATGTTGCGGAAGTGCTCAGTGTCGACCTGCTCGATGATGCGCTGCTTGATCAGGTCTTCCGTCATTTGGTTGCCCGCGTACATGTCGCGCAGCATTTTCTCCAATTGGTTGGCGGGGAAAATCTCACCCAGAACGTTGAAGATCTTGCCGGTTCGTTGCGGATCGAGATCGTCTTCGATTTTCTCGATGCGCTCAAAAAGCTTCTCGAGAACGCGGCCCTCTCGCGTGTTGGTTGTGACGAAATTGAAGATGAGGCAGTTCTTCTCTTGGCCATAACGATGGATACGGCCCATGCGCTGCTCAAGTCGGACCGGATTCCAGGGAATGTCGTAATTGATCATCAGCCAACAGAACTGAAGGTTGATGCCTTCTCCCGCGGCCTCTGTGGCGACGAGCACTTGGCAAGACTCGCGAAACTCGCGCTCCGCGTAGATTCTTGTGCCGGGTGTGTCGCGGTCCCCAATCTTCATGCCGCCATGAATTTGGGTAACGGAAAGACCCCAATCGCGCAACCTGCCGAGTGGCCTGCCGTCGCGGCCGTCGCCAACCAGGAAGTCGAGCGTGTCCTTGTGTTCGGTAAAGAGCAGGAGTTTCATGGTGGGATCGGAGAAGAGCCCTCGATCAGTCAGCAATTGCCGCAGTTTGCGGACTTTGACTTCTGCTTCCTGGCCTTCGAGGACCTTGGCATCGCGAATCAGCTTGTCGAGTTCGACGATTTCAGTGCGTAGGTCGTTCGGATCGTATGAGGCAACCGTCTCTTCGAGTTCGGCAAGAAGCTCCTGCTGCTCTTCGTCGGGCAGATCGTCGAAGTCGTCCGGCAGGCGCCGGTTGATCTGCTCCTGCCGATACTTGGCTGGGTCAGACAGGATCTTCTCACGCTTCTCCTTCATGCGCTCAAGGGTTCTGCGCACGGCATAGATGCTTGAAGCAAACCGGCGCTGGAGCATGGCCATCGTAAAGCCGACAGCGCGGGCGCGAGCGGAATCTTCCTGTGCCGCCTTGATCGATTGATCCTCGACGTAGCGGGTGAGCTGATCGTAGAGTTCCAGTTCGCTGTCGCTGATTTGGAATGGAGTCGTCTGGACGATTCGCTTTGTGAAAAGCGCCTTCACTACGCCGGTGTCTGGGTCAGGAAAGGTGACCAATGCCTCCTTGAGGCGCCGGAGATAGAACGGAGCTTCGTGTTCTTCCATGGCCTTTTCAAGGCTCTTGATGTTGCCGTAGACATCCTTGTCGAGCAAGGAGAGAAACAGGCAGAAGTTTTCGGGATCGCCTTTGTGAGGGGTAGCTGTCATCAAGAGGAAGTGATCTGTCATCTGTGACAGGGATTCACCGAGCTGATATGCAAGGGTCTTCTTGTCTGCGCTGTATGCGCTCATCTTGTGGGCTTCATCCACGATAATGAGATCCCATTGGCTCCTGAGCAGTGACTCCTTGGCATCCTCGATGCGCGATACCCATGAGACCGAGGTGATGACCTGGTTCTTCTCCTGCCATGGGTTGACTCCGTAATTCGTGCGAAGCTCCTCGCCGCGAATAACCGAGAACGTCTCGCGAAACTTGTCTTTGAGTTCGCGCTGCCACTGAAAAGACAGATTCGCGGGTGTAACGATCAGAGTGCGCTTTATCAGGCCGCGGATTTTCAGTTCTTTGATCAGGAGACCGGCCATGATCGTTTTGCCAGCCCCAGGATCGTCGGCAAGGAGAAATCGAATGCGGGGCAGCTTGATGAAGTAGTCGTAAACCGCTTCCAATTGATGTGGGAGCGGGTCCACGCGCGCAATGGAGAGAGAGAAATACGGGTCGTATTCATAGGCCAGGCCTAGGCGCATGGCCTCGACCCCAAGCCGAAATCTGGATGCATCCCCATCGAATGGTTCCTGAATGGGGGAGGCTTGGAGCTGATCTAGCTGTTCGGCACTCAGGATCGGTTCATAAACGCAGTTTGACCGAAGACCCTTTCCAATCAGCTTGATGGAACCGCCCATCTGAATTGCAAGGATTATCTGGACGGGCTCTGGAAACAGCGGTCCATGGACGATGACGTTTTGTCGGAGGTCGTCAGGACGCATAGGGCCTCAAGTCTTTTCATTTGAATCGTTTGTCTGCAAGTCACTGCACATTGTATCAGACGTGTGTGAGCAGGCGTTTTCCTGGCTTGGACCACCGACGCTGAGGCCAAGATCCGCCGAGCCATCGAATCGTTTTCGTCGGCTCGCCGCACCGGTAGCCGGGGCTGGAATCTCCTTGCCCGTCGATTAGTGTTCTCGCCTCCCGTCTTAATAAATCCTGCAAAAGATCCCCTCAATCGAGCCCCTCAAATCCAACCTGGAGAGAAACCATGAGACTCCGCCGTAATCAACTGTGCCCACTTCACCGTTCTCTCTCCTGCTGCGGAAGAGAGGTAATCCCAAGAGAAAAGCGCCAGCGCCAGATGGGCGTTCGGCGCGTCGAGGATCAACATCACCCCCGGGGATACCGGGAACTACGCTCGAACGGCGAAATGCGGAAACTCCTCGACCGGAAGATTGCCGCCCAGAATGTCATATGCGCCCTCTGCAAGGAGAGGTTCACCGATTACGCTGACGTCGTCCCCGACCACATCAATCCCCGTGGTATGGGAGGAGCATGGCGAGACGACCATCCTGAAAACATCCAGGCTGTCCACTGGTGGTGTAACGGGGAAAAGGGATCGAGCAGAGGGTGATCTCCTGCCAGTGCGCTATATTTCTCTCGCTCCATGACCGGATAGATCCTGAAACCCGCAAACGTGATCCACATCACACTGGGATAAAGAAGTTGCCTTCGGCGTTTATGAGGACTCTTCGTCGAGCTGGTCCTCGGACACCTCCTTAGGCGCTCGTAAAATTGATCTATGTCGCAAGGTCCGTCGTTGCTTTTCGACAAATCGACCCTCGAAAGCCTCAGTCTCAACGAGGCGGTCCTGCTCGACAATTTTTATCGCTCCACCATCACGCCGCTATTTTTCGTCGAATGTCTGGCAGACCTGGAGCGAGAGATGTTTCGGATGAAAGGCACGCCGGAACAGCTTGTCGGCTCTCTCGCTGAGCGCACGCCCGATTGTCAATCCGCGGCCAATGTTCATCACATGGATATCCTCAAAGGCGAGCTTTCGGGGCAGTTCAGCCTGGATACCACGCTTCTTCGCCCTTTCGTTTCGAGCGGCAAGGTTGTGCAGCTCGGAGACTCGAAGGGAATGATTTTCCAGCCCAGTGAAGAAGAAGATGCAGTGCAGCGATGGGCCCGATACGACTTTCTCGGGCTTGAACGTCAGATCGCAAAACGCTGGCGCAGGATGATCGAGCAGATTGACCTTCAAGCGATGTCCGCAACTGTGCGCCATGCCATTGGCCCCTGGCGGAGGCCGATCTCGCTTCAGGACGCCCGAACAATGACGGACTCGATCATCGACAATCTGGAACCTGAGTGGCTATTACGGTTTGGGCTTGAGCTTCTTGGCGTACCGGAGGCCACGGAATACGTCGTCGGTGATTGGAAGTCCAATCGTAAAAAACCTCTTCGAGTCTACCGCCCGTATTTCATTCACATGCTGTCGATCAACATCTTCTTCAGCCTGGTGCTCCCGACGCAGCTCTTGAGCAAGGTGAAAGCCAGTCATCAAATCGATCTCGCGTATCTCTATTACCTTCCGTTTTGCGCTGTCTTCTCTTCGCGGGACAACTTTCATGTCCAGGTCGCACCGCTCTTCATGCATCCGGCACAGCAGTTCGTGCACGGCGACGACTTGAAGGCGGATCTGAAACGCTTGGACGATCGCTACCTCCAGCTACCTGCGGAGACGCGGGAGAATGGGCTTTACTCGTTTGCCCAGTTTCCGCCTGACGACAGCAGTTTCCTCACGAGCCGGCTGTGGGACGCTTACCTGCCGGATTGGCGCAATGGGTCGAAGAACGTGATCGACGTGCCGCAGGAAATCAAGGACGCCCTCAAGGAACTGATCCAGAAATATCAGCAAGCGCAGGCTGCGCACTCCTCCACGGTGGTGCGCACGGATGAGCTCGCCTTCGCGCAACTGTCTAGGCAGATAAAGCCGCTGAAGGGGGACTATTTCCGCATAGCGAAAGATGTCGCCCTGAAGGCCCAAGAAGAAGAGCTCAAGAACAATATGAAGATCCACGCTCCGGGAAAGGCGTTTCCAGCTTTGCTGGAAGATCTCTCCCGATTGAGTGAAGATCCGAAGTGCAACGACCTCGAAGTCACTTTTCTCAGCAACAAACTGGATGAGTCGGGTCAAAAGGTTGTCAATGGCGGCATGCACGTTGCCGAGATACGTGCAATCGGAATCCATGTTTTCGACGACGAAACCCGGGCGGTGCTCAAGCGGGAATACGACAGATTTCCGGTGTTGTCGATCCTCGTTCTATGGACCCGATACGGCGCCGGAAAGCTCGGCATTCTCCAGCTTCGCCCAATGCAAGGAGAAGATGACATTCCTGTGGTCGGCGAATATGAAGAATGGGAAGGCAAAGCAATTGCAGCCTATCTTCATCGTCACGGCTTGTGAGCCGTATGCACCACGCCGGTCGCAATCGGCGTTTGCCGGGACTTACTCGCGCCGCCTCCGTAAGGAATCGAGCCTGTAAGGGTCGGACCCTTCGGGTTCAGGCTCGTCATAATCCGAATAGCGTTCGATGCGGTCCTTGATCCAGAGCAACGATAGAACGCTTTCGTAGAACGGAAGTCCGATGGAATGCTCCCAGAGCACGGAGTTTTCAAGGACTACACGCTCGTCCAACCAGAGATCAGCGGAGACAGGTTCCGAGCGTTCGTGGGTTCGCGTTCCCGAAAAACATTCCCATGCTTGCGTCCCCTTAGAGATCTCCCGACCACGCTTTAGATAGAACCCAAACTCCGGCGAAGGCTTATACCACGAGATCTTCCCATTCTTGCTCCAAACTACGGCGCACCGTTCGCTCACTAGATCACAGTAGCGCCACGCCGTTGCCGATAACGAAATATTGCTCTCGTTGGCAACTTCCTGGATAATCTTGAGCGACGGCGATTCGCCTCTGAATTTGGGTTTCGCGTAGTCGGTCGGAAGCAGCAATTCAGCTGCAAACTCGTCAGCCTCACGCTCAAGTTCTTGCGACGCATCCGCCCAGTTGCCAATATCAGACGAACCGCATACGGCCCCGCTCGCATCGTGCCCCGGAAGCACGAAATGGCCGATCTCGTGCGCCACGGTGAAGTTCTTGCGTCCAGGCTCTCGGATTGAATCCCTGACGATAATCGCGCCGAAGGGCGTTCCCTTCGCCCGAACGAGGCCGCCGTCGAAACCCTGGACATCCAATTCCGTAATGTCGAGTTGAAGTTGCGCCGCGATACTCCGGGCGTCCGGCGGGCCCGAGACCTTCAACTCGGCGAGCAGCGCCTTGGCGTATGCCGGTCCTCTATCGACCTTTGTCATCTGTCCCTCTAAGCCGCTCGATCTTCTTCTTCAGCTGTTCCTGCACCGCGTCGATAGACTTCCGGTCTGCCTCGGTCATGCCTTGTTTGTTCCGGTAAGATTCGGCGAAGGTCAGTGGCGCCTCGGGCACGAGCGCGGACGCGAGGAGTTTGGATTTCTCGACAATCCGTTCGACATTTGTCTTCGCTTGACGGGCCAAATCCGCCTCGTTGCGCGGCGGCGCGGAAAGAGGGCGCAGGTCGTCGAGTGCCTTTTTCAATAAGGTTGGCAAGTCCTTTTGGGCCTTCCAATACTGCTGTGCCTCGGCGTAGAGCCGCTGGTACACGCCTTCCTGGAGGGCGTCGGTGTCGAGCCCAACCTCGCGCAACGCTTGTTCGGCTTCCTCCTCGCCGATCTCGTCAGGCGCTCCAAATAGTGCTTCCGAAAGACGATTGATCCTGTTGCGAGTCTCTTCAGGGGTGCGACGTTTCATAGCGTTCGG
>Ga0181529_10005275_pt1 | contig 13597 bp, 7 predicted proteins | sample PEATcosm2014_Bin_36_FD_119763 | JGI IMG/M metagenome (GOLD analysis project Ga0181529, IMG submission 119763) | Peatland microbial communities from MTU Mesocosm Facility, Houghton, MI, USA - PEATcosm2014_Bin10_30_metaG | ecosystem: Environmental > Terrestrial > Soil > Wetlands > Peat | place... | reverse complement strand
CTCATGGGCTGCCCGTTGGGAACGCTCAAGACCCACATCCTGAGGGCAAAGATGCGTCTTCGTTCATTCCTCGATGCCTATGCCTGAAGAATCACGGCCATTGTCTCCAGTGGAAGCTGACGACCCAAGACTGAGCATGCTTATGAAGAACTGTAAGACAGAGTACATCGACGATGACGGTTTCACGGCTCGCGTCATGGCCGTCATTCCCCGCGACCGGCAAAACGCCGGAACCAATCGCCGTTATCTCCTTCTCGTTTCCGCCTGCCTTTTGGCCGTCGTTCTTGTCGTTTGCCTCGGAGGTCCGGACTTCATTGCCGGACTCTCAGCCGCGGTCCAGTTCGCGGCCAGCCGGCCTGCCCTGATCGTTGGCGGAGTGGGCCTGGGAGCCCTCCCGATGGCCTGCCTTGCCGCGGGCCTTTGCATGGCCGCCGGCCTCGGCTACCGACACTTGCGCCAGGCCTTTCGATAGGTTGCCGGCAAGCGCGCCCGCATCTGGCGTTGCCAATCGGGCGGGCTTGGACGAAATTCGAGCTGGGTAAACGTCATGCGAAATCATACTGTTGGCGCGTTCTTAATGCTTTCCGTGCTGTTGTTTGCCGTCGGAGATATCCATGCGACGGCCATCGAACGCCTGGAGGGGAAATACCTCAAAAGCCGCATCAAGCTGCGGATCGACGAGGACTGGAGGGTGCAGATCGGAAGCATCCCGGGCGCTGAGGCCGTTGCATTCAATGACTCGTCCTGGGCGGCCACGAATGTCCCGCACGACATGAGCATCGCGCTCGTAAGCACGACCGACAATGATCCCGGCGCCATGGGCTGGTACCGGAAACACTTCACGCTTCCGCAGGGCTTTTCCGGCAAGACGGTCATCGTCCAGTTCGACGGGGTCTATCAGGACTCCAAAATCTACCTGAATGGCACCCAGGTCGGCAGCCAGAGGTTCGGGTACGTCAGCTTCAATTGCGATCTGACGCCCTACCTCCATGCCACGGGCGACAATGTGCTCGCCGTCTTCGTGGACAACCAGACGAGCCGGCGTTCGCACTTCTATTCGGGGACCGGCATCTACCGCCACGTATGGCTGATCGCGACGGACAAGGTCCATATCAAGAACTGGGGAACCGCAGTGACAACGCCCAAGGTGGGCGTCGCGCAGTCGGAGATAAGGGTCCAGACAGAGGTGGTGAACGAGCTTGCGGAACCGCAAACGCGCGAGCTGGAAACGACGATTTTCGATGAGGAGGGGAACGCCCTGCGGACCGTCTCCGCGCCGGTTTCGGTCGGGGCCAGCGGCTCGAACAGGTGCGAGCAAACGCTGTCGCTCTCATCCTGCAAACTCTGGTCGCCTTCGAGCCCCGCGCGCTATTACGCCTACTCGAGACTTCTAGACGGCGCGGCGCCGACCGACGACTACGTCAGTCCGTTCGGGATCCGGGAGCTGAAATATTCGGCGACCGGGGGATTTGAGATCAACGGCGTGCCGATGAAGCTGAAGGGCGTCTGCATCCATCATACGCTGATCCCCGCCGGGGCCGCCGTACCCGATTCCATGTGGGAGCGGACCGTCAAGGAACTGCTGGCTTCCGGATGCACGTCCATTCGGACGACCCACAATCCGGCGAGCCCGGAATTTTACGACACATGCGACCGGCTGGGCATGATGGTCATGGATGAATGGTGCGACAAGTGGTCCAGGACGAATGCCGGTTCGTTCTATGCGGATTTCGACCAGGTCTGGCAGAAGGACCTCACCTCGTTCATCGAACGGGACCGCAACCATCCCTGCGTCGTGATCTGGAGCCTGGGCAACGAGGTGATCGCGAATGCCAAGGTGCCCGAATACATCCCGGACACTCTCAGGATGGTGGTTCCCTTTGCCAAGAAACTCGACAGCACAAGGCCCTACACCCACGCCTGCGTTTCGGGATGGGATGACGCCCCCGGCCTCGCGGCGCTTGCCGGCGTCGAGGATGTCGTCGGGATCAATTACCAGGACCGCCTGTTTGACGCCATCCATGAGATTAATCCGGCTGCGGTCATTGTCGGAACCGAACAGGACCCGTATTCAATGCCCCGCACCAACATTCCAACCTGGTTCCTGGTGCGGGACAGGCCCTATGTCATCGGCCATCACCTGTGGACGGGCGTGGATTACCTCGGCGAGAGCAAGAAGAACCTGGGCGGACAGAGCGGCTTCCTCGACAACTGCATCTTTCGCAAGCCCTGGTTCTACTACCAGCAAAGCCAGTGGAGCACTTCGCCCATGGTCCACATCACGATTGGCAACGGAACGGGCAACGGGCGCGCGATGCCGGTACTCGAGGACAATTGGAACCAGAAGGGACCGGTCGACGTCGTCACCTTCACCAACTGCGAGAGCGTCGATCTGTACATCAATGGCACCAAGGTCGGGACCAGGAATTCGAGCGATTTCGCGAAGACCGGGATCATGCAGTGGACGAACGTCCCGTGGCAGGCTGGCGAAATCAGGGCGGTCGGCCTGAATGGCGGCAAGGCGGTGGCGACGGACATCATCAAGACGGCGGGAAAGCCCGCAAAGCTCGTGCTCAAGCCCGACCGGACCATCCTCGAGGCCGATGGGAACGACGCCTCGTGCATCGAGGTCGATGTCTGCGATTCGGACAACAACCCCATCGTCACCGCAGACAATCTCGTCCAGTTCGCCATGACCGGCCCGGGGCGAAGCATTGGGATCGCCAGCGGCGACTTTGCGAGCAATGAGCCCTTCAAGGGGACCAGCCGGAAGGCCTATAAGGGGAAGGTCCTGATTGTCATTCAATCGACTCCGGTTCCAGGGATGATCGGTCTGAGCGTGTCCTCACCGGGTTTGCCATCGACCACGCTGAAAATGAAGAGCGGCAGCGCTTCTGCTTTGGCCGCGAGATGATCGAATCAGCGAATTTGCATCTTTGAGCTTTTTCTTTGAGGATGAATCCGCCCTTGAGAGCCCCTATATGAATGCTTTTCGAAAAACCCTCGGTTTAGTTCTTTTCTTTGCGTCCGCATTTTCGGCAGCCTTCGCCCAGGCGCCCGCCAATCCGTCCAAGGCCGGTCTGACCCGGGCCCGGCCGAATGCGGCCATGGGCCTGCCGCCGACGATCTCCCCGGACACCAAAGTCGAGAAACTCGCCACCCTGCCGACCGAGCCCTACACCGTTGAAGGCAGGCCGTGGACGGAAGGGACGACATGCGCGCCGAATGGCGACGTCTATTTCATCGAGCAGAACAGCGACAAGATCATGCGCTGGAGCGTCGCGGACAGGAAGCTGTCGGTATTCATGCACCCTTCCGGTTATTCAAACGGCATGTGCTTCGATTATCACGGCAACCTCATTTCCTGTGCCGACGAAAGGAACGAATTGTGGTCGATTTCAATCACCGGCACCGAGACCGTTTCCTATCCCCAGCCGCTCAACCCAGCCGTGGGCGACCCGGCGCGCCCGGAAAGGATCACGCTGCCCGCACACACGGTCCTGGTGACCAATTATCAGGGCAAGCTTCTCAATGGCCCGAATGACGTATGGGTGCGGCCCGACGGCGGAATGTACCTGACCGACCCCTATTACGCCCGCAAGTGGTGGGCGCCGGGACGAAAGCAGGAGCAGGATATGATGACCGTCTATTTCGTGTCGCCCGATCACGGTACCGTCACGCGCGTCCTCGAGAACTTCGTCTCGCCCGACGGCACCAACGCCATGCCCAACGGCATCGCCGGCACGCCCGATGGCAAGACGCTCTATGTCTCCGATATCAGGGGCGGGCAGACCTGGGCCTTCGACATTCAGCCCGACGGATCGCTGACCGGAAAGAAGCTTGTCTGCAACTTCGGCTCAGACGGAATGACTCTGGACGACCGCGGCAACCTCTACATGAGCGCAGGCGGCGCGCGGCCCGGCGGAGTGACCGTCGTGGATACAAAGACCGGGAAGCAGATCGGATATATTCAGATGTCGGAAAGCCCGGCGAACATGTGCTTTGGCGGCTCCGATCGGCAGACGCTCTTTATCTGCGCCCGAACCGGGTTCTATTGCATCCGCACCAACGTCAAAGGCGCGAACCCCGGGAAGTAAGTCAGGGAACGTTGTAAACTTCGACCAGGGCGACGCTCGTTGTGGAGTCGGCGCTGCTAACCTGGGCCGTGTAGCCGGCGGCGTTGCCCGTGCCGGTCGGGAGGGTGACAACCATGGCGCAGTCGGCTGAACCCGCGGCGAGGGGAATGGCGTAGACCTTTGCCATGATGGCGGCGGTCGCCGGTTGGATTCCCGCGACGGCAGTCGAATTACCCGGGACGATGGCGTTTCCCCATCCGGCATTGGTCGCGATCGTGTTTCCTGAGGAGTCGAACAAGGATAGGGTGGGTCTGGCCAGCGTCAGGCCGCTCAGGCCGGGGGAAGTTGCCAAGAGGCCCGGGCCGACGGCGCGGATGAGCAGGGTCTGGGAGGTCGATCCTATTATCCAGAATCCGGCGACCAGCGATTGGTTGCCCGCACCCACCAAGGCGCGGGAGGAGATGTTGATCAGCCGGGAGGCGGGCGTCCCCGCATAGGAGTCGTAATCGTACGCCTCGACGAGAGCCATCCCGGTCGCGTTGTTGAGGCTGTCGACTTCCGCCGTGTAGCCGACTCCGAGCCCAGCCGGAAGATTCATGAACACGGCCGTGTCGGTGGAATTGGCCTGCAACGGAGCGGCGTAGACGTTGGCGAATGCGTTGATCAGGGTCTGTCCGCCGCCCCAGGCCGTATTGGTGGCGAGAATGTTAGCGCTTCCGTCGAAAAGGGTCAGTTTAGGGCTGACAAGGGTGAGGCCGTACAGGGAGGGTTCCACGACGGCGAGGTTCGGGCCGATACCGCGAATCACGACGTTCTTGGAGCCCGAGCCGTCGGTGAAAAATCCCGCGACCAGGTTCTGGTAGGGGCCGGTGCCCAGGTAGGCCCGGGAGGAGATGTTATACAGGTGGGAGTTGACACTCGCCGCCAGTGTCGCCGTTGAAGATGTCACCGAACTGCTTCCGGCGGTGACGACCACAGTGTAATTCCCAGCCTGAGTCGTGCCTGCTGCAGGCATCTTGAGCGTGGAAGTCGTGGCGCCGGGAATACTCGCGCCGTTGAACTGCCACTGGTACTGAAGCGTTGATCCTGTGTAGCTGCCGGCGGTAACGGAAAGGGCAACCGGGGAACCCGCGGGGACGGTTGCGCTCTGGGGGGGCGTGACGATGCCTATGTTTCCAGTGAAGAGGACCCCCTTGCGGATCCGGGAGCTGGCCGAGTCGACGACATAAACCGAGCCGGAAGAATCCACTGTGATGCCCATGGGAGCGTCGAACAGGGCGCTGCTCCCGGCGCCGTCGGCATAGCCGATCTTGTTGTGGATGCCGCCTAGAGTGCTCACGATTCCATCGGCCGAGATCTCCTCGATCGAATCCAAGGCGGTGTTGGCGACGTAGATGTTGCCTGCGCTGTCCGCTGCGAGGCCGGCCACGCCGCCCTGGATGTTATATCCTCCCCAGCCCGCGACCTGTCCACCGGGGCCCCATGGTCCAGGAACTGTGGACACGACGCCTGCGGGCGAGATTTTTCGCATCAAGCCGTCACCTGAATCGGCGACGTAGAGATTTCCCATTCCGTCGAATGCGACTGCGGCCGGCACATCGAAAAGGGCGCTGGCGGACGGGCCATCGATGGCGCCGGCGTGGCCGGGTGTTCCGGCAACGGTCGTAACAAGGCCGGCCGGAGTGACCTTTCGGATCGTGTGGTTCCAGGAGTCTGCGACGTAGACATTGCCCTGCGCATCGAGCGTCAGGCCTTGCGGGTAGTAGAAGCGCGCGGCGCTTCCCTGACCGTCCGACGAGCCGACCTGCCCGGGACTTCCGGCGAGGGTTGTCACGACGCCGGAGGGAGAGATCATTCGGATTGTGCTGTTGCCATTATCAACCACGTAGAGGTTTCCGGTGGAACCGATAGCCATTCCCATCGGACCGTAAAACGAGGCTTGGCTGCCGATTCCGTCGGCGTGTCCCGTGACCTTCGCTGTTCCCGCGAAATTCGTCACCGCTCCGGCCGGGGTGATCTTGAGAATCGTGCTGTTCGTCAGCACCGAGACGTAGACATTGCCCGACGAATCCACGGCGATACCGGCCGGCTCGTCGATGTAATTTCCGAAGTTGTACGTCTGGATCGTGTAGATCGTGCTGAACCAATAAGTGCTGGAAACGTTGAGCATCGCGGGAGTGCAGGTGACGCTGCCGTAGGAATTGGCGACGACGCACCGGTACTGGTCTCCGGACATTCCGAGGCTGAGCCCGGTCAAATTGAGAGTCGGTGTCGCGGAACCGCTGAAGGTGGTATTGTCGGAAAGGGCGGTCCAGGCAGTGGCTCCTGCGGGCAGGCGTTGCCAGCTGTAGGAAAGGCTGGGAATCCCGCCCGCGACGACGGTGAATGCGGCGTTTTGGACCACGGAGGGCGCCTGATTTGCAGGCTGGGTCAGCACCTGTGGGGCGTAAATCGTGAAGCCCTTCCGGATCGTTTCATTGCGCGTGTCGGCGACGAAGAGATTGCCCTGTTTGTCGAAAGCCAAGCCCAGGGGCCAGTCGAACTGCGCATTGGATCCCGTGCCGTCCACGCTGGGTCTCCCGGTGCCGCCGCCGGCCAGCGTGGTGACAACGCCCTGGGGTGTGATCTGACGGATGGCCCCTCCTTCACCATCGGTCACATAGAAATTGCTGTCCGGACCGATGGTTATGCCGTTCGGCCCCTGGAAGAACGCCCCGATCCCAATTCCGTCGGAGGTGCCTTCCTTGCCGGCTCCGGCCAGCGTGGACACGGTGCCATCCGGTGTGATCTTTCGTATGGTGCAGTTGCCCCTGTCGGTGACATAGACGTTGCCTGCGCTATCGACGACCGTGTCATTCGGAAAGAAGAACCGCGCTTTCGCAATGGGCCCGTCAACGTATCCGATGCCGGCGGCCCCGAGCATGCCCGCGAAGGTCGATTGCACGCCGGCCGAGGTCGTCTCCTGGATCGTGCTCGTCCCGTCCGCGCTGAACTGATTGCCGCTGGCGTCCACGGATGTCCCAAAAGGATACACCACCGGCCCGCTGATTCCGCTCCCCGGATCGGTGTTGCCCGACAGGGTCGTCACCATGCCGGAAGCTGTGATCTTGCGGTAGGCGGGGCCGTTGACTACCGGAAAGCCGCTCTCGTCGTACACGTAGACATCGCCGGCGGAATCGGCCGAAACGGCCGCGGGTTCGCCAAATATTGCCTGGTTGGCCGGGCCATCGACATTGGCCGAGGCGGACCCGGTAAATCCGGCGTACGTGACGAACGTCATGGGAACGTAGACAAGGAGATCCGCGGGTGGCAGCGAGGTCGCGCTGCCAAAGGTGTTGGACACGACGCATCGGAATTGGTCGCCGTTCATGGCCGACGTGACCGCGGACACGGAAAGGCTCGCTGTCTGGCTCCCGGAGTATGTGCCTCCGTCGCCCAGGTTCGTCCATGTCGTCCCGCCGATTGGCAGCCGCTGCCACTGGTACGCCAGGGGATTGGCACCGGTGGCGGCGACCCGGAATGTCGCCGTGGCGCCGGGCAGCAATTCCTGGTTGGAGGGCGGGGTCTTGACTGCGGGCGAGCCGGAAAGGAGTGCAAGGAGCTTGGCTTCGTCCGGCACGCCGATTCCGGTCACCATGTCATAGCCGGGGCCGGCCTGGTACGCGCCGTTCGAGCCGCTCGTAATGTCACGGAAATTTGCGGTTCCGATGAGGGGATAAATCCGGGGATTGAAGAAACCAAGGGGGCCCAGGCCCGCCCCAATCCGCGACTGATTGATGACGGCGCAGAGGCCCGCCCAAGTCGGCGGTCCCCAGCTTGTGCCGCCGAATACGTTGGACTGGCCCTGATAGATGACGAAACACCCGTAGTTGGGGTCGGCCGCGGAGGAGACGTCGGGGACGAACCGGCCCTGGTAATAGGACACCCCAGGGCCGGACTGCCAGTCGGGCCTCGTGAAATACCCGCTCTGGCCGCCGCCGCTGTACGTCCAGCCGGTCTCGCTCGAGACGCTTCCGTCCGAGGCGAGCTGCAGGCTTGTCCCGCCCACCCCGGTCACGTCCGGATCGCTGGCGGGGTATTCGGTCTGCCTCGGTGACGCCAGGTCGTAAAGGCCGGTGTAGTCGTTGGGGTTCGAGCCGCCGTCGCCGGATGCGGCAAAGACGGCGAGGCCGGCGCTCGCCAGCGTGGCGAATGACTGGGTCAGCGACGCGGCCTCGTTGGGCGTTATATCGCTCTCCAGTCCGCCGAAACTTATCGAGACCTCGTGCAGGCCCGGCGTGGTTTGCGCGTCCTGATAGATCTTGGAGCACGCGTCGTCGATCGTGGCCGGCGACAGTTCGGAAAGGCCGTACACTTTCAAGGCGGCCCCGGGTGCCATGGCTCCGCTCCATTCGACGTCGAGCGTGGCCTCGTCCGCGTCGTCGCTGCTGGTCGGCCCCCCGTCGATGCCGGTATAGGTCACCGCGAAGGCCGATCGGTTTATGCCGCAGGCCGACCAGAATGAATTCAGATCCGAGGCCTGCGGGTACGCGTCGATGACAATCGCGATCGTCTCGCCGGCACCGGTCGCGACGAGGCCCGTCGCGTCGTATGCCTTGGCGATCTGAGCGGGCGTGTAGCCCGAGCCGGCCGCATCGGGTTCCGCGGCCGGTCGCCTAAGGTGCTTGTGAAACCGCAGGTGGGGCTGGAGCCCGTTGATTCCGAGGAGGGCGGAGGCAATTTCCGCGGAAACGCTCGGAGCCGACACGGCGGATGTATATTCATTTCCCCGGTACTGGACCCGGGCGAAACCGACCTGAAAAATGCGTCCGGCCTGCTCGACCGAGGCTCGGGCAAAGACGGCCAATCTGTTGGGGTCCTCGCGCGAGATTTCCAGTTTCTGGTCCCGAGCCCAGGAGAGCACCTTCGCGTAGTCCGATTCTCTCGGAAGGTATTTCGCGGCCAACTCGTCCCGGGAGATGACCTCCCCCATCGCGATCCGCCGCTGAAGATCCTCGAAATTGCGCATTCTCAGGGCGAGTTCGATTCCAATCGGCGCCGAGAGTTCCTCAGGCCTCAGGCTGGAACGGACGAACAGCGCCGCACCGGGGCGGGAACGGTCGGAGGCGGAGGCGACAGCCCTTATGCTGTCGGGATATTCAACCCGGTTCCCTCCGGTCGTTTGCGCTTGGGTCAAAGGTGCCGCAAGCCCCAGACCAGCGACGATCAAGGCGGTTCGAACCAAGGTGGTCCTTTCGAATGGATGCAAAGACGTTGCCAAGATGTTGAGCTGACCAGCCGCCATTGCCCGGTTGTCGACCGGCCCTAATGGCCAGGAAGAGCCCGGATCCCTAGACTCTCAGGGAACCACGGTCAAACAGCATTGATCTAAACGACCGGGCGTTCGGCGCCGCGGCGCTTCAGTTCCCAGACAAACTGATACACTTCGCCGTTTTTCCGCGCCCTGAGAAACAGGGCCACGGTCCAGGGGAGTCCCTGGTAGGAGCTTTTGAATTCGGTTTGGGATATCCACTGGATGGGATCCATCCTCCGGGCGACCCTGAGGTCGGCGGCGAGGACCATCTTCAGAAGCGATTGCTCGGAGAAGAAGTGCACGTGGGTCCAGTCGAGGAGCCCGACATCCCGGTAGTCGAACCGGTCGTGCAGCAGTTCGAGGATGACCGAATTGTGCGCGAGGTTGGGGACCGAGACCCATATGGATCCCTCCGGCCGCAGGAATTCGATCGACTGCCGGAGGACGATGTCCGGGTGAAACAGGTGCTCGAGGATGTCCGCCAGGATGATGTAGTCGAAGGTGCGGCCGCTGCGGCGGAGGTGGGTGTGCCAGCCGTCCTTTTCCAAATCGCCCATTTCGGGGCCGACCAATGCCGCGTCGATTGCGAAGGCGGAGGCCGCCCGCCCGGCCTCGGCGTCCCTTTCAATGATCGAAACGCGGCAACCGAGCTGTTCGCGTAGATACTTGGTCATCCGGCCGTGGGCGCAGCCGATCTCAAGAACGTCGGAATCGGGGCGGATGTGCCTCAGAATCTGCGACACCGAGTTGTCGGACTTCATGTCCAGGGCGAAGTCGTATTTGCTCATCTAAGCCGGAGTATGCAGTTCGCGAGTTGAGATTGCCCAAGATGCTGAGACGGATCGGGCTGGGGAGCACCGAGGCATACCCAAAGGTATGTCGAGTGTGCGACGCAAGCCCGAGGCGTCCAGCAGATAGGGCAAGACCGACTCGATGAACTGCATAGTTCCGGCTCAGTCCGTATGACTGAGGATGCTTCTGACCTGGGGCCATGGTATTCTTTTCGTTCCCTTGACTGGGGCAACTTCCGCGGCCTCACTTGCGCTCTTGCAAATCGCATGGAAGCATCGATGACCCCTCCACGGAAAGACGGGGGGTGCCAGGCGTTCGCCTGCAAGTCGATCGACAAGCTCATCGCCGAATCCCAGGAGCCCTCGCGGCGCCTGGCCAAGAGCCTCGGACCCTGGAGCCTCACGGCCCTGGGGATCGGCGCCATCATCGGCTCGGGCATCTTCGTCCTCACGGGCACGGCGGCGGCCGGCGAGCATTTTGAGGTTCCCTCGATCCTGCACGCCCAGGTACTCGATCTCGCCGTCAATTTCTTCCGGCATTGGAGTTTTCAGGGCGCCCTCATGCACGGCCGTCCCGCCGCGGGACCGGCGATCGCGGTCTCATTCATCCTCGTGGCCGTGGCGTGCGGCTTTGCCGGCCTTTGCTACGCCGAGCTCGCCTCGATGATTCCGATTGCCGGAAGCGCCTATACCTATTCCTACGCAACCTTGGGGGAGGTTTTTGCGTGGGTCATCGGCTGGGACCTCATCCTTGAATATGCGGTCAGCAATGTCGCCGTGGCCGTTGGATTCGGAGGGTATCTGAAGGCGCAGATGGCGACATTCGGGATCGGCATTCCCGACAGGTGGTCGAGCCCGGTGTGGGCCGAGGGCCACCTCACCGGGGCCTGGTTCAACCTGCCGGCGTTCATCATCGTCTTCATTGTGACGTTGCTGCTCGTTCGCGGCGTGCGGGAGTCGGCGAAGGCGAACAATCTGATGGTCCTCGTGAAACTTGGCGCGATCGTCACGTTCCTGGTGGTCGGCGGCATGCTGGTCCACCCGGCGAACTGGCACCCGTTCGCGCCCTCGGGTTTTGGGGGCGTCGTGACGGGCGGTGCTATCATTTTCTTCACCTACATCGGATTCGACTCGGTTTCCACCGCGGCTGAGGAGTCCCGCAACCCCCAGCGGGACATTCCGATCGGGATCATCGCCTCGCTTGTGGTCTGCGCCATTCTCTACCTGGGCGTGGCCCTGGTGCTTCTGGGAATGCTGCCCTTTTCGACGTTTGGCTCCGGGGCGGGGGCGGAGGCGCCGGTCGCCTACGCCCTGAGGCAGCTGGGGGCGAGGCCGGTCTTCCAGTCGGTGATCGTCATCGGGGCCCTGACAGGCATGCTGTCGTCCCTTCTGGTGTTCCAGTACGGGCAGGTGCGGATCTGGTTCGCCATGTCGCGGGACGGCCTTTTGCCAAAGCCTTTTTCGGCCGTCCACGCCCGATTCAGGACCCCGCACTGGTCGACTTGGATCGCGGGAGCGGCGGTCGGACTTCCCGCGGGGCTGATCGACATAGGCGACGCCGCGGATCTGTCCAATATCGGCACCCTTTTTGCCTTTGTCCTTGTGTCGCTGGGCGTGATCCTCCTGCGCCGCAATCAGCCCGATCGGCGGCGCGTCTTCCGCGTGCCATTCGTGCCTTGGTTTCCGCTGATCTCGATCGCGCTGTGCGCCGGCCTGATGACGGGCCTGACCGTGATCACCTGGATCCGGTTCATCGTCTGGCTGGGGATCGGAATGGCGATCTATGCCTTCTATGGCCGAAGGCACAGCGAATTCCGGGCATCCTCGGATTGAGCGAGGTTTTGCCGGTTGACGGCGGGAAGTCAGGAGCAACTTCACCTGGTGCAAATTTCGCTGCCCGATGGCATGCCTTGTATTGGACCCGTGCAAAACGGTGTTGTTGATCCCAAGTATCTATATCCATGATTCTCTCGTCGCGAACTCGCGCCATAATGATGCGCTTCTCCGTAAATCCATTATATGATTTCGAGCCGTAATTCCTAAAACGGGAGGGTTTCATCAAGTCCGATGAATGATTGTAATTAATTAATTACAAATTAGATAGGAAACAAGAGATGGAGTTATTCTCCTTGTGTTCTCCGATAGAACTCCCTACGAACTCGTATTACGTATTGGTTGGTTTGTTTGAAGACCTGACAAATGAATGACGAAGCCGGTTATGAAGCTGCTGACAGTTGAAAGGACAAGAAAGGACCGGGGTGTCGCGATGACTGAGTATTTGGTCATCTTGGGAATCATTGCCTTGGTGCTTATTGCGGTTGTGGGCAAGTTTGGGAAACAGATCGAGAATGCGTTTTATCAAAATGCCTCGATCTCCGGCCGCACGGAAGCCGAGAAGGATCAAAGTCAGAAGCTTGACAAGGACGCAACAAGAACGGCGAACGATGCCGCAAGACCCTGAGACCCGCGGCAGGTGCTGGGACTTCACCTCCGGCTCAAATTAGTATCTGTATTGCCCGCGAAATTCGGACGGCACGGCTGCCGGGCTATTTTTTCGGCCTCTTGCCGTCGATTGTGCGTCGCAGGTCGTCGCGCGCGGCCTGCGAGCCCAGGAAAAGGCCGTCCGGATACCGGCAATACGAGAGCATGTGCTTGTAGATCAGGGCCTCCAGCCCGGAGTCCACCCCGAGTCCCGCAAGATACTGCAGGCGCAGATTGCTGTCGCGGTTGATCTCGGCGCCCTCGAGCCAGGGGGCCAGTTCGGCGGCACGGCCCGCATAGGTGGCGAAGAGCGTGCCCGGGGCAGGGAAGCCCGCCTCGGCTAGGGATGCGGCGGCATCCCGGTAGGCGAAGCTCGACCAGCGATCGCGGACGGCGTCCATGTCGACCCGGGCCGGCCCGTCCTGGCCGAGCATGACGGCATCGTAGCCGGAGCCGTTCTCGTCGTTGCCCCAGACCGTTCCGTTGGGGAACACCTGAAAGAATGTCGCGACCTCGCTTTTCACAGAAGCTTCGTCGCTCTCGTAGAGAGGAACCCACTGGGTGACCATTCCGCCGGGATTCAGGCGGGCCTTGCACATCTCAAAGTACTCGCGCGTGTACAGAGCGGCGGAGCCCTTGACCCACGGATGGATGGGGTCGGAAGTGATGATGTCGAACTTTTCCCGGGTCGTCAGGATGTAATGGCGGGCGTCGTCGTAAACGATCTCTACGCGCGGATCGCCAACGACGCCGTGATTCTGCCGGGAGAAGAACTGCGCGACGACGCGCGGGACCAACGGCTCGATCTCGCAGATCACGATCCGCTCGATCCCGGGCCGGACCACGAACGAGCCCGCCGTGACGCCGGCTCCGCAGCCGACGATCAGCACCGAGCGGGGCGCGGGATGCAGCATGGCCGGGAGGTGCCCGAGCATGCGCTGGAGGCGCATGTCCTG
>Ga0181529_10005273_pt1 | contig 13599 bp, 6 predicted proteins | sample PEATcosm2014_Bin_36_FD_119763 | JGI IMG/M metagenome (GOLD analysis project Ga0181529, IMG submission 119763) | Peatland microbial communities from MTU Mesocosm Facility, Houghton, MI, USA - PEATcosm2014_Bin10_30_metaG | ecosystem: Environmental > Terrestrial > Soil > Wetlands > Peat | place... | reverse complement strand
GTACATGGCGAGCTGGTTCCAATACGCTCCGGTGAGCAAGCAGCCGCCGAAGAAAATGGTGCGCCTGCTTACCCGCTCCGAAACCGCGAAGACGTAGCCCGTGCGCATCTCGCTCGTCGGCACACGTGGCATCCCCGCCAACTACGGCGGATTCGAAACCTTCGCCGAAGAGCTTTCGACGCGCCTGGCGGCCCGCGGCCACGACGTAACCGTATATTGCCGGGAACGTTACCGCGCGCCGCGCTACCGCGGGGTGCGGCTCCAGTATCTGCCCACCCTCCGCCACAAATACCTGGACACCCTGGCGCACACATTCCTCTCCACGCTGCACCTGGCGGCGCACCGCGTGGATGTGGCGCTCTACTGCAACGGCGCCAACGCCCTTTTCACCCTGTTGCCGCGGATCTTCGGTATGCCCGTGGCGCTCAACGTGGATGGTGTCGAGCGCAGGCGCAAGAAGTGGAACAAGCTGGCCAAGGCCTGGTACCTGGTGTCCGAATGGCTCGCCACATTCTGCCCCACCGCGGTGGTCACCGACGCCCGGACAATTCAGGATTACTATCGCCTGCGGTATGGCAAGGAGAGCGTCTTCATTCCCTACGGCGCGGAAACGGGCAAGGCCGCCGGCTGCGGTACGCTCGCCGCGCTGGGACTGGAGCCCGGCCGCTACTTTCTCTACGTCAGCCGCATGGAACCGGAGAATCATCCGCTCGAAGTGCGCCAGGCGTTCGAGCGGGTGGATACGCCGCTGCGCCTGGCGCTGGTGGGCGACGCCCCCTACGCCCAGGATTACATCCGCCGCGTGCGCGACACCCGCGACCCGCGCATCGCGATCCCCGGCGCCATCTATGGCGAAGGCTACCGCGAGCTGGGATCGCACGCATTCGCCTACATCCACGCCACCGAAGTCGGTGGCACGCATCCGGCGCTCATCGAAGCCATGGGCCGCGGCGCATTGGTGCTCTATCGCAACACTCCGGAAAACGCCGAAGTGGCCGGCGACGCCGGCATTCCCTTCGAGCCCGAAGAACTGGCGGCAAAGCTGCGAGCCGTGCTGGCCATGAGTGAAGAGGATCGCGATGTCTTTCGCCGCCGGGCGGAGGAACGTGTGCGGGAACGCTACTCCTGGGACGCCGTGACCGGCGCTTATGAGCAGTTGCTGGCGAGGCTGGCCGGCGGCTGACCGCGGACCCGGGCAGCACGCCAGGCGCCGGTTCGCCGGCAGCGGTCTGGTGGGGTCCCGCCCAAGCCATAGGCGCCAAAACAGCGTGGTGCGCAGGCGACACCGTCTGCGGTCCTGTCGTGGCAGATGTTTGGCTCCAGGCTTCCCGGCAGCTCGGCGGGGCCGCACAGGCGGAATCCTACGGGACTATAATCGTGTGAACCGTGTCCGGCAGGACGTTGGGGGGCCTCAATTGCGACCGGCGGAAAAAACGCGGCAGGGTGAGAACGGTGCAGCCAGGAAAAGCGAGAGTCACAGTGAAGGAGGGTTTCCTATGCGGCAATCCGGCCGCAGCCCCCTTCCAGGATCTTGACGATTTCTACAATAGGGGACAGTTAGTCCATCTCGAAGAGTTTTTCGTCTATGAGCACGAGTGGCTCATCACAAAGATACTGATCCCGGTTAAAGAAGCCGGCTATTCCCGGGCTTCCATCGAAGACGCTGCGAATGCACTGATCTTCACACCGGATCCCGACTTTGTTGGGAAGCTGATTCTGGCGGACCACGTTCATCCCATGGCGCCGTGGCTTCGGCAAACCGAGGGAACCATAATTGCGGGCGAAAGTGCGGAGGACGGGGTGGTCCTGCTCTATCGGCCCAGTCCCGCCAGTATCCGGCAAAGCGTCGTATACGAATGGTGCAACTTACTGAGGATATACCGCTCCGATGCCGCCGAACTCTTTTTGCTCACAGAGGCTCTGGAAGAAGTAGGATCTCCGGCCCGGCGCCGTGCGAGCTGCCAACCTCGGCGGAGGAGTCCCGGCACGCGGCGCGGATGCCTCCCGCACGACCGTCAGAAGGAGCAAAAGAAAATGTGCAGCGCGCACCTCGTGCCGCCGTCCTTCGTGCACTCCGCGAGGGCTTTCTGTTGGGCCTCCCGCGGTTCCGTAGAAGTCGCCCAGCCGACGAAGCTCCGGTCCGCCGCCAGCGCCCCGCACTGTTTATTGAAAACCGTCTCCAAAACGCACGCCTTGCCGCGCTGGGAACAGATGCTCATGGCCTCTTTCTCCGCCAGGGACCGCTCGCTCTTGCCCTGCGACCATCCGGCTCCCAGGTCCGCGGCGCTGTAGGCGATGGCACCCCAGGATGTCGCGCGAGGCGGCGCGGGGGGATTCGGCTTGCTCGACTGGCTGGACTGGCTCGTCGCGGTCAGCGAACACGCGGAGAGGTCGCTCGTGCAGGCGCCCCAACGTTTCTGGCAGGCTGCCGTCGCACTTGCTTCCGCCTCTTTCTTGCTGCTGCCCGTTCCTACCTCAAAGTGCTGCGCGCCTTTAGCCACCGCCAGGGCGGCACACGTATTCTGGAACCGGTACACGACCTTGCAGTCATTGGCGTACCTGCTGCATGGGGTGATGGCGCCGCTGTTGGCGGCCGCCCAATTCGCCTTGTTCCAGGAGATCCCCTCGGCTCCGCCACTGCCGAAGGCGATGGCGCCGTATGGCGTGGGCAAGTTCTTATTCTGATCTGCGCACTGGTCCCCGCATCTTTCCTGGCATCCCCAGCGGAGCTGCGCGGGTCCCGAACTGCAGATGTTCATGCAATCGTTCAGGCATTTGTCAAACTGCCAGGTTGTCTGTCCGATCGCCAGTTGTGACGCGAGGCCGAGAGCCATGCCGAGCAAGGCGAGGATCCACCCACCACGGCTCCCGGCCGCGCTCCCATCGAACGCCCAAACGCGGGTTGCGACGGGCCGCCGGTCGCGACAGCGGCGCTCGCCCGATTGCTTCGAAATCCCGCGCTGAATCGATCTCGGCATCTAGCACCTCCGGCTTCGGGGAATCTTCGTTGGCGCGACTCGCCAAGGTCTCAACCCAAGCGCCGCAGCGATGAAGCACGAGCGCTCTTGCCGGGAGCTTAATGGGGAACCGTCCCTTCGGCACACAGTATAACCCGGCTAAGGGATGTTCGGGTTTGAGTATCTTGTTTTCGCCGGTGTTCGTGGGTCTCACCGTTCCAGGGAACGGAAGATCCCGCCCTCCGACTTGGCGCGGAACCGGCGGCGGTGGTCGCCCGGCCCACTCACCATGAGGGAGAAAACCCCGGCGGGTGAACCTCAGCCGTTGCGGCGGTTCTTCGTCACGTCTGCAAACCGGCCGCCGGAGGCCCGGTCCCCGATCGGCTAAGCCCTCCCCTCCAGCGTGCCCTCCCGCCAGTGTATTAAGCTGGAAAGACCGCCCAAGCCGCGCTGCTCGGCCGGCACACCAGCGTCCCGTGGACCATGTTCGTCCTTCGTGGCTCTGCGAACCCGGATGGAGCCGGACGACCGATCTCATGCCGATACGCGTTCAATTGCACCACAAGACCGAATACCAGTACGACCGCCCGGTCGGCCTGTCGCCGCAAATCGTCCGCCTGCGGCCCGCGCCGCACTGCCGCACCCCGATTACGGCATACTCGCTCAAAATCTCGCCGCCCGGCTACTTCATCAACTGGCAGCAGGACCCGCAAAGCAACTATCTCGCCCGCCTGGTCTTCCCCGAGCGCGTGGAGCATTTCTCCATCGAGGTCGGCCTGGTGGCCGAAATGACGGTCATCAATCCGTTCGATTTCTTTCTGGAGGACTACGCCGAGAGGTTTCCCTTCCGCTATGCCGATGCGCAGTTGAAAGAGCTGGCGCCCTACGCTTCGCCGGAGCCCGCCGGGCCGCGCCTGCGGACGTTTCTCTCGAGCATCGACCTCACGCCGCAGCGGTCCATGGGTTTCCTGGTGGCTCTTAACCAGCGTCTCCAGGGTATGGTCCGGTACGTCATCCGCATGGAGCCAGGCATCCAGACGTGCGAGGATACGCTGGCACTGGCCAGCGGCTCGTGCCGGGATTCCGCCTGGCTGATGGTTCAGACGCTGCGCCACCTGGGTCTGGCGGCGCGCTTCGTCTCCGGCTACCTGATCCAGCTCAAGCCCGACATGAAGCCGCTGGACGGTCCCGAAGGGCCGGAGCGGGACTTCACCGATCTCCACGCCTGGGCGGAGGTCTATCTTCCCGGCGCCGGCTGGGTCGGTCTCGACCCGACCTCCGGCCTGCTCGCCGCCGAAGGTCATATTCCGCTGGCTGCCACCCCCGATCCCGCCTCGGCCGCGCCGGTGAGCGGAGCGGTGGGCGTGTGCGAGGTCCGCTTCGTGCACGAAATGTCGGTCGCGCGAATCCACGAAGATCCGCGCGTGACGCTTCCTTACACGGACGCGCAATGGCGCCGCATCGACGCTCTGGGTCGCCAGGTGGATGCCGAGATCCGCGCCCACGACATCCGCCTCACCATGGGCGGTGAGCCAACCTTGATCTCCATCGACGACATGGATGGCGAAGAGTGGAACTACACTGCCGTGGGGCCCGAAAAGCGGCGGCTTGCCGGGCGGCTGATCGACCGTCTGCGCGCCCGGTTCGCCCCGGGCGCCCTGATCCATTGCGGCACCGGCAAATGGTATCCGGGCGAGGCGCTGCCGCGCTGGGCCCTCTCCTGCTACTGGCGCAAGGACGGCGTCCCCATGTGGCACGACCACAAGCTGCTGGCCAACGAAGAGGACGCGTCCGAATTCTCGCCGCTCGACGCCCAGCGCTTCGTGGAGACTTTGGCCGCGCGCGTCGGCGTCGACCCCGCGTACGCCAATCCCGCGTTTGAGGACCCGCTCTACTACCTCCAGAAGGAGCGCCAGTTGCCGGTGAACGTCGATCCGGTGGACAACCACCTGGAAGACGCCGGCGAGCGCGAGCGGCTGCGGCGCGTGTTCCAGAGAGGCCTCCACCAACCCACCGGCTTCGTGCTCCCACTGCAGCGGGGGGCTGGCAAGAGCGGCCCCGAATGGCAGACCGGGCTTTGGATGCTGCGCGGCCAGCACCTGTTTCTGGTCCCCGGCGATTCGCCCATCGGGTTGCGGCTCCCTCTGCCCAGCCTGCCCTGGGTCGAGCCCTCCGAAGCTCCGCAATTGATTCCCGTCGACCCCATGGTCAATCGCGGCCGCCTGCCCACGCCCCAGCGCGTTCCGCCGCCCGAACCGGTCCTGCAAAGAACCGGCGATGGCCCGCGCGACCGCGCCCCGGCCGCCGGCGAATCGGCGCCATGGGTAGTGCGCACCGCGCTTTGCGTGGAACCGCGCAACGGCCACCTTTACGTCTTCATGCCGCCGCTGGCCGCGGTGGAAGATTACCTGGATCTGCTCACCGCCATCGAGGACACAGCGGCCCATCTGCGCACCCCGGTGGTAATCGAAGGATACGGTCCTCCGTACGATCCTCGCATCAATCAATTAAAGGTGACGCCCGACCCCGGCGTGATCGAAGTAAACATCCACCCGGCGCACGACTGGCCGGAGTTGGTATCCAACATTTCCGCGCTCTACGATGAGGCGCGGCTGACGCGGCTCGGCACCGAGAAATTCATGCTGGACGGGCGCCACAGCGGCACCGGCGGCGGCAATCATTTCGTATTGGGTGGGGCCGCACCGGCCGACAGTCCGTTCCTGCGGCGTCCCGATTTGTTGCGCAGCATGCTGGGCTACTGGCTGCGCCATCCGTCGCTCTCCTACATGTTTTCCGGCCTGTTCATAGGCCCCACCAGCCAGGCGCCGCGCCTGGATGAAACCCGCCGCGACAGCCTTTACGAGCTCGAAATTGCCTTCGCGCAGATTCCCAGCCCCGGCGAAGGCGATTGCCCGCCGTGGCTGGTGGACCGCATTTTCCGCCACATCCTGGTGGATGGCACCGGCAACACCCATCGCGCCGAATTCTGCATCGATAAGCTCTACTCGCCGGACACCTCGACCGGCCGTCTGGGCCTTCTGGAGCTGCGCGGCTTCGAGATGCCGCCGCACGCGCGCATGAGCCTCACCCAGCAGTTGCTGGTGCGCGCGCTGGTGGCCTGGTTCTGGAAGCAGCCCTACGCGCGGTCCCCGGTGGCCTGGGGCACCGAACTGCACGACCGCTTCATGCTGCCGCACTTCATCCGGCGCGATTTCGGCGACGTGCTGGACGACTTGCATCGCGCCGGCTTCGCCTTCGATGCCGAGTGGTTCGCCCCGCACTTCGAGTTCCGCTACCCGGTTCTCGGCCGTGTGAACTACCTGGGAATCGACCTGGAGCTGCGCCAGGCCACCGAGCCCTGGTACGTGCTGGGTGAAGAGCCGGCGGCCGGCGCCATGGCGCGCTACGTGGATTCCTCCGTGGAGCGCATCGAAGTTACCGCGACGGGCCTTGTGGGCGACCGTTACGTGGTGGCCTGCAACGGCCGCCGCGTGCCGCTCCACGCCACCGGTACGCAGGGCCAATGGGTGGCCGGCGTGCGCTATCGGGCGTGGCAGCCGCCTTCGTGCCTGCACCCCACCATCCCGGTCCATTCGCCCCTGGTCTTCGACCTCATCGACACCTGGACCGGCCGCTCCATCGGCGGCTGCACCTATCATGTGTCGCATCCCGGCGGGCGCAGTTACACCACGTTCCCGGTAAACGCCAACGAAGCCGAATGCCGCCGCGGCGAGCGCTTCTTCCCCTTCGGCTCGACCACCGGCCCGGTGACGGCTCCGCCGATTGAGGAAAACCCGCAGTTCCCGCTCACCCTGGATCTGCGCCGGGCCGCTGGGGTCGCCACGGCGAGCCTGGCCCGGTAATACTGGCGCACTCGATCCGGTGGTTGCCGGGCGACCGATTGCCGCGTCCAGAGGGCATACGTCAGTACGCTTGCACCCCCGGGTGCGCCCCCGCCCCAAGTTCGGCAACGCTGACCGGCTCAACGCGACCGATCGGGAAATGAGATCCGCGTTGCGGTGAGCCGGCCGAGTCGCTCGCCGCGCCGGAGGCTGCGTACGATCTCCGCGGCGTCTCGAGTTTCCGAGAGTTGCCTACGAATTCCGGCAAACGCCTGCATTGCTTTCATGCGCTGCCCTGGTTCCAGAGGTAGCGCTGGCTCCGCGCACGCGCGTGCAGCGTGCCGCGTGCCGCGTGCCGCGTGCCGCAAAGATTCGCGTCAAGGTAGAGCTGCGTTCGCCTCATGATATATGGTGTAAATCGCTGCGGGCTGAGTCGCAGCGCCGCAGGCGCGTTGTAAATCGCTGCGGGGGCGCCGCGGGAGCGCCGGGAATCCCAGCGGACCGGCCGCTCCGTAGGGGCGGCGCGTTCCCGGAAAACGCCAATGAAACCGAATGCCGCCGTGGCGAGCGCATCTGCCCCGGCCCGCAGCGCGCGTCACAAAGCGCGGGTCCCCCGCTTGTCTTCACCCTTTCCGCGCCACGCCTTCAATTCCGGACGTATACTCTATTCGTGCGCCGTGGACTGATGCTGCTGCTTACGGCCGCCTGCGCCGGCGGGCAGGGAGGCTCGGACGAGACGCTGGCTCGGCTGCGCAAGATCGTCCTTGGTGAGGCCGAGCGCATCCCGAACTACACGTGCGTTCAGACCATCGACCGGCAGTTCTTCCACCCCGGCGCCAACAGCCCCCACGGGGTAGTGTACAAGTTTCCGGCCCCAGGGCAGTCCTGCAGCCAAATTGCCGCCAATAAGCGCAAAAGTTACTTCCGTCTCATTCCCGCCTCCGCCGACCGGTTCCGCCTGGACGTCCGGGTCGGCCCAGGCGCCGAAATGTACTCCTGGGTGGGCGCCAGCCGCTTTGAGGATCGTCCTCTGCACGAACTCGTCGGCTCCGGACCGACGAGCACCGGGGCCTTCGGTCCTATGCTCACCAACGCCGTCCAAGATGCTCGGGAGCTTCAGTTCGACGGGGAGAAGACGGTCAACGGCCGGCGGCTGTACGCTTACTCCTTTCGCGTGCCCATCGAACGAAGCCATCATTCCTTCGAGGTGGGGGGCGACTCGCAGACCGCCATTGCCTACGAGGGGACCATCCTTGCCGATGCCGCCACCGGAGCGCCGGTCCAACTCACCGTGCTCGCCGGGGAACTGCCCACCGAAACCGGGTGCTGTGGCTACTCTGCCGAGCTGGATTACAGCCCCGTACGCATCGGCGCCGCCGAATTCCTGCTTCCGAAAACCGCGCGCCAGAGGTTCGCCATGCCGGACGGCAGGGAGGTAGAGAACACGGTTACCTTCTCCGCATGCCGGGAATACCGGGCGGAATCGGCCGTTGCGTACCAGACACCCACTCCCCCGCCCGCTGCCAGCGGCGACGCAGCACCGCCTGCTATCGACATTCCCGCCGGCCTGCCCGTCGCCATCGCGTTGAACGGCGGGATATCGAGCGACGTGGCCGCGGCGGGCGATCCCTTCACCGGCCGGCTCGCCAGGCCGCTGGCGGACCCACTCAAACACGCCATAGCGCCGAGTGGGGCCATGGTACATGGGCGCATCTCGAGTCTGGTGCTCTCCCTGTCTCCCGAACGGGTGACCATCCACCTCACTACGGAAACCGTGGAAATCGGCGGACGGGAAGTTCCCATTCGCCTCACCGGCCAACGCAATCCGGTGGTGACTACCGTGGTGTCCGCCGGCGGGTTGCAGACGCGCGGCGTCGCCATTGGCGAGATGCCGCACCGGCCCTACGCGGACTATATCGAGATCCAGCACTCCGGCAAGCGATGGGTGATTCCCGACGGGTTCCTGACGAACGGGGTTACCATGGGCCGGCCATGAGGCCCACGCGCCGTGGCTCCATCCTTCTGCTGATCGCGGTATGCGCGGCGGCGCAACGCGATGCGGTGGAAGTTCTCGCGCGCTTCGGCCAGATCGTGCGGGAGAACGCCTCCCGTCTGCCCAACTGCACCTGCGTGGAAACCATCGAGCGCCAGTATTACCGGGCCAGGCTCGCCGCGACACCGCGCAATTGCGACGATGTCGCGGCCGAGAAGAAGCGGCGCGGCTACCACCTCACGCTGGAGAGTACCGACCGGCTGCGGCTGGACGTTCGCGCCGGCGCCGCCGCCGAGATGTACTCCTGGCCGGGCGCGGACCGCTTCGACGACCGCGAACCATGGGACCTCATCGGCTACGGGCCGGCTGCGAGCGGCCCTTTCGCCATGGCGCTCCGGCAGGTGGTCCAAGGCGACGCTACCGATTTCGCCTTTCTGGGTGAACCCGAAGCCGGCGGCCGAAAGCTGTACCAATACTCTTTCCGGACGCCGGTGGAGCGAAGCCATTACCTGATTCATCTGCCGCAAGAGACTGTCGCCACCGCCTGGGAAGGAACCCTGCTCCTCGATCCGGAAACGTCGGAGATCGCGCGGATGACCACTCGCACCAGCGAGCTGCCGCCGGAAGCGTTCGCCTGCGAGATCGCGACGGTTTCCGATTATGGGCGCGTGAGTTTGGGCGGGCACGAGTTCCCGCTCTCCCGCGAGACGCGGCAGAGATTCATCGGCCGCTCCGGAGACGAAATCGAAAGCGTTGTGACTTTCTCGGCCTGCCGGGAGTATCGGGCGGAATCGCGCGTCAGCTTCGGCGCCGGTCCCGGCGAAGCGCCGGCTGGAGCGGCGAAGCCTGCTCCCGCACCGCAACGGGACCTGCCCGCGGGCCTGCCGGCGACGATTGAGCTGACCTCCGGCATCGATAGCGCGACGGCCGCTGGCGGCGACCGCTTCACTGGCAGGCTGGCCAAGCCGATCATGGACGAGCGGAACAGGACCCTTGTGCCGGAGGGATCGGCCATCGAAGGGCGGCTGATCGAGGTCGCGGTCCACATGCAGCCGGCGGAGGTGGCGATGGTTCTCCATGTGGAGACCGTCCGGATCGGCGGCGCAGACGTTCCGTTCCACGTGGCTGGACGAAATCGTCCATCGGGGCCGGGTGAGTGGCTCCGCGAAATCCTGGCGTCCCTCACGATCGGAGTGGGCGGCGCGAGTGCGAGCAGCGGCCCCACTGTCGCCGCCCATCCGCCCGCGCCCGAAGGCGAACTCAACGCCCTGCGTTTTGCCGGAACCCGCAAGGTTCTGGAACCCGGATTCAGAACGGAATGGGTGACGGTGAAGCCGTGAGTACGGTCCGCCGGTTGGTTCCGTTGACCGCCTATTCGCATCGCAGCGCTGCCATGGGTTCGACGCGCATGGCCCTTCGTGCGGGCAGGTAGCCCGCGACCGGAACCACCGCGGCCAGTAACACCATGACGCCGCAATGACGCCCGGGTCCGGGGGGCTGATGTCGTGGAGCAGAGCCGCCAGCACGCGGGTCAGCGCCAGCGTCCCGGCCAGCCCCAATCCAAGCCCGGTCAGGGTCAGCCGCAAGCTCTGTTTCAGAACCAGCCGGAGGACGTCGCTGGGCCGCGCGCCTACAGCCATGCGCACGCCGAACTCATGCCGGCGCAGATAGACCGACTGCGAAACTACTCCGGAAAGCCCCACCGCCGCCATGAGCAACGCGCCCAACGCGAAGATGCCTTGCAGGTAACTCATGATCCGGGCCGGCCACAGGGAGTCGGCCAAGACTTGCGTCATGCTCGCCACGCCGGAGATCGGCTGATCGGGATCCACCGCCCAAATCTGCTGCTTGACGCTCGCCCCCGCCAACCGTCCTTAATCCTGGTGGACCAGAGCATCGCCAGACGGCCGGCATCTCTATAGGGCAGCGGGCGCAGCAACACCGAATCGGCGACGCTGAAAACAGCCGTGTTCGCGCCGATGCCGAGGGCCAGCGTCTACACCGTGACGGCCGCAAAGCCAGGGCTCTTCCGCAACTGGCGCAGTGCGTAGCGAAGGTCTTGCAACATTTGAAAAGACACTTCCGCCCTCACCACAAGCAACCCTATCGCCCAGCGTGAGTGCGCGGGTCCTTGAAAACAGATCCGAAGCCAGTCTCGGAGTGCGCAGAAGAGTCCAAATGTGAGAAAGCGGTGGTCGGAAACGCGCAGTCCCGCCCCCGGAGACCGGTTTCCGCCGGGCGCCCGGAACCGCAATTTGGTGGCTGGCCAACGGATTCCACTTTCCGGCCGCTTCCGGCCGACACGCTTGACGGCTCCGGCAGGTTGTGGGATAAGAGTAGGAATTCCAACGGGATTGAAAACCGAAGAGGAGAGCAGCGTGAAATCATTGAAGAGCATTCGGGCCATTTTGCTTGCCGGCGCGATGGGCGTCCTGGGGGGCGTGCACGCGCAAGCACCGGATCGGGGCGCAGCCGCGAAAACGGCCGCGCTCCCCGCCGATATCTACCCCGACTCCGGAAACCGGCTGCCCTTGCCCAAGCGCGAGGACATGAACGACGCCGACCGCAAGATTTTCGATGACATCATGGCGAGGCAACAAGGCGGCCTTTCGAGCCGGGAGAAGGAGCGTCCCCAGGTGCGGATGTACAGTCCGGGAGTGACGAAGGGTCTGGAGGAGGCTCACCACTATCTGAAATACGAGGCGGGGCTCGGGGACCGGCTGATGACCATCGCGGTCCTGACCACCGCGCGCGAACTGACCAACCAGTTTGAGTGGACGCAGTGGGAGGAGCACGCCCGGACGCCGAAAGACACGCGGTATGTGGAGCCGAAGGTGATCGACGCCATCAAGTTCTGCAGGCCGGTGACGGACCTGGACGCGAAGGACGCGGCGATTATCACGCTGGGCCGCGAGATGTTTGGCGCGCGGAAGGTGTCGTCCGAAACCTTCGCGAATGTTGTGCGATTGTTTGGGCGCCGCGGCACCGTCGAGTTCACGATGCTGATGTCGCTCTATGGCACTACCGCGGATGAACTGGTGGTGTTCGACCAGCAACTGCACGCCGGACAGAAGCCGCTGCTCCCTGCGGATGCGACGAAGAGTTGCGGGAAATGAGTGGGACCGGCGTCATGGCCCATGGGCGCCTGCTTAAGCTCCCCTGAAGACACGGCGAACAACCGGCGAGAATACCCGTAGGCCTGGCAGCGTCCCGATCGCGCGTGGCGGCCCGCGGGACTACGCGGCACTCCCCTGCGGTTGCGACTCAGTGCGCAGCGGCGTTCCGATCTGCGACTGCCAGGGATCGGGCAGTCGGGAATTGCACTGCTGGCTTGTCACCGCGCCGCGGGCGCGCGCCGCGCGCTGGACAGGCCACGAGGCCTGTCCCACGGGGGGCGACCGGGGGCACTCAGCTCAGGTCAGGTCAGCTCAGTACTCCTGTTGCGAATTACGGCGACGTATTGTTCGGCCGTGGAGTAGGACAGGCCTCCTGGCCTGGCCTCCTGGCCTGTCAGCCTGTCATGCGCGCGGAGCGCGCCTTCGGCGCGACGACAGGCCAGGAGGCCCGTCCCACTCGACGCCACAGAATACGCGGCTGTATGTTGGAAAAGGCAATCTCAGCTCAGGTCAGATCGGCCCAGCTCAGCCCCGCTTCGCTCGGCTTCTTCGGATGCGGCGTGGAACCCGGTATTCGCGGCGGGTACTCCGGCGTATATGGCGAGCGTCAACAGCATCTCCTCTAAGTCGGCCATCTCCAATTCTGCGGCGAGGCCCGTTCGCACATGCAGGCGGAATTCCTCCCAGCGGCCGAGCGCCGCGGCGATGGCCAGCGCCAGAAGCCGCCGCACCGCGGGATCCAGGCCGGGCCTGGTCCACACCGTCCCCCACGCGTAGCGCGTGATCAGCTCCTGGAAATCGCGTGTGAATTCGGTCGTGCGCGCGATCGCGGCATCCACGTGCGCGTCGCCGAGCATCGCGCGGCGGACCGCGAACCCCGCTTCGAGCGCTTCGCCCGATCCCGCGGGCAGCAGGAAGTCGAACAGCGCAGCGGTGAAGGAAGACGGCCGCTCCACGTTCGAAAGATGCGCGGCGTCGAGGCGCACCGCGCGCGCCCCGGGGATGCCGGCGGCCAGCACCTCGCCGTGCCCGGCCCAGGGAGTCGAGAGATCCCGGTCGCCGGCGATCACCAGCACGGGTGCCTGAATGCCGGCTAGCGCCGGCCGCAGGTCCATATCGCGGATGGCGGCGCAGCATCCCGCGTAGCCCAGCGGATTGGTTGCGAGGAGCGCCGTGCGAACGGACTCGACCACCGCGCTGCCCGAAGCCAGCAGGCGCGCCGAAAAGAATCGCTCGATCACCGCCTCTTCGATCGCTCCCATGCCGTTCGCCAGCACGATCGTCCGCCGCACGTCGAACAGGCCGGGGTCGGCCATCCTGGGCGAGGTGTTCGCCAGGACCAGCCGATCGAGGCGATCGCCCGCGTTTGCGCCCAGCCACTGGCCGATCATTCCGCCGAGCGACAGCCCGCAATACGCGAAGCGGGCAACCCCCGCGGCATCGGCGGCGGCGAGCACATCGCGCCCCAACTGCGCGATGGTGTAATCGCCGGCCGGCGCGCCGGATGCGCCGTGGCCCCGCAGATCCAGGCGCAGCACCCGGAAGCGGCGCAGCAACGCCGGCATTTGCGGACTCCACATCCCGTGGTCCGTGCCCAGCGAATGCACCAGCACCAGCAGGGGTGCAGTTGGTGCACCTTCCAGCCGATAGTATATGCGGCACCCATCGGAAACGGCGAACGGCATGGTTAC
>Ga0181529_10005270_pt1 | contig 13602 bp, 7 predicted proteins | sample PEATcosm2014_Bin_36_FD_119763 | JGI IMG/M metagenome (GOLD analysis project Ga0181529, IMG submission 119763) | Peatland microbial communities from MTU Mesocosm Facility, Houghton, MI, USA - PEATcosm2014_Bin10_30_metaG | ecosystem: Environmental > Terrestrial > Soil > Wetlands > Peat | place... | reverse complement strand
GGATTGAGTTACGTTACGAGCCGCCATCCTGCGCGTGCGCCGCCTCCGGCTTGTCCAGGAGTTGAACGCGATCTCCATTCTGAAGCTGAGCCTGGCCCTGCGTTATCACGCGATCCGTCGTACTCAGTCCGCGCGTTACCTCGACCTCGGTGACGTTCGAGAAGCCGAGCTGAACTCGCCGCTCTGCCGCCTTGCCATCCTTCACGACGAAGATCCGGCCCGTTGCGCCGTTTCTATCGAGCACCGCCGTGCGCGGTACGAGGAGCGCGTTGGAGCGGCCGGCAAACGTAATCTCGCCGCGGGCGAACATCTGGGGCCGCAGCATGCTGCCCTTGTTGGTTATTGAGATTCGTGCAGTGAAGCTTCTTGCCACGCTGGAGGCGACGGGGAAGATCTTGGAGACCCTGCCGCTGAAAGCCTGTCTCGGCACCGCGTCCACGAACACCCTGACCGGCTGTCCAACGTGCACGTCGGCGTATTGCGCCTCGGAGATCTGCGCGTCGAAGTATATGGAGTTCAGCCCTACGATGCGCGCTACGACCTGGTTCGGACCGGCCTGCATGCCCGGCTCGACCTTGCGCTCGGCCACAACGCCGTTTATCGGCGAGCGGATGGAGTCGTCCGCGACCGCCTGCCTGGCAAGCCTCACGGCCGCCTTCGCCTGATCGACCATCGCATTGGCCGTAAGAATGCCCACGCGCGCGTTTTCCGCATCCGTTCTCCGCATCGCCACCTGGTCGCGGTTGGACTGGGCTGCGGCAAGGGCCTGGTTGGCCTGCTCCACGGCGGCCTGGGCGCGCCGGATATCCTGCGGGCGCGATCCCTCCTGTGCGAGACTGAGCGCCTGGACCGCCGCGTTATAGTGGGCATCGGCCGCATCCGCGACAGACTGCGCCTGGTCGAGCTGCTGCTGGGAGATCGCCTGCTGGCGATAGAGATCCTGGTAGCGCTTCAGGTCGCTGCGAGCGCTGTCCCTGTCGGCCCTGGCGGCCGCCACGTTCTCCTGCGCCTGCTTGATCTCCTGCGGCCGCGATCCCTCCTTGACGACGGCGGACTGCTCCTTTGCCACGTCGAGCGCGGCCTGCGCCTGGCCGATGGCAGTCCGCGTCTGAGCGTCCGTCCAGCGCAGCGTCTGGAGCGCATTCTGGTAGGAGACCCTGGCCGATTCTGCGCGGGTCACGGCGGAGTACAGGTTGGCTCGCGCCTGATCGAGCTGGTTCTGCAGATCGGTGGTGTCCTGCTGGGCGACGACCTGGCCGGCCGAAACGGTATCGCCTTCGCGGACGTAGACGGCTACGATCTTGCCCGGCCCTTTCGTGCCTACGGTCACGTCCTCCAGCGCCGCAAGCGCTCCGGTTACGTTCGCAAAGTCCGAGATGGCGCCGCAGCGCGGACGCGAGGCTTTTACGTCGGTCGCCGCGGCCGCCGCAGCCGTGGTAGTCGGGCCAGGCGGGGCCCCGGCGGCGGAATCGCCACGCTTGCAGCCGCTCGCGGCGGCTGCGACGAGCGCTCCGGAGCATGCCAGCAGGGCGAGCCGTCGGAGGCTCCTGGAGTTCCGGAACGCCAGCGTGCGGAGTTGAGGCATCTAGTGTCTCCGTGCAGACTTCGGCGGGTTCGCTATCGAAATCGGCGATGCATAACCCGGCGCATTCGGCTGATACGAATATCTGCCTATCGCCTTGTCGAGCTGAGCTCGCGCGTCGTTGTAGTCGTACAGGGCGTTGACCTGGTTACTCTCCGCCTGGGTAAGGGCGGCCTGTGCATCGCTCACTTCAAGCAGGGGCGAGATGCCTGCGGCGGAGGATACTCCTGCATTGTACCGCACGCGGGCGAGCCGGAACGTCTCCTGCGCCTCGGCCAGCGCCTGATTCGCGACGGCGACGCGGTCTCGCGCCTGCAGTAGATTCAGATACGCCTGCCGGACCTCCAGTGTTACCAGATCGACCGCTTGCCGGCGGTTAGTTTCCGCCTGCGCGACCGTGGCGCGCGCCTCGCGCATTCTGCCTCGAACGACGCCTCCGTCCCAGATCGGGATGCTGACCTGAAGAACGGTCTCCCAGACCGTCTGCTGCGGCGCGAACGTGGACGTGCTGGGCATGTAGGCGAGGCCGGTCGAGAGGCCGGCGGTGGGAAGCACAGAGCGTTGGGCCAGCAGTATCCCCTTCTTTGCGGCTGCGAGGTTGGCCTCGGATTCCAGCAGCTCCGGCCTGGTCTTCAGAGCCTCTCCGACTGCGGCGGAATAGACCGGGCCGAGATCGAGTGCGTCGAGCTGACCGGTCTCCATCGCCGTTCCGGCGCCCTGCGGCCGAAACGTGGGCGGCGTGGCTGGAGCGGATGGAACCGTCGGTATCTGCGCGCCTGCGCCCCCGTTCTCCGGCGCCGGCAGCCTGGGCGGCGTTACGGGAGGGAGAGCCGGCGGCGCTACGTCGGGAGGGTTCTCGACCGCGCCGGCGCTTGTCAGGCGCAGTGGCGTGTTAACGTCGATTCCGACGGTGTTGTTCAGACTGGCCAGCGCGAGCGAAACGTTGCTCCTGGCCTGCACGAGCTGCTGCTGGGCGTTGGCGACATCGGTCTGAGCCCGGATCACGTCGAAGCGGGCAACCGTTCCGGCGTTGAACTTCTTGCGCGCGTCGTCCAGGCGGGCGAGCGAGTCTGTCAGGTTATCGTTCGCGACCGTGACGAGCGCCTGCGCACGCAGCACGTTGTAGAAGGCGCCCTTCACGTCCAGCACGATCTGATTGCGGGTGCGGTTCACGTCCAGGCGTGCGGCGATCTCCTGGAAATGGGCCTGGTCCGTTGCGGCGCGGAGGAGGCCGGAGACGTCGATGGGAAGCGTCGCGTTGGCAGAGAGAGTGTGCTGGTCCTGGATGAGCACAACGAAGCTCAATCCCTGAAAGCTGACGGACTCGCCGTTGCCGTAGTGAATGAACTGGTAGTTGCCGGTGACGGTCGGGTTGAGGGCCGCGCGCAGCTCGGAGGTGCGGCCCTCCGCCGTCAGAAGCTGCTCGTTGGCGAGCGCAAGCTGGCGGTTTGTGGCCAGAGATACCGCGACGATCTCCTGAATCGTGAGCGGGCGCGACGTGAGCAGCGCCGACAGCGTCGGCGACACGAGGGCGGGGTGATCCGCCGGCGGAATGGGCAGCGACGGTGCCGGAAGAGGCGCTTGCAGTGTCGTGGGCGGCGGTGTCTGCGGAAGCGGCGTAACGCCGACATTGGCCGGCGGCTGCGCCGTCTGCGCGCTCTGCGCAGGCAACGGGCTTGCCGCGCAGAGCCCGATGAGCGCGGCAGCGAGAAGAGTGAGGCAGGCGCACCTCGATCCCTTGCCGAATGCGGAACCCGATATCATGAGCCAGACCTTTCTGCAGCGATGTCGAGAAGCCGATCTACAGCGCCGTCGAGACGCTGACGCCCTGGATAACTCTACCCCACTAACGGTTGTAGTTGGCCGCCGGTTCAGGGCCGGGCACGGAGGCCGGGGCCCCAGCCGCAGGGACCAGGCGCCCTCCGTCACGGGCTTCAGGTCCCGCAATCGAGAGCCGGCGAAGGCCGACTTTGTGCGGTTGCCGCCGCGACTTGAGTCGCCCGCTCCGGCCGGCCAGGGTGCGCCGATCGGGACCTCCGGTTCGGCGACCGCCGGGCTGAAAGCCCGGCGCTATCGAACCTTGCCCGATGAATCGGGCGGCCCCAATTCCCGGAACCGATGTGCGATGCACCGATGCGCGGGCGCTTATGGCGCGCCGATCGGGACCTCCGGTTCGGCATTGCCTGCTTCGGCGCCATCGTCGCTCTCCTCTTCAGGAGCGGAGCGGAAAATGCGCGACTTGATGCGGAAGAAAGCAATGCCGAAGTCGTCGATTAGCACATAGAAGACCGGCACGGCTATGAGCGTCAGGACCAGGGAGAGCGTCTGCCCGCCGGCGATGACGCTGCCTACCGCGTGGTTCGTGCCCGCTCCCGTTCCGTTCGACATTACGAGCGGGATCATGCCGGCAACGAAAGCGATGGTCGTCATCAGGATAGGCCGCAGCCTGTCGCGGCATGCCTGGACGATCGCCTCGGTGCGGCCCATCCCCTGCGCCCGCAGGCTGTTCGTGTGGTCGACCTGCAGGATCGAGTTCTTCTTCACGACTCCGAAGAGCACGAGTATGCCGAGCATCGAGAAGATGTTGAGAGATCCGTGCAGAGCGACGATCGAAATGAGGGCAAACGGCAGCGTCATCGGCAGCGCAGAGATGATGATGATGGGATAGAGCCAGGACTCGAACTGCGCCGCCAGGATGAGGTACATGAAGATGACCGCGAGCATGAACGCCATGATGAAGCTGGAGAAGGTGCGTCCCATCTCCTTCGCCCGGCCGGTGAACTGCCCGCGATAGAGAGGGCCGAGGTCCTGCTCTTTGAGGAGGCTCTCGATCTTCTGCTGTACGTCGGCTTCCGAGGCGCCCGGCGCAGTGTTCGCCGAGACGGTCACCTCGCGCGTCCGCCCGTAGCGGTTGATCGTCGAAGGACCGCTGCCCTCCCTCATCGTGACGACCTGGTCGAGCGGGATGGGCGCGGTATCGGGCTTGCCGCTGGGAACCGTGAAGAGGGAGAGCGCTTCGCGCCTGTCCCGGTATTGCGGCAGCGCGCGCAGGTTCACGTCGTACTGGTAACCGGATTCGGAGAATACGGATTCCTTCTCTCCTGCGACGAGGATCCGCAGGCTCGATCCGAGGTCGGCCACTGTGACGCCAAGGTCGGCTGCGGCATTCCGATCGACGGTCACGCCGATCTCGGGCTTGCCGACAACCGCGCTCGTGTCTGCGTCGGCGGCGCCGGGAAACTTCTTGAGACCCTCCACGATGTGGTTGGCCGCAGCGGTCAGCTTGTCCAGATCCGGGCCCGTGATTACGTAGCTGATCGACGCCTCGGTCGTGCCCACGATGGGCGGAGGCGACACGAGCGTCCTTAGCTCGCGCGGATAGTGCGCCAGGACATCTTTGCGCGTCCGATCCATCAGATCGTCTTCCGTGATGGCGGTCTTGCGATCTTCCACTTCGCGGATCTTCACCAGGATATGGCCCAGGTTGCGCGTTTGCTGCGGATCGTCTGCAGCCGTGACGACGGTGTAGTCGATCTCGGGAAGCTTGCGTATATCGGCTGCGATGCGGTTCGTCAACTCCTCCGTAGCGTCGAGAGACGTGCCCTCCGGCGTCCTGATCGCGACGGAATACTGGCTCTCGTCGTCCTCCGGAAGGAAGTTCTTGGCCGCCATCTTTCCAAGCGGCCAGGCCGACACGAATACGGCCGCCGTCGCAAGGGCGACGATCCAGCGATGGCGGAGCGACCACAGCAGCACGCTGCCGTATCCCTGCTCGATCCGGCCGAACAGACCGGACTTCGTCCCGCCCCTGGTCGTCGCGCCCGTTCGGAGCTTTCCGTAGCCGTTGCCTGAGGCATGGCCGTTGGAGGCGCCGTTTCCCGGCTTTGCGGCTGCTATTCGCTGCCTCGGCCGCCGGAGCCAGCGAGCGGAGAGCATCGGCGTGAGCGAGAAGGCTACGAGGAGCGAGACCATGATCGAGAAGGCCATGGTCAGCCCGAACGAGTTGAGGAAGCGGCCCACGATTCCGGTCATGAAGGCGACGGGAACGAAGACGGCGACCAGCGAAATGGTCGTCGCCATGACGGCCAGGCCGATCTCCTTCGTGGCTTCGATGGCCGCTTCACGGGGCATCATCCGCTTCTCCTCAATGAAGCGGTATATGTTCTCCAGCACGATGACCGCGTCGTCGATCACGATTCCGACGGCGAGCGCCAGCGCGAGCAGCGTGATCATGTTGAGGGTAAAGCCCATCACGGCCATCAGCGCAAAGGTGGAGATAAGAGATGCCGGAATGGCGATTGCGGAGATAACGGCGGAGCGCAGGTTCCAGATGAAGAGCAGGACGACGAGAGACGCCAGGATTGCGCCGACGATCAGATGCTCCTGAACGGCATCGAGGGCGGCGATGATGAAGGTCGAGGTGTCCCTCACGACGTGTACGCGATAGTCTCGCGGCAGGGAGCCCTCGATCTGGCTGAGCCGGTCCTTGACGCCTCTTATGACGGCGACCGTGTTGGATCCGCTCTGCTTCTTCACGTTCAGCAGCAGCGCGCGCGTGCCGTTCACGTTCGCGACGGACTCGAGCTCCTTCTCTGCGTCCTCCACTTTCGCAACGTCCCGGATGCGGATCGGCTGTCCGTCCCGGACGGTGACGACGATGTCGCCCATCTCGTCCACGTTGCGCACGCGGCCACGCGTGCGGACCATGATCCGGCGCCCGGCATGGTCGATGGAGCCGCCGGGAATCTGCAGGTTCTGGGCCTGCAGCGCGTTGCGGACGTCGATAGCCGTCAGGTCGTAGGCGCGGAGGGCGTAGGCGTCGAGCATCACGTTGATCTGCCGCACCTGGCCGCCTATGAACTCGACCTCGCCCACGCCCGGCAGGCTTTCGATCTGCGGGCGAAGCTTTTTGTCGGCGTATTCCGTCAGCTCCCGGACCGACGCCGTCGGCGACGTGAGCGTAAACGAGAGGACGGCGCCGCTCGACGCGTCCATCTTCTGCACGACCGGCTTATTGGCCTCCCGAGGCAGGTTGGGCAGAGCGAGATCGATCTTCGACCGCACGTCCTGCGCAGCGGCGTCGCCGTCTCTCTCCAGCAAGAACAGAACGGTGACGACGGAGGCGCCCTCCGCCGAGACGGAAAACATGTAGTCGATTCCGGAGACGGTGTTGACCTGTTTCTCGATCTCCTCCGTGACCTGCGTCTCAATCTCTTCCGGCGTCGCGCCGGGAAGCGTGGTCGTGATGGTTACGGCGGGAATGTCGATGTTCGGAAAGCGGTCCACACCCAGCTTCGGTATCGAGAAGAGCCCGATGACCACGAGCACGAGGATGAGCACCGTAGCTACGACGGGCCGGTTAACACATAATCTTGCCAATCCCTGCATAAACTGTCTCCTGCCCGGTCATTCGGAACCGGACGACGAGGCGCGCTTTTTCATCCCGGATAGTTACCAAAGTCGCACGAATCGCAAAGAGATAAGGGACTCGCCCTCCGCCGATTATCGCGCAGAGGCGGCCGTCTGCACGGCCTGCCCGGACTCCGCCGTCACCTTATCGCCTTCGGCAAGCCCTCTCTGGCCCGAGACGACTACTTCGGCCGGCGTCGAGACTCCCATCACCTCGATGCGCGTTCCGTCCGCGGAGGTGAGTCCGATCGTCACAGGGTGCTCGTGTGCGACGCCGCCCACGATCGTGAATACGCGGCCGTGCGTGTCGTCGCCGCTCTCGGTCTGGTTGCGCAGAACGGCCACGATAGGCACCTGCACCGCGGATTCATGCTTTTCCGAGAGGATGCGGCCCTGCGCGTACATCCCCGGACGAAGGAGCCGGTCGGGATTGGCGATCGTGATGCGGACCGGAAAGGCGCGGCTCCTCGCCGACGCGGCGGGATAGATCCGGGTCACCACACCGTGGAACTGCCGTCCGGGAAAGGTGTTGACGGTCACCTGGACCGGTTCGCCCATGCGGATCATGGTCATCTCCCGGTCCGGCACAGCGGGCTCGAAATAGACGGAATCCAGCCCGACGACGCGCAGGATGGGCGTTCCGGCGCCGACGACCTGGCCCGGCTCCGCCATCCGGGCCGCGATCCTGCCGCGGATCGGCGAGCGCACGCAGGAATCGGTGAGCGCCTTGTCCGCCATTGCAAGCTGGCTCTGAGCTTGCTGCAGCGCGGCCCTTGCGGCCTGCACGTCGGCGCGCCGCACGTCATTCTGAGCGAGCGCCGCACGAGCCGAGTCGACGTCTGCGCGGCGTACCCTATCCAGCGCGGTCGATGCCTGCGCCTGGCGGAGCCGCTCTTCGGCCTGACGCTCGCCCTGCTCGGCCTGGGTCACCTCCTGGGATCGCGCACCCTCTTTGAGCAGCGAAACGGCCTCCTGGGCCGCCTTCAGGTTCTCCCGAGCTACTTGCGCGGCGGTCTCGAACTGCTCGAGCGTGCTCTGAGATATGGCGCCCTCGTCTGCAAGCTGGCGATAGCGGCGGAGATCGGCTTCCGCCTTTGCCAGGTCTGCCTGGGCAACCGCGGCAGCGGCCTGGCCCCGGCGGATCTCCTGCGCCCGCGATCCCTCCCGCACCTGAGAGAGCTGGGCCTTTGCGGCCTCCACGCCCGACTCCGCGGACTGAATGCCCGTATTGGTGTTCGTGCGCTGCATGTTGAGCGCGGCTTCCGCGGATTCGAGCGTGCTCCGAGAACAGACAAGCTGCTGGCGATATGCGGCGGTAGCCTGCTCAACGCGCGCCTGCGCTGCAGCGACTGCGGCCGTTGCTGCGCGTTGCTGCGACTCCTGATCGGACATGTCGATGCGGGCGACGATCTGGCCCGGCTCAACGGAGTCGCCCTGCCGGACATCCACTGTGGCGATCCGGCCCGGGATCTTGCAGGAGAGCGCGACGTCCTGCAGCGAGACGAGCGAGCCCGTTACGGCCGTCCATCGGATGGCTTCGCCTCGCGTGGCCGGCATGGTCTCCACGGGCGTGGCTGCATGAGCGGAGGGACTCGCCTCATCCGGGGCGGGGGGACGGCAGCCGGAGGCAGCGATCGCGAGGAGGGCGAATCCTGTGAGCGCAAGCCTGAGCCGGACAGATCTGCCGGCCGGCATCATGGGATAGGATCTTTTCATAGTGACCTCATATTGCATTTTCGATAAAGGTAGGGAGGGCCGGCGCGCGTCGAAGCGCGGATGAGAGCCGTATCCGCCCTCGATCAGCCGCCACGCCCGTTTGCGGCGCACGGCCGTGCGCGAAATCCGTCGAGCAGATCGCTTACGATCTGTTGGGCCAGTTCCCGCGACAGCTTCGCCTTGCGTGGTCCGAGGGACTCGAGGGCCCATGCGAATACCAGGCCGCTGATCGCCTGCGCAAAGGCGGCGTCGCTGCCGGCGCGCACAAATCCGGCGCGGCATGCCCTCTCGACGGCGAGATCGATCTGCTCATGGATGTCCGCCCCGAACTTCTCCAGGTCAAGGCCTGGCGCCTGGCCGTCCGGACCGTACGCGAGCGTGAGCATGACGCGGGCAAAATCCGGATGATCTTGGGCGAATTGGAAGACCTGCGAAACCATCTCCGTCAGCTCTTCTTCCGGCGCGAGGCGCAGGTCGACGACGGCCTCCAGGCGTGCGCGGAAATCGCGCACGAAGTGGTCCACGGCGGCCCGGCAGAGGCCCTCCTTGCTGCCGAAGTAGTAGTAGAGCATGGGCTTGGTGATGCCTGCGGCCTCCGCGATCTCGCGCGTCGAGGTCGGGCCATATCCCTTATCGGCGAACAGCCGGACGCCTGCGGAGAGAATCCGCTCAGCCACCGCGTTGTCCTGCGCCTTTGCCGCCATGCCAATCCCCCTGACTATGCGCTGCTGCTTCAATTTACCGATCGGTAAGTAAATTCTATCATACCACACCGCCGGCCGTCAAGCAGCGAGGATTGCGGGGGGCCTAACCGCCCGGCCCCCCCGCAAGGGAATGGGGAGGCATGCGCCTGCGCAGCGTGGGCGGGGGCGTTACTGATGGACCCGATCGCGGTTGAGGGTGGCACGCGCGTGCGCAGCGTGGGCAGGTAATCGTTGGGGCATTGTCTAATTGGTGCTTATCGCCGGCATCGACCCTCAGGCGGCGACACCCCTGATTGTGAGGCTCTTCGTGGTGCGATCGATAGTTAACAGGCTGCGCTGCGCGCCGATACTGGTTCTTTCAGCGCTTGGCATCTTGCTACTCGCGGGCTGCGGCGGCAAAGGCGCGGCGCCGGAGCCCGGCAGCGCGAACACGCTTCGCTACGCGCTGATCTCCGAACCCACGACGCTCGATCCGGCGATGGTGGAAGATGGCGCCACGATCGATCTGCTGCAGAACGTCTTCGAGGGACTCGTCGCCTGGAGCGAGGATAACCGCATCGTGCCCAATCTTGCTGAGCGATGGGACGTCACGCCGGACGGCAAGAGCTACACGTTCCATCTGCGCAAAGGCGTGAAATTCCATAATGGGCGCGAGGTGACTGCCGACGACTTTAAGTACTCGATCGAGCGCGCTTGCGATCCGAACCTCAACTCTCCCACCGCCGCCAACTATCTCAAGGATATCGTTGGCGCGATGGCCCGCATCGATCGCAAGCCCGGCATCTCGGAAGTGAGCGGAGTGAGGGCGGTCAACAAGTACACGCTGCGGATCACAATTGACGCCTACAAGCCCTACTGGCTGGGCAACATGACCTATCCGGCTGCCTTCGTGGTCTGCAAGGAGGCGATCAAGAAGGGCGCGCACATCGACGAGCGCTCTGCGATCGGCACCGGCCCGTTCAAGCTGGCAAGCTACAAGCGCGGTTACAGCGTCATGCTGGACGCCAACCCGGACTACTACGCGGGCCGGCCGAAGCTGGACCACATCCTGCGTCCGATCCTCAAAGACTCGACGACGCGCATGGAGAATTACGAGACGGGCAAGCTGGACATCGTGGACGTGTCGCCGCATGATCTGGACCGCATCCGCAAGGATCCCGACCTAAAAGCCCAGCTTCACGCCTTCCCACGAGCCGCCGTATGGTATCTGGGCACGAACTCCACGCCGGCCGGGTCGCCCTTCGCGAGGCCCGACGTGCGGCGCGCCTTTGCCTACGCCATCGACAAGACCGAGATAGTGAAGCTCGCGCTCAAGGGCGAGGCAACGCCCGCGCGAGGCATCGTGCCGCCGGGAATTCCGGACTATCGGCCGCGCATCAACCCGATTGCCTTCGATCCGATCAAAGCGCGCAGCCTGCTCGCCGCGGCCGGCTATCCGGACGGAAAGGGCTTCCCGACTATTCCGCTTTGCTTCCGGAACGATATGGCGCAGGTTGCCGACACGGCCCAGGTGATCCAGAATCAGCTCAAGAGGAACCTGCACGTGAACATCGAGCTCCGGCCGACGGAGTGGGGCCAGTTGCTCAGCCAGGGCGAGAACAAGTCTCTGCCGCTCGTACATATCCGCTGGGCTGCGGACTATCTGGATCCGCAGGACTTCCTCTCCATCATGCTCCACACAGATCACAGGGTAAACGGCAAGAGCGACCATCCTCAGAACCAGTACGGCTACAGCAATCCGAGCTTCGACCGGCTCTGCGACGCGGCGGACGTCGACCGCAACCCGACAAGGCGGATGGCGGAGTATGCGCAGGCGGAGCAGATCGCCATCGACGACGCGCCCTGGGCTACACTCTACTATCAGAAGGACCTGGAGCTGGTGAAGCCGCGTGTAGCAGCGATACGAGACAGTCTCTTCGGTCATCTTCCATTTACCACGACGACGGTTTCGAACGCGCCGTAGCGGCCTGGCACAGCACAGAAAGCCGGCCACCGCCACGATTCGGATCCGCAGTCCATAGTTCGCGTCCTTCCGGGAGGGTTGTGATGAACGAGTTGCGCCGATCCGCAGGCATCTTAACCAGAGGCGCCGTTATCGTCCTCTTGCTGGCTCTGCCCGCCGGTTGCGGACGAGGTCCGTCGGACGAGTCCGCGCCGGTCAGCACGCTTCGCTATACGCTGATCGTCGAGCCCGCGAGCTTCGATCCCGCAAAATCGCAGGACCTCTACACGAGCGAGATGCTGATGAACGTGTTCGAGGGACTGGTCCGGTACAACGAGAAGAACGAGATTGTGCCGGCTCTCGCCGAGAGCTGGGAGCTGAGCGGCGACCGCAAGACCTACACCTTTCACCTGCGGCACGGCGTGCTGTTCCACAACACCGAGCAGTTCACGGCGGACGACGTAAAGTATAGCTGGGAGCGCGCCCTCTGGCCGTTCACCAAATCCAACACTGCGGCGAACTATCTGGAAGGCGTTGTGGGCGAAAAGGACGTGGTCAGCGGGGAGACAAAGACGCTGAAGGGCGTCCGCATCGACGATCCGTACACGCTCGAGGTGACGCTGGACCATCCGCGAGCCTACTTCCTGGGCATGCTCACCTATCCGACGAACTTCGTGATATGCAAGGCGGACGTGCAGACGAACCGCGGCATCCTCGACGACACGCACTGCGCGGGAACGGGGCCCTTCAAGGTAGACACCTACCTCCCCAACTATCGCGTCACGCTTACGCGCAACGCCTCCTACTGGGGCGACAAGGCGAAGGTCGAGCGGATCGACGAACTGATCCTGGTCGATCCGCATACGGCCTACACGAACTTCGAGACGAACAAGGTGGACTTCTTCATGGACGTGCCGGTCGGCCAGTTCTCTCAGGACCTCGCGGCGAACAAGCTCGCAGCCTTCTACCGCAGGCTGCCGTTCGCGAATATGTACTATCTCGTGATGGACAGCCGGAAGAACCCGATCTTCGGCCGCACTCTTGTGCGGAAAGCCTTCGCCTGCGCAATCGACCGGAAAGAGATTCTCAAGGTCGCGTACAAGGACGTCGGCCGGGTTGCCGACGGCATCTTGCCGCCGGAGGTACCCATGGCCGGCAGCCAACCGCCCGCGATTCCGTACGATCCGTCCCTCGCGAGATCGCTGCTGGCGCAGGCGGGCTTTCCGGGAGGAAAGGACTTTCCGACGCTCACGCTCTACTACGTGCAGATGAACCCGTCGAACGAGATGACCTGCGAGATCGTGCGCAAGAACCTGCACGACAACCTGGGCATCACCGTGAACATCCAGCCTCGCGAGCTCACGGCCTTCGTCAACGATCAGTACCGGGACGCGATGGAGTTCTACTATACCGGCTGGGTGGCCGACTATCCGGATCCGCAGGACTTTGCCTCGACGCTGTTCACGACGCACGGCTCCCTGAACCACACAGGCTATTCCAGCGCCAAATTCGATTCGCTCTGCGACCTCGCGGATCGAGAGGAGAGGCCGGAGAAGCGCGCGGCGCTCTACGGCCAGGCGGACCGCGTCATCATGCAGGACGTCGGCGTGCTTCCCGTGGCGTTCGAACCCCGGCTCGCGCTCGTCAGGCCGGCCGTGCTGGGATGGCAGATGAACCTGTCCAACATGTTGCCGTTCAACACGGTCTCGATCGCCGGCGCAAAGAAGGAGCCTGAATAGGGCCGATATGTTCTCTTTTGTCATGAACCGGCTGGCGCTTGCGGTGCCCACACTGATCGCGGTGTCGCTCGTCGTCTTCGTGGTGGCGCGCCTTGCGCCTTCCAGCCCGGTGGACATTATGCTGGGCCAGCATGCCACGAAGGAGCAGTCGGACCGGCTCAAGCACGAGTATGGCCTGGACCGGCCGTTGATGGTCCAGTACGCAGACTACGTCTGGCGCATCGTGCGGCATGGAGACTTCGGCCGGTCCTTCGCGCGCGGCGGCCAGCCTATCAGCGAGATGATCGCGACGGATTTCCCCGTGACGGCGCGGCTTGCCATCGCTTCGCTGCTCTTCTCCATGCTCGTCGGCCTTCCGGTGGGAGCGCTCGCAGCGCTCTACCACAACACCTGGTTCGATCGACTCTGTATGGCCCTGGTCGTAGCGCTGGTCTCCGTGCCGAGCATCGTCCTCGGTCCGGTGCTGGTCGTCTTCTGCGCGGTGCGGCTCGGCTGGCTGCCGGTCAGCGG
>Ga0181529_10005269_pt1 | contig 13604 bp, 19 predicted proteins | sample PEATcosm2014_Bin_36_FD_119763 | JGI IMG/M metagenome (GOLD analysis project Ga0181529, IMG submission 119763) | Peatland microbial communities from MTU Mesocosm Facility, Houghton, MI, USA - PEATcosm2014_Bin10_30_metaG | ecosystem: Environmental > Terrestrial > Soil > Wetlands > Peat | place... | reverse complement strand
CCGGCTACGGTGGCAAGAGCTCCTGCCAATGCAGTAATTCCTATGCCAAATACAATATGTTCCATTTAGCCTCCTCCCTGCGTGCGAATGCACGAGAGTATTCAAAATGCAATGCCACGCACATCGAGTTAAACTCTTTGTGGTTAGTGTAAAATTAGTGAGATCTTGATTAAAAGGTTTCGAAACTATATTCGGAAAATCGGGGTATTTAAAGCCCGAATTATAAAACCGGGTCTCATAACGGATTATTTGTTCATGCAGGGTTGCGTTAATGAAAACCAGGTTGTGTTGGGGGCAAGCCACCTTGCCCCGGCCGACGTGGACTGATGGGTGGAGACTCAGTTCTCCCTGCAAAACAGTCCCGGCACCCGGTGGGAGGGGGAGCCCCTCCCCCTCCTTTACCGCTTTTCGCATTACTGGTGCTTGTTGTTCTCTGATTCTTCCATGTGGTCGAGAACCCGGTCCCACATGACGAGGAGACCGGGGATTACCACGTAGGCGAGAAGTCCTGTGCCGAGGAATGCCCCGGTGATAATGATTGAGGTGTCCATGGCGCTCACCTCATGCGAGGGCCGGAACACCGTCTGCCCAGGTCTCGATCCGGGTCCGGATGCTGTCGTCCTCGTAGGATGAGAGGGTGACCTGCTGGCGGGTGAAGTTCACGTAGAACATCTCCCCGCTGGGGTCATGGCACCTGAGGGTCGCCGAGTAACTGTCCCCGTCCGCGGTGTGGACCGGCGTGCCTCCGTGGGCCGTGCTGTTCGGGACGTTTGCGAGGATGGCTGCGATGCCGGCGGCAAAGCCGGCGACCGAGTCGTACGTGTCTGCTGTCCTGCCGACGACTTTCGCGTCCTCGTCCTGGTACACGATTCTTGCCGTGTACGTCTCCCTGATCTTTTCTACGGGCGGGTGGCTGGCGCCCGAGCTCATATACGATACACACCCGAACGGATTGTTCAGGATAACGGACTGGATCATCGCGTTGAACGCGCTGATGTCGCCGATGGGTTCCGCAAGTTTGCGGACCGCACTCTTCACGTTTGTGCTCTGTGTGAAGTCTGCCATTTGTTTCATCTCCTTTTTTGTTCTGTGTCTCGGGGCGCCCGTTGACACATACCTGTGGCACATATGGGGTATTACGCGTGCGCGGAGGGTTGTAATCCGGGGCTGCAACATGGCCGGTTCCGGGATCCGGGAAGTTTGGCGTGCAAAAAGAGGAAAAGGAGGGCAGGAAGAACAGTATTCTGTATCCTGTGAGCCCGGATACGTGACAGAATAGCTATATCCTCCCATCAGACATACAAAGAAAAAAAATGAAGATCATTGGCATTATTGCAAGTCCGCACAAAGAAGGCAATACCGCCTGGACCGTAAACAAAATACTCGAAGGTGCGAAAGAACAGGGCGCCGAAACTCAATCCTGGTATTTCAGCGATCTTGATATACAACCGTGCCGGGGTTGTCTTTGCTGCCACGACGGGGGCGATCGAGGTTGTAGTATCAATGATGACATGCAGGAACTGTACGGGGCGATTGAGCATGCCGATGCCCTTGTCCTCGGCTCGCCGGTTTACATGGGGCAGATGAGTGCTCAGGCGAAGATTATCACCGACCGGTTGTTTGCGCACATCTCTCCGCGGTTCTCACCGCATTACAAAGAAAAAGTCGCGAAACAGAAACTGATTCTTGTGTTTACCCAGGGTAATCCGGATCCCGGCATGTTCCAGGTGTATTTTGATTATACGAAAAAAATGTTTCAGATGCTGGAATTTGATGTTAACGAGGTGGTTGTTGTTGCCGGTATGCGAAATGAACCGGCGCATGAAAGAAAAGATCTGTACCCAGTCATGAAAAATATTGGTTCATCGCTGGTTTCGGAACGAACCGGATAATATCAGAACCCGTTTGCCAGAGACCTTCTAAAAAATAAAAATTGTGGGGTTTTACTTCCCATCTCCCTCCATCATATCCTTCGCCAGCCAGACACCGCCGGGGAACACATCGTAGAACCTCCACCGGCACTGGGGCGAATAGACCCAGAGCATCTTTCTGATCTGCGAAGAGGACTGCATCTCCCGGAGGTAATCGATCTCCTTTCTGCACTCACGGACAACGGTGGGTGCATCCGGCAGGGCTTTGCGTGAGCGGACGACCTCAATGATAAGTGTCGCTTCCGGCCGGATGGCAAAGATGTCGATGGGGATCTTCGATTTTCTCACAAGTACCGGGAGATACCCACGGCAATCCAGGATGCGCATCGCGTCGATGATGATCGCATTGCAGCGGATATAGTTCTCCGGGCCGGCGGTCAGTTCACCTCCCTTTCCTGCCCGGCAGGTTACTCTTGTCTCACCTGCGACTGCTTCGCAGGGATTAATCCGGTTGCTGTACGAGGCACCGGATGCCATCGCACCCGGCGTAATCACATCCTTTTCGTTGGTTTCTGAATACTGCATGGTTCTCACGTCCTTTCTGATTCCTGGTGTTCATCGTGCGATACGGGGAGGAGCGCGTCCGCTCGTCTGTAAATGTCAAAGACGCCGGCCCGGGAGAGATCGACAGCCCCGGCCCCGTGCCGGAACCATCGCCCTGCTATGCGAAGCGGTACGCGGAGCCGTTTTCGCACTATCTAGTACTGGCACGTACCAGCCGCGACCGGACCGGCGGTCACCGACGTATAAGAGAAGAGGCGGGCGTTATGCTCCCGGCCCGGGCACCCGCTGCATGCATCCCGGAACCGATGATCAGGTGAATCGGTGCGTTCAGTCTGTCAAAGAGCCCGAAGAGCCCGCACACGAGCGTCATGGAGAGGTAGCAGAACGCTGCGATACGGCGGGCGACCTTCTTTTGGTACCCGGCCTTCGCGACCTTCCTCGTTACCCGTGTGCAGAAATCTACGCTCATGGTGATTATTTTTAAAAATGATACGGCAGGTTATATGCTCTGTGGTAGATTCGAATATTTTGGTAGTTATTTCGGGAATCCGGGGGTTATAAGGGGCCGGATGGATGTAACCGAGCGGTTAGCTGAATCGGGGAGCGCGGAGGGATGGGAGGTGAGCGCAATTGGATTTTTAATAAATATTGCTCTTTTTGTAAATAGGATGATTTTTGTGGGGAATATTGGTTTGAAGATAATTATCCGCATAATTCATTAATCGTTTTTGTGACATATCCTAGAGAGGGAATTGGGATTTTACAGATCTTTCCATCGCATAAAAATACCTTTTTTCCTTCAAAAGCAACCTTTTTTATGTCCCTAAAATGATTATGAAATTTCACGCCATATGGTTTGGTTTTTTTGATCAGTTCATTTTTTTCAAAAGACCATTCCCCATCTTTTGAAAAATGCCATAATGAAATTAATATTGCTATATTTTTTGTTATATCGGGGCTATTCTTTCCGAGATTATTACTAAGAATATCGCCAGAATTTAAATCGATTAAACCGTTAATTGACTCTAAACTAATACCATTATCAATTAAGTATTTGTTAAATTTTGAATTTGAAAGCACAACGGGAGACTCTTCGATTAAAGTTTTTTCATCTCTCTCTTTTTTTGATTCTGAACGCGATTGAATCAAATCCGAATTCAGTGCATATGTTAACAATATTTCAAAACATTTTTGGCGATAAGGTTCATCGCAATTATTTACAACTTTTCTAATCTCTGGTAATACAGAATCGACTTTCTCCAACCAGATGAGCTTCATGATTTGCTTGACCTCATATATTCTATTTAATTATAAATCTCTGTAAACTATTATAAATTCATTGGTTAATATAATGTATACAAAAAAAGATTATTTATAAAGTCTAAAAAACCAAAAAAAGGATTAAAATCTTATGTTTTAACAAGAACGGGTGAAAAGCTTGTCGAACAATTTTACGAAGATAAAAACGAAGGGATAATTTGTCAATCAAAATCTCTGAAATTCTAGAATCTCTTTGGAAGGAATGTTTTTTCAAAAATGAAAAATCATTTGCTGAAATCAAATTATATATTTCAAACAAAGGATATAACCCGAATGAGAATTCTTTACGTTCAGCAATTGATAGAGCCAACTTCCTTACTCGGAAAGGATCACTTGGAAGATACAAATATATCCAATCTTCCAATTATGAGGACAGTCATTTTCTTGATCCTCCTAAAAAAGCAGCAGGGATAAATTTGCTCAATGAAATGGGGATCCATCCAACTATTATCAAAGTTAGTGGACAATTGTTTGAAGATGGTCATTATTCCCAAGCAATATTTGAGGCATATAAAGAAATTAACAATCTTGTAAAATCTAAAAGTGGATTAACTCAGTATGATGGAAAAAATTTAATGTCGCAAGCATTCAGCCCCTCCTCTCCTGTACTTCGATGGACTGACCTTAAAACAAAGTCTGATCAAGATGAACAGGAAGGTTTTATGTTTTTATTTATGGGAGCAATTGTAGGAATTCGAAATCCTAAAGCACATGATCATGTTATTCAAAAAGACATAATCAAAACTCTTGAATATCTCTCATTCGCAAGTCTCTTGGCTAAACGAATTGATGAGGCGGCGATAGTTCCCAAAAAAGAATGATATTATTTTACAAGTGATTCGACATAAGTAATTCCGGAAGAGGACAATTTCCACGTTTTCTTCTCGTCTTTCTTTTCTTTACATGCAATAATAAGTTCCTTTTGGGACTCCAATTTTGCTAAATAATCGTTTATATTTTTGGGCGGTTTTAATCGTGCCTCTTCATATTGTTTTTTTATGTCATCTGAATTAAAAGAGGAAATACCCCTAAAATTTTCGTTATAATACGCAATATTCAAAATAATGTCAAAATTTTGGGTTACATTCCTCTTCTTTAAAAATTCGAAAATGGTCAACGGTTTTTCAGATATTTGAATTGATTTTAATGAAGGTTCTGACAAAATTTCTATTATTTGAACAAGATTCAAATTAATTTCTTTTTGGGATTTGTTTTCATTGATGGATTTTTTTAAGTTAGTAATTAGTTCTTTGATATCTTTCATAATGCCCCCATCAATCAATACAGAGTGCAGAATACACGAATTTTCCAGGTTTCTCCAGATCTTCCCGTCGAGTCAGTTCGCCTTTCTCGACTAATGATTTTAATGCCATTGATATGGCATTTGGGGTTATTCCAGTTTTTCCAAGTTCTTTAAATTTATTGAAGCAATCGGGACTACTTTTTGGAGTGTTAAAATAATTTCCATTCCTTAAATCTATGATAATATCAGGCACGGACTTATCTTTAATTGAGAAAATTGGATTTTTTGTATCAAGATTTTGTCTAATGCCCTTTAAAAAATCATTGGATAATTTCCAGACTTCTGAATATTCGCCCTCTAGACTTGTTTCGAGATCTCCATATTTCATATGAACTTTAAGGGGTGGGTAAGAATCGCCGGTGGACATATTATTTACCTACCTATCTTCTTTATAATCTGATCCAGACTTTTCTCCAAGGCAACAGTTGATATTTTATATTCCCCTCTTGCAACTTGTTCAACTTGCATGTTGTCCTTTAATTTTACCAATCTGGAGGCTACGATATTATTCTCCAATCTCAATGCTTGTGCAATATCTTTAACTAGAGCTGTCTCAAGAGGAGCTGATCCCACGAGTTTGGCGAAAAACTTTCCTGTTAAGTATGCAATAATTTGCTCCTGTTGACTCAAATTGTTGGGGTCACAGACTATAACGGGAGTACCATCTGGTTTAATTTTTACAATTTGTTTTACCTTTGGCACTAGTTTTGCAAATTCAACATCATCATCATGGGTTAATTCTTGGAGCATCGCTTTTCGTGTTTGTTCATCCATTGGCGTTCCCTGGTTTGTATAATGCTAGTTGACATAATAAATCTTTTGCGTGATTAGGTGTAAATATTATATATGTTGTAACCGCAAAACAATCAAAATTTCAGTTTTTATTATATAGTATCTTCTAAAATTTTTGAGTTTTTTAAAATTACTTGAGGATTAAGCACCGTTATTACAATATTTTAACGTCTGTATTGCGTGTCATGTTATTTTGCGCTATAATCTTTTAATTACACATTTCATTTTGATCAATAATATCGAGTGAAGTTCTTTAATATTCGGATAAATAATCCGACTATTGTATAAAATAATCCTGAAAGTTAATACACATAACTGTGGTAATTCCATCTGTAAACACTGGGTGCGCCAGTGTGTTATTTTTTATATATGTTTAAAACACTCTTTGTAAGAACAACCGGCATTCTCAACAAATGTCTGCTCCTTATCGTCACATTTTTTAATTAAAAATGTGGTCTGTCCCAATACGGGAGGGGGATACCCCCACCTGCCCGGCCACAAGGGGGGGAGGGTACCCCCAGCTTAAAGGAAAGAAGGGGAGGGGGGTGGGGGGTATCCCCCTCCCCCCTTTGTCCGCATCCGGCCCCTTTTCTGCATGGCCTTATCCTGAGGTTCGCGTGGAACCTCCAGCGTGAGATGAGTGGTGTGCGGTTTTTTCGGGAACTCTCGCGGATCGCCCGGTCGGGACCGAATGGGGAGGGGGATACCCCCCACCTGCCCGGCCACAAGGGGGGGAGGGTACCCCCCAGTGTGAAGGAAAGAAGGGGAGGGGGGTGAGGGGGTATCCCCCTCCCCCCTTTGGGATCTTATCGGGTCTCACGGACAGGCACGCGGGTGTACGTGCTCTTTCCGGACCCGGGTGAAGAGGTGCGCGAAAAATAAGCGGTTAAATAAATGGGTTTTTGGAATTTTTTGGACTTTCACAGGGGATCGTGTACAAAGAATCCTTGTAACTGCGGGTTCACTTCCCAAAGCCGATGGACGGCAGGGAAAAGTACCCGTCAAGTTTCTCTGACAGTTCGTTGAGGAGGACGACCTGCCGATCCGAGCCATGAGCGCTGCCGTCGTTTACCATACGTGCCGTGCCGGGAGAACTGCTTCTTATCCGGGCTGCCGATTCGGTCCCCTCCTTTAAGGGTGAGACCTGGTGAAATTTTGTTGCTGACTCCATAGTTCACTTCCAAACATCATTATATCACGGCAACTTATATTGATTTGTATCTATAAACTATATAGTTATCATAGCCCATCCCGGGCCGGGCGCTCATCGCACCTGTTCTTTAGGACGGGCACAATATCGCGTTACACCACACCGCTAAATACCTATACGTCCCCTATCTTTTTCCATGGCAAACCTCTCGCACTTCATGATCCCGGCCGACGATGTTGACCGGGCACGGCACTTCTATTCCGCCCTCCTCGGCTGGAAGATCGACCCGGTACCGCCTTCCCCCGATTCGATGGGGATAGCGGAGATGCAGTACCACGCGATCACCACCGGGCCGGCGGCGCCGGGCACGCTGAACTCGGGCGGGCTGTACAAACGGCACCTGGACGAGCCCATCCTCGATTTCATCCAGGTCGAGGAGATCGATGCCGCGGTCTCGAAGGTAGAGAAGCTGGGCGGGAAGATTGCGCAGCCCATCACCGCGATCCCGGGCGTGGGACTGACCGCGATGATCATCGACACTGAAGGAAACCTCATCGGCCTCTGGACACCCGTAACGCCGTGAGCCGGGCGGCGATTCCTCTTTTTTTGGCCCGGTGCCTGCCGGTGCGTTCTCCGCGATAAAATCCAAAAAAATTACCGGAGTGTCCCGGTTCTCAGAGCGAATCCACGGTCAGGCTCTTTTCTTCCTCCGCATAGTCCGGGTGGATCTCCTCTTTTATCACGATGGACAGTACCAGGATAACGACACCCAGCACGACTGAGAGGACGAATGCAAGATCGAACCCGGCAGACAGCACCTGTACCTGGATATCGGCCGGAGATTCCATGGTTACTGCGTAGTTCCTGGCGATCCTGATGACCCCCTCGATGAGGATCAGGTTGAAGATTGCGATCCCGATCGTGAGGGGAGCGGTCCTCTCAAGGCTGGTCAGGCTTGAGATCATCCCCGCCTTGGTCTTTGAAACCGCCATCATGATCATGGTCGTCGCTGGGGTGACGATCAGGCCCAGCCCGAAACCGATAAGGGCGAGACTTCCGACCACAAAGCCGGTGGAGGTATAGACATGCAGCTGGGTCATCATGTAATAGCCGATGATCAGGGGGATACAGGCAAGGATGCAGAGCCGGCGTGCCCCCACCCGGTTAAAGGTCACGCCCGCAATGAGACCCGCGACCATCATCGCAAACGAAAGCGAGGTCATGATCAGGCCGGCGGTTGACGTGTCGTAGCTGTGGACATATTCAAGGTAGAACGGCAGGAGGTAGTTGATCCCGGAGAAACTTAAGAAAACCAGGCAGAGGAGCAGGTTGGTCAGGAAAAAGTTCCTGTTCCGGAACAGGTGGAAGTCGAGCAGCGGGTCAGCAGTGCCGAGTTCGTGGAGGACAAACCAGGCAAGGGTTACCATCGCGAGGATGGCCGTGCCAAGGATCACCGGAGACGTCCAGCCCAGGGATTCCCCTTCCGCGACCACAAAGACCAGCGACGCGAGGCCGATAAAAGCGAGCCCGGCACCGAGTCTGTCAAAACCACCGGGGCCTGGCACCGGCTGCGACGCCGGGATAACCTTTGCCCCGAGGAGGATTGCAAAGATCCCGACCGGCACGTTGATGAAGAAGATCCAGTGCCAGGAAAGGTACTGGGTCAGGATACCGCCGATGGTCGGGCCGATCGCCGTCCCCAGCGCAGCAAAGAGCATGATAATGCTCATCGCCTTTCCTTTCTGCTCCATGGGGATGTAGGTGCTGACCATGGCAGCGGCAACCGACATGATCATCGCCCCGCCAACAGCCTGGAACATCCGGGACAGCACGAGCGAGGGGAACCCGAGGATAATCTCCGGCAGGATCCCGCAGAAGAGCGATCCGAGCGTGAAGATGGCAAAGCCGGAAAGGAAGATCCGCTTGTATCCTATCGTATCCGAGATCTTCCCGAAGACAAGCAGGCAGCCCACCATCACAAGCAGGTAGGATGTCGCAACCCAGCTCACGGTGGTCGTCGATATATTGAATGATTCGGAGATTGCCGGGAGTGCGATGTTGACAATCGTACCATCAAGGCTTGCCATGAATGTTGCAAGCGAGATGGAGAGGATGAGGAGGCCAAAGCCCTTCTTGTTCCTGCCGCTGTCCGGGGTTTCCATCTGTTGGGGTTGTTGGTAAAGATAGATGAGGGTTGCGGATTGTCCTGTGCTTAAACCGGCCCGGTGTCTGCCGGTGCGTTTTTTACGCCCCGGACTCAAAAATATCCCCAAATAAGGTCTGGATTTTCCGCGGGAGAAGAAAGCGTATATCCCGGCACAAAGAGAACAACTGTAAGTGGCATAACCCACAAACCACGAAAAGGAAGTGATAACTACGTCAACAAAAAAGAATTTTAAGGCAGCAGCAGCCGCGAAGACCGCACCGGCAGCAAACCAGAAGTCGGCTGCCAGCAGCAAGACCTCAAGCGCAAAGAGCGCTTAAAACCCCCCTCATATTTCCTATTTTTTGGCCGGATACTCTTCCTGGAGCAGGTTCTTTTCCAAGGGATCCGGTGGAGTGCCTTTCATGAACAGGGAACCCGACGGCGTCCCCGTGCAGGAATACCAGAAAAGCCTTTGAAAAAGGACGAGAGGCAGGTGCGATTACCGCATCGCGTTCTTCCGCATCAGCGCCATCACGCCCGGCTTCTGCGGTTTTCGGGCGGCTGCCGGTGCGCCAAACCCGCCCATTTCCATCGGCGGGGCATCGAACATCTCCTTGTTGAGCCGTCCGCCGATCTCGTCGAAGATCCGGGCATAGGCGACACAGTGCGGGTCGACCCCCTCGATCCTCCCCGGTGTCGGCGCCATCGCGTTGTAGGGACACCCGCCCCGGCAGTATTTGATGTGTTTGCACTTCCCGCACGCCGTATCCACGTAGTCCCTGAACGCGAGCATCAGTTTTCCCGCCGGCGACGCCATCAGCGTTTCGAGGGACGGGTGGTCAGCCACATTCCCCATCACGTACTCCGGCATCCCCACGAACCGGTAGCAGGGGTAGATGCTCCCGTCCGGCCCGATGGCAAATGTGCTTCCCATGCAGTCCACGTACGTGCAGACGCTCCCCCGCCGGGTAAAGACGCACCGGCAGAGGTCGTTGATGTTCATCACCTCCATCCCGTCCATGTGGTCGAGTGCCTGGTCGAGGAGATACACTAATAGGTCGCCATACTCCGCCGGTTCCAGCGCCCACTCCTTCGGGTTCTCCGACCGGAGCGACGGCAGCGCCGGGTGCAGCTTCAGCGTAAAACCCTTGTCGAGGAAGAACCGGAAGATCTCCTCTTTTTTCTTCACCGACTTGTTCGTAAATGTGCAGATGAACCGAACGTCGAGGCCGTGCGCTTTTGCAATCTCGTAGCCCTGCATGCACTTCTGGTAGTACCCGTCGCCCCGCTGCGAATCCGTGATCGCCTCGGGCCCGTCGATGCTCGACCCGATAGGCACATGGTATGCCGCGAGCACATCCGCGATCTCCGGGGTCATGCGCCAGAGGTTCGTCTGCATCGCAAACTCCGGGTGCATCCGGGCGAGACCGTCGGTGAGCATCGGCAGCACCGTACGGTAAAAGTCCGCCCCGGCCAAGAGCGGCTCCCCGCCGTGGAACGTGAACGTCACCCGTTCCCTGTCGACTCCTTTGAGCCATTCCACGATCTCCTGTACCGTCTCCGGCTTCATAATGAGCGAGCCCTCTTCCGAACTCCAGCAGTACTTGCACCTGCCGGGGCAGCCCAGCGTCGGGATGATCATCACGTGGAACGGGTTTTTCATTATGCTTTTTTCCCTCCGGCAGGGGATAAGGGTTTTTGTCTTTTACGGCTCGGCGCCGGCCCGCCGGTCCCGCGATTAAAAAAGGTTATTTTGAACTGGCTGCCCCGGTAACGATGGGGAGGGCAGTGACGAGTTCCGGGAGCATCTCGGCCGGGAACCCCATCACCATCTCGTCGTCGCCGATGCCGGAATATTTCCGCGACCCGTCGCAGCCCATCGAGAAGTTCGGCTGTCCCGAGAGGTAGGTCTGCGCCGTTGCATCCGCACAGACCGACTGGATGCCGGCAAACCCGGCACAGATCCTCCCGCCGAGCCTGAAAAGCGTGCTCTGGGCGAGCTTGAGCATGTTGCGGGGCGTTGTCACGATCACGATGACCTGCGGGGAAAAGGGCGTTGTTTCAAGCGGGGCATAGAGTGTTGCATAGGTCTCCCCCGTGTCCAGGTGCGGGATCCGCTCGATCGTCCGTTTGCAGGCTGCATCGCTGTCAAATTTTCCCAGTTTGAAATAGAATTCGCCGTTTTTTAAGGTCTGCGTGATCTCCTTTAACCCCAGCGACCACGCCCCTCCGTTACATTCGTGCCTGCTGGCAGGAGCATAGAAGATCTTCCCCTCCATCCGGGCCAGGTTCACCATCGAACAGTGCCGGATAGTCTTATCCAGCTCCGGGATCCCGGCCGGGATATCGGCCTTGGTGGGCGCAAACCTGATGGCAACGGGCGATCCCTTCAGGCCCAGTATTGATTTCAGCGCTTCTGCTGCCTCACCATAATTCACGGGTATTTTCATTGGTTCGTTGCTCATAATCGTTGCCTCGTCCTCCATCGTTCGGGGGTAATTACCCATATGAGCGAAAACATAAAAAGATGACGGAACTACAAAAAAGTCAGGAACAAATTAGGGGGTTTTCCGGGGGCACTTCGGGCACCGGCCTTCCGCTGCCTTCTGGCAACCGGCTATCTCGATCCCTTTCCCGTTCACCAGTGCGTCGGCAATCTTGCGGCGGGCCTCATGCAGGTCCCGCCATGCGGTCTTGCGGGAGACCCCCAGTTTTTCTGCCGCTTCCTCCTGCTCCAGTCCCTCCAGGTCGATAAGCCGGATAAGTTCGATCTCATCGGGCTGGAGCGAGATCCCGGCCCCGTCCTCCACCGGACAGCAGCAGGGCTTATAGCAGCGTGATTCCGAAGTACTGGTGATAATACGCCTGAGACGCGGTCTTCCCCGGCGGGGGCATTCATTCTGGACTGGTTGTTCATCGGGCACTATCGTACATTCCCTGAGAGAGTGTGTCCGTTTTGGTATAACAGTCTTACCGGGGCAGTTTTTTCATTCATGTGTCCCTGCCGTGCGTGGTTTTGTCGTACCGGCCTTTCCTGTACGAGATACCTCCTGATGATCCGGTAGGGATGGATCGTATCCCTGAATTTTTCAATCCTCGTCACCTTATACCGGCAGGCAGCAAAGGCCCCGTTGTGGTTCCTGCCAAGGAACCCTGAAAGTGCCTGACCCGACGGGCAGTCCTGCGGAAACCAGGCACGGAGTTCCTGGACGGTAAGCCAGTGCTCCGTGTATCCCTTCTCCTTCATGTACCGCTCAAGCAGGTCAGAGATCAGAAGTGAACCGGGCATCACTCTCGCCGTTCCGTGGAGGTCATTTGTTGTAAAAAAGAGATGGTGTCAGTGACAGCGCGGCCCGTGCCCGCAGGGGTGGCGTGCATTTTTAGCCTCCTCTTCGGACTGGCAGCAGCAGGTTTCACCGAATTTCAGGGGGGACGTGCAGGCTTCCCGGTGGCTGACCCCGCTGTTGGGCTCCTCGTGTTTTTCACCGCAGGCGCAGGTGTGTTCATCAATGCACCCGCGTCGGGCGGCGACTGGTTTCTCGGTGCTGGTTGTTGGTTCTGGCATTGTATCACTCTCGCATTGTTGTGTTATAATTACTCATATGCGCATAAATCATTTAAACTCTCGTACCCTTCTGGAACGCTCCCGGGGGGTGAGACACGGGGAGACAGGTACCTTTGCCGGCCACCTCTTGGATCAAAGGGTGACCTGCCGGTCTGCTGCGGAGACGCTCGTATCAGGGAAAATTACAAAAAAGAAAAAAAATTTGGTTGGGGGACGATCGTGCTTACCTTGCGGGGATGATCAGTGAGCGCTCGCCAGCGGGCATGAACTCGCGGATTGCACCCTTTGCGAACTCGCGGCGTGGTTCGGAGAAATCGAACTTGAGCGACGGGTCGGCAAACGTGATCTTCATGAGCGGGGACAGGGTCCAGGCATCCTGGCGTCCATAGTGGGCGGCAGCGGCAATAGCGGCGTACTCTCCCTGGTGTCCGACGTTCATTGCGTAGTTCGGGTAGTTGGGGCCACGGAGTTCTCCGATGCAGCCCTCGTCTGGCCGGACGGACATACAGTTTGCGGAACCACACTGGTCCTGCAGGTCGTAGCCGAAGAAGCCGAGACGTGACCAGCCTTCCTTGTGCATAAGCATCGACATGTACCAGCCGTTCAGACCTGCATTGGAGTTTCCGGTTGCAAGTGATGCGGAGATACCTGACGCTGCAGCAAGGACGGACGCACGCTGGGAACCGCCGAAGTGGTCCTCGAGTGTGGTCGGGTACTGCTCGTACTGCTCCATACCGTAGAGCGTGACTTCGGATGCAATGTCGCTGACTGCTTCCTGGGTCTGCTTTGCCTTTCCGATACCGCCGTGGTTTTTCTTGACATAGTCAAGACCGTAGTAGCAGTAGTCGTCGAGGATGTTGTCGGTGTATGCAGCGGTTGCATACTGGGTGAAT
>Ga0181529_10005268_pt1 | contig 13605 bp, 10 predicted proteins | sample PEATcosm2014_Bin_36_FD_119763 | JGI IMG/M metagenome (GOLD analysis project Ga0181529, IMG submission 119763) | Peatland microbial communities from MTU Mesocosm Facility, Houghton, MI, USA - PEATcosm2014_Bin10_30_metaG | ecosystem: Environmental > Terrestrial > Soil > Wetlands > Peat | place... | reverse complement strand
TGACGATGAGGATGAGGATGACGATGAGGATGAGGATGACGATGAGGATGAGGATGACGATGAGGATGAGGATGACGATGAGGATGAGGATGACGATGAGGATGAGGATGACGATGAGGATGACGATGAGGATGAGAGTGAGGATGAGGATGACGATGAGGAGGAGGAAAGGGGGATCGCTGCTTTTTCAGACGCGCTCTTAATGAAATGGCTGACAGCCAGGCGACGGGGGATTGACAGGGGAACCGAGTTGAGCCACCTTCCAACAACCTTGAGAAACTTGCCAAAGCAGGAATTGTGCGAATTATGCCGTTTTAAGTTGTTTGTTTGGCGCGTCCGATAAAGATCACTTAAGAACCAGCAATGTCATGAAAAAAGACAAACTTTGGCTGAATAGATTACTCCTGCTGTTGAGCATCGCCTTGAGTCCTATATATGCGAGGGCCGATTACACAGCCACACCGGTTCCGGCGACGACTTGGGGGACTTGGGATGCCTGGGGCACTTCGCTCGCCTGGTTTGGAACCGCTTTCGGCAACCAGTATAGTGTTGCGGAAGCCATATTTGGCACAAACCAGTTTAATTTTAACGGAACCACTTTGCCCGGACTCGGTTTCAATTTCGCGCGCTACAACACGGGCGCGTGCGGCACGGCCACCGTCAACGGGCAAAGCATGGTGTATTATGCTTTCCTGCCCGAATATGAGGTGCAGGGATATTGGGTCAACCCGGCCAGCACGGACCCCGCCTCATCCAGTTGGGATTGGACCGTGGACGCAAATCAGCGCACGCTGCTGCTGAACGCCCAGGCGCTCGGCGCCAACCGGTTTGAATTGTTCGCCAATTCGCCCATGTGGTGGATGTGCAAAGATTTGTGTCCGGCAGGAAATGGGAGCGGCTCGGCCACCGCCAACCTTGATCCGACCAATTACGATGAATTTGCCATTGAAATGGCCACGATTGCCAGCTACTTCAAAACCAATTGGGGACTCACCTTCACCACAGTGGAACCGTTCAACGAACCGGTTTCGTCCTGGTGGACGACCAATGGCAGCGCCCTCCAGGAAGGCTGCTATTTTGCGAATTCCAGCCAGCCGGCGGTGATCGCTGACCTGCGCACGGAATTAAATAATCGCGGACTCAACTCCATGCCGATTAGTTCCCCGGATGACAACCAGTTCGATCAAACTTACAATACTTGGAACAGTTACAGCGCGACGACAAAGTCGCAGGTTGGCCAGATCAACTCTCATGCCTATCAGGGAACCGGTGGAAACCAGGCGGGCATTTACAGCGAGGCAACCGCCGCCGGCAAGACGTTGTATGTCTCCGAATATGGGGACAACGACATCACCGGCATGACCATGGCTTCGATCATCACTTACGAAATTTCGACGTTGCATCCCACGGGCTGGACTTACTGGCAGGCTCTGGACGCCGACGGGAAGGATAAAAACTGGGGGATGATCAATGCGAGCGACAGCGCTTTGACCATCGGTCCTGTCGAGCCGAAATATTATGTGATGGCGCAGTATAGCCGGCACATCCGCCAGGGCATGACGATCATCAGCAGCGGCGACGCCAATTCGCTGGCCGCCTACGATCCGGTCGCGCAAAAACTTGTCATCGTCACGGTCAACTCTGGCGCCGCCCAAACGATCACCTACAATCTTTCCAATTTTACGAACGTCAGCGGCCCCCTCAACAGTTGGACCACCGTGCCGGCTGCGGCCATATATTACGTTGAAAGCACGAATCTTCCCCTAGCCGGAAAAACGTTCAGTTCGGCGTTTGCCGCGAATTCGGTTCAGACATTTGAGCTTAGTCTCGCGCCGGCCGCCATCGCCGTCGCGGCGGCTTCCGCCAGTCCGAATCCGGCATATCCCGGACAGTTGGTGACGATCAGCGCCACGGTGACCGCCACCAACCCGGTTGCTTCAGTCACGGTGAATGCGAGCGCAATCGGCGGATCGGCCAGCCAGGTTCTGGTGTCAAACGGAGCCGGCAGTTATACCAACAGTGTCACCGTTGGCGCGTCCATCGCGCCAGGCAGCCAGACGTTGACCGTCAATGCCAGCGATACCTTGGGCAACACCGCTTCGCCATTTCCATTTGCCTTAAACATTGCGCCCAGCATTGCCGTCACGGCGGCTTCCGCCAGCCCTAATCCGGCGTATCCCGGCCAATTGGTGACGATCAGCGTCTCGCTGACAAACATCAACCCGGTTGCTTCAGTCACAGTGAATGCGAGCGCAATTGGCGGATCCGCCAGCCAGGTTCTGGTGTCAAACGGAGCCGGCAGTTATACCAACAGCGTCACTGTTGGCGCGTCCATCGGGCCGGGCATCCAGACGTTGACCGTCAATGCCAGCGATACTTTGGGCAACACCGCTTCGCCATTTCCATTTACGCTGGACATTGCAGTCGTGACGGTGACCTGGGTGGGGGCCGCCAACGCGAACTGGTCCTCCGCCGGAAACTGGTCGGGGATTCATGCTCCACCGGCCAACGGCGACACACCGGCGTTCGGCGTGCAAGGGCCGGGCGGCTTGACGCTCAACAATGATCTTTCGGCCACCAACACTTTCATGGGATTGACGTTTAACGCCGCCGCGCCGCCGTTCATCCTCAACGGGAACACGTTCACGAACACCGGCGGATGGGCGGACAATTCGTTGAACCTTGAAACCATAAACTTGCCGGTTGTTTTCAACGGCACGGCGTCGGTCAGCGTCGGCGTCGGCGGGACGCTGCTGCTGAACGGCGTCCTTTCGCAGCAAGGAACTTCCGGCCTCACCAAAAACGGTCTGGGCACCGTGACGCTCACGGGCGAAGCGTCAGGCGCCAACACCTACGCCGGCACGACGGCCATCAACGCCGGCACACTGAAGCTGGATTTCAACACCGGCGGCAGCACACCGGCGGCAAACATCATCTCCAGTTCTTCTCCGTTGAACTTGGGCGGCGGCACGCTGCTCATCAATGGCGCCGCAGCCGGCGGCACGTCCCAGACCTTTGCCAGCACTTCCCTGGCCGCCGGCGGAAACACCATCAGCTTGATTAACAACGGCACTGCTCCGGCGCTCGCGCTGAAAGCGGTCACGGCATCGCTGGGTGCGACGTTGAATCTCTCCACGAACGGCACCATCACGACCACCACTTTGGGCGGGGCTGCAATGGGTGTGCTCGGCAGCGGTGTGGGTGCCAACAGCACTGCGGGTTATGCGACGTATGGACTTTATGATTGGGCCACGACCGACACCGCCGGCGGCACGGCGGGCACTTCGCCGGCCACCGTCATCGGGTTGAGCGGTGTAACGGGTGGATATGTGGCCAACTCATTTCCCGGCACCGGTCAGGGTGCCAATTGTGATTTGACGGCAAATGACACCGTCGGCGGCAACACCGGCACAACAACAGTTCGTTTTAACACGCCGTCCGCCAATACGATTAACATCAATGGCAAATGGCTCGTCGTCAGTGCCATTTTAGTCACGCCCAACATGGGTGCCAACAATGCCACCATCTGGAGCGGCAATGGCACGACCGCCGGCGGCCAATGGTTCGCGGATTATTCAAGCGCCAACGCCCAGAACGAATATGTCTGGCAGAACAACACGACGGGTTATTTCATCAACAATGGCACTTTGGTAAATGGCCGGGGATCATCACCGGGCACGGCCACCTTGACCTACATCCAATCGGGACCGGGCACGGTTGTAATGGGAACGGGAACCGGCAGCAGCGGCGGTTTCTATTCCGGCCAGTCTTGCTTGAACGGCGGTTGCACGGTGGTGACCGCCGACATCTGCCTGGGTGTTCCCGCCACGGCGGCGGCGGCTGTCTTGAACGGCGGCACCCTGGTCGGCAACGCGACCATGGCGCTCGACAACGGTGGCGTTAATCCGCGCCCCATTTCCTTGGCTGGCAACGGTGGCGGCCTCGCCGCCACGGCCGGCAACACCATGACAATTGATGGCGTGGTCAGCGGCACGGCTCCCCTGACCATCGGCATTCCGGCTTCCAGCGCCAACGGCAACACCGTGGGCTTGTTGCCGGGTTCCGGCGCGGGCACGGCGAACCCTGTCGCGGTGAACGCCAGCGGCACGTTGCTGTTGACCACAAATGACTCCTACACGGGAAATACGATCATCGCCAGCGGCACGTTGCAACTGGGTGCAGGCGGTTCAATCAACAATTCGCCGAACATCATCGTGGGCGCCGGGACGACCTATGACGTGTCGTTGATCAGCGGTTACACGTTGAACGCCGGCCAGAACCTGCTGGGCAGCGGCACGGTGAATGGTTCGGTAATCGCCAGTTCCGGTTCGGGCATTTATGGCGGCACGGATGGCACTTATGGCACCAACGCGTTCAGCAACAATTTGATTTTGGCAACCGGTGCGGCGGCTGATTTTGATCTCGGCACCAGCGGCACCGGATCAAACGACGAGATTGTGGTGAACGGAAACCTGACGTTGGACGGCACCGCCATTCATCTCAAGGCACCCGGCACATTGGCAATCTTGGCTTCGGGCAATTACACGCTCTTCTCCAGTCCCAACCCGATCACCGTCAACGGAAGCCTTTCGCTGGTCTGGGACGTGCCGCCGACAAACTCAAGCTGGGCTTCGATCACGAACACGGGCAATGCGATTGTTCTCAAAATTGCGCCGCCGGTGGTGACACCGCCGCCGCTGGCCGCGTTCGTGGCCCTGACCCCGACGAACATCTTTGTCACCCAGTCGGTGGTTTTCACGAACACCTCGACGGGCAGCATCACCAATTCGGCGTGGAACTTTGGGGACGGGAATACGACCAACCTGAACGGCACCAGCGTGACCAACAACGTAAGCGACACTTACCTCAATCTGGGAACCAACCTCGTCATTCTCACCGCCAGCGGGTTAGGAGGGTCCAGCGCGGCGACCAACTACGTCGTGGTGCTGCCCAAGCCGACACTGAACCAGCCGACCCTGTTAGGCGGGGAATTCATTTTCAGCGGCATGAACGGTCCGGCGGGGCAGACCTATCGGATTTTGACCACGACGAACTTGGCTTTGCCGGTGTCCGGCTGGACGCCGGTGGCGACGAATGTGGTTGGGACGGACGGCAGCTATGGTTTCACCAATGTGCCTGTCACAAACAACGCAGGCTTCTTCCAGATCGTATCGCCGTGAAGACTGATAGCTGAACCAACTTTTGGGACAGGGATTGCGGATTCCAGGCATTCCGTGCATCCATCTGGCGGCTTCCTGACAAGACTGGAGAACGCAGTTTTTTAATTTTTTACCTCAGAGATTCAGCAGGTGATATTCCGGGCAGCATGTCCAGAATAGAAATTGCTTGCCCGCAAAATTCTTTTCGCCAAGATTTCTGAACGCGCAGCTTAACCAATTGATCAAATAAAATTATGGGACACATTTACAACAACATCATCGAAACCGTCGGCCGCACGCCGCTGGTAAAACTGAACAAGGTCACCGCCGGACTGCCCGCGACCATCGCGCTCAAGTGCGAATTTTTCAATCCGCTCGGCAGCGTCAAGGACCGCATCGGCATGGCGATGATCGAGGACGCGGAGAAACGCGGCGTGTTGAAGAAAGACACCATCATCATCGAGCCGACAAGCGGCAACACCGGCATCGCGCTCGCGTTCGTCGCGGCGGCCAAGGGCTACAAGCTCATTCTCACAATGCCGGAAACGATGTCGCTTGAGCGCCGCACGTTGCTCGCGATGCTCGGCGCGAAGCTGGTTTTGACTCCCGGCGCGGAAGGCATGAAAGGCGCGATTGCGCGTGCCGAGGCGCTGGCGAAAGAAACGCCGAACTCCTGGATTCCGCAGCAGTTCAACAATCCGGCGAACCCGGCCATTCACGCGAAGACCACGGCAGTGGAACTTTGGGAAGACACGGATGGCAAAATTGACATTTTGGTCGCGGCGGTCGGGACTGGCGGGACGATCACTGGCTGCGTTGAATTTATCAAACCGAAAAAATCCTCGTTTCAGGCCATAGCCGTCGAGCCGAAAGATTCGCCGGTCATTTCGCAGACGCTCGCAGGCCAGCCGGTCAAGCCCGGCCCGCACAAGATTCAGGGCACGGGCGCGGGATTTGTTCCGGGCAACCTGCATTTGAAGGACGGCGCGGGCAATCCGCAGATCGTCGAATGCGTGCAGGTTTCCAACGACGACGCGTTTGCGATGGCGCGGCGGCTGGCGAAGGAAGAAGGAATTTTGGTGGGCATTTCCACCGGCGCGAATGTTGTCGCCGCGATTGAGGTTGCCAAGCGTCCTGAAAACAAGGGCAAGCTCATCGTCACCGTGGCCTGCTCGACGGGCGAGCGTTATTTGAGCACCGCGCTTGCGGCGGAAGCGCGCGCGGAAGTTGGAGGCTGAAAAGTTTAGCGCACATGGACAAAGAAACCATAACGCAAATTGTCCTTCCAAGTTTATTGGGGCTTTTCGTCGTTGCTGGTTTTTGGTGGTTCGATAGGCGATCAAAAATCATTTTGCAAAACTGGGCAGAGGAGAATGGATTTCAGATTACTCAAAGTAGGCAGAGGTATAAGTTTTTTACTGGGCCATTCAAATGGTGGACGAATAGCCGAAATCAAGTTATTTTCTTTGTAAAAGTCCGTGACCGAGATGGCCGCGAACGGTCAGGCTGGATTCGTTGCGGCAATTATTCTAGGGGTGTATTTTTCAGCAATGAAGTCGAAGCAAAATGGGATTAGTCATAAATGCTGCATAATCTGTTTACAGCGAGATGCCAGTTCTGCTTTGAAAAATAGTTGTTGCATTAGAGCGGCTTTAATTGTAGTTAATGGCTCGTCAAAGGTTTGATGTCTGCGGTTGGAAGGGTTTTCTAAATCATATTTCCGCCGCGGCAATTTCCAGAAAATTCAAAGTTCAACACCGGTTTTCGGGCGGATTTTTAGCCTTTGGACACACAACATTTATGAGCGACACAAAAAACAACGGCGAAAAGCCGTCGGACGCCGGTTCGGGCTATCTCGAAATCTCCGAAAAGGGGTTCGGGTTTCTCCGCACCGCGCAGAACCATTTTCATCCCAAGCCCACCGACATCTTCGTCACGCCCGACACCATCCGCCGCAATTTTTTGCGCGAGGGCAGCCACGTCGTCGGCACCACGCAGCCGCCGCATCGCGGCACAAGCCCGCAGCTCAAGACCGTTGACACCGTCAATGACATGGCGTTCCAGGATTACACCAAGGCCGTGCGTTTTGAAAATCTCACGAGCATTGACCCCATTGAAAAATTCAACCTGGAAACCACGCCGGACCTGATCGAGACGCGCGTCATTGACCTCGTCACCCCGATAGGCCGTGGCACGCGCGGATTGATCGTCGCGCCGCCGCGCACGGGCAAGACCACCATTCTCAAGCAAATATCCAACGCCATCACCACGAACCACCCGGAAGTTTTCGTGATGGTGCTGCTCATTGACGAGCGACCGGAGGAAGTCACGGATTTTCAACGCTCGGTCAAGGCCGAGGTCGTCGCGTCGTCCAACGACATGGATTTGGACACGCACGTCCGCCTGTCGCGCTTCATGATCGAGCGCTGCCGCCGCATGGTTGAATCCGGCAAGGACGTTTTCGTGCTGCTCGATTCCATCACCCGTGTCGCCCGCGCCTACAACAGCGTCCACGGCGGCAGCGGACGCACGATGACCGGCGGCGTGGACGCGCGCGCGCTGGAAATCCCCCGCAAGATGTTCGCGTCGGCCCGCAAGATCGAGGAAGGCGGCTCGCTCACCATCCTGGCGACGGCGCTGGTGGACACCGGTTCGCGCATGGACGAATTGATTTTCCAGGAATTCAAGGGCACGGGCAACATGGAGTTGATCCTCGACCGCAAGCTTTCCGACCGCCGCCTGTATCCGGCGATTGACATCCCGAAATCCGGCACGCGCAAGGAGGAGAAATTGTTTCCCGCAAAAAACCTCGAGGCCATCCGCAAACTGCGCCGGATGATGGTGGACTTGAATCCCATCGAGGCGATGGAAACGCTCACCGCCGCGCTCAAGAAAAACAAGACCAACGACGAGCTGCTCGCGAAGCTGGAAAAGGGTTCGTGATTGGTTGAGGCGTTAAATCGTTTGCCACGTTTTCTTTTCGCGGTTATTTTTAGGCGGTCATGAACTTGAACCTCGAACAGATTCAGGAAAAGCTGCGCGAAGAACTGCCGTTGCTCCGGCGGAAATTCTCGGTGAAATCCCTTGCCGTTTTCGGATCGGTTGCCCGTCACGATCCTCAACCGAACGATTTGGATTTGCTGGTGGAATATTACGAAACACCGGGACTTTTGGGGTTCATTGAGCTTGAATACCATCTCTCCGATTTGCTTGGCATCAAAGTGGATTTGGGAATGCTGGACGGGATGAAACCACGAGTAAGTCAACGAGTTGTCAAAGATATGGTCGCCGTGTGAAAGAGGAACGAAATCCTTCCGACTGCGTTCGCGACATTCTCGAAGCCGCGGAAAAAGTTTCTCAATTCATTCGCGGGCTGACTTACGAAAAATTTTGCGGCGACGAAAAAACTGTTTTTGCGGTCGTTCGTGGATTGGAAATTGTTGGCGAGGCCGCGCGAAACGTCACGCCGGCGCTTCGGGATAAATACCCCGGGATTCCGTGGCGGCTGATGACTGGAATGCGCGACCGGCTGATTCACGATTATGGCGGCGTCAATTTGGCGATTGTTTGGAATGCAGCATCAAAAGACCTGCCTGATCTTGAGCCTAAATTTCGCGCAATGCTGAATGAACTCGGCGACTAAAAAAAATACGTCGCTTCATTCCCGCCCGCCCTTGGAGCGGATGCTGCGCATCCATCAGGCGCTTTCATCCGGCAAATTCCCAAACGCCTCCACGCTCGCCCGCGAACTGGAAGTCAGCACCAAGTCCGTCCATCGCGACATCGAGTTCATGCGCGACCGCCTTGGCCTGCCGATTGAATTCAATGTCGGCAAAAACGGCTATTTTTACACCGGGGAAGTCAGCGCGTTCCCGACCATGCAGATCACCGAGGGCGAAATCTTCGCGCTCGTCGTCGCGGAAAAGGCGTTGCAGCAATATCGCGGCACGAGCTTCGAGAAACCGCTGTTGAGCGCCATCAAGAAAATGGAGCAGTCTCTGCCCGACACCATTTCGCTCAACCTCGCCGACATCGAGCGGACGATTTCCTTCCGCACGCGCGCCGAGCAGATTCTTGACCTTGAAATTTTCGACGCCCTGGCCAAGGCCGCCGCCCGCCGGCAGCAGATCGAACTGGCCTATCGAAAACCCGGCCAGCAGAAGGCCGAAGCGCGCATCGTTGACCCGTATCATCTGGCGAACATCAACGGCGAATGGTATCTCTTCGCCTTCGACCATGCGCGCAGGGACATCCGCACCTTTGCGCCCGCCCGGATAAAATCCGTCAAGCCGACGGGGGAAATTTTCAAGCGCCCGGAAAAATTCTCGCTGGAAAAGCGGTTGCGCGACAGTTTCGGCGTCCATTCCGGCGAAGGCGCGCACGAAGTCATCATCCGCTTCAACGCGCGCGCCGCCGATTACGTCCGCGAAAAGAAATGGCACGAGTCGCAGCAATTGCGCGAATTGAAGGGCGGGGGAGTGGAATTGAAATTGAAGCTGTCGAGCCTGTTTGAGATCGAGCGCTGGGTTTTGAGCTGGGGCGGCGACGCGAAGGTTTTGAAGCCGCGCGAGCTGGCCGAGGCTGTCAGAAAATCAGCGGCGGCGATATTGGGAACGTCTTCAAAAACTGAACCGGCAGCCGTGGAACGGCTTAAGACAGCGGCACACGATTCAGTTTAATCGGCGGTCAGGCTGGCCTGGCTGCTCCAGTCGCTCGTGCCTGCAGTGCCGGCGGCGTTGACATCAATGGTGTATTTCACACCGGCAACCAAGTTTCTGAACGTGTGGGTGCAGGCCGTGTCCTGCACGACCACCGGCACCGTCCCGGGCGTGTTCGCCAGCAGGCGGTAGGTGTAGATGACCGAACCAAAGACCGGGTTGATCCTGGCCTTCAACTCCCCAAGATGTTTGCCATGCTTGACCACCAATCCTTGCGGCTGGCCCGGTATGCCCACGGGCTGGCCCTTGGGTTTTTGGGGCGGAAACCCGCTCAAAATCAGGTTCGCCAAGCTGCCCTTGCATGCCACCGTCACATAAGACGCGAGCTGGCGCACCTTGTTCGTCAGCACCTTGCGCAGGCTGTTTTTGTTGATGGTGTCCGCCGGGCTGCGGCCCACCGTGCGAACCACCGCCGAGAAGTTGTCCAGCGAGAGCTGGATTTCCGCCAGGGTCGGGTTGGGGTCGGGGTAAATCGCCACGTTGTCGGCCATGGCCTTGAGCACCACGCTGATGTTTTTGATGACCAATATGTCGCTGTCGGTATTAAGCCATCGGATGGCGGGTTTTACGGTCATGTTTTGAACTCTATTCGGATTGTTTAATGCGTTGTCCATTTCATAACGGCAAGCTGGCGGGAAAGTTTAGAAGTTTTTTGAAATGCTCATCATTGTTTTTGATGTTAATCCAACGGCGGCCTTTGTTTGCAAGGTCTTTAAGCGGCATGGGGCGGCAGATATTTTCATCCGGCCACGCGCGGAAATGGGAAACAAGGCCATTTCCACATCCGTGGAAAAGAATTCTACGCCCGTGGAAACTATTCCAACACCTGTAAAAACCATTTCTGCACCCGTCAATATCGTTTTTACAACCGTCGAAGCCATTGCCACACCCGTAAAACCCGATTACACACCCGTTAAAACCATTTTTACATCCGTAGAAGGCGTTCCGACACCTGTAAAAACCATTTCTACAACTGTAAAAATGATTTTTACACCCGTAGAAACCGATTCCACACCCGTAAAAATGTCTGACATGGTCAAGGAAACCCCGTCTTTGATCATGGAAACGACCCGATTCTGGCAAAAATTGGATGCGTGGACGATTGGGGGGAAAGCGGCGGAGGGCCGCCGCAGTCCAAGACGCTGGCGCGTTGGCCGTGCTGCTCGAATGGCGCGAAGCGTCTTGGAGTGCGCCAGTCCTCTGGCGCTTTGGGACGGGCGGACGTAGCAGCCGATGTGAATCGGCTCATTATTTTGCGGGCGGTGTTTGGATGGAGCGGAACTCATCCCGCATTGCGGAACTGCTACGCAAAAAGTAAGCGGAGCGTGGCCGTCCCCGGCCGCAGCATGGAACGGACGGCGATGCGCCTTGGATGTTTCGATGGCGGCTTGGTTGGCAACGTTGCTGCGCCCGGGGACGGGCGCGCTCCGGGCTGATTTCCGGTTGGCCCGTTGGGACGAACGCCGTGCCAAAATCATTTTGCGTTGGACGTTTGGGGCATTTGGCGGTTGAATTTGAAGAGCAGCCACATGAGTAAGCGCAAAACAAATGATGCGGACGTTCAACAGGTTGTCCGCTGGATCAATTACCCCACACAGGAGGTCACACTTATCGAAATGACGAAGACATGGAGCGAGGCAGATTTTCTCTATGCCATTGATCGTCTTCAAACCGACCAGCCAAAAGATAGACGAGACCAAGTTCGCGAGCTATATCGGAATCTCCGGGCGGAACGCCAAGTAACAGATGCGCGAATAGCTTCTGAAGAAGCAAACATTCAGAGACACAACGAAATCTCCAAGCGGCTAGAAGAGCTAAACGAAATTTCTCGTCGGCTGGACGACTTGAAAAAACCTCACTGGTCTATTGTTCCCAATTTTTGGATAACGGTTCTTATTTCGATTCTCACAGCAATCGCAGTTGTTGCTGCATTTCTGGCTCTCCGTCATTAAAAAACTACGGGGTTTTGAGCCGATAGAAACCGCTGCTGTTGGACGGTGACAGAATCACCTCGTTCTGCAAGTTGGTGAGATTCAGCACTGGCGCGTTCGTCACGTTTGACCACGAAGCCAAATCTGAACTTTGCTGCATTACAAAATTCGTCGAAGGAACAATCCAAGAAAGAGCGACGTTTGTGCTAGAAGACGCGATGCCCAATGCTGGCGTTGGAATGGATTGAGAAATATAGATTGAGCCAGGATTATAGTTTGCTTCATAACCCGCCAATGCCAACTTGCAGCCATCTGCTGATGAGGCTACCGAAGCCCACCATGCGTTAGGAATGTTGGTGAATTGTATCCAACCGGCTCCAGAATTGGTTGAGGTATAAATTCCGCCGTTGCTAAACCAAGTCACTGCTATCAGTTTAGTTCCATCCGCCGAGGAAGCGACAGATTGCCAATTATCTACAGGCACATTGTTTGAAATCCACGTTGCACCAGCATTTGTCGAAGTATAGATATTGCCACCATTTCCGGGGAAAAATCCGCTCATCGTCGCTACCGCCACCAACTTGCACCCGTCCACGGATGAAGCAACAGACGACCAACTATTTGTCGGCGCACTGGTTTGCGTCCAAGTGACACCCGAATCAGTTGAAGTATAAATCCCACCCAGATTGCCGTTTGTATCCAAATCTGCCACAGCCACCAATTTATTTCCATCGGCTGATGATGCGACGGAAATCCAATAATTTTTCATTGGCGCGTTGGTTTCCAGCGTCCAAGTAGTTCCTGAATTGGTTGAGGTATAAATGCCGCCACCGCTATTAGCACCATATTGATATGGATAAGCTCCAGCTACCAATTTACTTCCATCCGCCGATGATGCAACGCAAAGCCAATAATTAGTCGGTGCGGAAGTGAATGTCCAAGCAACTCCAGAATTTGTCGAATCGCAAATCAATCCGGGTTCGGGAGCTACGACCACCAATTTAGCTCCATCCGCCGATGAAGCGACAGACTGCCATCCGTCTATTGGTGTGGGTGCGTTAGTCTGATGTGCCCAAATTATTCCAGAATTTGTTGATGTATAAATCCCGCCGGCATTTTGGCCAATCACGCCGACCAATTTAGTGCCATCTGCCGATGAAGCTACAGACTGCCAATCTCTGTTAGGTGCGCTGGTCTGCATCCAAGTTTGTGAGAACGCTTGCGTGTCAAAAGTCAAAACGACTGCGCTTCCAATAAACAGATTGCTGATGAATTGTTGAATCGTCTTCATAAATTTATTTCTCGCGAAGCTTTTCTGAAACTAAAAGGCGCGAACTTGACGCACCCTCATCAGAGGCACCGCGAAGCGCCCTTCACAAGAAGCACGCCAAGCCGCGCCCGATGGCGCGTGCTTGGAATGGCCTCGTGATGAAAATTCGCGGTTTTCTGATGAGCCAGTAGCCAGAGCTACGCAAAACTGGTTTGTATTTATCTACATTGTTTTCAACTGACAGTTTGGGTTTTACGATTTTTGCGGAAGCTTGCCAAGCTATTTTCAAATCAGCGTGCAGGTGGATGCGGCGAATGATCTGGCTTTGTTGAAAGCGGATGGAAAATTTTCCCCGTTGCCGATTGCCGCGAGCCGCTCGGCGCATCTGGGCGGAACGGTGGCGACCAAAAGCAAATGAAGAAGTATGAATGAAGAATGAAGAAATAAAACAGCAACCGGTTCACGCCAGCCGATAATTCTTCATTCATCCTTCTTCATTCTGCATTTTCCCGTGCTGGCCAAGGGGG
>Ga0181529_10005266_pt1 | contig 13608 bp, 10 predicted proteins | sample PEATcosm2014_Bin_36_FD_119763 | JGI IMG/M metagenome (GOLD analysis project Ga0181529, IMG submission 119763) | Peatland microbial communities from MTU Mesocosm Facility, Houghton, MI, USA - PEATcosm2014_Bin10_30_metaG | ecosystem: Environmental > Terrestrial > Soil > Wetlands > Peat | place... | reverse complement strand
GCTTTTGGACTTTTCCTCGGAGCGGCATCTTCCACCGGCCGATCACCCATTTCCGCTTGAGAGTTAAGATTTTCGACACTAAACTCTCACGCCAAGTGTCTCAAAGTCGTTGACACGCTCCGCAATTGATTCTGCTAGGTTCTGGTGCAGTCCCGAAATCACTGCATTACCAGCCCCGGTTGATGGACCCACCCGGTCTCATCGGACCGCTGGCTGCGCTGTTGGCGGCGCATCGTTGGGCACCCTCAGCTGCCTGGGTTGTCTCTGCTTGCGATCATCCATGGCTGCGAAGTGATGAGATTGAGGCTCTACTGCAAGCGCGCCAGCCCGGTCGCTGGGCCATCATCTCCCGACAGCGCGATGGTCATCCTACTCCGACCCTCGCACTCTATGAGCCGCAGGCTCTGCATCTTCTGGAGCGCTCGCTATGGACGCGTGGCGTGGAAGATACGCGTCTTGCCCAGTTGTTCGACGACCCGCACACTTGGATTACACCGCACGTCTTGCATGGCGCTGAGAGTGTGAATACGCCCGAGATGTACGCAGCCGCGCTTCTCGGCCATGCAGCAGGTACGAGGTAGGATACTGATGATCAGCTATGAATCTGCACGTGCCGCGATCCTGCGGCAACTCACTACAGTTGGCACGGTACGGAAGAACCTTCTCGATTCACTTGGCCGTATTGCTGCGGAGGATGTCGTTGCTCCAATAAATCTTCCTGGCTTCGACAACTCGGCAATGGACGGCTTTGCCGTTCGCTTCATCGATGCCCAGGCGACCATGGCGTTTTCCGTTGTAGGTATCGTTCATGCGGGCGAGGCGTCGGCTCCAGAAATGCAGCCCGGAACGGCTGTTCGCATTATGACCGGAGCGCCTGTTCCCGCGCTTTGCGATGCCGTCGCGCCCTTCGAGGATGTCGATGAGGATGGCTTGACCATTCGCGTCAAACTAGGTGTAACGCTTCGCTCCGGTCAGCACATTCGTCGTGCAGCGGAAGACGTCAGGCAAGGCGATACGGTGATCGCTTGTGGCACCCTTCTTGGCATAGCGCATGTTTGCATATTGGCCGCGTTGGGTTGCAGTTCTGTTCTTGTTTATCGCAAGCCGCGTGTCGCTATTCTTTCTACGGGAGACGAGTTAGTCGATCCCGGAGAGCCTCTTGCGCCGGGAAAGATCTACAACAGCAACTCGCTCGCGTTGGCAGCAGCGGTCATCGAAGCTGGGGCCACGCCTGTGCTTCTGGGCGTTGCGCGCGATGACCATGAAAGCCTCAAAGCAAAACTCGCCGAGGGCCTGGACGCGGATCTTCTGTTGACCGCTGCGGGCGTCTCCATGGGAGATCGCGATCTGGTCCGTCCTATCTTGCTGGAGTTGGGCGTGCAGCCGGTGTTCTGGAGAGTCGAAATCAAGCCCGGCAAGGTGCTTGCTTTCGGCATGAGGAAAGGGAAGCCTGTCATCTCGCTACCGGGCAATCCGGTCTCGGCTCTAGTCGTCTTCGAAGAGTTCGTGCGCCCCGCTCTGTTGAAAATGCTGGGGCATCGCCGCGTGTTCAAGCGTCCGGTCACTGCTGTGCTACAGCAGGAACTTAGGAAGAAGCCAGGCAGGGTCTTCTTTTCCCGCGTACGACTCGAATATGCGGATGGAATGCTCCACGCCTGGAGCGCGGGAAATCAGGATACTGGAGCGCTCAGCACCATGCTGCATACCGACGCACTGGCTATTCTCCCAGCAGACCGCGCTACGCTCGGAATCGGTGAGCCTGTCGCTGTGCATCTGCTCAGCGACAAGATTGAAATGTTGAAACCAGAAGACGATTGAGTGGTTCGGAAACATGTGTGTCACAACTTCCCATCTTTTCCGCTGCTTTTTCGCAAGAAGCAGGAAAGGATCGGAAGATGTAATCCATGCAGGCTTATTTCTATTTGCGCGCAAACGGAGCAAGAAGCTCCTCAACCGTTAGTACGCGGCCATCCGCCACCATCAAAGCCGAGACGCCCGTCGCCGTGGTGGACAAGGTCACGCAAAAACACGGAACGACAAAACCGGCTCAGGCTTACCTTGAATATCTCTATTCACCTGAAGCGCAGGTTCTGACGGCAAAATACTTCTACCGGCCGCAGTTGAAGAGCGCGGCAAAGAAATACGCCTCGAACGTTCCCAGGGTGAATACCTTCACCGTCGAACAGGGATGCGGCGGATGGCGCAGCGCTCAGGCCAAACACTTCGCCGACGGCGCAATCTTTGATCAGATCTTTGTCGCGAAGTAAAGACCCGTGGTTTGACCGCGAATCAGACATCTATAGCAACCGCGAGCAGACTTTTTCGTACATATATACCGCAGCAGAGGATGAGATAATCTCTTCTCAACCTCTGCTGCGGTGATTCATTTCTTCTCAACGACGATGCTCCAGTGTTGTCCTTCCTGAACCTGATCGAGAATCATGTGTCCTTCCGCGACAACGGAACGAGGAACGTTCTCGATGGGCTTGCCGTCGTCAAGAAGAACCCTTACACGCTCTCCCGCCTTCATCCTGGACAAGTCCAGCTTCACCTTGACGAAGTTCATGGGGCAGGCGACACCGCGATAGTCGCGTACCGGTAGAGCGGATGGTATTACTAGAGGCCCAGGAATCGTAGGTTTCTCCGCAGGAAAGCGCAGGCTGTTGTCCATGCTCTCATACAACTGGCGTACGCTCTCTGCGAGCGCGAACACGGCGTCTTCCTGCTCGACCAACTCCGCAATCCCGCCGGACCTGGCCAGTTCCACAATCGGGCGGTGCTCATCACTGATTAATGCAGCTCCGATGAAATGATGTAAAAAGCTCTGAAAGACGGCGTCATCGCTGGGCGCCTCAATGCCTCGCGTGACCAGAAGCATACGCGAAGCGCTGAGGACGATCCGATAGAGCGCATTCTGCCGATCAGAAATCGAAGGGTCGGCGGCCAGTCTTTTATTCTGTTCATCAATGGCTTTCAGGTCCACGCCGATCAGATCGAAAAGTCCTGCCGAGCACTCGCCCACGCCGCGGCCCACGATGGTAAAGACCTCGCTTGCGCTCCAGTCGTAGTAGTAGTTCTTGTCCTCTTCAAATGCGGGAACATCGTGGTGACGGTCTGCAATCCTCTGAATCTCCTGCTTGCCGTCCGTGTCGATAAAGTCGGCAAACGAAGCGTATCGGCTCTTCTTTGCAGCCCAGAGGGCAAGCAAGTCGGAGGTGAAAGACGGAAGATCGCGGGCGCTGATCCAGTCGATGGACTGCGCCAGTCTGGCCTCGCCGTCTGCAGTGCGCGCACCGGCAACTATGGCGTAAGCAGGGTACATTATTTGTCCGTTACGTCGGGCCTGACCGTAAAAGCCTAGATCGGCAACGGCATGCTGGCCGCAGGAGTTGGGGCATCCTGAGAGGTTGAGACGGAACTCATCGATGGAATCGAGATCGGCATCGGATTTCCGCAGAACTCGTTCAATCGCGGTCAGTGCGCCTTTAGGCAAACATATTCCGAGCTTGCAGGTGTCGGCGCCGGTGCAGGCCACGGAATTGGACAGCAACAGGGGCGCATCGGTCATCGAGGTTATCTCTTTCACGGCAAGATATACATTGCCCAGATATTCTTCAGGAATATTTCGGAAACGCAGGTTCTGACCGAAGGTGGCGCGCAGGGCATGATCGCCGAAAGCCGATGAGAACTCCGCCAGATTCTTCAGATCGCGTGTTGAAATATTTCCCAGTCGGGCGGGAACGATGATTGAAAAGAGACCGCTCTGGCGCTGTGCGCGCACATAACGCTTTTTCCATGCGGCATAGGCTGCATCTTCGATCTTCACCGGCGCAAGAATCACCTTCGGCGACTCATCATCAAGCGGAGTCGGCTCCAGTTTTGCGTCGGCGCGCGCTGCCGTCTGTTCGAACTGAATCCGATAGAGTTCGATGAACCTTTCTGCTCCCAGTTGCTCCCACAGGAAACGGAGACGCGCGGCATTGCGGTTCTTGCGGTTGCCGTGCTGATCGAAGAAGAGTTTTACCGCTTCCGCGACTATATAGACCTCGTCGGCAGGGATGAATTCGTGCAGCAAATGACCAACCGAAGATCGAGCGCCGAAACCGCCGGCAATGTAGACCTTGAAACCGGGTTCGCCGTTGCGCAGGGTCGCGATAAAGCCTATGTCGGTAAACTGTGCATAGGACGTATCGGCAGGTGAATTCGAGAAGGCAATCTTCAGCTTGCGCGGAAGATTCCAGGAGTTGGTCTCTGCAATCAGACGAGTGGTGAGAGCAAAAGCATATGGGCTCGGATCGAAGACTTCATCGACATCAATGCCAGCCGTGGGAGACACCACGATATTGCGCACCGTGTTGCCTCCGCCTCCGCGCGACGAAAGCCCAACCGGAAGTAGTTCACGCAGGACGGGGACAACATTCTCCAGTGCGAGATCGTGAATCTGAAATTCCTGGCGGGTGGTTATATGGACGTACGCAGATCCGTATTGCTCTGCCAACTCGGCCAAACGGATAAGTTGAGCGGGAGTTACTGCCCCGCCTGTTGCGCGAACGCGGACCATGTAGGTTCCGTCTTTACGCTGTTCGTAGCAGCCGAAGGGAACACGGCGCGCCTTGAGAGCAGCAGCTTCAAGTTCTCCGTTGCGGAACCTGTTGATCAGCCCTTCGAGCTCATCGATCTCCTGAGCCAGGTTCGCGGGCAGTTTATAGGACATGGTTGGCCTCCTTCGCCGTTTCGATAATGTCAAATCCCTTGCCTTCGGCATTGCGCGGCACCGATAGCTTCTCCACCGATTCAACTCCGTGGACCTCAGGCAGACGGGCGATGGAGACGTTCGCCTCGTCGACCGATTTCTGCTGACCTTTGACGGCAATTATCATTCAGGTATTCTCTTTCTTCCGGTTTACCTGAGCAGACTGCTCAGAGCATGGGGTCTGAAAACAGAAAACCCACCTCGCCTCAGGCGGGTGGGTCAACGGGAATCCAATTCTTCGGAGAATCAGTTCGCCGGACATGCCCGCGCAGTGCCGCTGAGACAGCAACACATCCAAGCGCAGACCATCATCCGGAAATACTTCATCTCTTACTCGCTTGCGGAATATCCTGGGGCATTCAGCTTGAACAGCGGTGCGGCCATGATTCAGGAGCAAATGAACTTGTCTGTGAGGGTACCGATGAACTCTGCTATTTGTCAATGCGCAAGGCACCATGAACCTGTCAGCGCAAGGGCAACAGGACATCTTTATGCCTTCCTCTTGTCAGAACTAAAGCGAGCCTGCAAAAGTGACAGAATATCGGGTTCCAACTCAATCAACAATTTGTCGAGCAGCGCGCGGGCATCGAACCAATCCCCCGCTATTTCATGGCACAATGATAAAAGTCCATTTCAGGGAGAGAGCCGTTGCGTGTAAGTCAGAAGGCCGCCGGATTCACTGAGTCCGTGATTCGCGAGATGACCCGCCAGGCACTGCAACACGGGGCCGTCAATCTGGCGCAGGGGTTTCCCGACTTCCCCGCTCCTCAGTTGCTGAAGTCCGCCGCACAAAAGGCGATTGACGATGACATCAATCAGTATGCGATTACATGGGGCGCGCAGAACTTCCGCCGCGCCCTGGCCGCGAAATTCCTGCGTTGGCAGGGTATCGAGATCGATCCCGAGCGCGAAATCACGGTCTGCTGTGGATCGACCGAAGCGATGATTGCATCGCTGCTGGCGCTGGTCGATCCCGGCGAAGAAGTGATCGTCTTCGAGCCCTTCTATGAAAACTACGGACCGGATGCTATTCTCTCCGGCGCCACGCCGCGATCCGTGACCCTGCATCCTCCAGGTAATACAGACGGCGACTGGAGCATCGATCCCGCGGAACTGCGTGCTGCATTTAATGCCAAAACGCGAGCCATTATCGTCAACACGCCCCATAATCCAACCGGCAAGGTCTTTACGCGAACAGAGCTGGAGTTGATTCGCGATCTCTGTGTCGAGCACGATGTCATTGTGTTGACCGACGAGATCTACGAACACATTCTCTACGACGGCGCCGCGCATATTTCACCGGCAACCATCGATGGCCTGCGCGAGCGAACGGTGACCATCAACAGCCTCTCCAAGAGTTACAGCGTGACGGGCTGGCGCGTGGGTTGGGCCATTGCGCCGCCGGAGATGACGGCGGCGATTCGCAAGGTTCATGACTTTCTGACCGTGGGCGCGGCTGCTCCGCTGCAGGCTGCGGGCGCGGTCGCCGTTGCCCTGGACGATGCGTATTATGCGGCGCTTGCAGCGGGCTACGCGGAGAAGCGGGACCTGCTGCTCACGGCGCTGCGACGGGCCGGCTTCACCGCTTACAGGCCGCGCGGCGCTTACTACATCATGACCGACATCGCATCGTTCGGCTTTACCGACGACCGCGTCTTTGCCGAGCATCTGGTGCGAGAGGTCGGCGTGGCGACAGTTCCGGGATCAAGCTTCTACAGCGACAAACGGCACGGCTCCAGGCAGGTACGCTTTGCCTTCTGCAAACGACCTGAGACGCTGCAAAAGGCCATCGCCTGTCTTGCGAAGTTGAGTGGTTAATCCAACGGCTCAGCCGAAGTGACTTTCAAAACCTGACAGATTCAGGGAGATCTACCAGTTCTAACTCACAGCATTTCCTTTGTTTGTCATTTTTGCTTTCAAAATATTGCCTGCCCTTTTGATGGGCAGGCAACCGAAAATCCTCGGCTTTGCCGCAGGATACTCACTGCGTTGAACCATTGTGCCGATCCAATGCGACTCGCCGAGACGGCGATGACCACTCAGTCGGCAAAGCGGCGGGCATAGGCGGCTGCGCGCTGAGTAAGTTTTTGCTGTCGTTCTGCCGGGGATAGCCTGGGCAGCGCGGGATCAAGGTCGCCCACTTTGACCAGTTGAACCGACCGCACTGCCTGGGCCTGGGAATCAATCTGTGCCGGCAGTTTCTGCCAGCGCACGAATAGTGTACCCTCATGCAGCCCGGTGGTATCCAGCCAGTTAGAGACGCCGGGGTCTTTGGGCGCAACTACCAGGGTCAGGGTGCCGTCAGGATTCGGGATGGCCTGAGACAGGTTCAGCGAGGCCGTGTGATGCAGATAGTCGAGCGAGCCGAGCCAGCCGCTGGCCAACTGCAAGGCCAGATAGCGGGCGCCGATGGGGTCGAGAGTCAGGACAAGCGCCTCGTCGTCAGCCAACTGAAAATGGCCCGAAGACGAGAGCCCCCACCGTCCGCCTTCGCGAATCGCTGGTGGAGACAACTGATTAGACGGGCCATGATAGAAGCCTGGAGTGTTGGCGAAACCTCCACCCTTTGACAGTTGGATACGCGGCGCGATCTGACGGATCAGTGTGGCAGCTTCACGCGCCAGGGTTGCGTCATCCGCCGGAGCAGTTACAACAGGCCCATCGAGAACGGTCAACTCCATCCTGTACGGTGTCTCGTGGTTCCAGTCCTGAATGGTGTCGCGGATCAGGATGAAATGAGCGTTCTCTGTTGTGGCGATGTGATTGACCTGTCCAGCCTGCGCTTCCGGGCCGATGGTCAGAATGAAGGAGCCGTCTGCCTCTGCCTGAATGTCGCTGTCCACCACTTCCTGGATCACCTTGCTCCACCCGTCCTCGCCAGGCAGTGCGGGCAGGAGTTGCAGTGACTCCTGGACGGGCAGCGGACCGACCGGATGAGCGGTCAGACGATAATGGTGGAGATTGTCGACCGGGAAGATGCGAAAGACGTTGTCCACATTGGGCATGAGCACCTTGCCGGCGGGCACCGCAATGCCTGACCAGTTGTGGGCAGGCGCCCACAGCCATTGCAGGCGCGGCCTGGATGGATCGCGATTGATAGCATCCTGCACGCCGGCATAGACCACTTCATGCACGGCATGGGGCAGGATTTTCTTCCCTTCTGCCGTGCTCGCATAAGGATCGGCGGAGAAGGTCCGATTGACTGTGCCCATTTCCGTCTGCACGGGCCGGCTGGCCAGCAGGCGCAGGGACTGGCGATCCAGTGCTTTTTGATCGTCGGTGGCCAGCGGCGACTGAGCCGCGGCCGCCAGAGCGACGACGAGGGTCAATCCTGCCGCCAGTGCGATTTGGGAATGATGCGTCATAGGAAAATCCTCTTCGGTTCAGGCAATTGCCTGTTGAGTAGCCAGTGCGGCGAACGCCAAAGCCTGCCGGCTTGCCAGGATTACATCGACAGCTTCCGGCCAGCGGTCGGCCGGGTTGTGGAAAAGGGGATTGTCTCCCTGCAGGGAGAGATAGCGTCCATGGCGATGGAAGATAGTGCCGGCCTCACCTCCGGGCGCGGTGCCTGGCGGTACGATCTGGGTCGCGGTCAGTCCCTGCGCTGCCAGCGCTGACACTCCCAGGAATTGGGTGTCGGTATCGGCTGACTGGAGACGGATTTGCCTGCCCGCGCCGATATTGGCGCCGAAATGCAACCACAGCTTTGCCCGGCCGACCAGCGCCTCACGGTGTTCCAGATAAGCATCGAGGCCTATCTGCCCGAGTTCGTGACCGCTGGAGGCCAGGAAATGGACATCTCGTACCGGCTTTGCGGCAACGACGGAGCGCGCGGTTTCCAGCCAGGCTGCAATACCGCCTGCCCGCTCCCCGGCGCAGGTCCACCATCCGCTGCGTGGAGTCATCACCGCCAACGGTGCGGCTGCAGGATTGCTGCCGCTTACCCGACCCACAACATTGAAGGCATCTGCGGGCCGACGGGTCGCCGACGCCACCAGATGCACCGAGACACCGGCAGCAGCACGCTCGCGCAGCCAATCTGCCTCCACACTCGACACCTGCAAAGCCGGAACGCCGGCCGGCGTGAGGAAGCGGGAGGCATTGATCAGAGACAGGCCGGGCCTGCCGCCATGAGTCACAATCACCAGCGCTTTGTGGGCTCCGTCGAGAGCCTGACGAAGGGCGCCCGGCCGCTCCGTGCCATCCTGCGGTGAGGCCTCGAACAGGCCGATCTCCGCATTGCTGCCGGCCGCGCCGAGACGTCCGCTGATTCCCGTGGAATCGGTAAAGCCGGCGTCGAACAACGGTACGCCGCCGATCCTCCTCCCATCAATTTCGATATAGGTTTCGTCCGGATCGACGCGACGAATGGGGAAGCTTTCCAGCCTGGTCTCGACCCCAGTGGCCTGAAGTTGTTGAGCCAGCCAATGAGCCGAGGCTTCGTCGACATCCGTGGCAGTGCGATGAATGCCCTGTGCATCATATGCACGGACCACCAGAGCTACACGATGGCGCGTTGCCGGTTCGTCCGGATTAGAGAGCGCAGCCAAAGCCCGGACAGACCGGAGAGTGCAGGTTAAACCTACGGCTCCGCAGGAAAACAAAAAGTTGCGACGGGAAAGCATCGTCAATACCTCATCACTTCTCAACTGATTCGCAGATGATGATTACGGTCAACGTCGTAGAGGAAGGAGAGGCCGGAAGGATCCGGAAAGATATTTCTCTCCAGACCCTTCAGACCTTGCTTCCTCCGCGGCAAAGTGTCGCACGCAAACGGATAACGCTATTTTTGACTGGTGCTCTGTTGTTGAGCTTTCTTTGTCTGGTCGATGAGCCACTGGGGCAGATAAGTGTGATGAGTCTTGCCCTGGTACACATCATCGAAGGTGATGTACGGAGCGAGATGATGCGCCTGGGCCTGCTCTTCGAACTCGGCCTTTAACTGCGCCAACTTCTCCGGATTCTTTTTGGCCAGATCGATGCGCTCAGTTGGGTCGTCATTCAGGTTGTAGAGTTCCCAGGCGTTTTCGTCCAGGGGCGGATTACTGGTCACATGCTTGGTGAGGAGATCATTGGGATATGCAAGTTCGGCCTTCCATCCGTTGTCGTAGATCGAACGCGAGCCGAAGATGTAGTAGTACTGCAGCGTATGACGGGTAGGCGCATTGGCGTCGTCAATGGAGTAAGCCAGAGACGTTCCTTCAATCGGCTGCTGCCTTACGCCGCGAATCTCTTCGGGCGTTTTGATGCCGATCAGTTCGAGCGTCGTCGGAAGAAGATCGATGACATGGCTGTACTGAGTGCGAATGCCGCCCTTGTCCTTAATGCCATTGGGCCAGAAGGCGATGAGCGGATTGTGCGTGCCGCCTTCGCTGTTGGCATCTTCCTTCCAGTAGCGGAACGGCGTGTTGGCGGCCTGCGCCCAGCCCAGCGGATAGTTTCCCTGTCTGGCGTCGGGCGTGCCGATCTTGTCGATCCTCGCCAGGTTATAGGCGACGTTCTCCTCTTCGGAAATCGCCTTGCCTCGAATGGAACGATCCACGGTTCCTTCCAGCGATCCTTCCTTGCTGGCGCCGTTATCGCCAATGGAGATGAAGATCAGTGTATTGTCAAGCTGTCCAATCTCTTTCAGATGATTGACCAGCCTGCCGACCTCGAAATCCGTGTAGGTGAGATAGCCTGCATACACTTCCATGAAGCGCGCATAGAGTTTCTGCTGATCCGGCGTCAGTTTGTCCCATGCCTTGATGTCTGGGAAGCGATCCGGCAGTTTGGCGTTGGCGGGAATCACGCCCAGTTTCTTCTGGCGCTCGAAGACTTCCTCGCGATAGGCGTCCCACCCCTTATCAAACTTGCCCTTGTATTGATCGCTCCAGTATTTATCGACCTGATGCGGAGCGTGCGTTGCGCCCGGCGCGTAGTAGAGGAAGAACGGTTTGTCGGAATCAATCTTCTTCTGCCGGTCGATGTAGCTGATGGCCTTGTCTGTGATCTGATCGTTCAGGTGACGGCCATCGGGAGTCACATGCGCTTGATCTTCCACGAGGTCGGGCTTGTACTGATCGGTCGCCGAACCGAGGAAGCCGAAGAAGTGATCGAATCCCTTGCCTGTCGGCCAATGATCGAACGGACCAAGGTCCGATGCTTCTTCGTCCGGAGTCAGTCCGAACTTTCCCACGGCATAAGTGTTGTAGCCGTTGTCACGCAGAATCTCGGCAATAGTGCCGGCCGTCGAAGGAATGCGTCCATCCCAACCCGGAAACCCGGCGGACATCGCAACATGCGAGAAGCCTGATTCATGCACCGATGCGCTGTTGCGCCCGGTCAGCAGAGCCGAACGTGTCGGTGCGCAGATGGCGCAGGTATGGAAGTTGGTATAGCGCAAACCGTTTTCGGCCAGAGCATCGAAGGTCGGTGTTTTGATCAGCCCCCCGAAGGTCCCCGACGCGCCATAACCGACATCATCGAGCAAAATCCACACTACGTTGGGAGCGCCTTTGGGAGCCTTCACCGGCTCCGGCCACCACTCCTTCGATTCAGCAAGGGTTCTGCCTACGACACCCTGATAAGGCTGCGCCGTTTGTGCATGCAGCGCGAGTTCGGCACTCGATGCAAGAATCAACGTCGAGGTCAATGCCTTCAAAATACTTTTCTCGTTCATGGGACTCCTTAGTCTCCGGCTCGCGGAAACGACTCGGTGAAAGGGTTGGCGAATCGCCGTCCGCGGCAATGGCAGTGGCGTGACCCATGAACACAGGAGTCTCCTATGCGCGTAAAGACGGACCACGACCGCGCCGGCGAAAGAGAAGCATGCCAATGCGGCGCATCCGATCTGCGCGCATGGAATGCCCGCGCCAAAGATCGAAAGATTTAGCCTGAAATGTGAAAGGAACCGCGCCGGTCAGGTCGCGATGCGATGCTTATCGACAACAACAACAGGAGCAGGCGAGAGACGACGGCCAGGAAAGAAAGGCGGAAGGCGAATTATGCGACGCGTAATGCCTCATGGAACCGTTTCCCTTTGCGTGAAGTGTCCGGCAGATCTGCCATAGCCCGGGAGGACTATCCATCAATCGAGGATGTGCCAAAAGCATATAACAAAGCCGCGCGAATTTCCACAACAGAATCGTTTTCTTCCGCGGAGGAGGTGAATTCCTTTGACGGAATCATCTCCCGTTGCTAACCTGAGAGCAGCATGAACTCCGCTATCCACAATCCGGTTTCCTGCTGGCACCGCCCGATGCGCTGTTGTTGTCTCGCGTTCCTGCTTACGCGATAGATGGCCCTGGCTGTTGCAAACGTAACCGCCAATCATATTCCCCTCAAAATCCCGTATGTGCTTTCAGGAGGACCCCCATGTCTCTTCGCGCATCAATATATGTCCGGGGACTGCATTTCCTGCTTCTGCTTGTTCTGGCAAACACCTTGCATGCTCAAACGCTGCAGGACAAACCAGCAGGTCCAGTGGCGCGGGCCGGGAAAGGCGCGGCACAGATCACGGCCATCCGGATGGGCGATGCCCCGCTGGTGACGGTGAACAGTTCGCCGACTCTGGCGGGCAATGTCAACGGACCCGCATTGATTCGTGTGCCGGAATGGATTCAACATCCTCTTGGTCGCTACTATCTCTATTTCGCCAACCATAAAGGGAAATTCATCCGTCTGGCTTATGCGAACTCGGTGACGGGTCCATGGAAGATCTACGAGCCGGGTGTTCTGAAGGTTGAGGATACAGCATTCAACAGACCTGCGTCATCGGTTGATACAGGTTCACTCTACACGCATGTTGCTTCACCCGATATCTATATTGACGCAGTCAGCCACAAAATCATTCTGTGGGCGCATGGCATGTGGACCGACGGCCAGCCATGGCCTTCGGATTTAAGCTCAGGACAAGCGCAGCATTGGCTGGCCGACCATCATTATGAGCAGTACACACAGGCCTTCGAATCAAGCGACGGAGTGCACTTCACTTCTCACCCAGCCATCACTAAGACCAGCTACCTGCGGGTCTTTCGCTACGGAGACAGCTTTTACAGTGTCTCCCGACTGGGGCGTGTTGGACGTTCCGGTGATCCGTTCAGCGAGTTTGCGCTTGGCCAGAGCCTTTTTCAGGAAGCTCCCTGGGCGGGCAGAGTGAGGCATGTGGCTTTACTGCGTCGTGGCGACACTCTGCATGTCTTCTTTACAGTCATCGGCGATGCTCCCGAGCATGTGCAGGAGGCCACGGTCGATCTGACCAGGCCCTGGCAGGAATGGAAAGCCGATCATCCGGTCGATGTACTGACCTCTGAAACGAACTACGAATGCTCCCAGCTTCCTGTTTCGCCCTCACGAGCCGGCGACATCGATGAGCCCGTGCATCAATTGCGCGATCCGGCGATCTTTGAAGACGCAGGGCACGTGTTTCTCCTTTATTCGACCTGCGGAGAGCAAGGCATCGCGTTGGCTGAACTTCACGTTCCTTAATGTCAAAGCGAAAGCAAACGACTCGGCGCGGGTTCCAGTAATCATGCCGATAAACCTGTCGCTTTTGCAAAATGGCGTTCTCAGCAAAGAGTTGAAATGGCGCGTTCCGTAGTACGTGCATTCCGGACTGGCAGATTACGGCAGCAAATATTCCATCGGTGGGGAGTTGCAGAAGCTGATTGAATTCAACTCGCTTTTTGACGAGTTCTCGCCCGATTTCGCCGCGGTGGCACCACTGGAGAGCTTCAGACAATGAGCATTCAATGCACGAAATTGAGACCCGTAGCGTTCATCCGCCGCGGGGAGGCTTGACTCCGAATTGCCGACGTGATAAACAGAGATTGTATGCATCTGTATCTCCGCACTTCCGGCGAAGACTCCTGCTG
>Ga0181529_10005265_pt1 | contig 13609 bp, 13 predicted proteins | sample PEATcosm2014_Bin_36_FD_119763 | JGI IMG/M metagenome (GOLD analysis project Ga0181529, IMG submission 119763) | Peatland microbial communities from MTU Mesocosm Facility, Houghton, MI, USA - PEATcosm2014_Bin10_30_metaG | ecosystem: Environmental > Terrestrial > Soil > Wetlands > Peat | place... | reverse complement strand
CGGCATCTTGATATCGAGCAGGATCAAATTCGGGCAGGGGCGCCGGCGCGCCAGTTCGAGCGCCTTCTCGCCGCTGGTGGCGGCGGAGATTGCGTAGTCCGAACGCAAGACGTTCATCAATGCGTGCAGGTTCTCATGCACATCGTCGACGATGAGAACGCGCGGACGAATTTCTGCTGATCCGGTCATCATGGCTCTCGGGTTAGGCGCTCGCGAAGGGCGCGGACGAGCGTCGTCGCTTCTTCAATGGCGAATACGTCGGCCTTGGCGGCGATCTCCGCCACCGCCGCTTCGTCGGGGGTCCGGGCCGTTCCAGCCTGAAGCTCTCCCAGCAACCCTTCGGCAGCGCCGAGATCGTATTCCAGCGCATGTTCCAGGCGATGCAGCCGATCGAGCGCCGCCTCCCGACTCAGAGCCGCGGCCGCAAACTTCGGAGGCGACGCGGCGGCCGGAGGCAAGCCGCCGATATCGGCGATGACCCGCTGTAGGAGGGTCTGCATCTCCTCGATCTCGGCGTCTCCCGGGATCTTGCCGCGTCGCAGCTGGTCATCAATGTCGGAGATTTTTGCATAGAGGGCGACGGCGCCGATGTTGCCGCTCACGCCTTTCAGGGCATGGCAAAACTCCTCGGCCCGCGCAGGCCCATGGCTTGCGATCAATCGGCGCAGTTCTGCAACGGCGTCGGAATAATGGTCACGGAACCGCCTGAGCTGTTTGCAGTAAGCGTCGACCTTGCCGCCAATTCGTCGGAGGCCTTCTCGCGCGTCGATGTTCGCGAGGCCCGCCAGGTCACGGGGAAGCTCCATGAATGGGGACGCCGTCGGAATCGTCGCGGTCCGGCCATCCGGAATATGAACCCACTTGGACAAAACAGCCATCAGACGGTCGGGCGCGATGGGCTTGGTCACGTGGTCGTTCATTCCGGCCGCTTCGGTCTTCTTGGCATCCTCGGCCATCGCCAGAGCGCTCATGGCGATAATTGGCAGAGTGGCGTAATGCTTGCCGTGCGATGCCTCAGCCAAGGCGCGAATAGCCCGCGCCGCAACGAGACCATCCATCACCGGCATCTGAATGTCCATCAGCACGGCGTCATAAGCGGCCTGCCGAACCATCGCGACGGCGTCCCGCCCATTGACCGCTTCGTCCACCACCATTCCCTCGCCGCGTAAGAATTCGCGTGCGAATTCCCGATTGATGTCGTTGTCCTCGACCAGAAGCACGCGCGCGCCGGCCAGTTGGCCCGACGACGACCCTGCGCCGGAGGCGCCGCGCCGCTCGCCGTCGTTGCCCAGGATGCGGCCACGACCGAGGACCGACAGAATGGTGTCGAGCAATGTCGACGGCGAGACCGGCTTGATCAGGAAGCCATCGACTCCGGCCTGTTCCGCCTGCCGAATTACGTCTTCGCGGCCATAGGCGGTCACCATCACGACCTTCGGACGAGGACTAAGGTTCGCATTGGCGTGAAGGCGCATCGTCACTTCATCGCCATTCATGCCCGGCATGCGCCAGTCCATCAGAATGAGGTCGAATGGCTTGCGTGCGACAAGCGCCAAAGCGTCGGCGCCGTTGGCGGCCGACTCGACGTCTAGATGGAAGAACCGCAGCATCTCAGCCATGATTTCACGCGAAACGCTATTGTCGTCGACCACCAGGACGCGAATCCCCTGCAACAGCGGCCCCGCCTGTTCAACCAACTCGCGACGATGGGCCTGGTCCTGTAGCGCAACCCCGAACGTTGCCGTGAAGGAGATCGTCGTTCCTCGGCCTGGCTCCGAGTCTTCCACCCAGATGCGGCCTCCCATCAGTTCCACCAGTTGTTTGCTGATGGCCAACCCAAGGCCCGTGCCGCCGTATTGCCGCGTGGTGCTCTGGTCGGCCTGGGTGAATTTCTCGAACAGCCTCCGCTGCTGTTCAGGAGGAATGCCGATGCCGGAATCGCGAACATAGATCTGAGCGCTGATCCCGGTCTGCGTCGACGACAACAAGCGGAACGCCAACTCGACCTCGCCCTGCGTCGTGAACTTGACCGCGTTGCCGCATAGATTCAGCAACACCTGACCGAGTCGCAGCGGATCGCCGATCAACACAGGGGGAATCGAAGGATCGTAGCGGATCAGAAACTCGATCCCCTTTTGCCCAGCCTGGTAGCCGATCGCGTCGGCGAGTTGCTCGAGCACGGCGTCGAGCCTGAACTCGACGGTCTCGATCTCGAGCTTGCCCGCTTCGATCTTCGAGAAATCGAGAATGTCGTTGATGATGTTCAATAACGAACGCGCGGCGCTCTGCGCCTTACTCAGGTAGTTGTGCAGCGCCGGCGACGGTTCGGACTTGAGGGCGAGGTAAAGCATGCCGAGAACGGCGTTCATGGGGGTCCGAATTTCGTGACTCATGTTGGCGAGGAATTGGCCCTTGGCCAGATTCGCCGCCTCCGCCGCTTCCTTGGCCTGCTGCAATTCGCGAGTTCTTTCCGCGACGCTCAGCTCGAGACCGGCATTCACTTGCTCGAGCGACTGCATGGATTGCTGCAATCGAGTCCGGTTGTCGTTGAGGGCGTCGACCAATTCGCCCAGTTCGTCGCGATAGGGGTAAGCAATTCTCTCGAACGGCTGGCCGCTGGTCTTGAATTGCCAACCGGCCACGGTTGTAGCGGCTCGGGTGACGCTCCCGGACAAACGATAGCGGATGGTCCACGAGAAGATCAGCCACAGACCAGTGGTTACGATGGCGGAAGACAGCAGCACCATAAAGAAACTGTATTTTGTGCGATCCCAAAGAACACCGGTGCTAGAATAGAGGTTCAGATGTCCGATCAGCGAAACCTGCCCATCTGATGACTCGTGTACGAGCGGAACGACTTCCATTCGGTATCGCGGGCCAAATATCCCATCCGATATTTCCTGCGGTGGCGGCAGTACGCCGTTGGCGACCAGGACTTTGCCCTCATGGGAGGCGATCAGGACGCCGGTCACGATTACGTTCTGTCGAACGCCGCGCGCGATGGCGTTCAGGCGCTCCGAATCGAGTTCCCACACCGCTTCCGTCACGCCCGGCTCGACCGTGCGCCCCAGCGAGGCCAGATCGTCGACGATGGCTCGGGCGGCAGAGAAATACTGGATGGCCAACTGGCCGCCAGTCATCGTGAGGGCGAGCAGCAGATACCAAGGCAGCAGCGTGAAGAGGAGGCGCCTGGACAGTGTCTGCGGGGACAGCATCGCCTTTCCTCGTCACTGCGGCGCGGCGCCGCCCGGCCACCACCAGCTCGTGTCCGGCGGAACGGCGCCGGCCGGCAATACGGGATTGTCCAGCAGGATCACTTGACGCTTCTCGCGCCGGATCGAGGCGACGTCTGCCGCGTGATACGTTTCGAACAGCTTGCGAAACGACCCGTCCGCCAGGGACAGCCGGAGCCCCCGTTCGATCTTGTCCGCCAGCGCCGAGTTGCTCTTGTTGACCCAGAAATAGATCGGGTAGGGAAAATACAGGGCCTTGGTGGTCTCTACGGCAAGCTGCGGATAAATGTCTTTGCGCTCGTCCAGCTCGCGCCGGGCTTCGTTCAGGCCACGCGGGAAGGCGTCGAAGCGACCCGCAACCAGCATTTTGAACAAATCCTCGTAGCTGGACGAGGTGGTGACCGAAAAGCCGTCGGCCTCCATGATCGGAAGATCAGCCCACTGGCTATTGAGGCCAAATGTCAACTGACGCCGCAGCGCGACGCCGTCCATCTGCGCAATGCGCGCCTGATCTGTCGCCCTGATCACCAGTAACCGGAAACCGACGATGCCTCGCATGATGTCGATCCTGACGGGGCGCAGCTTACTTTCGCGCTCGTCGTCGGTTCCGAGGGCGACAACGTCGATCGTCCCTGATTGAAGCAGGAGAACGCCGCGATTCTGCGTGACCTCTTCCGCATACGGCTCCAGCCGAACTTCCCCCGAAGCGTCGCCCGCATGCGCGAGGGCAAGCTCCAGTAACTTCCAACGATATTCATAGATGGAGCCGGACGGAAAATAACGGATGACCGTTTCGGCCGCGCCAATCGGCAAGGGCCAACCTAGGGCTGTCAAGGCCAACCCGATAGCGAACCAGTGACGCAGACCGTTCATTTTGCGTAGGGTTTCATTCGCGCGGGAAGCGAAAGGCGAGATCTGACCGCATCCCAGGAAGTAGTCTGAGAGAGCCAACCCTCGGTTGGGTCCGAAGATGGTACAGCCTACCCTAGCGGATAACTAGATCGCCGCGGCGCCGAGCTTGGCGCGCCAGAACGCCGTCCGCTCGTCGAGCGCCGATCGCAGCGCGAAGTCGAGCGGCTCGTCCTCGAGCGTTTCCAGCGGCTCGAAGGCGAAACCGGCGCCACCATGCGCATTCCACGCCGCCTGCAGATCGCGGCGCGGGTCGGCGCCGGTCCGCAACGAAAACGTGATCCGGTTCCAGACCTTGTCGAGGTCGCGGGTTTGTCCGACCCACACCGCCCCGGCCGGCGCGCAGCGCACGGCGAAGATCCCGATGGCGGCCTTGCGCTCCTTGTAAGCCGCGATCGCCGCCTTCCGTCGCTCCGTCGTCGTCACATCTCGTCTCCGGCCGGTTCAGCGACCAATTATACCCGGAAGATATTGACCGCGCAATAATATCCGGGTAAAAAAGTGCGCCAACCTGCAGAGACCGACCAGAGACCGATCTATGTCCGAGTCCCCGACCACGAACTGCTCCGCCTTCGACGGCGGACGGCTGATCGCGGCGGGGCCGCTGAAAGAGGTCGCGCTAGCGGTCAAGGCGGCGCTCGACGCCGGGGCGGCGGGGCCGGTGTTGACGTTTGACGACGCCGACGGCGCTGTCATCGATCTGGATTTGCGCGGCTCGGACGCCGAAATCGTCGCCCGCCTCGGGGCGAGCGCAGACGAAGCGCCGCCGCGCGGCCGCGGCCGCCCGAAGCTCGGCGTCGTCGCGCGCGAGGTGACGCTGTTGCCGCGCCATTGGGATTGGCTCGCCGCCCAGCCCGGCGGCGCGTCGGTCGCGTTGCGCCGCTTGGTGGAGCAGGCGCGCCGGAGCGACGGAGGAGCGACCGAGGCGAATCAGGCCAAGGCCGCCGCGTTTCGCTTTCTTTCGGCGACAGCCGGAAACCTGCCGGGGTTCGAGGAGGCGCTGCGCGCGCTGTTTGCCGGCGATCGCGTCAATTTCGCCGAGCGCGCCTCACGGTGGCCGCCGGACGTCAGGGACTACGCAATGCGGATCGCCTTCGGGCCGCGCAAGGCGATGTCGTGAACGCGACCCGGACTGATTCCGCAGCCGCAGGGAAAACACAGTCGCTGGTCGCGAACGTCTCCGACACCGCGCGCTGGGCGGCGGCTAATCGCGCCTCCGAATCGGCTCGTGAGGACGCCTTGTTCCACGATCCTTTCGCCGCCTGGCTGGCAGGCGAGCGCGGCGCGGCCATCGCCGCCAAGGCGCCATGGCTGACGCGCAACGGTTGGCCGGTGGCCGCACGAACGAAAGCCATTGACGATCTGATTGCGGGTTCGCTGGCGGAAGGTTGCGATCGCGTCCTTTGCCTCGCGGCCGGACTGGACGCGCGGCCCTATCGTCTCGAACTTCCCGAGTCGCTTGTCTGGATCGAGGCGGATCTGCCCGCCCTCGTCGAGGAGAAGAACGCCGCGCTCGCCCACGAGACTCCACGTTGCCGGGTGACCCGGCAAGCGGTCGACCTTGCCGACCCGGCCGCTCGCGCCGCCTTTCTCGACGACGCTCTCGCGGGCGCAAAACGCGCGCTGGTCGTCACCGAGGGGCTTCTGATGTATTTGACGCAGGAGGTCGTTCTCTCCGTCGCCAAGGACCTCGCGCGATCCTCGGTGCGCTATTGGATTTTCGACATCCTGAGCCCGGCGATCCGAGAAACGATGACGGGGGAAACGCGTATGGGGATGGCGAACGCCCCGTTCCTGTTCGCGCCGTCCGACGGAGTCGCGTACTTCGAAGCGATTGGTTGGCGGGCGAAGGACATTCGTTCGATCTTCGACGAAGCCCATCGCCTCGGCCGTCTGCCGTGGCTGCTTCATATCCTAGGCAGCCTGCCCCTGCCGCGGCCCGACCCGCGCCGGCCCGCCCGGGCGGCGTGGTCGGCCGTCGTTCGCCTCTGCCAATAGTGAGCGCCGCTTCCGCTTTCGCCTAAATCGCCCCGTTCGTCGTCGTGTTGATATCAAACGCGGTTAGGAGCAAGTTGCGCGCCCCTAAGAAATGAGAACGCGAGGAACCGCCCGCTATGTCATATTCGCTTTATCAGGCCAGCGTGCCGACCTTCGTCCGTTCGCTCGACGCCTTTCTCGCCATTCTGGACAAGGCCGAGGCGCATGCGACGACGGCGAAATTCGATCCGCAAGTCTACCTCACCCTGCGGCTGAGGCCCGACATGTATCCCTTCCCGCGTCAGATTCAGGCCTTCTGCGACCACGCCAAGATCGCCCCACATCGCCTCGCCGGGCTGGAGCCGCCGCGGTTCGAGGACAATGAGGCGACGCTCGACGAATTGCGGGCGCGCATCCGTCGCACGCTCGACGTGATCGGCAAGATCGACGCTCCGGCGATCGACGCCGGCGCCGAGCGCGAGGTGGCCGTTCCGATTGGCGGCGGACGCAAGGCGATGATGAGCGGCGCGACCTACTTGACGCATTTCGCCCTGCCGAACTTCTACTTCCATCTTGTCACCGCCTACGACATTCTTCGCTACGCCGGCGTGCCGGTCGGCAAGCGCGACTATCTCGGCGCGCCGCCGAACGTCACCATCGTCTAAAGTCTTTTTCGAGAGGCCCACCTTATGAGCATTCGACGTATCGGCGTCGGCCCGCGCATGTCGCAGGCCGTCGTCCATGGCGACACCGTCTATCTCGCGGGTCAGGTCGCCACGCAGGCGGCGGGCAGGAGCGTCACCGAGCAGACGCGCGAGATTCTCGCCACGATCGACAAGTTGCTCGCCGAGGCGGGGACCGACAAGACGCGGCTCCTGTCGGCGACGATCTATCTCGCCGACATGGCGACCTTCGCTGAGATGAACGCGGTGTGGGAGCCATGGGTCGCGCCCGGCGCAACGCCGGCCCGCGCGACGGTCGAAGCGAAGCTTGCCGCGCCGAGCTACACGGTCGAGATCGCCTGCATCGCCGCCAAGTCCTGACGGAGCGAGAGCCCCGACCCGAACCAGAAGCGAGCAGCATGCACAATACGGCGAACAGCGGCCCGCCGCGGCATTTCCAGCAGGTCGATTCGCCTTCGCAGGCGGTCGATCGGCTCGCCGCGCTCTATGACGAGGCGACCTCGGCGCTGCGCGCGGCGGTCGAACGCTTCCTGGTCGACGGCGTTCCGCCGAGCGAATCGATGCGCGCGCGCTTCCGCTATCCCGAGCTGCGGGTCATCTACCAGCCCGACGGCGTGCCGCCGTCGAGCGCGCGCGCCTTCGCCAAATTCTCCGAGCCCGGCGTTTACACGACGTCGGTCACGCAGCCGGAAGATTTCCGCGCCTATCTGCTCGAACAGCTCGAACCGTTGGTCGAGGAATTCGGCGCGACGATCGAGGTCGGCGTCGGCTCGCAGGAAATCCCCTATCCTTACGTGTTCGAGAGCGGCGACGAACTCGGGCGCGGCGGCGCGACCGCTTCCGAGCTGGCGCGCTTCTTTCCCATCCCCCAATTGAATTCCGTCGGCGACGAGATTGCCGACGGCGCGTTCGAAATCCGCCCCGGCTTCGAGCGGCCGATCGCGCTGTTCGACGCTGTGCGGGTCGACTACTCGCTGCGCCGGCTGGTCCACTACACCGGCTCCGACTGGCGGGCGATGCAGCCGTGGCTGCTGCTGACCAACTACCATCGCTACGTCGACCAGTTCATCCATTGGGGGCTTGAGCAGTTGCGCGCCGGGACGGCGAGCAAACTGGTGCTGCCGGGCAACGTCGTCATCGACTCGAGCGCTTCGCCGGAGGAAGCGGAGGCGCAGGCGGCCGCCGTCGTCTGGCATCGTTTCCAGATGCCCGCCTATAACGTCATCCGTCCGGACGGGCGCGGCGTCAGCCTGGTCAACATCGGCGTCGGGCCCGCCAACGCCAAGACGATCACCGACCACATCGCGGTGCTGCGTCCCCATTGCTGGCTGATGGTCGGCCATTGCGCCGGCTTGCGGCAATCGCAGCGCATCGGCGACTACGTGCTCGCCCACGCCTATCTGCGCCAGGACAAGATCCTCGACCGCGCAGTGCCGCCCGACATGCCGATCCCGGCGCTCGCCGAAGTGCAGGTCGCGCTGCAGGAGGCGGTGGCGCGCGTCACCGGCGATCGAGGCGACGCGCTGAAGCGGCGCTTGCGCACCGGCACCGTCGTCACCAACGACGATCGCAATTGGGAGCTGCGCTGGACGCAGGAGCGCCGCCGCATCAACCTGTCGCGCGCCGTCGCCGTCGACATGGAATCAGCGACCGTCGCCACTCAGGGCTTCCGCATGCGCGTGCCCTACGGCACGCTGCTGTGCGTTTCCGACAAGCCGCTGCACGGCGAGATCAAGCTGCCCGGCGCCGCCAACGCCTTTTATGAGCGGGCGATCGGCGAGCACCTGCAGATCGGCATCGCCGCGCTCGAGCTGTTGCAGACCACGCGCTCGTCGCTTCACTCGCGCAAGCTGCGCAGCTTCGACGAGCCGCCGTTCCGGTGACCGCGACTCCTCTCCCCGCTTGCAGGGAGAGGCAGGGAGAGGGGCGCGGTGGTTTGCTCCGCTATCGCGACCAATCGCCCGGCCCCTCATCCTAACCTTCTCCCCGCGCGCGGGGAGAAGGGACCAGCGCAGAGCGGGAGAGAGGGCGCTACTCCACGAACACCGTGACGATCGACGCCGTCAGCAGCGCCGCCATCGTCCAGTTGAACGGTCGCGCGACGCGCGGATCGGCGAGCGCGCGACGCATCGACGCGCCGAGCAGCGCCCAAGCGCCGCTGCTCGGCAAGCCGATCAGCAGATAGGTCAACGCGACGATCGCGACGTTGCGCGCGTAGTCGTCGACGACCGCGTACGCCGTCAGCGCGCTGATGGCGATCACCCATCCCTTCGGATTGATCCACTGGAACGCCGCCGCGCCGAAGAAGCCGAGCGGGGCGCCGTTTCGTTCGCCTTCGCGGATTGGACCCGCGCGGGCGATCTTCCAGGCGAGCCACAACATATAGGCGGCGCCGAGGTAGCGCATCGCCGGCAGCAATGCGGGGACGCGTGAGAAGATCGCGTCGAGCCCGAAGCCGATCAGCGCCACCATCAAGCTGAAACCGAGCACGACGCCGACAAGATGCGGCAGCGTGCGGCGGAAACCGAAGTTCACGCCCGAGGTCATCAGCATGAGGTTGTTCGGACCGGGCGTGACGCCGGAGACGAAGCAGAAGGCGGTCATGGCGGCGAGGACGTCGGTGCGCATCAGCGCGAGATAGGGCGGGCGACCGGCGAAAGCCAGGGACGGCGCGCTCGCGTTGCGATGAAAGCGTACCGGCGAAACGCCGGTACAGCCGTCTAGCGATCGAAGTCGAAGCCGCCGAACAGCTCTTCGATCTTTTCGACCTTCACGCAAGCCTCGGGCCGGCCAAGCTTGCGGCGAGCGAGGAAGCGCGGCCGCCGCGCGAGAATGGTCTTGCCGCGCCGGCGCGGCGTCGACGGACGGATCGCAACCTGGCCGAGCAACTGCTGGTCCGGCTCGTCGCCGCCTTGGGCCCGCTCGACCAAAGCCGGCAGGCCGAGCGCGCGCGCCCACAGCCGCCATTCCGCCTGAATGTCGCTGTCGTCGCTGGTCTCGGCGAGCGCCACGCTGAGGTCGGGGTCGAGGTGAACGAGGCGGATCTCGTAGGCGAAGCCGTCCTCGCGCCTGTCGACGACGCGCAGCGCGACGCCGCGATAGGCGCTGGTCGGCACGGTGACGCGCATGAACACGCCGCCGACGATGCGGTCGATGGCGACCTTGTCGCCGTCGAGGCGCACGATGCGCCGCCGTCCGTCGGCGCGCGGGTCGGGCGCGGCGAAGCGACGGGCTTCGAAGGCGACAGTTTTGGGCGCGGCTTGCATCGAGCGCGGCTTCCCTCAGCGAGAATTTCGTGAGGGAGACCATGACGCGTCGCCGCCTCGAGGGGGCTAACGATCGTAGTTAACTGGCTCTGAAACCTGGCCTTTTCGCTAAGTTCCGCTTGATTTGGCGAGCGCCGTGTTTCCCCGTTCGCTCGAATTTGAGCGGATCTCGGCTAGGGCGAACCGGCGGACCGCGGCGCATCCTCGCCGCGCGCCCGGCGGCGGACCGCTTGGCCGGCGCGTCGGCCTTTGGCGCAGGCGGTCTGCGCCGCCGCGGCGAAGGGCGCGACGAACGTCTCCAACCCCTCCACCGCCGCCACCGCGCGTTCGCCGCGCGTCAACTCGCGGTCGAGTTCGGCCATGGTCTTGGACAGATCCGGTTCGGCGTCGTCGAGCCAGACGCCGACGATGCGCGTCCAGGCGAGCGCCAGGCCCTGCAACTTGATCGCGCCGGCGACGCCTTCGCAGTCGATCCCCGCCGAGGCCAAGGCGAAGCGCAGCGAATTGATGATCGACGTGTTCATCGCCAGCGCCGCGACCGGATCGCGCTTCAGCCAGGCGACGATCTCGCGCAAGCCGTCGCGGTAGGGCGCCATCGCGTCGAGCCGGCGCATCAAGGCGTCGAACAGCCGATCGCGCTTGCTGGCGTCGAGATCGGCGCCGCCGGCCGACAGTGCGACGCGGTCGATGCGGCGGGCGAAGCCGGCGAGGATCGCGCCCTTGGAGGGAAACGCGTCGCGAAAGTCGGCGAACGACACTTGCGCCCGTCCGGCGATGTCGGCGATCGAAATCTCCTCGAAGCGGCGCTCGGCGGCGAGCGCCAGCAGCGCGTCGACGATGCGCGCGCGGGGGTCGGTTGAAGCGGGGGCGGCGGCGGGCTTCGGCTCGTCGGTCATGGCGGACTCCTCACCGGTTTGATGCTCAATGTAAGCGTTGACGCGCGTCGCGCCAAACCAGATCGCCTGAGTCGCGGCCCGGTCGCCTCCGAGCGGCCGGTCAGGCCGGCGCGTCGTCCACCGCGCGGCTCGTCGCCGCCGCGGCGACCGGCGCGTTGCCTAACAGGGCTTTCATTTTGGCGACGCTGTCTTGCGCCGCCAGCGGCGTATAGACGATCAGCTTCATGTCGGAGCCGTCGTCGATCGAAAAGCTCATATGTTCGAACGTCAAGCCGCCGCAGGCGGGATGACGGATCTGCTTGACGCCCGAGAGCTGATGGATGACGTCGCGCTCGGGCCACCAGGCGCGAAACTCCGGGCTGGCCGCCATCAGCGACGCGATCAGCCGCTCGAAATTGGCGTCGCCGATGTATTTCGCGCTTTCGGCGCGAAAACGCCCGAGCGCCGTCCGCGCCAGTTGCGGCCAATCGACCAGAAGACGGCGATAATCCTGGGCGGTGAACAACAGATGCATGATATTGCGCGCGTCGCCTTCGAGGGCGCCGTAGTCGCCGAAGACGACTTCGGCGGCGCGGTTCCAGGCCAGCACGTCCCAGCGCCGCCCCATGACATAGGCGGGCTGGATCGTCAGGCTGGCGAGCGTATGTCGGAGCGCCGCGTCGACGGTTTCGGCTCGGCTCGGCCGCTGGCTCGGCGGCTGACTCCCGGCGAGAATGTAGAGATGGCCCGTTTCGGCGGCGTCGAGCCGCAGCGCCTTGGCGATCGCGCCGAGGGTCTCGTTCGAGGGCTTCACGTCGCGGCCCTGCTCCAGCCACGTGTACCAAGTGGTCCCGACCCCGGCGATCATGGCGACTTCCTCGCGGCGAAGCCCCGGCGTGCGGCGGCGCGCGCCCGCCGGCAGACCGACGTCGCTCGGCGCCAGACGTTCGCGCCGCGAGCGCAGGAAAGCGCCGAGTTCGCGGCTGCGGACGTCGTCGACGGCAGGCGGTCGCTGAGAGTCCATAGCTCAGCATAGCAGTATCGGTACCGGGATAGAAATGGAACTGTTTGCCGGGTCGCCGACGCGCCATGTCTGCGGCGGCGACAAGGACGGAGACAAGCATGGACAATCTTGCCGGCAAGATTGCGTTGGTGACCGGATCGACCGACGGCGTCGGGCGGGTGGTCGCGCGTTCGCTCGCCGAGGCGGGCGCGGAGGTCATTGTTCACGGGCGTGACGCGGGCCGCGGTCGCGAAGTTGTCGCCGCAATCGCGGCCGTCGGCGGGCGCGCCCGTTTCGTCGCGGCCGACCTCTCCGATCTCGCCGATGTGCGCGCGTTGGCGGAAGCCGTGATGGGATCGGCGGCGCGGCTCGATCTTCTCGTCAACAACGCCGGTATCGGCACGGGCCGGTCCGGCGCGCCGCGGCAAACCAACGCCGCGGGCTGCGAGCTGCGTTTCGCCGTCAACTACCTCGCCGGCTTCGCCCTGACGATGCGGCTCTTGCCGCTGCTGCGGGCGAGCGCGCCCGCCCGGATCGTCAACGTCGCCTCGGTCGGCCAGCAGGCGATCGATTTCGACGACGTTATGCTGACCCGCGGCTATTCCGGCGCTCGCGCCTATATGCAGAGCAAGCTGGCGCAGGTGATGTTTGCGTTCGATCTCGCCGAGGGCCTGCAAGGAACCGGCGTCACCGTCAACTGCCTGCACCCGGCGACCTACATGGCGACGACGATGGTGCGCGAGTCGGGCGTGACGCCGTGGAGCACGGTCGAGCAGGGCGCCGAGGCGATCCTCCAGCTTGCGGCGTCGCCCGCGCTCGAAGGGCGCAGCGGCCTCTACTTCGACGGCCTCGATGAATCGCGCGCCAATCCGCAGGCCTACGACGCCAAGGCGCGCAAACGGCTGCGCGCGCTCAGCCTCGAACTCGCTGGACTCGCCCCGTCTTCCGATTGATCCCCCCTGTAGGAGCCAAAGACATGCCCAAAGCGTCAGAACACGCCGTCGTCATCGGCGGAACTTCCGGAATCGGCCTCGCCACGGCGCGCCGGCTCGTCGCCGACGGCTTGAAAGTCACGATCGCGGGACGCAGCGAGGGCCGCATCGCCGCCGCGCGCGAAGCGCTCGCCGGCAAAGCCGAGGTCGCCGCGCTCGACGGCGCCGACCCGCAGCAGGCGCGCGAATTCTTCCGCACGCTCGGCGCCTTCGACCATCTTGTGCTCGCCTTGGGCAGCGGGCGCGGCATGGGCCCGTTCGCCTCGCTCGACCTGGCCGAGGTGAGGCGCGGATTCGAGGAGAAGGTCTGGCCGCATCTTTCGTGCGCGCAAGCCGCTTTGCCGACGATCCGCAAGGACGGTTCGATCACCTTCGTCGCCGCTGTCTCGGCCCAGATGGCGGCGCCGGGAACGGTGGGGCTCGCCGCCGCCAACGGCGCGCTCAGCGTCGTCGCGCCGATCCTCGCCGCCGAACTGCGCCCGCTGCGCGTCAATGCGGTCTCGCCGGGCGTCGTCGACACGGCGTGGTGGGATTTCATGGACGCCGACCAGCGCGAAGCGGCGTTCGCGAACTTCGCCGGCAGGACGCCGGTCGGCCGCGTCGGGACCCCCGACGACATCGCCAAGGCGATCGCCTTCCTCGTCGCCGACGGTTTCGTCAGCGGCCATGTG